>MTKX01011437.1_pt1 | contig 80817 bp, 64 predicted proteins | sample 1042771 | NCBI WGS metagenome assembly MTKX01 (sample SAMN06212183, study PRJNA360534) | anaerobic digester metagenome | biome: Wastewater treatment plant; material: sludge; isolation source: anaerobic digester fed with sludge from wastewater treatment plant | place: Denmark: WWTP Randers ...
ATGGGCACCCGACGCTCCCAGTCGCTCTTGTCCTCGCGCCGAACACCAATCAAGGCCGTCATAGCTTCTCCTTCCTGTCGTGTTTGATCTCTGGCAATCACGGCTGTGTGCTTCTCTCGTGCCGGGCAAGATGGGCCAGCTCCAGGCTGACCTGATCGCCACTCAGCAGGCACTCCAGGCCAACCTTGAATTGATCAAGGCCACGTTTCTTGCGTTCCTCACATATGCAGCACTGTTGCGGGCAACCGCCAGACCTCGTGTCCTCAGGTTCAACGTACTTTGCAATCACGCCTTCGTAGTTGCGCAAGATCACGGTGCGCTCGTTTCTGCTCAACACATACTCGGGATTAACCACCGTCTTGCCACCGCCGCCGGGGACGTCCACGACGAACTGGGGCACGGCAAAACCGGAGGTATGCCCCCGCAGATGTTCGATAATCTCTATCCCTTTGCCGACGGAAGTGCGGAAATGGGCGATTCCCCGCGCCAGATCGCACTGATAGATATAATAAGGCCGGACCCGGTTCTGCACCAGGCGCTGGACCAGTTCTTTCATGACGTATGGGCAGTCATTGACGCCTTTGACCAGTACGCTCTGATTGCCCAGCACGATGCCGGCGTCGGCCAGTTTGGCCAGGGCCTCTCGCGCCTCGGTTGTCATTTCCTTGGGGTGCTGGAAGTGAGTGTTGAGCCAGACGGGCTGGTATTTTTTCAGCATGTTCAGCAATTCGTCGGTGATCCGCTGGGGCATCATCACCGGCACGGCGGTGCCGTAGCGGATGAGCTCGACGTGGGGGATCTCGTGCAACCTGGCCACGATGTATTCCAACCTGTCGGTCGCCAGCGTCAGGGGGTCACCGCCGCTCACCAGAACGTCGCGCACCCCCTTCGTATCGCGGACGTAGGCGATCATCTCGTTGATCTGGGACAGGGGGCGCGGCTTGTCCGTCTCACCGGCCAGCCGCCGCCGGGTGCAGTGACGGCAATACATGGAGCACTGGTCCGTGACCAGGAACAGCACCCGGTCGGGGTAGCGATGGGTGAGCCCCGGCACGGGTGAATCCACGTCCTCGTGAAGGGGGTCGAGCATGTCCTCCGGGCCGATCTCTGTCTCGCGAATGGTGGGCACAGCCCTCATCCGGATGGGGCAGGTGGGATTCGTGGGGTGCATCAGGCTGGCATAGTAGGGCGTAATGGCCATCCGCAGGGTGTTCAGCGACTTCTCGATGATCTCTTGTTCTTCGTCAGTCAGGTTGATGATCTGACTCAACTCGCCGACGGTCGTCACCCGGTTGGCAACTTGCCAATGCCAGTCGTTCCACTGCTCCTCCTCTACCACCTCCCACAGGGGAATGCTTTCGTACGGTCTTCTTTCCATTTCAGAATCTCCTTATCAGTTTCTCTTAGGACTTTGGCGTCGAGGGCCTGGATGGCAGGGAGTCGGGACCAGGAGGGTCGAGCCGGCCTTTATCGCTCGTGCACCACCTGCCCACCCAGGACTGTCATTACGATCTGTACGTTGGCGATCTCCATAGGCTCAATGACCCGGATATCCCGATCCAGGACGACCAGGTCTGCCAGCTTGCCAGGTGTGATACTGCCCAGGTCAGCCTGCCTGCCAGCAGCCAGGGCCGGTCCCATGGTAAAGCCCCAGACCGCCTCGCCTACCGTCAGCCGCTGCGCGGGGTACCAGCCGCCCGGCGGGTTGCCATCGCGTTGCCGCCGGGTGACCGCGGCGTGGATGCCCCACAAGGGATTGGGGCCGGCCACGGGACAATCGGAGCCGAAGGCCATTCTCACACCGGTGGCCCACATGTCGCGAAAGGCATAGGTAAAGCGTGCTCGTGAGCCCACGGACTGCTCGACTACCGGAAGATCGTCGACGAGGTGGACCGGCTGTACCGAGGCCACGATGCCCAGTTGTGCCAGCCGAGATAGGTCCTCCAGGCGAATGTTTTGCACGTGTTCGATACGATGGGGGCTGGCGGGTGGAGCCGTGGCACGTGCTCGCCCGCTGCTCTTTAGGCGCTGGAAGATGTCCAGCACCTCCCGATTGGCCCGGTCGCCGATGGCATGGACGGCCACAGATATCCCGGCCTCGTCGGCGCGGCGGATGGCATCGGCGAGCTCCTCGGGCGGCGTGGTGGGTAGCCCGAGACCGTCATCTTTGTACGGCTCCAGCATCCACGCGGTGCGAGCGCCCTGGCTGCCGTCGGCGAACAGCTTGAGAGGTCCCACCGCCAGGTACTCGTCGCCAAAGCCGATGCGCAAACCCAAAGCCACAGCCTCGTCCAGACACTCGGCAGGGATGGCCACCCAGGCACGCAGGGGCAACTCGCCCGCTGCCCGCAGTAGCTGCCAGGGGCGAAAGAGCGGGGCGCCCTCCACCAACCCCATATCGTGCACGCCGGTGAGCCCCAGTCGGTGGAGGACAGGGAATCCTTCGCGCATGGCGGCGACGATGTCCTCTTCGGCAGGCGGGGGGATGGCAGCATTGACCACGTTGATGGCCTGATCCCGCAGGATGCCCGTCGGCTGTCCCGTTTCATCGCGATCGATGATGCCGCCCGGCGGATCCGGAGTGTCCTCGGTAATGCCCACTTCTTCGAGGGCCCGCGAGTTGACCACGGCCAGGTGCCCGTCGTACCGCCAGAGCACGACGCGCTGCGCGGGTGCCGCAGCGTCCAGGTCGGCCCGGCTCGGCATACGCCCCTCAGGCCATCGGCTCTCGCTCCAGCCCATGGCGACGATCCACTGGCCGGGAGGTACCTCCCTGGCCTTTTCAGCTAGCCGCTGGCGCAGGTCAGAGAGCGACGTCGCCTCCGCCAGCCGTAGCCGGTGGCGCTCGAGCGCCCATTTGCGATAGTGAAAATGGGCGTCGACCAGTCCGGGCAATACCAGGTGGCCTTCCAGATCGATGGACCGGGTATGAGGCCCGGCCAGGGTCAGGATCTCGGCATCGTCTCCGAGCGCCAGGAACCTGTCCTGGCGGATAGCGACAGCCGTGACTTGAGGGAAATCCAGGTCCTGTGTGATAAACTTGCCGTTATAGAGAATGAGGCTTGGCATGTGCTTCCTCTCTAGAGCCACAGGGCTTTCTTGAGGTCGGTGAAGGCTTCCCGCGGCCCTTCGTGGCGGTTGTGGCCCAATTCCAGCACATACACATAGTCGGCAGCCTTGATCGCTGCGCGGATATTCTGGTCCACCAACAAGATAGTGAGACCTTCCTCTTTCAACTGGCCCAGCAGGCGGTACACTTCTCGCGACAGCATAATGGCCAGCCCGGCCGTCGGCTCGTCCACCAGGAGCAGCCTGGGGTCGGTCATCATCGAGCGACCCAGCTCTACCATGCGCTGCATGCCGCCAGAGAGCTCTCCCGCCGGGGAGTGGCGCCGGTCTCGCAGGATGGAAAAGCGTTGGTAGTTTGCCTCCAGCTTTTGCCGGATGCGGGCCGCATCTTTGCGGAACGACCAGGCCCCCAGTTCCAGGTTCTCTTCGACGGTCATGTGCGGGAAGACGCTCTGGCGCTGCGGGATATAAGAAATCCCCAGCCTGACCAGTTGGTGTGCGGGCGTCCCGGCAATATCCTCCCCCGCGAAGCGCACCTGGCCCTGTTGGGGCTTGACAAAGCCAAAGATGGCTTTGAGCAAGGTGGACTTGCCCACGCCATTGGGCCCCAGCACGGCAGTGATTTGCCCCTGACGAGCCCGCAGGGAAACGCCCTGCAAGATCGTCAGGTCCCTGTAATACCCCACGTGCAGGTTGTTTATCTCAAGCATCTTCGGCCTCATCTCCCAGATACGCTTTGATCACACCTTCGTCGTGCTTGACCACCTCCGGGGGGCCATCGGCAATGATGTCGCCGTAGCTGAGCACCACCAGGCGCTGGCTGAGGGTAAAGATAGAGTTCATGTCGTGGCTGATGATGAGGAACGCCTTGCCCTGGGCGTGGACGGTGGTGATGTACTCGAAGATGGTCTCCATTAGTCTGGGGTGTACGCCGGCAAAGGGCTCGTCCAGCATGAGCAATTCGGGCTCGGTCATCAATATCTGCCCTAGCTCAAGGAGTTTCTGCTGTCCGCCCGAGAGGCTGCGGGCATAGTCATTCCGCAGGTGATCCATGGTGAGAAAGTCAAGCACCTCTCGCGCACGCTTTTCCCAGACCTTGCGTCCCCTCTCGGGATAGAGAGCCAGGGCGGGAACCAGCATGTTCTCCATCACCGTCATCCGGCGAAAGGCACGCGGCACCTGGAAGGTACGCCCAACGCCGTACCGAACCACATCGTTGGCCTGGAGATTGCCGATGCTCCGCCCGTTCAAGAGGATCTTGCCGCTGTCAGGCTGGTATACGCCGCCGATGGTATTGACCAAAGTGGTTTTCCCCGACCCATTGGGACCGATGAGGCCAACGAGCTCGTTGCCAGAGATGCGCAGCGAAATGCCATTCAGAGCTTGAATGCCGCCGAAGCGCTTGACCACCCTCTGAATTTCAAGCTCCATCGCTTGTGGCCTCCTTCTGCAACTCGGCCCGAGGCCCCAGGTGAAACAAACGCTGAAAGAGAGGGGCGATCAGGCCGTTGCGGGCAAAGCGCAAGGTGATGACCAACAGCGCCCCAAAGAGCACCAGCCGCCAGGCTCCAAACTCTCGCAGCAGTTCGAGGCTAACCTGGATGATGATCCCCCCGAGGGCAGCAGCGATCAGGCTCTCGACACCGCCAATGATGGCCATGGCCATCACTACGCCCATTTGCGGCAGGACCAGGATGTTGGGGGTTATGATCGTGATATAGTGGGCAGAGAACGTCCCCGCCAGGCCGGCGATCATGCTGGTGACGACAAAGCTCAAGACCTTGTAGCGTACGACGTCCACGCCTCGAGCGGCAGCAGCTTGTTCATCTTCCCGAATGGCTTTGACAAACATGCCTACCCGCGACCTGGTCAGCCAGTACAAGACGAGCAAAGACCCCAGCAAGATGGCCAACATCGTGTAGTAATATGGAGCTTTGGAGATGGTATTGCCGAAAAGAGGCGCCAGGGATAGGCCCAGATCGCCTCGCGTAATGTCAGCCTCAGCTTTCAGCACAATGCGCAAGATCTCCGAGAAGGCAATGGTGAACAGGGCCAGGTAGGTTGCCTTGAAACGGAGCACCAGCGCGCCAATGGCCAGGCCGGCCAACCCTGAAGCCAAGGTGCCCAGCACCATGCCCGGCAGCGGCGGCAGGTTCAAGTATCGTCCGAGGATACCTGAAGTATAAGCACCGATGGCCATGAAGGCCATGTGCGCCCACGAGAACTGACCCGCGTAACCTGCCAGGAACGACCAACTGGAAGCCAGGGCTGCGTAGAACAGGGCGACGATGACCACGTGCAGCCAGTAACTCGGGAGAATTAAAGGGGCGATAAGCGCGATGACCAGGGCACCCGACGCCCATGCCCACTGATTGCGGAGCTGGAAACGGGTAATAGCGGTCATTGCTCCTCCCTCCCAAAGAGACCGGTAGGCCTGAGGAGCAGAACCAACACAAAGATGATCAGACCAAACACCGTCTTGTAAGTGAGTGCGCGGCTGGGATCGGGAAAGTAACCGGCTCCCAAGCTCTCCACCAGGCCGATCAGGAGTCCTCCCAGGATGCTGCCCGGAATCGATCCCATGCCGCCCAGCACAATAATGATATAGGAGCGGATAGAAGGCACGGCACCGACGTCAGGGGAGACAGAGAAACTCGGCGCCAGCAGTGCTCCCGATATGGCAGCCAGGCCTGTACCAATGGCAAAGGCGATGGTATTCATGGCCAATGGATTGATACCCAAGACGGCGGCAGCCTGCTTATCCTGACTCACCGCCCGCAAAGCCTTGCCGAGCCAGGTTTTTTGGATGATCAGCAGCAGCAGTGCCAGTGCTACGAGTGAAAAAACGCCGGCGGTGAGCCGGTCGGCACTGATGTTCACAAACCCGAGCTTGACGGTGCCCTGAAAAAACGAGGGAGGGCGATGGGGATAAGGGCCAAAGACCGCCAGGGCCAGGTTCATCAGGAAAAAGGACAGACCAAGCGTGATGAGAATGGAGTATTCGCTGGGACGTTCGATGCGCTCCTGGTGCATTGGCCGCAGGAAGGCGAACTCGAAGAGCAACCCCAACAGGGCAGCGATCAAACCGGCGATGGGCACGCTCCACAAAGGGTGAAGCTCAGTGAACGTGCTGAGAACAAAATAGGAGGCATATCCCCCTATCATGTAGAATTCGCCATGGGCAAAGTTGATGACTTTGAGGATTGAGAAGATAAAAGTCAAGCCCAGGGCCATCAGGGCATAGATGATACCAATGATTAACCCGGTCGTGCACAGACTTGCCAGATATTGCATGCTTTACCCCCTCGCTTATTCAAATCCGGTGGGTCTCCCCAGAGAAAGGTTGGGGAGACCCACCGAGAGTCAATTATGGTGAGGTATAAAGCGGGCCTGTAGCACGCTCAACGGGAAAGACCACGTTAGCATCGTCAGCCGGTTGCCCTGCCTCCGTGTACTGCAGCATGAACACGTTCGGCGTCAGCCACTGGTGCCACATCCAGGCCGGCTTGTCAGGGGGAACAGGATTGGCCGAGGTGTATTCGAACCAATAGTCCCCCATCGCCCCTGTGTACCGGATGTTTTCCAATGCCGCGATAAGGGCCTGGGGCTCGGTCGTGCCAGCTTCCTTGATGGCTTCGGCTATCAGGAACGTGGCGTCATAGATTTCCAGGGCAGGCGCGCCTGGCACGTGCCCGTAGCGCTCCTCAAAGTTCTGCATGAAGGCTTCGGTCTTCTCATTCCACAGCGACGCCGGGAGGCCGTAGAAAGAAAAGAAGGTGTAATTGCCGCAGTCGCCAGCGTTCTCCCAGTACTCGGGATACTGCGCGTCAACCGTGGTCAACATCGCAGTCTCGGCGGTTGGCGCCAGGCCGAGCTCGCAGGCCTGCCGCACAATACGGCTCGTGCCAATGCCAGTGATGACGCCGCCCAGAAGGTCTGGGGGGTCTTGCTGGATACGCTGCAGGATGGGGGTATAATCCTCGGTCGCTGGGTCGGCGTAGATGATCTCGACGTCGGTAACGCCTCGGGCCTCCAGTTGTTCTACGTAAGCCTCGGCCTGCGAGCGACCGTAATCCGTGTCTTCCATAATAAAGACGATGCTCTTCCAGTCCACTTCGGCAACATAGTTGGCCATGAACTCGCCAGCATAATCTGTGGTCGGGGCGACACGGAACACTTCCGGATAACCCGAGGCCGTGATTTCATTGCCCCAGGTTTCGGCAAAGATGACCGGAACACCGTATCTGTGGGCCACTTCCATCGAGGCCTGGCCCACGCCGCTGTGATATTCTCCGACGAGGCCAACGACACGGTTCTGCGTGATAAGACGCTCGGTGACAGCCGTCCCGCGTTCCGGCAGCCCCTCGGTGTCGCCAAAGATCAGCTCGACCTCCTTGCCCAGCACACCGCCAGCCTCGTTGATCTCGTCTACGGCCATTTCGGTAGCCTGCCGCATCTCGGTCCCGGCCTGGTAAGACCCCGGAGCAGACAGCGGGCCAAACCCACCGATCAGGATCGTATCCGCCTCAGCTACGGGCTCGGGCGTGGCGGTGACTACCACCTCCACTTCTTTTTCTACCTCTACCTCGACTTCTTTTTCCACCACTACGGTCTCTTTGATAACCTGAGGTGCAGGTGTCGCACCGCACGCCACCGCCCCGAATACAACTACCACCAAGATGGCTACCAGCATCCACGCTGTCTTGTGTGACATCCGAGTCCTCCTTTTCTGTCAACATGGCTTTTGGTGCGAAAGGGTCCTCAATACGGTGGGGCAGCAAACCCCAGTGCTCCTGATATCTTCGTGCTCAATCACCCCCTGTCTCCCATGTCTGCAGTCGCGAACCGAAGGATGCTTTCGACGCCTGGCTTCCAACCGTGCAGGATCTCGGCCGTTCGCGCGGCGGGCGCCGCCTCCCGGCACGTTGCAGTGGCTGGGGATGGCGACCAGCGACGAAGCCACTCGGTCCACGTGGTCTACCTCCACGTGGGACGCGAGTCTGGCCTGGAGATCCAGCAGCTCGGCCAACAAGCTCCGCCCGTTCACGCTGTTTTCCCCTGTGAAACCCAACTTTGTAGTGCAAAACCGATGCTGTTGATTATAGCACAAGGCATCGGGCTTGGCAAGTCGTCACCAAAGTCCCCTTTAACCTGTTACCTGGTGGAGCAGACATCCCAGAGATGTGCAGTGTGTATCCCCAGTGCCGCGATCCATCCAGGCGGGTAAACGGGGCAGGCTACCGGCCTGCCCCGTGTCTGTGTTCTGGAGGCTGTTTGTGTTCTGGAGGCTGTTTGTCCGAGTTGGCAGGCCAGGTGCCTGCCCTGTTTTCATCGCGCTAGCGGCGAGCGGGGAGCAGTTGTGCCCCCAGCGCCTCCGAGATGCGCGACGCTGTTTCTCGAACCATGGGCGCCAGGCGGGTGTCCAACTCCTGGCGCGACACGCGGGCGCTGGGGACCGAGATGTTGATGGCCGCCACGATGGCGCCGCCCCGGTCGCGGACCGGGGCTGCTACAGAGCGCACGCCGGCGGCCAGCTCCTCGTCGTTGACGGCATAGCCCCGCCGCCGCACCCCTTCCAGGTCGACGAGCAGGGCCTGCAGGTCGGCGGCCGCGTTGGGCCCGCTCCCCGGAAAGGGCCCCTCGCCGAGGAGCGCCCGCAGCTCGGCGGGCGACAGGTCCATCAACTGCGCCTTGCCCATGGACGTGCACCACACGGGCAGCCGCGACCCGATCTCCAGCCCCACGTTCAGGATTCGCTGTGTCTTGATGCGGGCGACGTAGACGATCTCGGGGCCATCGCGGACCGACATGTTGGTCGTCTCGCCGCAATGGGCGGAGAGCGCCTTCAGGAGGGGTTGGGCGACCTGGACCATCTCCAGGCCGTCGAGGGCGGCAAGGCCAAGGCGCAGCAGCTTCAGACTGGGGCGGTAGAGCCTGGTATCCGGGTCCCGCTCCAGGTAGCCGAGCTGTTCAAGGGTGTAGATAAAACGAAAGGCAGTGCTCTTTTCCAGGCCGGCACGGGCAGCGGCCTCCGTGAGGCTCAACTGCTGCCGCTCGTCCGAAAACGCTTCCAGGATCTGCATGCCGCGCGCCAGGGCGGTCACAAAGTAGCGGTCGTCGGGTTGCGCCATGTTCCGGTTTCGTTTCTGAAAACTCTGTTTGAGTCTGCAAACCCAGTATGCCACAGGTGGGGAGAGCGGTCAAATCTGGCAAGGAGCGCCGTCCGTTCCCCCCTCGAGAGCCCGGTGATCGAACAGGCCAGCGCCTTTCCAACCACTGATCCACTGAAAAAAAACGAGGCCCCTGACGGCCAAGCACCAGCCATCAGAGGCCTCACCGTTTTCATCCCTTCATTGGTTCCAATCGCCCACGTCGACAAACACCTCGATCTCAGCCGTCTGGCGCCGGTCCTCCAGCCACTGCTGCAACAGGAACGCCTGGCCCTCGACGTCCGGCACCTCCTCGGCCGGTGCCACCGTCTGGACCAGGGCATAGCCCCCGCTCACCTCGACGGGGCCCTGCACCTCTCCCCGCCGCCCGGCAAAGGCCAGCGCCTCCACCTGCGGTGCGGCGGGGCTCTCCCCCCGGGCAAAGCGGCCCAGGTCTCCGCCCTGCTCGCGGGTGGCCCCGTCGCGGGAGACCGCCCTTGCCACCTCGTCAAAAGGCTCGCCGGAGGCCAGGCGGGCCAGGGCCTGCACGGCCTGCTCCTGGCTGGGGACGACGATCTGCCGGGCCTGCACCACCTCCACGGTGCCCGTAAAGGTGCCGGTCACCGCTGCCTGCACTTGCGCGCGGAGCAATTCCTGGCAGGTTTCGCGGCGAAACTCCTCGGCGCTCTGGCCCGTCTGCTCCAGGTACGCCTGGAACAGCTCCAGCCCGCCGCCCCCCTCCACCTGGGCCGCCACCTGTGCCTCGATGCTCTCCTCCGCGACGCCGATGCCCAGCTCGACGGCGGCCTGCTGGACGAGGACGTCCTCGATGAGCAGCTCCAGCACCTGGCGGCGGAACTCGGGCAGCCTGTCCTGGATCTCGGGGCTGGCGACGTCGGCGCCCCCGGCCTGCACGGCCAACAAGAACTGCTCCATCTCCCTGTCAAAGGCGGCCCGGCCGATCTCCTGGCCGTTCACCACGGCCGCCAGGGGGTCTTCGGGCCCGGGCAGCTCGGCGCACGGGATCTGGAGGGCGGGAGCCGTGGGCGAGGCGACGGGGCAGGAGTGTCCGTGGTGGTAGGATGGGTCGTATTCCACCCAATCCAGCGCGCCGTAGGGCAGCGCCAGCAGCCGCAGCGGCACCAGGCTCAGGAGGGCCAGCAGCACCAGCCCGGCGATTCTGCAGCCTCGCGACGACAACAGCTTGCTCACCGGTCCGCTCCCGCCAGCTCCCGGGGCCGCAGCTCGAACATGGGCCCCGCCGGCGACACGTCGTAGGCGCCCGTCAGCCCCTCGTCCAGCTCCACGACGTACACCGGGCGGCTGCCCAGGGACCGGTCGATGAGGCCGTACATCTCCCGGGCGCCGATGAGAAAGCGGTTGATGACCAGGACGTCGGGCCGCTCCCCTTCCACGACCTGGAGGTACTGCACGGGGGGGCGCCGATGTCCACCAGCCAAAGACGATGGCCTCCGGCCCGGCCGACGCCAGGATGGCCTCGGCGCGGTCCCGGGCGCGGGTGTCGCCGCGCACGTTCACCAGGGGCCCGTTGACTATCAGCGCGGCCAGCGCCAGGATCACCAGCGCCCAGGCCCAGGACGGCGAGGGAGATCGTGCCCCGGCGCGCTGCTTCTGCAGCCAGCCCACGATCCAGGCGCAGCCCTCGGCGATCCACACGGCCCAGATGAGATAGGCCGGCACGAACATGCCCGCCTTGTCCACCACGCGGTAGGTGGTGTAAAAGGCGACGTTGGCGGCAAAGGTCAGCCCCAGGAGCAGCAGCACGCGGGGCCGGCGGCGCCCTTGCGCCCACGCGCCCAACAGGCCGGGCAGCAGCCCCACGCCCAGGAAGGCCGCCCACAGGCGATGGAGGGTGGCGCCCATCTCGGCCACCGTCTCGGCCGGCGTGTAGCCCAACATCAGCTCGCGGAACCCCTGGCCCGAGACGAGCCACCACAGGTTCTCGATGCGCGTCAGGTCCAGGGGCACGAACTGCCCGGAGACGTCGTAATGGCCGGCATAGTTAAAGGGCGGCCCGGCCAGGTAGCGGAGGGGAAGGTAGGCATAGATGCTCAGCCCGGCGAGAAAGGGCCCGGCGACGAGCAGCAGCCGGCGAGGCGCCAGGGCTTCCTTGCCCGCCACGGCCAGGAGAAAGGCGGCCAGCCCGGGGGCGACGAGGATCGAGCTCACGTGGTTCCCCAGGCTGAGGCCGTACAGCAAGCCGGCCGCGGCCAGCAGCCCGTCGGCCCGGCTGCTCTCCCAGCGAAGCAGGAGGAGCAGCAGGGCGCTCAGCAAGAGGGTGTGCAGTGTGTAGACCTCGGCCACCACGGCCTGGGCCCAGAAATAGTAGGAGAAGCCAAAGAACAGGGCGGCCGCCAGGGCGACGGCGCGCATGCCCACCAGGCGACGCGCCAGGTGGTAGAGCAGGAGGACGGTGCCGGCGCCGCACAACGCCGACAACACGTTGAGGCGGAAGCCCACGTCGCCCACGGGCAGCAGCATGGCAAAGGCCTTGCCCAGCAGCAGGTAGAGGGGATAGCCCGTGGCGCGGACGATGCCCAGCACGTGGACCGCGGCCGAGAACTCGGCGCTGTCCAGGTTATAGACGGTGCGACAGGCCGTCGCCAGGTAGATGGTCAGGGGCACCAGGAAGGCCAGCCAGGCCGCCCAATCCCGCCGCCCATCCCGCGGGAAGGCAGGCAGGCGAATGGGCCAGAATGGGTTGCTCTCGGCCGTCAGCAGCGGATCGGTGGCCACGGCGCGCCCGGCGGGCGCCGGGCCGGCTTCCGGCCGGCCGTGGCTGCGGCAGTTGGGCAGAATGTCGCGCCCGGCTTGCCGGGGCCGAAGCTCGTTCACCTGCGATCGAAGGTGGCCGTCGGTTGCCTGGCGCAGGGCAAGCTGCACCCGAGCGCTCTCGGGATGAAAGCGGTAGGCCTGGCGCAGGTAGGCGAACCGCTCCCGGTCGCTGCCCGCCAGCCGTGCCAGCTCCAGCCACGCCTCCTCCTCGCCGGGATTGGCGGCCAGGATCCAGCGCAGAAACCGGCGGGCACGTCGCGCCTGCCCGGCGTCCCGGGCAAGCTCGGCCGCGTGCCACCAGCCGGCCAGTTGGTTGGCGCTCGACTCTGGCAGCGGGGGGCGAGCTGTTTCTCCCGCCACGAAAATATGCCTCCTACGGAACGGTTCTCATTATACTATAGCGGATCGGTGCGATGAATTCAATTAGCCCCGGGGATGAAATTGCCCTCCCTGCCTGGACCCCGGGTCCTAGTCCCTTTTGCCGGCGGGAGGCCCGCCGGCCCACATAATTGATTTGCTTATTGTCCAGGTATATGCTATACTTGCCGCTCGGTAATACCATCTCACACACCCTCTGACCGGGCGGGAGGTGCCGGCCAAAGACAGGCCGGTCCCCGGCGGGATGATGGGGGTGGAGGAACAAACAACCATAGGAGGGAATTGTGGCAACTGTAACCATGAAGGCGCTCCTGGAGGCAGGAGTGCACTTTGGACACCGCACCCGGCGGTGGAACCCGAGGATGAAATCGTTCATCTTTACCGAGAGGAACGGTATCCACATCCTCGATCTGCAGCAGACCATCACCCGGCTAGAGCAGGCTTACAATCTCGTCCGCGACACGGTCGCCAGCGGGGGCACGGTCCTCTTTGTCGGCACCAAGAAGCAGGCGCAGGACAACCTGGCCAACGCGGCCCAGGCGTGCAACATGCCCTACGTCAACGAGCGCTGGCTGGGCGGCACCCTGACCAACTGGCAGACCATCAAGCAGCGCATCAGCTACCTGCTGGAGCTGGAGCACCGCCGGGAAACGGGTGACTTTGAGCGGCTTCCCAAGAAGGAAGCCATGAAGCTGGAGCAGTTGATCGAGAAGCTCAACTCGCGCCTCGGCGGCCTGAAAAACATGACCCGCCTGCCCAACATGCTCTTTGTCGTGGACGTGCGGCGCGAGGGCATTGCCGTCAAGGAAGGCAACATCCTCAGCATCCCGGTGTTGGCCATGGTCGACACCAACTGCGACCCGGAGCCCATCGACCTGGTGATCCCTTCCAACGACGATGCCATCCGTGCCATCAAGCTCATCGTCAATCACATCTCGGAGGCCGTGAACGAGGGCCTTCAGATCCGGCAGGCAGTGCAGGCCGACGAAGAGGTGGAAGAGGACGAGAAGTACCTGGGAGCGGCCACGCTGGCCAAGCTGCGCTCGGGCGAGTTCGCCTTTGAGGACGAGCAGGACGAGGACGCGGACGAGGACGAGGTCGAAGTCGAGGAAGATGACGAGGATTAGGAGGTAGACGTGGCGAACATTAGTGCCCAGATGGTGAAGGATCTTCGCCAGGAAACCGGCGCCGGCGTGCTGGACTGCAAGCAGGCCCTGGAACTCCACGGCGGCGATTTTGCTAAAGCAGCGGCCTGGCTGCGCGAAAAGGGTATGGCAGCGGCGGCCAAGCGCTCGGAGCGTGAGGCCCGGGAAGGCATCATCGGCTCTTATATTCACGCCGGAAGCAAGGTGGCGGCCCTCGTGGAGCTGAACTGCGAGACCGATTTCGTGGCCCGCACTCCCGACTTCCAGGAGCTGGCCCACGACCTGGCCATGCAGGTGGTGGCGGCCAGGCCCCTCTACCTGTCGCCCGAAACCGTGCCGGCCGAAGCCGTCGAAGAGCGCAAGGCCCTCTTCCAGGCCGAGATCGACCAGGCCGGCAAGACGGGACAGGTGGCCGAGCGCATCATGGAGGGCAAGCTGAACAAGTGGTACGACGAGAACTGCTTGCTGCTCCAGCCCTTTATCAAGAATCCAGATCTCACTGTGGGCGAGCTCGTGAAGCAAAGGAGCTCGACCTTTGGCGAGAACCTCATCGTGAGGCGCTTTGCGCGCCTCGAAGTCGGCGAGTCGTAAAGAGCAGGCGGGAGCGAGAGGGAATGGCGGCGATCACCTACAGGCGCGTTCTGCTCAAGCTGGGCGGCGAAGCACTGGCCGGGCCCGGGGGCTTTGGCATCGATCCCGACATGGTGGCCGAGCTGGCCGCCAAGATCCGGGACGTCCGCTACCTGGACGTCGAGGTGGCCATCGTCCTCGGGGGCGGCAATATCTGGCGCGGGAACATTGGCCCCGAGCACGGCATGGACCGCGCCACGGCCGACCACATGGGCATGCTCGCCACGGTGATCAATGCCCTGGCCCTGGCCGATGCCCTTGAGCGCATTGGCCTGGTGCCGCGCGTGCAGACGGCCATCGAGATGCGGGCCATCGCCGAGCCCTACATCCGCCTGCGGGGCATCCGCCACCTGGAAAAGGGCAGGGTCCTGATCCTGGGCGCGGGCACGGGCAATCCGTACTTTACGACGGATACGGCGGCAGCGCTGCGCGCCATGGAGATCGACGCGGACCTGCTGATCAAGGCCACCAAGGTGGATGGCGTCTATGCCGAGGATCCGCTCATCAATCCCCAGGCAGAGCGTTTCGAGCACCTGACCTACATCGACGCCCTCAACATGGGCATCAAAGTCCTGGATTCCACGGCCATCACACTCTGTATGGATAACCACCTGCCGATCGTCGTGCTGGATCTCTGGCAGCCGGACGCCTTGCTCAAGGCAATCCGGGGCGAGCCGGTAGGCACGGTCATCAGCCACTGAGCCGGGGGCCCGGTGGCGCACTGGAAAGGGAGAGGTGGACCATGATCGACGACCTGATGGAAGAGTTGCGCGGTCGCATGACCAAGTCGGTCGATGCCCTCCAGGAGGAGCTCCTGGGCATCCGCACCGGACGGGCCTCGCCGGCTCTCGTGGAAAGGCTCCAGGTGGAATACTATGGCACGCTGACGCCCCTGAACCAGATGGCCAGCATCGCCGTTCCGGAGCCGCGCCTGCTCGTCATACGGCCCTGGGACCCGTCGGCCCTCAACGACATCGAGCGGGCCATCCAGAAGTCTGACCTGGGCTTGACGCCCATGAACGACGGCAAGCTGATCCGGCTGAGCATCCCGCGCCTCACGGAAGAGCGTCGCCGCGAGCTGGTCAAGCTCGTCGCCCGGCGCGTCGAGGAGGGCCGCATCGCCATCCGCAATCTGCGGCGCGATGCTCTCAAGGACCTGCAAGAGTTCGAAAAGGAAAAAATGATCTCCGAAGACGAGTTCTTTCACGCCAAGGACCAGGTGCAAGAGCTCACCGACCAGTTTATCGCCAGGATCGACGAGATTGGCAAGCGCAAAGAAGAAGAGGTCATGGAGATCTAGGCCGGACCGGGAGGGGAACGGGCCGATTCTCGTGAGAAACGGTGGGGGTTGAGATGGTCGCCACAGAGCCACTCAGCCCCCTTTGTTTTTCGACCGGGCGGCCCCGGGGATAAGGGATGACCGAAGACAAGAGCTTGAGCGTGCCGCGCCACGTGGCCATCATCATGGATGGGAATGGCCGTTGGGCCAGGGCCCGGGGCCTGCCCCGCCTCGCGGGGCACCGCGCCGGTACCGAAAACCTGCGCCCCATCCTGGAGGCCAGCGTCGAGTTCGGCATCGAGATTCTGACCATCTGGGCCTTTTCGACCGAGAACTGGCGCCGCCCCGAGGGCGAGGTTCGCGGGCTGCTGGGCATCCTGCGGCAGATGATCCGCCGCGAGCTGAAAGAGCTCCACAAGCAAGGTGTCAGGCTGCGCCACATCGGCCGCCTGGACCGCCTGCCTCCGGCGCTCCAGAAACAGGTCCAGGAGGCCATCGAGCTGACCCGGGACAACGACCGGATCATCCTCAACGTGGCCTTTGATTATGGAGGCCGCGCCGAGATCGTCCAGGCCGTGCGGCGCATCGTCGAGGCGGGCATCCCCGCCGACCAGGTGGACGAGGCGCTCCTGTCCAGCTACATGTACACCGCCGGGCAACCGGACCCCGACCTGATCATCCGCACCAGCGGCGAGCTGCGCACCAGCGGGTTCATGCTGTGGCAGTCGGCCTACACCGAGTACTATGTCACAGAGACGTTCTGGCCCGATTTTGACAAAGAAGAGCTGCGCCGCGCCCTGCTGGCCTACGCGCATCGCGACCGGCGCTTTGGCGGCATCAAGGACGACTATGGCTCTCCCCACGAAGTCCACGCCCCCGAAGAGGCCCTGGACGACGGCGGCGAGGAAGGCGACGAGGGCTGACGGGAGATGCTCCGCACGCGGGTTCTAAGCGCCGTGGTGCTCATCCCCCTGGTGGCCGGCCTGACCTACGCCGGCGGGTGGCTCCTGGCCGGGGCCCTGCTGCTCGTGGCCGTCCGGGCCGCCTACGAGCTCTTTGTGCTCGTGGAAAAGGCGGGCTACCTGCCCTCGCTGCCCGCGTCGGCCCTGGTCATGGCCCTGCTCCTGGCCGTGGCCCGCTTCCCCGATGCGAACCTGCTGGGCCTGGTGCTGGCCGCCTCGCTGATCCTGACCCTCACCTGGCAGCTCCTGCGGCCGCCCCTGAGCCGGCCGACGCAGAGCTGGGCGCTGACGGTCGGCGTCGCCCTGTGGCTGGGCTGGCTCATCAGCCACTTTGTCCTCCTGCGCGACCTTTCGGCGCCCTTTGGCCTGGGCGCCGGCACGCGCTGGCTGGCCCTCACCTTCCTGGTGACCTGGATCAACGACTCGGCGGCCTATTTCGTGGGCAAGGCCATCGGCCGGCACCCCTGCTCGCCCTATCTGAGCCCCAAGAAGACGTGGGAGGGCACCGTGGGCGGCTGGATCGGCGGCGTGCTGGCCACGATGCTCCTGGGCGCCTGGCTGGTCGAGCTCCCCTGGCTCCACGGCCTGGCCCTGGGGGCCATCGTCGCCACGCTGGCGCCCTTTGGCGACCTGAGCAAGTCCATGGTCAAGCGCCAGATGGGCGTCAAGGATTTCAGCGCCCTCATCCCGGGCCACGGCGGCATGTTCGACCGCATCGACAGCCTCTTGTTCGTCGCCCCGGTCGTCTATTACTACGCGACCCTGGTCCCCTTCTAGGCAGGTTGCCGGAAAAGGTTCGTAGTAACGGCTTCAGCCGTCCAAAACGACCTGGTTCATGGTTCGCCCCGTCTCTTACGGCGCCGCTTCGCGCACGACGATGTTCATGGTTCCTCCACAGGTGAGCGCGGGGCGGGCAGACCGCCCGCCCCGCGCCAGGGTGCGACTGCTCGCCTAGTCGGCGCTGTCGAAACGGATCAGCGGCAAGAAGATCTTGACCTTGCCCTGGAGCTGGAAGGCCGCGTCGCTGGCGCCGCTGCCGGCGTTGGCCGAGGTGAAGGACGCGCTGTTGGTCACGGTCCCCCCGGCCAGGGCCGGGTCGGTGCCCACCGTGGCCGTGAAGGCGATGGTGACCGAGGCGTCCGCCTGCAGGTCGCCCGCCCACCGGATCGTGCCGTCGCTCTCGGTGGCGTCGCCCTGCTCGATCCAGCCGCCAAAGCTGACCTCCTCCGGCAGCGCATCGGTCAGGACGATCCCCGTCGCCAGCCCGTCGCCCGTGTTGCTCAGGGTGATGGTGTAGGTGACGGTTCCGCCCGGGAGCACGTCGGCCTCGGGCGCCACGACCTTGGCGACGGACAGGCTGGGCGCCATGACGGTCAGGACGCCCGCCTGGTCCAGCTCGAAGGACCCATCGCTCGCGTCCCGGTCGCCATAGGTCCAGCCGGCGTTGGGGTTCCCCGGGCCCCGGTTGCCGTCAAAGCGCACCGCGTAGCGGTAGACGCCGCCGGCCTCGGGCTGCAGGCTGGCGGCGAACCGATCGAACGCGTCCCCGGAAGGCCCGGTGTAGCTCATGGGCGTCCAGGTCCAGGCCGCGGGGTCCGTGCCCGTGCCATAGCCCAGCTCACCCCACAGGGCGCGCCCCGCTTCTTCCCCGCCGGTGAGGCTCGCAAACAAGACGTCGCCGGTAATGGGGTCCGTGGCCTCGCCGAGGTTGATGGTGATGGCCGGCGGTCCTTGCAGCACCGCCTCGTCCGGGATGACGAGACGATAGTCATCGACCGTGGGGCTGCCCTGGACGTCCAGCGAGCGCAGGTCGCTGTTGAGCCAGCCCGGGTAGTCCTGCGCCTCGCTCTGGACGACGTACTGGTAGCGCTGCAGGCCGGGCGCGTCCAGCGTCACCGTCGCGGTGAACACGCTGTGGGCGGCATTGGCCGCCATGAGCTCGAGGCCGGAGCTGCCCCAGCCGTTCCAGTCGCCGGCCATGCCAACGTCCTCGCCCGGCAGGACGACGTCCTCCACGTCGTGGTAGACAAAGGTGACCACGTAGAATTCCTGCACGTCCTCCGGCCCGCGGGGCATGACCTCGCGGGTGACGTTGCCGCCGCTCTCGTAGCCCAGGCTGACGCCCGTGGCCCGGAGCCAGTCGCCCACCTGGTACGACGAGGTGTCGATATAGTTCGGATCGACCGCCGTGCAGAGGTTGACGTAGCGATAGACCTGCACCTGGCCCGAGCCGTCGTCCACGTCCAGCCGATAGGGCACGGGCCTGGAGACGATCCGTCCAAAGACCTGGATCAGCTGGCCCTCCACCGATTCGTCCACCGCGCCGGTGTCGAGCGCTAACGGCGTCACGGGGGTGCCGGGACCCAGGTCGACGACGTCGCCGCGGGCGGCCGGCACGATCTCGGTCTCCCCGGCATAGACCTCGACCTTGCCCGCGACGCGCACCTTGTTGCTGCGGGCCACGGGATCCAGGCCGCCGCCCCGGTAGACGAGGATGCCCGCCGTGTCGTCCTGCATGTACAGCTTGCGGTTGGTCCCGTCGACAAAGATGCCCGGCTCGGCCGTGACCACGCCCTCGACCATGACCGTGTCGTCCACGCGCTGGCGCGCCTCGGCGATGGTCACCAGCTCGTAGACGATCGTCGTCCACTGGCCGGCGTTGTCGTCCTCGTCGAGTTCGCTCGTCGCGGTGCCCACCTCCGCCTGGTTGGTGAGGGGCGTGGCGGTGGGCGCGTCGGCGTCGACCTCCACGGTGACGTGGAGCGACTGGCTGCTGCCGGCCGGCAGGTCGCCCAGGTCCCAGGCATAGACGCCGGCCGACGGGTTCGTGTGTGGGCCGATGTCGTCCGAGACGTAGCTGAGGCCCGCCGGCAGGGTGTCGGTCAGGACCACGCTCGCCGCATCCTCCGTGCTGGTGTTGCTGACCACCAGCGTGTAGGTCAGGGACTCGCCGAGGGCGGCGATGGACGGCCCGCTCTTGCTGACCTCGATGTCCGTCGGGATCTCCTCAAAGACCTGGGTGGTCACGGGGCTGCCCACCCCCGGCGCGTCCAGGCCGGGGTCGTTCGCGCCGTAATCGTCGTTCACGATCTGCACCCCGTTGGTCTCCGTGGCCGTTACCTGGAACGTGCGGACCACCGATTCGCCCGGCCCCACGTTTTCGGTCACGGTCCACTCGACCACGCCGCCGTCGAGGATCCCGCCGTCGGAGGCGGACACGAAGGTGGCGTTGGCCGGCACGGTGTCGGTGATGACCAGGTTGGTGAGGGTCAGGCCGCTTTCGTTGACGACGGTGATGGTGTATTCGATTTGCTGGCCGGGGGCGACGACGGCAGGGGCCGCCTTGCTCACGGTAACGACCTTGGGCTTTCCGAAGGTCTGCCCGGTGTTCACCGCGCCAAACGTGTTCGGCGCGGCCGCGTTCCAGGTGAAATCCTCGTAGACCAGGCCCGTCCCGGACAACTGCAGTGAGTACCCCACAGGGGTACTGGAGGATTCGGCCACGCCGATGTCCGTGCTGGTCATGCCCATCGCCGGCCCGTTGGTGGCCAGGAAGGTACCCTCGTAGCTGAGGAACTGGATGACGGCGCCTCCGTCATCGACCAGGGCCATGCCGTCCGGCGGTCCGTCCTGGATGCTGTCTTCCGGATAGGTTATCACCACCGTACCGTAGCCATCCTGCTGATCGGGGATCAAGCCGCTGAGGGTCGTCGTGTGATATTTACAGCCATTGATGCCGTTGTACAGCACCAGGCTCCAGTCGGAGAGGTCGGTCCCGGCCGGCCCGGCGATCTCGATGGCTTCGCCGGTGTCGGTGCTGTCATAGTGGATCTCGTTGATGAAAACCGTCGTCGATCCTTGAGCTGCCAGGGGTGGGCCCGCGGCCGCCGCCAACAACAGGACGGCCAGGGCAAGGGGCAATGCCATGCTTTTCAGCGTGTGATAGTGTTGCATCGTTGTTCTCCTTTGATATGCATCTGGTCGGCGATGGCCAACGTCGATTCGTTTTTCAATCAGTGGATTCCGCTAGGCTCACCTCCTTGCCCTGCTCCGTGGGCGTGGCGTGCCGGCAGCCCGGCCCGTGACCCGTGGGACGTGCTGCCTGCTGCACGCGCTGTGGCTCTCTCTTCCTGGAGACGGTCGTAGGACGAGCTCCCGGAAATTGTACCTCAGATCCGCCGTCGAGCCAAGTTTCGACCGGGGAAATGGCGGCTACTCGGCTATCTTCTGTGTATACATCCCCCCACGACCGTTCATAAACAACACAACACACACAACACTCAGGCGCGGCAGGGCGGGTACTGCCCAGGTGCAGGGGCCAACCCCGGTGCAACGAATCCAACCCGATACAAACGAAACCCATCCTCCCACGGGCAGAGCAGCCTGCTATAATGGATGGCGAAGCCGTTTCTTCGCAGACGCCCAACTCACACAAGGAGAGAGACATGAGCGAACGACGACACCTGCACGCTCGCCTGCGCTTCGTCCTCGTGGTCGCCGTCCTGGCCGTGACACTGCCCGCGTCGCTGGCGGGGGCCCAGGGACCGGGGGCCGGACCTGGCCCCGGGGCGGGACCCGGCCCCGGCGGAGGGACCAACCTCAGCACCTTTGTGACCGCCGACTTTTCCGGGTCGGGCAACTGCGCCGCGTGCCACAGCAACCTGCGCGACGGCGCGGGCAACGACGTGTCGATGGACACCCACTGGCGCTCGACCATGATGGCCAACGCGGCCAAGGATCCCCTGTGGCAGGCCAAGATCCAGTCGGAGGTGCTGCGCAACCCGGCGCTCCAGTCGGTCATCGAGGACAAGTGCACCCGCTGCCACATGCCCATGGCCCGCACCCAGGCCGTGGCCGACGACACCCCCGTCGGAGTGCTGGGCAGCGGCTTCCTGGACCCCGCCCACCCGCTGAATGCCGCGGCCCGGGATGGCGTCTCTTGCAGCCTGTGCCACCAGGTGCGGAACGAGGGCCTCGGAGGGCCGGCCACCTTTACCGGCGGTTACGTCATCGACACCAGCACGTCGGCCCCCAACCGGCTGATCTATGCCAAGTTCGCCAACCCCATGCAGGCGCCCATGCGCAACGCCGTCGGCTACACGCCGGTGCAGGGCCCGCAGACGACCGACTCGGGCTTTTGCGGGGTGTGCCACGTGCTCTACACACCCATGGTCGATGCCCAGGGCAACGTCCTCGGGGAGTTTCCGGAGCAGATGACCTACCTGGAATGGGAGAACAGCGCCTACGGCGATGGCGTGGGGACCGATCAGTCGTGCCAGGACTGCCACCTGCCCCTGGCCAGCGGCCCGGTCAAGATCTCGAACCGGCCCATGCGCCTGCCGGCGCGCAGCCCGTTTCACCAGCACCACTACGTGGGCGGCAATGCCCTCCTCATCCAGATGCTCAAGGGCCACCAGGCCGACCTGGGTGTGACGGCCAGCGGCGCGCAACTGGACGCGACCCTGGGCCGGATTGCCGGCCAGTTGTCGAGCAACACGGCGAGCCTGCAGGTGACGGGCAGCCAGGTGGCCAACGGCACCCTCACCCTGTCGCTGGCCGTCCAGAACCGCTCGGGACACAAGCTGCCGTCGGGCATTCCCACCCGCCGGGTGTGGCTGCACGTGACCGTGAAGGACGCGGCGGGCACGACCTTCTTCGAGTCGGGCCGGCCGCTGGCCGATGGCAGCATCGAGGGCGACGATCAGGATGCCGGGACGGGCAGCTTTGAGCCCCATTACGACCTGATCTCGCAGGCCGACCAGGTGCAGATCTATGAGACGGTCATGCGCAACAGCGACGGGCAGTTGACCTACACCTTGCTGCGGGCCGCGGCGTACGCCAAGGACAACCGTTTGCTGCCGGCCGGCTTGAACAAGGCGACGGCCCATCCCGACATCGCGACGTGGGGCAGGGCGGCGACGGACGGCAACTTTGTGGGCGGCTCCGATGCGGTGACCTATGCCATCGACGTGCAGGGGAGGCGCCTGCCGCTGACGGTCTCGGCCGAGCTGCTGTATCAGGCCACCTCGCGGGCCTTTGTTTCGGACCTGAGCCAGGATTCGGGGGATCTCGTGCAGCGGTTCGCGGGCTACTATGATCGGGCGGACAAGAGCCCGATGCTCGTGTCCAGCGTGCAGGTGACCGCGCGTTAGGCCGGTCGTGGGGCGCTGATCAGGGGCGGCTGCCGCCGGCCCGCTCGCAGATCCAGCGGTGGCTCTGTTCCCAGACCGACTCGCGCTCGCCGTCGGCCAGGATGTTGTGGCCCGAATTCTCGAGCCATACCAGCGTCTTGTCCGCCGAGCCGATGCGGTCGTAGAGGAGCTGGGCCGCCCCGGGGTCCAGTTGGCCGTCGCGCCGCCCCTGGAAGATCAGGATCGGCTGGCGGATGGCGGGCAGGGCGCGGCGCACCCGGCGCTGCAGCAGGTAGACCTCGCCCGCGCCCCACAGGGGCGTCTGGTCGTAGCACCACACGCGCTCGCTGGACTCCGGATCGCCCAGGTCGTCGTCGCCCACGGGGCCCAGGGGGTTGTAGCGCCACACGCGGCGCAGGCCAAGCGTCAGGGGCAGGAGCCTGGTTTGCAGCTTGATCGCCGGCGCCATGGCGATGAGCCCGGCGACGTGCGGATGGCGGTGGGCCAGCCACAAGGCCAGCAGGCTGCCCAGCGATAGGCCCCCGACAAAGACCTCCTCGCATCGCTCCCGCAGGGCCTCCAGGGCCGCCTCCACCTCGCCGGCCCAGGCCTGCCACCGGATGCGCGTGAGATCCTCGGGGCTGGTGCCGTGGCCGGGCAGCAGGGGGCACTGCACGGCCATTCCCCGGGCGGCCAGGTACCGGCCCATGGGGCTCGTCTCGGCCGCCGAACCGGTAAAACCGTGGATCAGGAGGGCGCCAACGGGGCCGCCTTCGGCCTCGTAGGCACCCGGACTGAGATTCGCAGGTTGGGGCATCTTTCTCCTCGTCGAGAGCGCTGCCGGCGGAACGGGCTACTTCTTGCCCAGCATGCCTCCCAGGCTGCCGGCCACGTCACCCAATCCGCCCTTGCCACCCTGAATGACAGAGTCGATCTGCCCGGCGATGGGCGCGGGGAGTTTGTCCTTCAGAAAACCCAGGACCACGTTCACGGCCTTTTGGGCCTGGTCCTGGCTGATGCCTGCTTTCGACGCCACCATGTTGATCAGTTCGTCCATTGTTTCCTTCCCTTCCATATGGATTTGCCCCTCTATTGTACCACGTCCGGGTCGAATTGCAAGACCTCGCCGGGCATTGTGCCACGGCTGTTTGCAAAGTCGGTCCTGCTGTCTGGGACCGCCGAGCGCCGGCTCGGCGTTTCTCACAGCACGCAACTTGCCGAGCTAGCGCTCGGCGCTCCCAGGGGCAGTCAAGAGGCAATGCCACGGCCGCCGGCATTGGACCCGGGGCTGCGCATAGGTCATGACCGCACATCTGCGCGGCGGAGAAGGGCGCGGATCCGGGCCTGGAGCTCCTGGAAGTTCGGCGGCTCGGCCATCACCTGGTCGGCGCCGCCGTCCAGCCCGGCGAGCGCCGCCTCCTTGTCCCGGGGATCCACCAGGCCGATGACGGGCACAGAAGAAAAGCGGCGGATCTGCTCCAGGGTCTCGCATCGCTCCACGTCGCAGGGCCACAGGCGCAGGATCACAAGGTCGGCCCCATGCAGCGCCAGGTTATAGGCGGCGTGTGGCCCGTCGGGGGCGGTCGATATGTCGAACCCTGCGTGGGACAGGAAGCGGATGAGCCCGTGCTGGATCTCTTTTTCCCGGCCCACGATGAGAATTTTCTGGCCTGGCACAACACTTTCCACGCTCATTTTCTATAGCATAAAGCGGAAAGGTTACGACACGGTTGACGTTTCGTTACAAAGCGGTTACAGCCGGGGGGACCCTGGGCCTAGACCTTGTCCATGTAGTAGCCGATGCCCCACTGGGTCAGGACGTAGCGCGGCCGGGCCGGGTCGGGCTCGATCTTTTTGCGGAGGCGCCGGACATAGACCTTGAGGTTTGTCTCGCTGTCCTCGTAGCCCGGGCCCCAGACGTTTTCGAGGATCTGGTTGTAGGTCAGCACCCGGCCGGCGTTGATGGCCAGGTAGAGGAGCAGCTTCTGCTCGATGGGGGTCAGGCTGACATCCATGCCGTTGGCGCTGACCTTGTGCGCCGCCAGGTCGATGCGCAGCCGCCCCTGGTCGAAGGAGAGCATCTCGACGGTTTGGTTGGCCGCGGCCATGCTCGCGCGTCGCAGGGCCGCGCGCACGCGGGCATGGAGCTCGTCCAGGTCAAAGGGCTTGGTGACGTAATCGTCGGCGCCCAGGTCCAAGCCCTGCACCTTGTTTTCCGTGCTGTCCAGGGCCGTTAGCATGATGACGGGCACGTCCGAGAACTCGCGCAGGTGGCTGAGCATCTGCCAGCCGTCCATGCCGGGCATCATGATGTCCAGGAGGATGGCGTCGGGGCGGAATTGGTGTGCGAGGCGAAGCCCCTCGCGGGCGTCGTAGGCCACCGCGACCTGGTGCCCTTGGCTCTCCAGCGCGAGCTTTAGAAACTGCGCCATTTCGGGCGCATCATCCACGACGAGCAGCCTGGTCTTCTCCATGGTTCATTGTCCACTGCCTATTGTAGCATAAAAACCCTGGAAATCAAAAGTAGCCGGCGGGAGCCTGCAAAGTTTGGGGCAGGCGGGGCCGTCAGGCTCGTCCCAGGGCGGCCGCGCGCTGAACCAGGACACTGAGGACCTGGCCCTCGCGCTGGAGGCGGCCCTCAACCCACAGGAGGGGGGCGTCGCGCAGGACCGCGCGGTAGCGTTCGTACACGTCGGGCCGGACGATGAGGTTCATCAGCCCCTCCTCGTCCTCCAGGGTGATAAAGAGGTGCCCCTTGGCCGTCGGCGGCCGCTGCCGCACGACGGCCCAGCCGGCGACGCGCACCCTGTCGCCGTCGCTCTGCTCCTGGAGGGCGCGGCTATCGACGACGCCCCGGGCTCGCAGCGCCTCGCGGTAGAGGGCCATGACCTGCTCGCCGGGAGCCATGCCCAGGAGCTCGTACTCCCAGGCCAGCCTCTCGGCGTGCTCCAGGGAGGGCAGGGCCGCCGGCTCGACGGGCAGCGCCATGTCCAACCCCTCTTCCTGGTAGACCAGCCCGCCGAGCTCCCACAACAGGGTTCGCCGGTCGCCAAGGCCCTCCAGCGCCCCGGCGCGCACCAGGTTCTCGACCGCCGGCCTGGGGAGGCGGGTGCGCCGGCAAAAGGAGGCCAGGTCGGCAAAGGGATCCTCGCCGCGGCGCTCCACGATGCGCGCCTGCCAGGCCTCGCCCAGCCCGTGGACGTAACGCAGCCCCAGCCGGATGCTCCCCTCCCCTTCCAGGGTGCAGGCTTCCTGGCTGAAATTGACGTGAGGGTGGAGGATCGAGACGCCGTGGTGGCGGGCATCCCCGGCAATGACCTCGGGCGGGTAAAAGCCCATGGGCTGCTGGTTCAGGAGGGCGCAGTAGAACTCGGCGGCAAAGTGGGCCTTGAGGTAGAGGGTCTGGTAGGCCACCAGGGCAAAGGCCGCGGCGTGGGATTTGCAAAAGCCAAAGCCGGCAAAGGCCTCCACCTGGTCAAAGGCCGCCTCCGCCGCGTCTCCATCCACGCCGTTGGCCCGGGCGCCGCCCACGAACCGCTCGCGCAGCGCCGCCAGGGCCTCTTCCGAGTTGCTGCGGCTCAGCGCCCGCCGCAGGCGGTCGGCATCGGCCGGCGAAAACCCGGCGATGGCCATGGCGACGCGGATAACCTGTTCCTGGAAGACGATCACGCCCAGCGTCTCGCCCAGGATCGGCTCCAGGGCGGGGTGGGCGTAGGTGGGGAGCTCCAGGCCCTGCCGGCGGCGCAGGTAGGGGTGGACCATCCCGCCCTGGATGGGTCCGGGCCGGATCAACGACACCCCCACGACAATGTCCTCGAAGCGCTCCGGCCGCAGCCGGGGCAGCATCTGGGCCTGGGCGCGGCTCTCTACCTGGAAACAGCCCACGGTGTCGGCTCGCTGCAAAAGCTGAAAGACGGCCGGATCGTCCAGCGGCAGGTGATCCAGGTCCAGGCTTTTCCCCCGCTGCCGCACCAGGCGCAGCGCCTCGTCGATGGCGCCCAGGGTGCGCAGCCCGAGGAGGTCGATCTTGATCAGCCCCGCGTCTTCGACGCTGTCCTTGTCCCACTGGACGACGACGCGGCCGGGCATGGTGGCCCGCTCCAGGGGCACCACCTCGACCAGGGGCGCCGCGGTGATGAGCATGCCGCCGACGTGGATGGAGAGGTGGCGGGGGACACCATCCATCTGGCGCAGGAGGTCGAGGAGGAGGGACCAGGGAAGCCCGGGCGCGGCGGGAGCGGGGTCCTGGTCCGGGTTCCCCGGCGGGTCCTCCTGTAGGTCTCCCTCCAGGGAGAGGCCGGCTTCGAGGATGCCGGCGGCGGCCAGGGCCGAGCGGGTGTCCAGGGATTTGGCGGCGCGGTCGATGACGTCCGGGGGAAAGGCCAGGGCCTTGGCCACTTCGCGCAGCGCGGAGCGGGCGCGGTAGGTGACGACGTTGCAGACCATGCCCACGTGCTCCTGGCCATAGCGCTCGTAGACGTACTGGATGACCTCCTCGCGGCGATCGGCGGCCAGGTCGACGTCGATGTCGGGCATGGTCTGGCTGCCCTCGCTCAGAAAGCGCTCGAAAAGGAGGTTGTGGCGCAGGGGGTCCACGGGCGTGATGTCCAGGAGGTAGGCGACCAGGGAATTGGCGGCCGATCCCCGGCCCTGGCAGCGGATGCCCTGCTTGCGGGCAAACTGCACGATGTCCCACACCACGAGAAAGTAGCCGGCCAGGCCCATGCGCCCGATGACGCCCAGCTCGTGGTCCAGTTGCGCCCGGGCCCGCGGGGTGACGGGCTCGATCTTCCGGGTGCCGTGCAGGGCGGCCAGGCAAAGATGGCGCAGGTAGCTGTCGACGGTGTGGCCCCGCGGCACGGCAAAGACGGGCAGCCGCTGCGCCGTCAGGTCGAGGCTGACCTCGCAGCGGGCGGCGATCTCCAGGGTGTTGCGCAGGGCCTCGGGCAGCCCGCCAAAGAGGCCCGCCATCTCGCCGGGAGACTTCAGGAAGCGTTCCGAGTTGGGGTGGAGCAGGCCGGCGGCCAGCGCTTCGGGCAGGGTGGCGTGGTGCCGGATGCAGGTGAGCACGTCGTGCAGGCGCTGGCCCTCGCGCCGGGCATAGTGGACGTCGTTGGTGGCGACGAGATCCAGGCCCATCCGCCGCGCCAGGGCGACGAGGGCCGCGGCCAGCCGGGCGTCGTCGGGCAGGTAGTGGCGCTGGATCTCGATCCAGAAGCGCCCGCCAAAGATCTGTCGCAGCCGGCCGGCTGCCCGGCGTGCCGCCTCTTCGTCGCCTGCCAGGAGGGCAGAGGCGATTGCCCCCCGGCGGCAGCCGGAGAGGCAGAGGAGTCCCTCGGCGTGCCGGGCCAGATCCTCCCAGGAGAGCGGGGCGTGCCCTTTTTGCCACCTTTCGGCCGGGCCCTCCACGGGCGCTGCCTGGCCGATGCTCAGGAGCCGGCAGAGGTTGGCATAGCCCCTTTGTGTCTCGGCCAGGAGGGTCAGGTGATGGTCCTGCCCGCCGCCGGCCAGGCTCACCTCGGCGCCGGCGATGGGCTTCAGGCCCTGCTCGCGGGCCGCCTGCCAGAAGCGCACGATGCCGTACAGGCCCTGGTGGTCGGTGAGGGCCAGGGCCGGGTAGCCCAGGGCCGCGGCCTGCTTCGCCAGCGCCTCGGGCGACGACGCGCCGTCGAGGAGAGAATAGTAGCTGTGGCAGTGCAGCTCGACGTATTCAGGCGCCATGGCGGTCGATCGATCAATCGTAAACCCGGGCCAGGAACCAGGCGCCGGCCGGCAGCTCCCGGTAGAGAAGGCAGAGGAGGCCGGTGTCGGTGGTCACCTTCAGGTATTCCCGCCAGACGGCCGTAGCCTGGCGGCCTGCCCGGGGGCCGGCGGTGGGCTCGGGCGAGGGCTGCCACCAGTTGGTGTGGACCCGCCAGCGGTTGTACACTTCCTGGATGGCGTGGTGGCTGCCGTGCCAGGCAAAGCCGGCGGGCGTCTCCCGGGGGCCCCAGGTGTGGAGGGGTTCCCCTTCCGGCCACAGGCGGGTCATGGCTCGGCCTCGTCGAGCCAGCCAACCCGNNAGCCAACCCGCCACTCGGGCAGGGGAGCGCCTGGTTGGGCCATGACTGCCCGCCGCAGGCAGTTGCTGCCAAAGCGGGCTGCCAGGTAGCGCTGCACCTCCCGGAGTTTGGCCTGGCGCTCGTCTTCGAGGGGGAACAGGGTGAGCTGCTCGGCCACCACGTCCTGGATCTGTTCCAGGGCCACCGACAGCCTGGTGGCGGCCGCGGGCCAACGCATGGCCTCCAGGAGCCCGGCCAGGGCGCGCACCACCCGGTCTTCTTCGGCCAGGGGAAAGAGAAACGTGCGGGTTTGTTCCTGCCTCGTGCCGTCGTCAAACTGCACGGCCAGGCGCGCCTGGCCGGCGGCCCGCAGGTTTTCCCGCAGCCCGGCCAACAGGGGAGCGACCAGGCGGCGCAGGGCCAGGAGCAGGGGCTCGCGCTCGACGAGAGGGGCCGGCAGCTCCAGGTCCGCCGCCAGCGCGAGGCTCCGCCCGTGGGGGACGATGGGGCGGTCGTCTTCGCCCCGGGCGCAGCGGCGGGCCAGGATGCCCGCGCGCCCGAACTGCTGCCAGACTGCCGCCGGAGAAAGGGCGCCATACTGCCCCAGGGTACGCAGGCCCAGGAACGAGAGCCGCTGCAGCGTATCTCCGGCCAGGGGGAGCAGCGTCACCGGCAGGGGCCGCAAGAAGTCCTTTTCCCGGGCGCGCTCGACGGCGCGCAGGTGCCCCGGCGAGACGCGCCGGGCAGCGGCCTGGGCGGTGAACTTGGTGCTGTTCCAGCCCAGGGCAGGCTGGAGGGCCTCGCCCAGGTGCTGGCGCACCTTGCGCCCCACGTCGCGGCAGAGGGCCACGGCCTCGGGCTGCCCCCGCACCGCGTCCAGCTCCACGTAGGCCGCGCCCCAGCCATGGGCCTCTACCCTGGGGCTGGCCTCTTCCAACACCTGGATCAGGGTCTCGAACTCGGCCCGGCAGCGGGCCACGTCGGCATCCAGCAGGCGTGCCTCGGGGCAGCGAATCTGCGCCGTCCTGGCGGCCATGCCCGGCACGACGCCGCGAGCGGCTGCCTGGGCCGAGAGGCCCAAGACCCGGTCCTCCGGGTCTACCAGGATGAGGGGATGGCCGGCCAGCTCGGCGTTGTCCCGCTGCAGCAGGGCCGTGGCAAAGTAGGGGATGGTGCAATAGAGAACGGGCACGCCGGGCGCTCCTTCCTCCTTTCAGCGCTCGCTACACTTGCTGCGCTGTGCTCGTGGCTACCCGGCAGCCACGCTTTTCCAGGCTCTCAACCGGGCGGGGAGCCGGCAGGCGGGTTTAGAGGCCATGGCCGCGGACCGTGCCGTTGAATTCGATGGCCAGGGTGACGGCGCTACCGGTGGGGCCCAGTTGGTTCTTGAGCACCTCTACCCGCGCCTCGTACCCGCGCACGTCGCCCTGCTTCTGGATCCAACGCTCGCGGGTAACCCGCAGCCGCACCGCGGCGTTGTGGGCCAGGGCAGAGAGGGCAGGAGAGCCGCCCGCCTGCGACTCGTGCAGCACGAGGAGGGCCAGGCCCGCCCGGCCCAGGACGGCCGGCAGGCGGTTCAAGGTGGCGGCCAGGGCTTGCCCTGCCTGGGAATCGGTCCAGGCCAGGTCGACGACGTCCAGGACGACCGCGGCCAGGCCGCCGCTGCGTGCCATGGCCTCGACGGTGGCCAGGGCCTCCAGCAGGTCGTGGGTGGCGCCCACCCAGAAGCGAGAAAAGTCCAGGCCGCAGCGGTGGGCATAGTCGGCGTCGAAATAGAGGGCCTGGTCGATGTAGGCGACCTCACCGCCGTCCTCCTGGGCCTGGGCCAGGAACTTGAGCGCCAGTGTGGTCTTGCCCGACGTTGCGGGCCCCACCATCTCGCTGATCTTGCCCCGGGGCAGGCCGCCGATCTCCAGGACTCGATCCAGGGCCGGAAACCCGGTGGAAATGTGCGGCACGCCGGTCATCCTGGCCGGCCTGCCCTGGACCACCGACCATGGGCCATAGCGACGACGAATGGCTGCCACGGCGGCGTCCAGTCGGACTTGTTTGCGTTTGCGCTTTTTCACACCAACCCCTTAACCCCTCGACGTAGAAGCTATTATACAGAACATTCGTTCGAAAGTCAACCAGGTTGAGTCAGGAGCAAGCCCGCCAGAAACGATTGGCCAATATGGAATCGCAGCGTTTTCCTGGACGCTCGGGGCGGACAGGATTTGCATTTTTAATATAACCATGGCGGCGACCCGAGTTGACACCCGGCGGAAGGGATGATAGAATATATACAAACATAATAGATGCGCTGGGGGAGCTTGGGCAAGCCAGGCTGAGAGGGCAACCGATTCGTTGCCGACCCCTTGAACCTGACCTGGATAATGCCGGCGTAGGGAAGAGGCACTAAAAAACCGGTGAACCGCCAGCATAGGCCAGGCGGTTCATCGGTTTTTTGATGCATTACAGCGCTGGGTCAGGCCGGCCGGCCTGACCCAGGCGGTTCACCGTTTTGTGCCTTCATGAAGGGAAGGCCTGTGGGCCTTCCCCGCCGCAAACCCTGGAGGGAGATGTGCGAGCCATCATCGTTGCCAGTGGAGAAGCGCCCGGCGACCGGGACTGGGCCCGCTGGGTACAAGCAGAGGATTTGATCATCGGCGCCGACGGCGGCGCGGCGCACGCCCTGGCCCGGGGGCTGGCACCCGACGTCATCGTGGGCGACATGGACTCGTTCACCGGCCCCCAGCGGGACCTGCCGGCGGCGCAGCGGGCGCGCATCGTCCAACATCCGCGGGCCAAGGACGAGACCGACCTGGAGCTGGCCCTCGCCTATGCCGCCCAACACGACGTCGACGAGATCGTGGTCCTGGGCGCCCTGGGGGGCAGCCGGCTCGATCACATGCTGTCCAACGTGCTCCTGTTGGCCATGCCCTCCCTGCGGGGCCGCCGCGTCCTCATCGTCCACGGGGGCCAGGAGGCGATGCTCCTGCGGAGCGGTGAGGCGGTGACCCTCGCCGGCAGCCCGGGCGACCTGGTCTCCCTGCTCCCCCTGGGTGGCGACGCCCGCGGCGTGACGACGGCCGGCCTGGCCTGGCCCCTGGCCCGCGACACCCTCCGTTTTGGCCAGAGCCGCGGAGTGAGCAACGAGATGAGCGGCACCGAGGCGCGGGTCGAGCTGGAAGAGGGCTACCTGTGGGTAGTTCATGGGACGACGGAGGATGCATAGTCGTGCTGATTCTGATGAGCAGTTTGGGCATTCACGCCCGCTGTCGACGGTGAGACGGAAAGGATGTGCCAAGTGAAGACAAAAGTCTGGTTTGTGTTGTTGATGGTGTTTGGGCTGCTGGCCGGCTGTGGGCCGGAAGGTACCGCCACGCCCCCGCCGGGCGCGACGGCCGAAGGGGCCGAGCCAACGGTCGAGAGCGAGGAGGGCGAGCGCACCCTGACGGTCATGACCCACGACAGCTTTGACGTCAGCGACGAGGTGGTGGCCGCCTTCCAGGAAGCCTGCAACTGCCAGGTGCACTTTTTGCGGTCAGGTGATGCCGGCCTGATGCTGAACCAGGCCCTGTTGAGCAAGGGCAACCCGCTGGCCGACGTCATCTATGGCGTGGACAATACCTTTCTGAGCCGGGCCCTCGAGGGTGACATCCTGGAGCCCTACGAATCCCCCCTGCTGGCCCAGATCGACGACGACCTCGAGCTGGATCCCTCGTCCCGCATGCTGCCCGTGGACTATGGCGACGTGTGCCTGAACTATGACAAGGCCTGGTTCGAGGAACAAGGCCTGGCGCCGCCCGAGAACCTGGAGGACCTGGTGCTGCCCGAGTACGAGAACCTGCTCGTCGTCGAGAACCCGGCCTCCTCCTCGCCCGGCCTGGCCTTTCTCCTGGCGACGATTGACCACTTTGGCGAGACGGGCGACTATACCTACCTGGACTTCTGGGGCGAGCTGCGGGCCAACGGCGTGTTGGTCACCCCCGGCTGGGAAGACGCCTACTATGGCAGCTTTACCTATGCCTCTGACGGCGACCGGCCCATCGTGGTCAGCTATGCCAGCAGCCCGCCGGTGGAGGTCTATTTCGCCGAGGGCACCTTCGAAGAAGCGCCGACGGGCGTCGTCGTCGGCGACGGCAGTTGCTTCCGCCAGGTCGAGTTCGTCGGCATTCTGCAGGGCACCGAGCAGCGGGAGCTGGCCGAGGAGTGGATCGACTTTATGCTGGGTGAGGCCTTCCAGGAGGACATTCCGCTCAAGATGTTTGTCTTTCCTGCCAACACCGGGGCCGAGCTGCCCGAGGTCTTTCGCCAGTTTGCCCTGGTGCCGGAAAACCCGGCCAGCCTGGACGCGGAGGCCATCGAGGAGAACCGCGAAGCCTGGATTCAGGCCTGGACCCAGACCGTGCTGCGGTAGTGGTCTGTCAACCGTGAATTGAGGGGTCGCCGCAGGTGAAAAAGCGGCTGAAGCCGCTACTACGAACCCATCAAGTCACGCTTGACGCAGTGCCAGGTTCTTGCCGGGCGCAGAGTTCTGGTGCGCCCGGGGTACTGCCGGCGAGCTTGCGACGGCCGGCTAGTTTTCCTGCGTCCAGCCAGAGTCCATCTCCTGGAAGCGGCGGTGCAGCTCTTCCACCGCTTTCCGGGAGATGGGCAGCTCTTCGCGCACCCAGCGAATGTTCTGCCGGACGTGCTCCGGGTTGCTGCTGCCGACGATGGCCGTGTCGACGGACTGGTGGGCCAGCACAAATCCCAGGGCCAGCACCAGGGGATCGTCGGGTGCAGAGGAGACGGGTCCCTCCTCGAGCATTTGCTGCGCGCGTCGAAAGTACTCGGCGGCATAGTAGCTGGGCGAGCGCGTGGCACCCCAGGCGGTGTTGGCGATGGGGCGCTTGGCAATGATGCCCATGCGCCGCTCCCGGGCCGTGGGGAACAGCCTGAGGTGCGCCCTCTGGTCGACCAGGTTAAAGCTGGTCTGGAGGGTATCGAACAGGCCGCTCTCCACCGCCCAAAGGGCAGCCTCGTTGTCGCCGCTGTAGCCGATGTAGCGGGTCTTGCCCGCCTGCCTGGCATCCTGCAGAGCCCGGATGACCTCGCCCCGCTCCAGGATCTCGACGCTGCAGGAGTGCAGGTGCACCACGTCGAGATAGTCGATGCGCATCCGGACCAGGCTGCGTTCGATGCTGTCGCCCACAGTCTTGCCCGTCCAGTCCTGCCCGACATAGTCGCCGGCCACGTGCCCGGCCTTGGTAGACAGGACGAACTCGTGGCGCCGGCCGGCGATGGTGCGGCCGATGAGTTCCTCGCTGGTGCCATAGCAGGCAGCGGCGTCCAGGAAGTTGATGCCGTTGTCCAGGGCGGTGGTCAGAAGGAGGGTGGCGGTCTGCTCCTGCGACAGGGGCAGTTCGCCCATCTCCGCAAGACCCAGGCCCAGGCGGCTGACGATCAGGCCGGTTTTGCCCAGTTCTCGTTGTTCCATTTCTCGCGTCCGTCCTTTCTCCTGCCGGCGCGCTGTAGCTCTCAGTTGGGGAACACTATTGTATTATAGGGCATCAGCCCTCTCCTGTCCGGCGCATCCGGTTGGAATTGGGGTTGGGTTTGGTTTGGGAAATGGCGGGGGCGGAACGCTTGCATTTTGCACAGTCTTAAGGTACAATCAGATCAAGCCCACTCTGCGGGCTCTGGCATTACCTGGACCGGAGCCGGCTGTGGTATAATAGACGAGAAGCGAGAATCTTGGCACCCCCAGGTGCTTGGAGAGGAGTAGATCATGATCAAGGTCAGTATCGATAGTGTGCGGGCCAGCTTGCTTTCACAACATCGCGTGGTGGTTTTAAAAGAAGAGGGCATGGATCGTTATCTGGCCATCTGGATCGGGCCCTACGAAGCTGACGCAATCACCATCAAGCTTCAGGGCGTAGAGATTGCCCGGCCACTGACCCACGACCTGCTGGAACAGGGCATCCGCAAGCTTGGGGCCCACGTTTCTCATATTCTGGTCAACGATCTGCACGACGATACGTTCTACGCGCGGGTGGTCATGGATAGGGACGGAGAGCGCATCGAGCTCGACTCGCGGCCGAGCGACGCCATCGCCCTGGCCGTGCGCGTCCAGGCCCCCATCTTTGTCAGCGAGTCTGTTATGGAGCGGGCGGGTGTTGTGCCCGAAGAAGAGATCGACATGGAGCAGGTGAGCCCCGAGGAAGAGGAGCAATTGGCGCCCTACAAGGACTTTATCGAGGGGCTGGACCTGGAGGATCTTGGGGACTGACGTTCTGCATGTGCGGACCGCCAGCCCTTCTGTGAGGGGCCGGCGCCCAACGATCGAGGTGTGATCCAGGGCTCCTGCTAGACAAGGTTTGCCGGCAGGAGCCCGCTTTATCCAAACCCTGGCAAGGAAGGCATGGCGTGAGCGAAAGCGGCCGAATCGAGCGACTTCCCCCGCAGAATGCAGAAGCAGAAGAGGCGGTCCTGGGCTCGATCCTCATCGATCCCGACGCCGTCATCCGGGTGGCAACGATCCTCCAGCCGTCCGACTTTTACCGCGAGAAGCACGGCTGGATCTATGACACGGCCCTCACCCTCCACGAGCGACGCGAGCCCATCGACTTCTTGACCGTCTGCGACGAGCTGGAGCGCCGCGAGCAACTCGATCAGGTGGGGGGACCGGCGTTCATCATGTCGCTCATCAATGCCGTCCCCACCTCTATCCACGCCGAGCATTATGCGCGCATCGTCGAGCGCACCGCGACGCGCCGGCGGCTCATCGAGGCGGCGAGCCAGATTGCGGTCCTGGCCTACCAGGAGGCCGAGGACGTGGACGAAGTGGTCGACCGCGCCGAGCAGGTGTTGTTCGGCGTCTCCGAGCGGCGGCTCTCCCGCGACCTGGTGCCCATCAAGCAGATCCTGAGCGAGTACTATGACCGCATCGAGTACCTGACGCAGCACCAGGGGCAGATGATCGGCATCCCCACGGGCTTTGGCGACATCGACAAGCTCCTGGGGGGCATGCAGCGTTCGGACCTGATCATCCTGGCGGCCCGGCCCAGCGTGGGCAAGTCGTCGCTGGCGTTGGGCGTTGCCCACAACGCCTCGAAAAAGTTCAGGCAGCGGGTCGCCTTTTTCGCCCTGGAGATGTCGGCCGAGCAGGTGGTGCAGCGGCTCATCTCGGCAGAGACGGGCATCAACTCGCAGCGGTTGCGCCGCGGCGAGATCGAAGAAGACGAGTGGAGCCGCTTCATGAAGGCTGCCGGCGACCTGTCGGAGACGCTGTTCTACATCGACGATACGCCAGGCATCTCGGCCCTGGAGCTGCGGACCAAGGCCCGGCGGCTACACGCCGAGGTGGGCGTCGACCTCATCGTGGTCGACTACTTGCAACTCATGCGCGGCGAAAGCCGCTCCGAAAACCGCGTGCAAGAGATCTCGTCCATCTCCCGGTCCCTGAAGGCCCTGGCCCGGGAGCTGAACGTGCCGGTGCTGGCCCTGTCGCAGCTCTCCCGCGGCGTCGAGGCCCGCACCGACAAGCGCCCCATCCTGTCAGACTTGAGAGAAAGCGGAGCACTCGAACAAGACGCGGATGTGGTGATATTCATCTACCGCGACGAACTTTACAACGAGAATACCGAGCGGCGGAACATCGCCGACATCATGGTTGCCAAGCATCGCAATGGCCCGACGGGCACCGTGGCCCTCTATTTCAAGAAGGAGCTGGCCCAGTTCCTGCAGGCCGAGGTGCGCACCGAAGTGGTCGACATCTATTAACCGGCGGCAGGCGGTCAGATCCCATGAATGCACTCGAAGCTGAGCACCCGCGTTTGCGTCGCTTGCGCGACTGGCTGCTGCCCCTGCTGGTCGGGGGAGCCGCCCTGGCGGTCTATTACCAGACGATGCTGCCGGGCACCGGCTGGGGCGACATCGCCCGCTTCCAATACGTGGCCCGGGTGTGGGGCATTCCCCACCGCTTTGGCTACCCGCTCTACATCGCCATCAGCCGGCTCTTTGGCGAACTGCCCGTGGGCAGCCTGGCCTTCCGCATCAATCTCATGTCGGCCCTGTTCGCCGCCCTGGCCGTCATCACGGTCTATCTGCTGGTGGTGCTGCTCTCGGGCAGCCGGGTGGGGGCGGTGGCGGCGGCGCTGGCCTTTGCCTTTTCTCGGGCCTTCTGGGGACAGGCTGTCGTGGCCGAGGTGTACAGCCTCAATGCCTTTCTCATTGGCGCCGTGCTGCTCGTCCTGCTGGCCTGGCATCGCAGCCGCAGGCCGGCCTTGCTCTACCTGGGCATCGGGCTCTATGCCCTGAGCTTTGGCAACCACATGACCGTGGTGACGCTGGTGCCGGCGGTGCTCTACCTGGTGATCGCCACCGAGCCCCGCGCCACCTTCAGGCCGGGGAGGCTGTTGGCCCTCGGTGGCTTGATGCTCCTGGGGGCGCTCCAGTACCTGTACGTCATCATCCGCGCCCACCAGGAGCCGCTCCTGAACGAGCTGGGCCCCTTTTCCTGGGGAGGATGGCTGTACTGGATGACCAGGAACCGTTTCCCCGGCCAGTTCTTTGGCTTCGGGCTGGGCGACCAGGTGGATCGGGTGCGCATCTTTCTGGAGTTGCTGGAAAAGCAGTTCTACCGCTGGGGCTATATCCTGGGCTGGGTTGGCGCCTGGGAGCTGCTGCGCAGCAGCAAGCAGGCGGCGCTCCCCGGCGAGGAGAGGCGAGGCACGCTGCGGGGCACCGAGCCCTTTGCCTTCCTGGCGCTGGCGATGCTGGGCATCGCCGTCTTTGGCATGAACTATGGCGGGGTCACCTTTCGCATCTATCTTATCCCCGCCTACCTGGTCTTTGCGGTGTTTGCCGGCTGTGCCATGGGGGCGCTGCTGGACCTGGTGCGGGGCTGGCCGCGCGGCCTGGCCGTGGCAGCGTCCATCGGCCTGGCGGTCGTGTTCCTGGCCATGCCACTGTACCCGCTGTGGCAGAACTGGAACCTGGTGGACGAGAGCGGCAACATTTATTACGGGCTCGTGGCCGAGCGCTTTGCCGACACGGCCGGCCCGGATTTTGTCCTCGTCGATTCGGAGACGCGCTACGACGACCTGGAGGCCATCCTCTACGAGGCCTGGGGCGAGAGGGAGTGGTATGAGGCGCGCTGGATCCCGCCGGGCGAGATCGATGCCTGGCTGGGCCGGCGCCCGGTGTATGCCTGGGACGATGGGGCCGCCTATCACCAACGGTACGCGAGCGAGCCGGTGCCCGAGTTGCCCGGCATGGTGCGCCTGACGGGAGTGAAGGACCAATGAAAGGCTTTGTCGGATTTCCGGCGGGCAAACAGCCCTACACGCCGGTGCCCGACCTGTTTTTCGCCGAGGTGATGCCCGACGTCGACCACCTGGGCGAGCTGAAGGTGACGCTCCACATCTTCTGGCTGCTGGCCCGGCAAAAGGGCGAGCGTCCGTACGTCGCCTGGGACGAATTGTCTAGTGATGCCCGACTGATGGCCGGTTTGGCGGTCACAGGCCGGCCGCCCGAGGAAGTATTGGACGACGCGCTGGAGCGGGCGGTGGCCCGCGGCACGCTGCTGCGCGCCTTTAGCCCACACAGAGAGTGGTATTTCGTCAATAGCGATCGGGGTCGCAAGGCGGTGGAAGAGGTGCTGGCTGGGCAATGGTCGCCTGCTCCCCCGGGCGAGAGAGTAGAGGTGCAGGTTCAGCGGCCGAACATCTATGTGCTCTACGAGCAGAACATCGGGCCGCTGACGCCCCTCCTGGCCGACGAGCTGAAGGAGGCGGAAGACAGCTACCCGGCCGCCTGGATCGAGGACGCCTTTCGCGAGTCCGTGGAGCTGAACAAGCGAAGTTGGCGCTACATCCAGCGCATTCTCGAGCGCTGGGCGACGGAGGGAAAGGGCGATGAAACAGCTCGGCGAAGCCGTAGACGACGTTCTCGCCGCTTCATCGAGGGTTAGTATGGCAACTATACGGAGTACTGACACGGAGCCCTGCCCCATCTGCGGCGGCCTGGGGTACGTGCGCGAGGACGTGCCGGTGGATCATCCCCACTTTGGCCAGTTGTTCCCCTGCCGCTGCAAGCTGGCCGAGCTGGAGGAGCAGCGGCTGGCGCACCTGCGCTCTCTGAGCAACCTGGGCCACCTGTCGCACATGACCTTTGAGAATTGGGCGCACGAGCGCTCCCGGCTGCCGGAAGAGATGGCCCGCTCTCTGCAGCATGCTTACAGCACGGCCGAGCGCTTTGCCGAGAACCCCAGCGGCTGGCTCGTCTTCCTGGGCGGCTATGGCTGCGGCAAGACGCACCTGGCGGCGGCCATCGCCAACCGCTGCCTGCAGGCCGGCCGGGCCGTGCTGTTCGTCGTCGTGCCCGATCTGCTCGATCACCTGCGGGCCACCTACAGTCCTTCCAGCGCCGTCAGCTACGACGAGCGCTTTCAGGAGGTGCGCAACGCGCCCCTCCTCGTCCTCGACGACCTGGGCACCCAGAACGCCACCCCCTGGGCCGGAGAAAAGCTGTACCAGATCCTGAACTATCGCTACAACGCCCGCCTGCCGACCGTCGTCACCTCCAACCAGAGGCTGGACGAGATCGACCTGCGCATCCGCTCGCGACTCGTGGACCCGGTGTTTGCCATCGTCGTCCGCATCCTGGCGCCTGACTACCGGCGCGAGTTCGTGGACCAGGAGGGATCGGATCTGTCCAGCCTGTCGCTGCTGGAGGACATGACTTTCGAGACGTTTAGCCTGCGGGAGGACGAGCTGGCCGGAGACCTGCGCGAGCATCTGAAGGATGTTGTGGAGCGCTGCCGCAAGTATGCCGCCGAGCCGCAGGGCTGGCTGGTGCTGACCGGGGAGTACGGCGCGGGCAAGACGCACCTGGCCGCGGCCATCGCCCACGAACATGTAAAACGTGGCTACTCTGCCCTGTTCATCGTCGTCCCCGACCTGCTGGATCACTTACGGGCGACCTTTAGCCCATCGAGCCTGGTGCGTTTTGACCGACGCTTCGAAGAGGTCAAGACGGCGCCGCTCCTGGTATTGGACGACCTGGGGACCGAGAGCGCCAGCCCCTGGGCCCAGGAAAAGCTCTACCAGCTCTTTAACTATCGCTACATCGCGCGGCTGCCGACGGTCATCACCATGGCGTACGAGATCGATGTGGTAGAACCACGCCTGCGCACACGGATGGCCGATAAGGATCGCTGTGAGCAGGTTGTGATTTCCGTGCCGAGCTACCGGGAAAGTGGCGCCAGGGCCAGTGCAGCTAGGATCCGACGGAAGCGGGGGAGCTAATCGTTGACGACCCAGCGGCCAAGACGCGCCCGGCTCACCGAACTCCTCATCGTCGCCGCCCTGTTGCTGCTGCCGCTCCTCTTCTGGTGGCGGCTATGGGCCCTGGACCCCGCCGACCGGGCGACCATCCCCCGGGGGGATTTCCAGGAGCAGTACTTTCCGCTCCAGTCCTTTGCTGCGGGCGAGCTGGCCGCCGGCCGCCTGCCGGGCTGGAATCCCTACATCAATGGCGGGCAGCCCGCCCTGGCCGACGTCCAGACCGGTTTCTACTATCCCCCGAACCTGCTGGCCGGCCTGGTGCTGGCCCTGTTGGGCCGGCCCTTTACCCTGGACGTGCTGGCGGCCCAGGTGGTGCTCCATTTTGCCCTGGCCAGCCTCTTTACCTACCTCCTGGTGCGCCAGGTGGCGCGCCACGCCGGGGCGCGGCGGGGAGCCGCGCGACTGGCGGGCGCCGTCGCCGCCCTGAGCTTTGCCTACTCCGGCTATCTCACCTCCTTCCCGGTGCAACAGCTAACCATCCTGGAGACGGCCATCTGGCTGCCCCTGGTGCTCTATTTTCTGGATCGCGCCGCCGCGAGGCCCCACCCGCTGCCCCAGCTCCTGCTCGCGGGCGGGGCCCTGGCCTGTGCCCTGCTGGCCGGCCACCCACAGACGGCCATGTACGTCGTCTATGCCGCGCTGGCCTACGGCGTCCTGGCCTGGCGCCTGCGGCGGGCGGCGGAGGGAACGGCCGGCCTGCGCCCGGCGGCTCGCGCCGCGGGCCTGGCGCTTTTCGCCCTGTTGCCCGTGGCCCTGGGCGCCGCCCTGGCCGCGGTGCAGTTGGCGCCCACGCTGGGTTTTATCGCGCGCTCGACGCGGGCCGGGCTGGATTACCGGGCGGTATCGTGGGGCTTTCCCCTGTCGGAGGCGACGCACCTCCTCTACCCCGGCTATTTCGGCGGCTCGCCCCAGTACGTGGGCATCCTGCCGCCCATCCTGGCGTTGGGCGCCCTCCTGGTCCCGCGCCTGCGGGCCAGGACGGCCTTCTGGCTCGTCGTGGCGTGCCTCGCGTTCCTGATGGCCTTTGGCGGCAACACGGCCCTTTACCGCGCCGCCTACCTGCTGCTGCCCGGTTTTGGCGCCGTGCGCAACCAGGAGCGCATCATCTACCTGTTCAGCCTGGCGGTGAGCGTCCTGGCGGGCATGGGGGCGCTGGCTCTCGTGCAACCTCTGCCCCCGGCCGAGCGTAGAGGATTGCGGCGCATGGGCCGGGGCCTGGCCTGGACGTGGGTCGCCATGGCGGGGCTCGCGGCTCTTTTTTACGTCGGCCACCTGCAGGCCGAGGGGCAGGGCGTCGAGATCAACCTGTTCGAGGGCGCGCTGCGCCACCACGTCCTGCTCCTCGTGATCCTGGGCGGGGCGGCCCTGCTCTTCTGGCTGCGCTCGACGGGCAGGGCGCGGCGGGCCTGGCTGGCGGGCCTGACCCTGGGGCTCATCTGGCTGAACCTGTTCACCGTGAACGGGCAGTACAACCAGGTCGAGCCGGAGGCGGGCGGCGCCTTTCCGGAGACGGGGCCCGTCTCCTTTCTGAGGGCCGAGCCGGGGACCTTTCGCGTTTCCAGCGCGGGGTTGTTGCCCGGCGGGGCCAGCGCGGGGATCGTGTACGGCATCGAGGACATCACCGGGAACACGCCCCTGCGACTGGCGGCTTTCGAGGCCTTCGAGGAGGGGGTGGGCGCCTGGCGGCGGTGGCAACTGCTGAACGTGCATTACGTGCTCAGCGACCGCGACCTGGACGGGCCGGGCCTGGAGCGCGTCTACCAGGAGGGAGAGGTGCGGGTCTATCGCGTCGGCGACCCGCTGCCGAGGGCCTGGGTGGTCCACCAGGTGGTGGCGGCTGCCGGAGACGAGGCCCTGTCCATCCTGGATGGCGAGGCGTTCGACCCCAGGCAGGCGGCCGTCGTCCCGGATGCGGGGCCGGGGCTCGACGTGGGGAACGGAGAGCAGGCGGGCAGCGCGGCACGCGTGGTCGAGGCGCGGCCGGGGCGCCTGGTGCTGGAGGTCTCGCCCGGCGGCGCCGGGCTGCTGGTCGTCAGCCAGCCCTTCTATCCCGGCTGGCAGGCCCGCGTCGACGGCCGGCCGGCGCCCATCATCCGCACCGACTACCTGCTCCAGGGGGTGCCGGTCGCGGCGCGCGGCGAGAGCCGCCTGGTGGAGCTGACGTACCGGCTGCCCGCCTGGCCGGCCCTCGCCAGCCTGGCGACGCTGCTGGCGGCAGTGGCGGTGGGGCTGGCCTATGGTCGCAGGGCCGCCCTTCCCGGGGCGCAGACGGTTTGCCAGCAGAACCGTTTGCGTTTATAATGAGTGCGGCCCAATACAGCGACACCAGGTAGAGGCATGAACAACCACAAGACCGGCATGCTTACGGTCTTGCAGAACCGTGATTTTCTCGCGCTGTGGCTAAGCCAGCTGGTCTCAAAAGTCGGCGACAACTTTGCCGTTATTGCTGCCCTGGTCCTCATCAACCGCCTGGCGGAGCGGGCGGGTATCGCGGTGGTGGTCATTGCCGCGGCCATGACCATCCCCCAGCTCTTTGCCCTGGCCAGCGGCGTCATCGTCGACCGCTTCAGCCGCAAAACCGTCATGATCCTGACCGACGTCCTGCGGGCGGGGGTCATCCTGCTCGCCCTGCTGGTGCAAAAGCCGGGGCATCTCTACATCCTGTACATCACCGCCTTTGGCGTCATGGCCCTCGGCGCCCTCTATATCCCGGCGCGGAACGCCTCCATCCCCAACATGGTGCCCGAGGAGCACCTGCTGACGGCCAATGCCCTGGTGCAGGCCACGGAGCTGGCATCGCTCATCGTCGGCGCCTTCCTGGCAAGCCTCATCATCAGCCTGACCTCCGTCTACACCGCCTTTATTGTCGACTCGGTTACCTTTTTCATCTCTGGCGTCCTCCTGATATGGGCGCGCATCCCCAATGCCAGGAGGACGACGCCCACGGCGCCACGCGGAGAGTTTCACCAGTTCTGGGAGGAATTCACAGAGGGCCTGCGCTACATCGGCAGCAACAAGCACCTCCTCCAGCTCATGGCCATCACCACCGTGGCCACCCTGGGCTTGAGCGCCACGACCCTCCTGGCGGCCGCCTATTTTGAGCAACTCCTGGGCATCTCGGCCCAGTACCAGGGTTTTTTGCTGGGCACAGAAGGGATCGGCATGGCCCTGGGGGCGTTGCTCATCAGCATCTATGCCTCCTGGGCCCGCTCGCGACAGATCGTCAGCGTGACCATGATCGTACTTGGCGGTGGAATCCTGGTCTTTGCCATGGCGCCGGTCTATTGGCTGGTGCTGATCGGCGCCCTTCTCGTCGGCTTGTGCGTGGTCTCGGCGCGGACGACCCTGGCAGCCATGACCCAGGCCCTCGTGTCTGACGCACAGCGAGGGCGGGTGGAAAGCGCCATGGTGACCGTCATCGGCATCGGCACCATGGGCGCCCTTATCATGGCCGGTGTGTTGGGTGACATCGTCGGGCCCAAGAGCGTCTTTATGCTCACCGGCGTCGTTGTGTTGTTGGCAGGCATTGCCTCTATCTTTACCCTGCGAGGTGCGGAGGAGCGACTGCTTAACAACCTGGAGCCGTAGGAGGTAGGACGTGATTCGTACCAAGATCGTTTGTACCCTCGGGCCGGCGACCGACTCGGAGGACACCATCCAGGCCCTGGTCGAGGCCGGCATGACAGTCGCGCGCATCAACTTTTCCCACGGCACTCATGAAGACCATGCCCGGCAGATCGCCTTTGTACGTCGTGCTGCCAGCGAGGGCAACCGCGCCGTGGCCGTGTTGGCCGATCTGCAAGGGCCCAAATTGCGCGTCGGAACCCTGCCCGGCCAGCAGATCGAGCTGGTTCCGGGCCGGTCGGTGCGCCTGGCGCTGGCCGACGCCTCTCAGGATCCGGGCATGATTCCCATCCCTCACGCCGAGGTGCTGCGCGACGTGGAGGTGGGCGACCGCATCCTGCTGGACGACGGCATCCTGGAGCTGCAGGTAACCGATGTCACCACCGGCCGGGAGGCGGAAGCCCGGGTGGTTGCCGGCGGGCCGCTCAGCTCCCGCAAGGGGTTGAGCCTGCCCCACACCAAGCTCAAGATGCCATCGGTCACCGCAAAGGACCAGGTCGACGCGCGTTTCGCCCTCGAGCAGGGCGCCGACTATTTTGCCCTGTCGTTCGTGCGCTGTGACAACGACGTACAACACCTGCGCGGCTTCTTGCGAGACCTGGGGAGCACGACGCCCATCATCGCCAAGATCGAGAAGCCCGAGGCCCTGGACTGCATCGAGGCCATCCTGGCCGTCTCTGACGGGTTGATGGTGGCGCGGGGCGACCTGGGCGTCGAGGCGCCGGTGGAAGAGGTCCCCATGATCCAGAAACAGCTCATCCGCCTCTGCAACCAGGCGGGCAAGCCGGTCATCACCGCCACCCACATGCTCGAGTCCATGATGCGCAATCCGCGCCCCACCCGGGCCGAGGCATCGGACGTGGCCAACGCCATCCTCGACGGCTCGGACGCCGTCATGCTCTCGGGCGAGACGGCCGTGGGACGCTACCCCCTGGCCTCGGTGCAGACCATGGCGCGCATTGCCGCCCTCACCGAGAAGGCCATTCCCTACGACGAATGGCTGCGGCGGGCCTTTGCGCGGGATGCGCTCAGCGTGACCGAGTCCATCGGCCAGGTGGCCAGCGAGATGGCGGCCGAGTTGGGCGCGGCGGCGATCATCACCTCCACCGTGACGGGCAGCACGGCGCGGCGGGTGGCCAGCCACCGGCCCGTGACGCCCATCGTGGCGCCCACGCCGCGGTTGAGCACCTATCGCGAGCTGGCCATGGTCTGGGGCGTGGTGCCGCTGTTGGTGGACGAGTTCAACGACACCGACACCATGATCGTCACCGCCACGGCCGCTGCGCGGCAGCAGGGCCTGGTGAAGGATGGCGACGTGGCGATCATCACCGCGGGCGTGCCCCTGGGCGGCACGGGCCTGACCAACATGGTCAAGGTACACCAGGTGGGCGAGGAAAAGGGCTGGCGATGACCAGGGTCAAGACCTTGTGGGTGCGAGAGCCCTACCTGGGCCAGATCCTGGCGGGGACCAAGACGGTGGAGGTGCGGGTGGGCTATGACAACGTCCGCCGCCTGGCGCCCGGCGACCGGCTGAGGCTCAACGACAAACACCTGGCCGACGTCCGGCGGGTGGCGCTCTATTCCGGCTTTGAGGAACTCCTGGCCCACGAGGACCCGGCGGCCATCGCCCCCGGACTGCCCGCCGCGGAGCTCCTGGACGCCCTGCGACAGCTCTATCCCCCGGAGAAGGAGGCCCTGGGCGCCGTGGCCCTGGAGCTGGCCCCCCGCCGCTACGACGCCGTCCTCTTTGACCTGGGCTACACCCTCGTCTATTTCGATCCGCCCCAGGAGATCATTGTCCAGGAGGCCCTGCGGGCCATCGGCGCCGAGCGAACGACGGCCGAGATCCTGGCCGCCGTGGAGGTGGTGTGGAGCGAGTACTATCGCGACGCCGAGACCGCGCGCTTTGATCCCAGCGAAGAACATGACCGCCAGGTGGAGAACGAGCTGAGCCGCGGCCTGCTGGCGGCCCTGGGCGCGGACGCCGGCGACGACGCCGTCCTCGGCGCCTATCGCCGCGCCCTGGACGAGGGCTTTGGACGGCCCGGCGTGCTGCGGCCCTATCCAGAGGCGCCGGCGGTGCTGGAGTCGTTACGGTCGGAGGGCTACCGGCTGGGCATCGTGTCCAACTGGAGCTGGAACCTGCGCGACCGGGTGCGGAGCGCCGGGCTGGAGGGCTACTTTGACCTGGTGTGGGGCTCGGCCTACGCCGGCTGTAACAAGCCGCACCCCTGCATTTTCGAGCAAGCGCTGGAGCAGATGGCGCTGGAGCCGGGGCGGGCGATCTATGTGGGGGACAGCTACCGCCACGACGTCCTCGGCGCCCGCCGCGCCGGCCTGGCCGCCGCCGTCCTGGTGGACCGGCGGGATGGCGCCGCGCCCCGCGACTGCCCGGTCATCCCCGACCTGCGCGGCGTCCTCAGCCTGCTCGGCTGATCTCGGGCTCCACCAGGCGCCAGAGGACGGCGTCGCCGCCGCCGTTCTCGTCCTCGTCACCGCCGGCGATGCGGCCCTCGCGCTCCAGCAGGTCCAGGTGGCCGATGACCTCCGAGATGGCCAGGAAGGTGTCCATCGCCGTGCGGCCGGGAAAGAGCACCTGCGTCACGTCCCACGTGGTCCGCGCCCCGGCCCGCAATGCCCCGACGACGTCGGCCACGCGGGAGCGGTGGAACGCCAGCCGGCGGGCCACGAGGCCGGGCACGTCGTCGATGGCCGGGCCGTGGCTGGGCAGGGCGCGGGCGACGTCCATGGCCGCCACGCGCTGCAGCGAGGCCCGGTAGACGGCCAGGCTGAGGAGGCGCTCGTCGCGCCCGGGCGGGGGCGGCTCGACCACGGGATTGGACGAGATGCCGGCCAGGAGATGGTCGCTGGACAGCAGCGTGCGGCCGGCCGCCTCGTAGAGGCAGATGAGCCCGCCGGCGTGGCCGGGCGTGTGCAGCACCTGCCACTCCAGCCCCGCCAGGCGCAGGACGTCGCCCTCGTCGACCGTGGCGCCCACGGCCACGGGACGCATAAAGCCATCCATGGCTTCCGTGGCCTGCCCCACCGCCTGCTCGATGCCCCCCGGCACGCCCGCCTGGCGCAGGATGCGGGCATAGAAGGCCACGCGCCCCTCGCGCTCGCCGGCGTCGCCCTCCAGGGCCGGCACGTTCCACGGATGGCTGACGACCTGGGCGCCGGAAGCCGCCGCCAGGTCGGCGGCCAGGCCCACGTGGTCCACGTGGCCGTGGGTCAGCAGGATGCGCTCCAGGTGGCGGGGCGCGAGGCCGTGGCGGGCGAGGGCGGCCTCCAGGGTGGCCATGGTCTTATGGGTCAGGGGCCCGGTGTCCACCAGGGTCAGGGGCTCGCCGGGGGCGTCGGCCAGGAAGACGGTGATGGGGCCGACGGGGAAGGGCGTCGGCAGCTCCAGGGCGTGCAGGTGCTCGATGCGGGTTTCCACGATGGTCGTTTGCTCCTCGAAGGCCGGTCGCTCAGCCTGTGCCGGCGGCGGCAGCCGCCCGGCGGTGGCGCTCTTGCATCAGCGCCTCGCCGGTATAGATGACCAGGGCCAGCCACACCCCACCAAAGCCCAGCAGGCGGGCCGGGGAAAAGGGCTCGTGGTAGACGAGCAGGCCCAGCAGGAACTGAAAGGTGGGGGCGATGTACTGCAGGATGCCCACGGTGGCCAGCGTCGTGTTGCGCGCCGCCCAGGCAAAGAGCAGGAGGGGCACGGCCGTGACGACCCCGGTGAAGGCCAGCAGCAGGCTGGTGGTGGCCCCGGCGTGGCCAAAACTCCCCTGCCCGGTGGCCTCCAGCGCCAGGAGGTAGGCCAGGGCAGGCAGCGACAGGAGGGCCGTCTCCACCGACAGCCCCTCCATGGAGCCCAGGGGGGCGGTCTTGCGCAACAGCCCGTAGAAGCCAAAGGTGCCGGCCAGCACCAGGGCGATCCAGGGCAGGCTGCCCAGGCCCAGGGTGAGATAGAGGACACTGGCGGCCGCCAGGCCGACGGCCACGCCTTGCCAGGGGCGCAGGCGCTCGCCGAGAAAGATCATGCCCAGCAGCACGCTGACCAGGGGATTGATAAAGTAGCCCAGGCTGGCATCGACGACGTGGCCGGCGTTGACCGCCCAGATGTAGGTCAGCCAGTTGAGGGACAACAGGACGGTGCTCCCCAGAAAGATGCGCAGCATGCGCGGTTGCTGCCGCACCAGGCGCAGCCAGTCCCAGCGCCGCAGGATGGCCTGCAGGAGCAGGACAAAGACCAGGGACCAGACGGTGCGATGGACAAGGATCTCCAGGGCGGGCACAGTCTGCAGCGCTTTCCAGTAGACCGGCAGCAGCCCCCAGAGGGTATACGCGGCCACGCCGGCCAGGACTCCTTTTTTCACCAGCTCCCACCCTTCCCCCACAGGATCTTGGCGCCTGCCCGCCCGAACCCGGCGGGACCCGGCACCCCGCAGGATTGTAACGCCAGATGGGCGGGTTGTCAAAGGTGGGGGGGAGTGGCACGGGGGTGGGCCAGGCTGGCAGGCGGGCGTGGGGTGTTGTGGGGGTTGTGTTGTTTATGAGCGTACGTAGGGGGTGGTTGGCGTGTCAGAAACGATGATGATTATCTTGTAGATGCTAGGCGCCTGAAGGTGCACAGGAGAGGGGAAATCCCTCTCCTGTGGTATCTACTGCATTTGTGGGTTCTCAAGTCGGCACTCTTCCAGCTTTGGTTGTGCTTGGCAAGGACCTCCGGGATCTTACGGAAGGCGCGGGTTCCTGACCTCAGGGTCAACACTTCGTCCCCCGGCCTCACGTTCAGCAATGGTTTGATTTTGGTAAATAACAGGTACGTTGAGCATTTTTCTTCCTTCTTTCTCTTGGCCCCGAACATATCGCATTGGAGGTGTTCTGTAGACCGCCACCTTCATGTCGGAATCATCGAACTCTCGATAACGCTCCATTACGTCGGCGATCACCTCCAACTCGTCATCCCTAAAGTCGAATCCAATGCGCGGGGATGGTCCCGGTTCCACTATAGGTTGTCCCCTTTTGCGGGAGATGAGGATCTCTCTCCCATCGAGGGGCTTGAGCATCTTCGGAAGGACAGGCGGCCAGGGGCCCTCTTGTTGCCTTAGATAGATTTGATTGGTAAGAGTCCTGCCGAGAGCGCTTAAAGAATTGAGATCCACCAGATACATGAGTTTGGTCAATTTGAAATAGCTCATTGGCCCTAAGGAGTGAACCAAGACATGAACAAGTTGTTGAAAGCGGTCCGAGTATTCATCCGCCTTACTGTCGAATGGCCGTTGGAGAAGTCCTCTCGTAGGACTCACCAGTTGGGCTAATCGCCGAAAGTCAGCAAGCTGTTGCTCCATTGGTCTATGCACACGGACCCTGGGGCTAGGATGGTATAAGGGCACGAGGGCTCGTCTGTTCCAAGGAAGTGCTTGACCGACGTGTTTCTTTAGGATGTAATTGTGGCTGCGGATATTCTTTAGCCCTGTCAGCGCAACTGCACCCAACGTTACGATCACATCTGGGTTCGCCAGCTCGATAGTCATTTCCAGGTACTGGCTACAGTTCAGTACTTCGTCAACTGTAGGAGTGCTATTGACCCCTCTCTCTTCTCGAGGATTACAGAGAACAGCGTTGGTGACGAAAATATCGTCGCGGCGCCATCCGATGCTCTCCAATAAAAACTCAAAGTTATCCCCTGTTTGATCCCCAAAAAGAGGCACTCCAGTAGCATCAGCTCCCAATCTGCCTGGCGCTTCTGCCACGAACAAGACTGTCGACGGCACGCTTCCGTTTGCCTTTGACAAGACCTTATCTCTGTCTTGAAGTCGAGCACATAGTGTGCAGTGTCTCACTGCTCTGCATAGATCTTGAAACCTAGCTTGCGCTGAAAAAGATCCAAAGTAGTTCATCCCACTACTCCTTCTTCAGCCCGTCCCATGAGACACATGGGATCCGGCCGTCGAACCAGTTGCCCATATTTGATCACTTTTTGTGCCAGGCACCCTGATAAACATTTGGCAACAATGCTGCAAGAATGACATGGCTCAACATAATCGAGTATCAAGTACTCACGTACAGCAGTAAGGGATAGTCTCCCTGTTAGGCGTTGTTGACGTCTGGTACAGGTAGCATCGTCAATAGCTCTTTAACAGTCCAAATATGATCGGTCAGCCCGGCAGCCATGGCAGGCGTTCGCTGCAGCCACTGCCCTGCCGAAATGTCTGGCAACGGTAACCGTAGGCTCTTGTGCGGCCGGACCAGGTTGTAGTAGCAGTCCTCCCAGGCTGCGGCTGCTCTGTAAGCTGCAACCTCCTTCGAGAAGGCCAAGGTCTTGCGTACTTGGCGCCCGTTGAAGAGCCTGCTGGTCAGGTTGCTTCGCTCGATGTAGGCCGTGCTTTTGCCCAATAGAGCCAGCACTTCCGACTTCTTGCCAAACACCACCCGCAGCTTGATCCCTTTCAGGTGGCCGCGCTCATCGCGCTGCTTGACCATCTGCAGGTACTGCCAACCTGGGCGAGCCCTCTTCTTTGTCGGCGGTCGTCCCCATCCACTATACTCGGGCACGACCCCATAGACTTCGATCATGGCCTCATCGATCCCACCCCAACCATCCGAGATGGTGGGAGGTGGCCCATCAGGGTGTCCACGGCGCTTCAGTGTCCGAAAGACCTCAACACTCGCCAACGTTTCGTTCTTGGCTATGCCACGCGCAACGCGTAACCGACTGTCCATGTCTATCATCGTCGAGCGCCAGAACTGCCCGCTTTCGTCAGTCTCGGGATAGCTTTTTTTCTCCCTTGTTGCCGACATAGGCCCAGAGCGCATCTAACTGCCCACGTTTGACCTTGAACTCGGCCATCAGCACTTCTTCCACTGCTGCGGCATGTTGCGCTGCCTCTCGGAGCCAGGCCAGAATCGTATCCTCCTTGAAGCCTTTGACCCGCGACAAGGAACTGATGCGATTCCCTTCGGCGAGCAAGGCCAAGGTCTCGAGAATCTCGTGCTCGGGTGTTCGCTTGCGATAGAAGATCGTCCCGGTCGTTGCAGTGAAGGTCTGCTTGCACGACTTGCACCGATAGCGTTGCACACCCTGTCTGGTCTTGCCGAACTTGACAATGTTCTGCCGCCGCTGACCGTCTTGAAGCTTGCCATAATCGGGACAAGCTTCGTTTGGACAGAAATCGCCGGTTTTCGCAAACTGTTCCATCTGTCTCCCTCGGAATGGTTTGCCTCGATTATACACTATCTACCGTCAATGCTTAAGAGGGAGACTATCCAGTAAGGAATGGAGAGTTTTCCCAACAATCCACAAGGCTGTTGCCACGCAGAGTAGACAAGTGCAAGGTTCCCACCAATTCTTCTGCGCTAACTTGTTTAAAGGCGTCACAAGGATAAATCCTAAGATCTGGGCCAATGATTAGCCGATCAATTGCCGAAGAACATTTGGGTTGGTCATTGAGCATTAAAAAGTTGTAAGGAGAGCCAGTTCTGATATCATTGCCCTGCGAACGCAACCTGATGATCGATCGCCTCAACTCGATATTCTGCATACGATTGAGAGCATGATTCTGTATCAAGGTACCTCTGCCCTGAGGCACAAATCTCAAGACACTGATCCTGCTGATCCCTGCAGCCCTTGCGTAACTAACCAAACGCTCAAGCTCTTGATAGTTGTTTGCTAACGGCACAAAATGAAGTTCCGCCTCGAGGCCGCACTCTGTTGCAGCTGCGATAGCAGCCTGAGTTTTCGCGAAACTGCCGCGAATTCTCGTTATCCGCTCGTGAACAACTCGATCAGCTCCGAACAAGCTGAAAACGCTTCTCCGAAGGCCAGACATAGCTAGCTGCTTCAGCTTTTTTTCAATCCTAGCGAGATTACCCGAAGTGTACACGGAGGTATGTAATTGGCCCCAAAAACTGGACCACNNCACCCGGAGGCCCATGCCGTGCAGCTTGGTGCAACTGTAATTGGCCCCAAAAACTGGACCACGTGCTAAGGTGGTAAAGTTGGTGTATAATATCCAAGCACGTGGAGGTTTGAACATGTCCAATAGTCGCCGGCGGTTCACCGCCGAGTTCAAGTTCAAGGTCGCCCTGGAAGCGGCCAAGGGACTGAAAACGCTCAATGAGCTGGCCAGCGAGCACGGCATCCACCCCAACCAGATCAGCGAGTGGAAGCGTGCGCTGCTCGAGAATGGCCCCACGGTCTTTTCCAATACGGATGCTCGAAAACAGCAACAGCAAGAGGTCCTCCAGGCTGAACTCTACGAGCAGATCGGGCGCCTGAAAATGGAGCTCGAATGGCTGAAAAAAAAAGCTGCCAGGTACGATTGAGGCCAAGCGAGCCATGATCGAACCAGGCCATCCTGAGCTGAGTGTGCGACGCCAATGCGAACTCATTGGCCTGAACCGCTCGACCCTGTACTACCAGCTGGCGGGCGAGTCCGCTTACAATCTGGAGCTGATGCGCCTGATCGACCGCCAATACACCAAGACGCCTTTTTACGGCTGGCCGCGCATGACAGCTTACCTGCAGCGAGAAGGGCACGAAATCAACCCGAAGCGAGTTCGTCGATTGATGAGTTTGATGGGTTTGCAGGCGATTTATCCTAAACCAAGGACCAGCCTGCCGGCTGCGGGTCATAAACACTATCCGTACCTGCTGCGCGGCTTTGCGATCACGCGCCCATGTCAGATCTGGAGCACGGACATCACCTACGTTCCGATGCGCGGCGGGTTCATGTACCTGGTAGCTGTCATCGACTGGTTCAGTCGCTATGTCCTGGCCTGGCAGTTGTCGAACACCTTGGACGGGCTCTTCTGTCGGGTGGCACTGCGCCAAGCGCTGCAGCAAGGGGTGCCGACGATCTTTAACACCGACCAGGGGGCGCAGTTCACGGCCGACGAGTTCACCGGCATCCTGGAAGAGGCCGATGTCCGGATCAGCATGGACGGACGAGGCCGAGCCCTGGACAACGTCTTCGTTGAGCGTTTGTGGCGCACGGTCAAGTATGAGCACGTCTACCTCAACGACTACAACCGCGTCCCAGACCTGGAGGCCGGGTTGCATGGCTACTTCCAGTTCTACAATGACGAGCGCCTACACCAGAGCCTGGGCTACCGGACGCCGGCAGAGGTGCACTATGCCTGATCAACCTATTGCCGGCCTTGCTGGTGTCCACCTTACTTTTGCCGATCTGTGGTCCAAAAGATGGGGCCAACCTCAGTATGCAAACCATTTTGCGCTGCCAGTTCGACGGCTCGCTCCAACTCTTTCCACCTAAGAGGCTCGCCACCTGAGAAAGCAACCTGCTCAACTCCCATATCGGCGGCTTCGTGCAAGATCCTCAGGCAATCCTGCGTACTGATCTCCAGTGAAGACGAGGGAGTGGCATCACTGGAACAATGAACGCAGGCAAGAGGACAGCGATATGTAACTTCTAGCTTGATTTCCTTCAAGATGTTCCGCATCTGAGAATTATAGTATATCGAGAAGGTTGTCGAAAGGCTTTTTCAAATTGTCCACGTAAGCACGCGAAGATACGCAAGTAATTGGACCGACTTCCAGTCCGGCTTCTGTAGCTATGAACGAACACAAGTTGCACAATCCCCAGTAGTTGCCGTACACTCTTCTAAGAAAATCGTGACTGCGGTAAACGCAAAGAAGACCAACTGAGGTTCCAGTTCCCAGTCGTTTCAACTGAATGGCAAGATAGTTCAAGCATGGGGCACCTCGGGTCCGCCGGGTTTCCGCCCCTGGTCGAGCCACAACTATTGTATAAGCAGCTTTGTGGACCTTATGCCTGTTTTTGATCGCTTCTAATATCTCTCCGAGCTGATTGATGCATTCGCCTGAAGAATTCTCATAATAGGTCAGACGACGAAAATAAGTTCCCCATTCATGCTTGGCGAGGCGATGCAGACGGTCATAAAGCCCATTAGGTCTGTTATAAGCTTCAAAAAGGTCGCTCGCCGATTTAAGCCGCCCATACAATCTTGCAGGGAAGATAGTGTATGCTATATGCTTGGGGCCTAAGAGTGAGTACTCGCTGCAAAACCGACATATTCTTTGATGGAAAGCAGCATCGAAACTGGTAGGATCAGAAATCTGCACTATCAGATTGTAGCGATCCCAATGGCTGGAACGCAACAATATTGAGGCATGCTTCCAGGCAAGTTGGAAGGACGAAGCCGAAATCGTTACTGGTTGATCGATCGGAGACATGTCGCCCTCTAGTTTGGATTTGATCTTAGACCTGACTCACCGTGAAGTTGTGATGATAGTGCTCCGACGACACCTGCCGCATGTGTCCAAAGACGGTTGTCATGTTAGCATACAGGTCCGGCGACAGGCGCAGCGAAAGATGCTGGCCGTAGCTAAAGGTAACGTCGTCGGGCACGAGGAAGTAAAGGTAGGGATTCTGGTTCTGGAGCCAGTTCATTCGCCGAAAAAACAGGTCAAAGAGCATTCGTCCGAGCCCCTCGCCATCCGGGCAGACGCGCCACAGGGCAGGAAACCCGGTTACTTCCACGACCTTGTGTGGCAAGGGCTGGCTACGCTCGATGTGGCGCAACAGGGCAATGGCCGACAGCTTCTCCGGCTGCCGCAAACCGTACCGCCGCTCGACCGCTTCCCGCAACCCGTCCACTGCTCGCCCTCGCACCAGATTGTAACCGGTCATCAACATCTGTCCCCTCCCTTTATGCGAAGCGCATCGTCCCCCGCCCACCCAAAGCATCGGCGATCCGCTGATAGATCTTCTGGTTGCGTGCCTTCGGGTCTAGATACTGGGCCACCTTGCGCGCCAGATCCACGAACGTTCGGTCCTGGCCCCAACGAGCAATCAGGCCACCGGTAAGTGCCCCGCGCCGGTCGAGGGCCACCAGCAGGTGCAGCTTGTCCACCGCTGTCAGAACGTCGACGGGGCTCATATCCAGCCCGGGCAGCGTGGGTTGTAACGGATCTCCTCCCAGCCCGCCCAGCTTTTCGATAAGATAGTCAGCCCGGTCCGTTTCAGCTACAACTTTGACCTTGCCGCCGGCCGTCCGCACCAAGTGCTGCCGTTCCAGTTCTTCCAGTGTCACGTGAGGGTTGTGCAGCAAACGGCGCTTCACCCGGTCATAGGCTACCTCGCTCTGGCCGAGGAAGTTAACGGCGTAGAAGCGACTCACCGGATCCAAGGCCGCCGGCCACAGTCGGCCCTCGGCCTCCTCCACCAGTTGATCCACGATCTGGCCGATGCCCTGGATGCCCCGCGCCTCGTCGCCGTCGAGGGCCTCAGCGATGCCTACCGGTCGATCCTGCCAGTAGACGTAGGACTGGCCCCGGTAGTAGTGCCGGCTGTACACCTCCAGGCACTTGCCGATGGCGATAACGTATATGTCTTCCGGCAGCAGCGCTCGTGCCCCATTCTCCAGCTCACGCACTAGCCGCTCGGCGCGCAGGTAGATCCGGTCAGCTACGTCGCGCCAGTTGGCCGATTCCGGCTTGCCGGACTGTTTTCGACAGACAATGAGGGCATCGTAGGAAATGTTGGCCTTGTCGTAAATATGCAAAGACGCGATCATCTCAGCGTGAACAGGATAAACAGCCACAACGTAGAACCCTGCGTCGAGAACTGTCTTGAGCACGGAAGCCCAAGCTTCGTTTGCCTGGTGGTGGAACGTAAAGACCATCAATCCATCATCGGTGATGTGTTTGCCAGCTTCTTCAAAGATACGAGTGAGGCCACTAGTGAAGAACGCTTCGTCTTTGGTGAGAAACGGTGCTCTGTGCCCACGAGTCACCGTCTCTACTACTTCCGCATCTTTTGGGGTCAGGGATTCACCGAAGACATCAGAATATGCGCCATTGAGGACAGTCTGCAGCCAGACGTAGAAAAAGTCAGACAGCTCGGCATACATAACATTGCCATAGTACGGTGGATCAGTGACTATGAGACTTGCTTCAGCATTGCCTAAGACGGAGAGATCTTCCGAGGACCGACAGAGCAAGGTGCAGTTCCCAGAACTGCCGAAAATGCCATCCCCGATATCTTGCTTTTCATATACTTGATCTGCCTTGAAGAAATTATCATCGGGATTTTGTCCCCATTCGAGGCCTTTCAGAACAAGGCCGACCTGGTTCTTGTAGCTACCTCGCCCAAACCCTGCTCCCCAAAGATTGCCTTCGGTTGCCGTTAGCTTGGGGGAGAAAGCATGATGGGAGAAAGCCGGCTCAACCTTTGTCGCTGAAGTGTTGTATCGGCAAAGCAAATTGTAGTTATCAAGAGCCGCGCTCCACGCCAACAGCAGGTACTCACGGGCGTTTTTGTCCTCCACTGCTAATACAGCATCGCCCAGATGAGACAACAGCAGGAGTTGTCGATGATTGAACAAGTCTTTCCAATACTGAAACCCATGACTTGGCAGGTCATGCTCCACGGTAGTGGCAAGCCCGATAGGAATCTGCTGTTCTGGCAAATTGAGCGTTGGCTTCTCAACCTCTAATTGTTGCTGTGCTCGCTTGTACTGTGCTATGTCATTGTCATCGGGTCGTTTGTAGCCTTTGAACGAGCAATGTGAGCAATACAACTCCAACCCATACATTCGATGGGACAACAGGCCCTGTTCTTTCGCTGCATCCAAAATAGCGTTTCCTGCGCCACAAGTTGGGCAGGTGAACTTGCCATGGCCAGCATAGCCGGCCCGCAGCAGGTCGGGCGGGGTGTGGTGGCTGCAGGCCGGGCAGGCGGAACCTTCCGCGTCGGTCCGCTCAAAGCTGGCATATACCTCACCGCACGCTGGGCAGACGAGAAACTCGGTGCCCATGCTTTCACCCTCCGCCAGGCGCATTCCCGGCGTGCCGTCGGCCGCCGCTGGCACCTCCCGCTTGCCGGACTTGCGGGCCAGCACGAACGAATTGTAGAGCGGCACCTCGGCGCCACAGGTGCGCTCCAGGCAGCGGGCCAGCTTGACCCAGAATACATACATCACATCGGCAGTTTGGCCGCAGGCCGGGCAGCGGGTCTTGTAATAGCTCCGGATCTCGTCAGCCACTGCCGCCTCGACCTGGCGAAAGGCGGCTTCCAGCGCCTCCGGGTCGATGCCGTCCGTTTCCTTCTTGACGACGAACCAGGCCACCGGGTTCAGGTCCACCCCGGCCACGTTGGCCCCCAGCCGCAGCGCCTCGACGATGGTCGTGCCGCCGCCCATGAAGGGATCCAGGACAAGCTTGCCTTTGAACGCCCGGTCGATGACCTGGTTGGCCTCGTCGTCCAATCGATAGTAGAGCCGCTCCCAGGCCGTGGGAGCCCGTTCCAGCAGCCCGCTCGTCTTCTGGTACCACTCGGCGCTGGGCCGGGTGTCCCGCACCCGCTTGTGATAGTCGCGCTCGTGGACGATCTTCTTTCCTTCAACGTCGACAAAATCGCCGTCGGGATCGCGGCGCCACGGCTCCAGGGCATCCCAATCGGTCCAGTCGATGGCGCTGGCCAGCAGCACGGTCCGAAAGACGCACGACAGCCGCCGCGCCCACCACTTGTGCATGGTATAGATCGGCTTCTTGGCGTTGGCTTCCTTCCGCGCCAGCCGGTTCACCTCTCGTAACGGAAAGTCGTATTCGATGTACTTACCTGGGCGGAGCGTGTAAGCTGTGCGATTCTCATTCAATGCTTTCTCCAGCACTGACTCACCGTTCAACCTTTTCCTATTGACAAGCACACTCTAACTATCCTATGCGAGATCTCAGAATGTCTTTACGTTGCCACTGCGCAGTCCATACTTCTTCATACGCATATCAAAAGCTTTGTCTCCGCCTTCCATGACTGTCTTGATATGATGCACAACGCCATTATCGTCGATGCTACCATATGTAGCAACATGGCATCTATCTTTGCTCGGTGATTTCAGAACGATTACCTGTTCCACGTCGCCAGAGACCGGGATGTTAGGATTGTGCGTAGCTACAATTACCTGTCTGTGCTCTTTCAAACGGCGAAGAATGTCGACTACAAGATCGAAAACCAGTTCATTGTCAAGGTTGTCTTCCGGTTGGTCAATCACGAGAGGGGTATTGCCTTCAACTAAGACAATTGGAATAAGAGCACTACACCGTTGCCCAGGCGAAAGTCCTTCAATCGGTTTGCCATCAAGAGTAATCACTGGCCTGTCCTCGATACTGCTGAGCTCAAGATCCAGCAAGTTTGAGAGCTTCTCGGGATCAGGATAATCGTGAATTTCGTTGTTGTAGAACCAAGGCGATAGATGGTTCCAGACTTTGTCTACATCTAGAACTTCCACAAACTCATAGCTGGTTGTGTCCCATTGGCCAATATCTTTACCATCCTTCATCTCCACTATGTATCCATTTCTCGTTTGAACCTCACCTTCGACCAAGTGTACTATCTTGCCCTTGTTGATGCCTTCTGTTGCGCGAATGTACCGAATAGCCAATACAGATCTGTCTGCGTCTTTCTGAAGAAACAACGGAACGAACTGATACGGAGTAAAGCGGATGCTGTAATAGCCAGCGTAGTTTTTACTGAAATACTGACGATCAATGTTCTTGAAGAGCCCACTCGATCGTGTTCCTTCCCGGTATGCGAGTAAATCCACAAAGTGATCCCGGTTTCCAAGTTGTATAACATCGATTTGAACCTTACTTGAGGCCTCGAGCGTTAGTAATCGCTCTGCAATTGCTTGAGCCTTAGCCGATCGCGCTAGGAATAGTGCTTCTTTTGCTTTGTAGAGCCTCGGTATCAACCGAGTCTGACGGATCTCCAGTAATTCGCTTATTCTCTCTACTTTTTGAGCAATATCTTCTTGATATCCTCTTATCTGCAAAGATTTTTGGCTCAACGCCTGGCGACGTGAGATTGCCGTTCGAAAGTCTTTCTGGCCCGAGCTTTCTGCAATCGTGTTAAGAATCGCCTCTATATCGCTTTGCTCCAAATATAGTTCAGCGTGGGCAGAATCAAGAATGGAACGCATAGCGGATAAAGCTTGAAGTAGATCAAGGTAGGCTTTGTCTGTGCGTTCACACTCTTGGCGCAAACCCTTCTCACTGTCCGCCCACCAGCTATATGTGCTTAACGAAGAAGCATTATCCGAAATAGCCTCGACTATGCCATCCGAAAACTTGAGTTTTTCGGTATCTAATTCTTCAGTCTCTGCGGGTGGTTGCAGAGGAAGCGTTTTCTCCAGTTCCTCTACTGCCTTAGTGACCTGGGTTAACCCGAGAGCCGCTGTTTTGTTTGCATCGTGTTTCTCAAACGCTTCGTCAAGTTCAGGTTTTTTTAACTTTGCTAATTGGCCCTCTATCTCTTCCGCATTCGTAATCGAAGGAAGTAGGTTTTGAATTTCTCGAGCAAGTCGGACCATCTGATCTTGATTCGACTGAAGCTCGGCGAGCTGTTCGTCAACTTGGAGCTTTAATGCCTCGATCTCCGGTATGTAGCGGTCCAGCAGTTTGAGTTGTTTGCTTGGACTATCGGACAGCGTTTCGATCTCACTCCATCCATATATTTCGGCGCGTACTTGCTCAGAATTTGGCAAATCGATAGTAAGTATGGGCCTGCCATCAAGATCAAAGACAGAGGTTTTGCTGTCGCCGTTCTGCCTTTTGAGAACGTACGCTTGCCCTCCCGAATCCTCGAAGAGAAGCTTCACCGTAGTATTCTGGAGTGTGTAGTCTCTTCTTTCTTTAATGTCACTTTTCAGACGGTCGGGCAGGTCGTCTGTGGACTGACTAAACAGATACCGAATAGCCTCGATTATGGCCGATTTACCTGTGCCTCGCCCTCCGATAAGAGCTGTCAAATTGTCAGAAAACCCGAGTACTTCATCTTCAAAGACTCCCCCCTCAAAACTAATGCCCAATATTCGGCTCACCTGTTGACTGGGCACATTTGCATCATAGCGTATTCTAGCCTCAGGGTCCAGAAACGCTTTCTTGATGCCCTCAAAGCTAAGCTCTGCCATTTTAATATGAGTGCAATGCCCCTCACAGCCAACATCGGCCAAAGTGTGAGCATCTGATGCAACAATGCAAACAAAAGGGGGCAAGTCCAAAGCTTCAGTATGCTCTCCACGGTAATGCTCTTCGGTTTCCCAACTTTTCACTTGTACTGCATCAAAACTGTGCTCAGCAATAAATTGGAGATACTTATTCTGCATGTCATCTGGTAATACAGTTAGTTGGTCATCAAGCTCTGAAAGGGTCGCCTCTTCGGAGGCTGTAAGACCTTCTTTCTTTTCTTTTTCCTTTAGGAATCGGTGCCTCCATCTGGCCTCGAGATACTTTCGATCCTGCATTCGAAAAAGGGTGCGCATTCCTTTCTCGCTGTCGACGTGAGCAGCTATGCAGATTCCACCAAGATCACGACTCTTGATGAGACGAATGCACTCGTCAATCGAGGCCTCGGTGACTGAGGACGTGTCCCGCTTGCCCGAAACGGGCATGCCACAACCGGCAGGAAAAACTTTGTCGATGGTTTTTGACAAAGTACCAACAGGAAAAATGCCAAGTATGTGAACGGTCGAGTCGTGGAACAAACCTGTCCGAATCGATATCTCAATTCCAGGTAGAATAAGCAAGCTTTTGTCGCTCAGCTTTGACAACTCTTCAGCCAGATCGGACTCGTTGTGATCTGTTACTGCGACCACGCTCAGATGTTTCTGTTTTGCTGCTTCGACAAACAGCTGCTTGAACTCCTCAGGCCTACTTCTGAGGTCTCTTTCCTCCAAAGGAACTTCATTAACAAAGCCCGCTTTTTGGTGGGTGCAAGGATAGTCAGATGGTGGAGATCCAATCGTGTGTACATGGAAGTCTGCTCGAAAGAACTTGGCTGTCTTCTTGCGTTTTTCCTCCACTTGTTGCTTGAATTCTTGATAGGTGAAAAGCGAGGTCATTATCCTTTGCTCCTTGAAAAGTCAAAAAGATCCGCGAGTCTCTGCGCTATACGCGATGAACTACGAACCAGGGCAATATGCACTCCAACAGCGTGACTCCGCCATGCTTGAACAATGATCCTGCCCCCCGCACAATGCTACCCCAGGCAAATCGTCCTCTTGCCGCGCTTGTGCTACCCTGCACCCACGCCTTGCTGGTAGCTGCCAAAGCATCGGTCGCTCCCTGCATCGAGCGCCCATGCCGAAAGGCTTCGGCCAGCACACTGCGCTCCCGGACATCGTCCACCGGCCAGGGACACTGATCTCCCTGCCACAGGTAACCATGGTCGGCGGTAACGACGAGAGGGTGCACCAGTCCGGGGTCATCGAGAACCGTCTCCAGGATCTTGACGACTGGTCCGATGACATGCCGGGCGTAGTCGGTTTCCTGCAATCGAAAGTTGTCGTCGGGATAGATGTACCAAATAAACCGCTGCCGTTCCTCCGACCGAAAGTTTGGCTGCCAGTCCTCGTTGGTCGCCCGGCGAAAGGCAAAGGACCAGCGATGAGCGCGGTTGGCTAGGTCGCTGGGACCCGATGCGCCGTAGTGGTACCGGCAAAAGTCAGCTGTTTCGGTGGGCAGTGGCGCCAAGGCAAACTCGGTTTGGCAGGCCAGCCCGCGAGCATTCAGCATCTCCTGTATCAACGGTAGCTCGCGCAGGCTGAGAGCGTCGATGACCAACAGGGTGTACTCTTCCTGGTCGTGCACCTCGCGGATCCAGTCGCGGCGGGGATTCTCTGCTTCTAATAGCCGGTAGATGTCCTGATAGATCTCATAGACCTCTCGCTCCAGGCGCGAGGCGGCGTGCTCCCCCTCACGCAGGTAGCCGTTTAGGTCGTTTTGCCGGCGTGCCTGGTCGAAGCGCTCGGCTGTCCAGATGGTGCCGGTCAGTACTTCGTAGAGAGCCTGGAGCGGGTCGTCCTCCTCGATGAGCCGTTTGACGAGGGAAAGGTCCATCTAGTGCTCCTTTAGGCGAGTTACATCCTCAAGCTCTTTGGCGCCGCATTCGCACGGTGACCTCGCAGATTAGAGGATGGGGCAAACGGTTCAAAAGGGCCACGAGCAAGTCGCGGCTCTGGACCGGCACATCCTGCCAGGTCCATGACAAAGGGAGCGCTCCGTCGCCTGGATCATCTCCCTCTAGTCCAATCAGGTCACGATGCGCCAGAATGTCATTGCCGTGCAGCGTGCAGCGGTAGCCTATGATCACCTCGCTCAACCGGTCGGTCACGTTCAATAAGCGGACGGCATCGGTCTTGGCTTGCGCAACGGGACCAGGCCCTATCGACACCATCTCCGGGACTTCGGGCACCTGCCTCGGCAGTCCATCCGCCTGGCGGGCCGGCCGGATCAGCAGATCATCGGGTAGCGAGCCACGCGGCACCGCAGTACCTTGGGGCGCCTCAACCTCTCGCCGAGCCAACATGTCGCTCAACTGGGCATCTACCCGCCCGGCATCAACCGTCTCGCCGGGGAAGTCCAATGCGACCTGGAAGAGGCGTTCACGCAATTCGTTCACGGAAAGCCCATCTGGGTGCTGCTCAACCAACTCGCGCACCACCCGATCTACCTGCAGGCGCGGTCGATGAGACTCGGACGGTACGCCAACCGTCCATTGTGACTGGAGCTGCCCAGGGTCCCGGCCGCAAACATACCGCTCGTCCCCTCCGCGGACAATCTCGAGGCGAGCCTCGATCACCAGATCCCGGATAGCCTGGTCTATGGGAGCATCACTGGGCCGCCCATCGAGAACCGGCTTGGCAAAGGATCGTTGCCGCAGAAACTCGGCCCGGACGTCCGCCACCGTAGGCGGTGTGCTGCGCGTTTCGATGGCTTCCATGACGTTCTGTCGAAAGCGAGCGGCATCGTAGCGCCCTTCGACAGCGCGCAGGATTGCGCCTCGGTTAAGCGGCACTTCGGCGCGGGTAAAGGTCAGGTCACCTCGGTCGGGATCGTATATGGGCGCCCGCCACGCCCCATAGTCGCCCCGCAGGCGCTCGCGCAGCGCTTGCCTCTGGCCGCTGGTGCCCTCTAAGAAGTCGGCCACTCGCTGTTGTGCAGGTGGATCGCCCACCAGGTCGTAGCGTAGCGCCTCGGCGGCCTTGATACGGCGGGCCATCCACAGCAAGTCCGGATCGTCGGCCACCGAAGCCATATGCCGTGGGTCGACGATGATCAAAGCATTAGGGAAAGCCCGACCGTAGTACAGGCGATCCAGGATCTCGTCGCTCTCCAGCCTGCCTGTGGTTAGGACCAGCGTCAGCTCGCGTACGTCAGGCACCTCTTCAAAAGGATAAACATAGGCTATACCGCCCACCAAATCCTTGATCGTGTACACCAGCAGCTCTTGGGCCTTTTCCACGGCCATGCTCTTGGCCCGGCGGTTAATCTGGGCGACGATGTTGACCTCGGCCTTGAGCAGCCAGCGGGGTGGATGGGGATCGATGTGTAGGTTGAGAGCCGTGTCCTCCAGCTCGTGGAGGGCCATCTCCACAGAACTGGGGGTCACCGCCTCGCGACTGCCATCGCCAGGACGCAGGGTGCCCAGCAGCACCTCGCCAAAGGTAGCCCCCAGCCGCCGTTCGGCCTGGGGGTCGCCGAGAGAGTGGAGCAGGACGGTGGACAGGATGGAAGCTGCGTGGCTCACTCTGGCCTCCACACTGCGTGCCACATTGTCACGGGCAATGTCTACCAGGCGGGGATCGAGGTTGATCAGATCATCGACCAGCCGCTCGATGCCTAGCGATATGTCACCGGGCAGTATCAAGTCCCGCTCTTGCAGCGCGCCGCCGTTGCCGGCCGGCGGCGGAAGCGTCTCCTGCAGAGCGTGAGCCAGAAGATAGAGGGCACCTCGCGAGTTTTGATAGCTGGTCTCTTCACGGCGCGCTACGCTCGAATAGCGCTCAAAGACTACTTCGATGGTTTGCGGGTGAAAAGGGTAACAGAGCAACATCTGCTGGCGGTAGTGGTTGTAATCGCCGATGCGAACTTGGACGTCTACCGGCCGATATTGATCGAGGTAGGCCTCCACCACTTGGCGGGCACCGGTCTCCTCGACCTGCTCAACCAAGCGATAGAGGACTACCTGCCGCCGGTCAGGCGCCTGGGTCAGATCGTCGAAAAAGGCGTCGTCGCGCCCGACAATGTTGACGATGCGAGGCTCTAGCATGAGAAGTGTCATGAAGAGAAAGAGGCCGTTGTCAGGGTCGCGGCTGAACTCGGTGAGATTCTGCAGAAACGTGATATTGGCTTCGGCCTGATGCCGATCCCGGATCGGCATAAACCAGCGCTCGATCTCGTCGACAATGACAAAGACTTTGCGCCCGGCCACCGCGCGGCGCAGGTCGTTCACTGTGGGGACGTTGCTGCCCGTGTGGCGAAACTCGTTATAGTCCAGCGCGTCAAAGATGGGTGTCCAGAGATACTCGACGGGAGCACCGGTTGCCGGCTGTGTAAGGTTGGTCATCGGCATCAGTACGACGATGGCGTTGTCTGGTGGCTCAAAGCGGATCTCGTGCTCGGCCAGCCAGGGCCGGGCTTGCGCCGGACTTGCCAGTACGTGATAGAGGGCCAACAGGAGGTGGCTCTTGCCTGCGCCATAGCCGCCACTAATGATAAAGTTGCCCTTGCGGTCGGCGTCTTGAGCGGTTATGGAAGTCTGGAGTCGTCTGAGCAGCCGGTTGAGAGCAGCAGACGGATAGGTCGCAGCCAAGACGCGGCTGGCATCTCCCTCAAAGGAGCGCTCCTCATCTAGCAGAGCATACAGGGAGATGATACCATGAAGGCGGCCCTCGACGACCTCCGGTCGCAACCTTACCAATTGGTGGATATAGGGCATGGATTACCTCTTTGTGATCGCCTGCGCTCGGGAAACCGTTATCACCCAGAAAAGGGCAAAAGTAAAGCCCTTCACCCCAGGGTTTGACGACGAACTAGCAGATGTGGTACACTCGGATACCGTGGACGCCGTCGCCGTCCCGGTCATTGCCTCGGGCTCGCACAAGCTGCGAGTCAGTCTTGTTGATCAACGTGTGAGATTATAGCACGTTTCACCTTTCAGCGCAAACCGCGCGCCAAGCCGCCCAGCAATCCCGAATGTAACTCGTGTTTGGCCCGCCCGCTCCCGCCAGATCTGGCGGTCTCTGCCTCCCCTGGCCCTGCACCGTCCCGATGGCCCCGAAGGGGGAGCGTCGGGAAGGGCACCCGCGGGGCTCAAAGGGGGATCTGCCGGGCCAGGCGGTGCGGATGAGCGGAGACAATCTCGCACCTTGCTATACTTGGAACTGCTGCCAGGCCGCTGTCGGGTTTGAATGCATTTTCGGCTGCCTGGTCAACGTGGCCGGCCACCCGGTTCGGGCCCTCGGCGTTGCCCTATTCTCTGTACTGGCTACTGATATGCCTTCCGGAAGTCAGAGAGAGGCCCGCGTTTTCTGTGAGGAATTGACCCATCACGGGAGGGGCAACTCGGCGGCGGCCTCGCGCAGTGCCTGGTCCAGTTGTGCCAACGTCACCAGTGCCACCTTGTGTTCCTGCCCCTCAGTCTGGGCGGCGTCTGTGAAGCCGGCCCGGGCAAAGAAGGCACGATGTATCGTCCAGCCTGCTCCTCCATCCGGCAGGGTCGCCAGGACCTTGGGCGTCTTGTCCTCAAGCAGTTCCCGGATCAGCCCCCGGCCTACGGCTCCCGTCCCCCACTTGCACTCGCCCAACAGGAGCGCCTTTTCGCGCCAGTTGATGGCCACCACGTCGACCTGGGCGTCGGACGACCAATAGGATCCCACGTCCTCGGGCGCAAAGGCCAGCCGCCCGCTGCGTGCCTGGACCAGCACCCACTCGCGTCCCAGCTCTTCGAAGGCCGTCATGCCGACAAACGCCCGCAACTGCTCCTGCATATCGGCCCAGACCGCGTCCGCCAACTCTAGCTCCAGGGCGCGCTGGTTGGGAACGATGAAGCGAAAGTAGAAACGCAGGTAAGAGTCTGACAGGTGCCAGCGGCCGGACCTGCTTCGCTCTCGTTCGTTCAGGGGCAGGGTCACAGGCGTGCGGCGCTCCACGAGGTGCAGCTCGGCGAGCCGGCCCAGGTAGGTGCTGGCGTTCTGCTTTGGCAAGCCGCTCGCACTCGAGATCTCGGCCAGGGTGTGCGCACCACTGCCGATGGCGTGCAAGACGCTCAAATAGTTGCGCGGCTCGCGCACCTGGTCCTGGAGCAGGAACAGGGGATCGACGCGAAAGATGCCGGTGGGCCGAAAGATGTGGCGCTTGACGTTGCCGGCCAGGCCCAACGCGCCGTCAAACCGCTCGAGGTAAGCGGGGATGCCACCCAGGATGGCATAGACCGCGACGCGCTCGGTCGCCGTGTAGCGGGGCAGAAACTCGGCCGTGGCGGCAAAGGGCAAGGGCTTCAAGAGGAGGTGGGCCGTGAAGCGGCCGTAAAGGGGCGCGTGGTAGTGCAGCAGGCCGGTCATCATGCCGATGTGGCTGCCGGCCAGCACCAGAAAGATCTGGGTTGCCTTCAGGCGGTGATCCCACAGGTTCTGCAGCACCGAGGGCAATCCGGACTCTGCCTCGGTGAGGTAAGGGAACTCGTCGAGGATGAGGATCAGCCGCCGATTGGCCGCCAACTCGGCCGCCTGGGTCAAGGCCATCTCCCAGGTAGGATAGGTGAACTCGGCATCTGCAGGGGACTCGGGATGGACCGCGTTGTAAAGGGCCTGGGAGAAGGAGCGCAGTTGCATGGTGGGCGAGAGGCGGTTGGCGACCCAGTAGACAAAGGGCACGCCGCTTTCCTGAGCCCAGTGGAGCAGCAGTGTCGTCTTGCCCACGCGCCGGCGGCCGTAGAGAATCAGGAACTGGGGTCCTGGTTCGGTAAGCAGGGTGTTGAGTTCTACCAACTCGCGCCGGCGTCCGACGAATCGGGCCATGGCTGCCTCCTGTTCGGAGTTCATAATAGGCTGTGTCTTAGACACAGCCTATTATAAACCAATCCTTGGCTTGGGTCAACTTTAGGCCAAAGGCACTCATCAGGAGCAGACCACGATATCGGGTTGGAAGTCGTGCTGCGACATTTGCAAATGCACAACGCCGTGAAACACACCAACGACTTCCCAGCCGGGATTCCGGGCAACAAAGACTTGCACCCAAACCCAACCTGTGCTATACTCTCCCCTGGGCGTATCAAGACCTGCGGGTGTAGCGCAGTGGTAGCGCATCTGCTTCCCAAGCAGAGTGTCGTGGGTTCGAATCCCATCACCCGCTCTGAGGCTCCAAACGGGCTCCCATTGCCGGGAGCCCATTGCTTTCCTTCAGAGAGAGGCGCGTGGAAGAATCCCATTCGTTTGTTCCTTTGCTCATCGTGGTCGCCCTGGCCTTTTTTGTGCCACTGGTCCTGACCCGGTTTCGACGCCTGCGGCTGCCCGTGGTCGTGGGCGAGATCCTGGCCGGCATCGTCGTCGGCGACAGCGGCCTGCAGCTCGTGGGCCACGATTCCATGCTCGACGTCCTTTCGCTGCTGGGCTTTGCCTACCTGATGTTCCTGTCGGGGCTGGAGATCGATTTCGACGTCGTCGTTCCCCGGCCCGGCGCCTGGCAGGGCTCCTGGAAGGAACGTCTCGGCAGCCCCGTCATCCTGGGATTGGTCGTCTTTGGGTTGACGCTGGCCCTGGCCCTGCCCGCCGGATGGCTGCTGCAAACGCTGGGCATGTCCGCCGGTCCCTGGCTCATGGCCCTCATCCTGTCCACCACGTCCCTGGGGGTGGTCGTCCCGGTTCTGAAAGAACGGGGGATCCTGGGCACTGCCTACGGCCAGTCGCTGCTGGTGGCCACGGTCATAGCCGATTTTCTGACCATGCTGCTGGTCAGCGTCTATGTCATCATCAACACCTCGGGGCTGACCCTGGAACTGCTGCTGGTGCTGCTGCTCTTTGGCGTCTTTGGCAGCGCCTACCGCCTGGCCCGGGCGGCCCGCCGGCGTTTTCCGGGCCTGGGCCTGTTCCGCAACGTGTCGGCGGCCACGGCCCAGATCGACGTCCGCGGCGCCTTTGCCATCGGCCTCTTCTTTATCGCCCTGGCCCAGGGCCTGGGCGTGGAGATGATCCTGGGCGCGTTCCTGGGCGGAGCGCTCATCTCGCTCCTCGCCGACCGGCACGCCACCGACCTCCACCACCGGCTGGATGTCATCGGCTATGCTTTCTTTATCCCCATCTTTTTCATCATGGTCGGCGTGCGGTTCGACCTGGGGGCCGTGCTGGCCTCGCCCCAGTCGCTGCTGCTGGTGCCCATGCTGCTGCTCCTGGCCTACCTGGTCAAGCTCGTCGCCGCCGCGCCGTTTCGCATCAGCTACGGTGGGCGCGATACACTGGCCGGCGGCATCCTGCTCACCTCGCACCTGAGCCTGGAGATCGCCGTGGCCGCCATCGGGCTGCAACTGGGCATCTTTGACCAGGCCACCAACTCGGCCATCATCCTCATGGCCGTCATCACCTGCACGGTTTCGCCCCTCATCTTTAACCGCATCGGCCCCATGCCCACCGAGGCGCCCCGCAAGTTTGTCGTGGTGGGCGCGGGGCGAACGGCACAGCTCCTGGCCCGGCGCCTGTCGGGCCACGGCAAGGAGGTCGTCGTCCTGGACGGCAAGCGGGAGGGGATCGAGGTGGCCGGCGACGCGGCCCTGCCCCTTGCAGAGGGCGACGCCCGCGACCTGACCACCTGGCAGGCCCTGGAGCCGGAGACCATCCGGGCCGTGGCGGTCATGCTGCCCGACGATGGGGAGAACCTGGAGGTGGTGGAGCTGGCCCGCGAGCGGTTGGGCCTCGAGCCCGTGGCGGCCCTCATCCACGACGCCGCCCTGGCCAGGCGTTTTGCCGACCTGGGCGCCCAGGTGGTCAACGCCAGCCTGTCGCCCATCGTCGAGATGGAATACCTGCTGCTCTACCCCACCATCTCGTCCGTTCTGACCGACCTGGAGGACGACTATGACGTCGCCGAGGTGACCCTAAGGTGCCGCGACCTGGTCGACCGGCCCCTTTCGGAGCTGAACCTGCCCGGCGGGGTGCGCATCGTCATCGTGCGCCGCGAGGGCGACGTCGTCCTGCCCCAGGGCCACACCCGGCTCCGCATGGGTGACGTCCTGACCCTCATGGGCTCGCAGGACGCGGTGGGCGACATGGTGGAGCGCTGCCACCGGGAGCGGGTGTAGGCGGGGAGGCTCGAAGGTGAGACCACAGATGGATGACGTGCAGGCGATGTTGGGCCAGAGCCCGCTCTTTGCCGCCCTGGCGCCCGGCGAGCGGGCCAGGCTGGAGCCGCAGCTCGTGCGCCGTGCCTGGGAGCGCGACGATTACATCTTTTTCGAGGGCGAGCCGGCCGAGTGGCTGGTCCTGCTGGTCAGCGGCCGGGTCAAGATGATCAAGCATTCGGAGAGCGGCCGGGAGACGATCCTGGCCACCTTCGGGCCGGGGCAGATCGTGGGCGAGGTGGGGGTCCTGGTGGGCGACACCTACCCGGCCACGGCCCAGGCCCTGGAGCCGGCCGTCACCGCCAGCATGCGCCGTGCGGAGTACGTGGCCCTGGTGCAGCGCCATCCGGAGCTTGCCTGGGCCCTCATCGTGGAGCTGGGGCGGCGCTTGCAGCGCGCCCACGAGACCATCCGCAGCATGGCCGTGGAAAAGGTGGAGCGGCGGGTGGCCCGCGTGCTGCTGCGCATGGCCAACACGGCCGGCGAGCGCCTGCCCGACGGCACGATCCGCATCACGGTGCCCCTCACCCGCCAGGACATTGCCGACATGGCCGGCACGGTCATCGAGACGGCCATCCGCACCCTCAGCAAGTTTCAGAAGCAGGGCTTGATCCGGACCGAGGAGGGGCTGATCGTGCTCCTCCAGGCACATCGCCTGGTCGCCATCGCCGAAGAGCTGTAACCGAGCCGGCGACGATGGCCAGGGCAGCCAGCACCGGCGCCAGGGCGGCCCAGGCAGCCAAGGCCAGAGTCCAGCGCCCGGACCAGGCGGCCGGCCACAGGCCGGTCAGGGGCAGGAGCGAGGCGACGAGCAGGACGACGGCCGGCGCCATGGCCCGCCACGCCGTCCCCCAGGTGCGGTTCCCCAGGAGAAGCAGGCCCAGGCTGGCGAACCCCAGGAGCTGCCAGTGGAGAAAGGACACGCGCAGCCCGGCGGCCTGCGCCCAGGCGGCGACGGGGGGCAGCACCAGCCCGGCCGTGCCGGCCATCACCAGCCCCAGGAACGCCAGCGGCAGCCGCCAGCAGGCGGGCAGCCGCGGCCACAGCGCGGCCAGGTGCAGCGACAGCCCCGCCGTCACCGCGACGCCCCCCAGGCCGCCGGCGAGGCGCAGCGGCCCGGGCACCAGTGCGGGCGGCATCTTGAGCAAGAAGAGCACCGGCACCCCCACGGCCAGCAGCACCGTGCCCCACGCCGCCGGCCGCGAGGCAGGCCCCGGATAAACGGCGTGCAGCAGGCCCAGCAGCGCCAGGACGAACCAGCCGTCGGAAAAGAGGTCCAGGAAAAAGTGGACGCCGGCCGCGCTCCAGAAGGGATCGCGCGCCCCCGCCACGGCCAGGCCGGAGCGCAGGCCCGCGCCGCCGGCGGCCAGGAGCTGGAACAGGATGGCCAGGTCCCACAGGCGCAGCGGCTGGCTGCCGCGCACGCCGCGACGGGCGCGGAGGTAGAGCAGGGCAAAGGCCAGCCAGGGCAGCATCTCGGCCCCCGAGATCATGCCCGACAGGGGCATCTCCCGCCCGGCGACGGCCAGCCGGCCGTAGCCCGCCAGCAGAAACGGCGGATAGGACAGGAGCCCCAGGAGGATGGCCGCCCCGGCCGTCCAGGCAAACCCCCGCCCGGCCGGGCGGCCCGTCTGGCCCGGCAGCCAGGCGGCGATGAGGAGCATGAGGGCCGGCGTGGCCCAGGCAAAGTACATCAGGTGCGAGTGGGCGTGGCGCACGTTGGTGAATTGCAGCCCGCCCGGGAAGCCGTGGAGCATCCCCGCCCGCAGCAGCACGCCCGTCGACCCGGCCAGGACAAAGGCCCCCAGGGCCAGGAGCCACAACCGCCTGCCCGGCACGCCCGCTTTCTGCTCGTCGCTCGTCATGCCGTCCACCTCACGTCCCTTTTTTGTCAGCAAATGGGAAACGAATAAACGAATTCTGGTGTTCCCTCATTCGTTAATTCGTTTCTTGATTCTTTGGCAGCCATCACGGCGCGTTCCCCGGCAGCATACCACGGGGCGCCTGGCTCGTCCATGAGATAAGTCATACGGCGGGCTGACGGGTCCCGTCGATGTACTTGCCCAGGACGAAGTCCCAGCCCGTGACATAGCCCTCATACCGGGCGGTGTCGGGCACGCCCCGCTCCCAGCCGCTGTGGGTGAGGGTCAGCCGGGTTCCGCTGCCCTCGGCCGCACCGTCAAGATGGCATAAAAAGCAAGAGCGTGTCCTTCCAGTGGAAAAGCCGGCCACCTGCAATAGTTGACATAAATTACAGGATACATTGACAAATCCCCGATCCTGTGCTAGGATCGGGCCCTGGAGGTGAATATGAAATCATGGAGGATGGGCCGGGAAGCGTCCGCTTTCCGGTTTCTTGTTCTGCCGTTGGTGGCCATCCTGGCCGTGTTCGTCATGGCCGGCTGCGACGGCGCCGCGGTGGGCGGCAACGGGCAGCCCGAGCCGGCCATCGAGACGTCGCCCGAGGCGGCGCGTACTTTTGTGGAAAAGGTGGTGGCGACGGGCGAGGAGGGCGCCGGCGGCGACGAGGTGACCCTGGCCGTGACCCAGGAGGAGGTCAGCTCCTTCCTGGACCTGGCGTCGCGGGTGGCGCGCGTGGCGGCGGCCCAGGGCGCTGATAGCCTGTCGGACGTGGAGCGGATGGACCCCGCCACCCTTCCGGAGGGCGCCGAGGAGCTGCCCGAGCTGCTGGCCATGCTGCGGGCCGAGGGCGACGTGCCCGACGTGGAGCTGCCCGACCTGGAGTTCTGGTCGCGGATCGTCGAGCCCCGGGTCCGCTTCGAGGGTGACGGCGAGATGGTCGTCACCGGCCGGGTCGACCTGCTGGGCTTTCAGCAGCCCGTGCGCATCGTCGCCGTGCCCCGGCCCGAAGGCGACAGGGTGTTCCTGACCTTTGTCGAGGGCAGCATCGGGCCGGTGCCCTTGCCCACCTGGCTGGCCAACCAGCTCGTCACCAACGTGGACGCGCTGCTGGTGATGGGCCAGGACTATGCGTCCGTCAGCGACGTCACGGTGACCGAGGGCGAGCTGTCGGTGACCGGCCGCCTGGCGGAATAGGGACGGACGCAGCCGGCAGTCAAGGCTGCGAGGAGCAGGATGACTGAACCAAAGACGAAACCGACGGATGCAAGTGTGGAACAGTTCCTGGGCAGCATCGACAACGAGCGGTCGCCCCGTTGGGCAGGCGCAAGACCTGCCCCTACCCCGAATCGAATGATTGACAAGACACGATAGAAGGTTGCGCGAGAGGAAGGAGAGGGGCGAGAAGGAAAGACTGCAGTCGCGAGCGTGGCCGCTACTCCACGACGACGTGCCATCGAGTGCCGATCCCCCCAGGGGCCGGCCGTTTACCACAACCAGGAGGAAAGATGAAAAAGCTTGGGATCTTCTTAGTCTTGTTGGTCTTGGGCCTCATCGCGGTGCAGTGCGGTGCCACGCCAGAGCCCACGGCGGAACCCACGCAAGCAGCCGCCGCTACGGAGGCGCCGACCACCGCCGCAGAGGCGACCGAAGCCCCAGACGCCACGGAGGCTCCGGCAGCCGGGGAGGAGCGGACGCTGGTGGTCTGGGACCAGTTCTACCGGGGCGTGGAAAGCGACGTCATTGACACGCTGAACGCCGAGTTCGAGGCGGAGCATCCCGGGGTGACGGTCGAGCGCGTGTCCAAGGTGCTCGACGACCTGAACACGACGGTCAAGCTGGCCATGAGCGAGCCGGGCGGCCCCGACGTCAGCCAGGTGAACCAGGGTCGCGGCGACATGGGCGCCATGGTCGAGGCCGACCTGCTGTTGCCCCTGGACGACTATGCCGAACAGTACGGTTGGAACGACCTCTTCTCGGCCAGCGTCCTCAGCCGCAACAGCTTTACGCCCGACGGCGCGACCTTTGGCGAGGGATCCCTCTATGGCGTCAGCCCCACCGCCGAGGTCGTGGGCGTCTACTACAACAAGCAAAAGTTCGAGGAGCACGGCTGGACCGTGCCCACCACCTGGGACGAGTTCACCCAGCTCCTGGCCGACATCAAGGCCGCCGGCGAGACCCCCATCGCCTTTGGCAACCTGGACGGCTGGAACGGCATTCACGAGTTCAGCGCCGTGCAGCACGTCCTCGTCGACGGGGAGTACATCAACGACTTTGTCTATGGCGTCAACGACGTCAGTTTTGACACGCCCGAGAACCGGCAGGCCGCCGAGATCATGCAGGAGTGGGTCGAGGCCGGCTACTTTACCGAGGGCTTTATGGGGATCGGATACGACGACGTCACGGTGCTCTTCAAGAACGGAGATGGCGTCCTGACCATCACCGGCAGTTGGCTGGCCGGCGAGTTGGTCGACGCCGAGTTCGACTATGGCTTCTTCCTGGTGCCCCAGGAGTCCGCCGGCGAGCCTCAGCTCGCCATCGGCGGGGTGGGCATCCCCTATGCCATTCGCAAGACCACCGAGAACCCTGACCTGGCTGCCGAGTACGTCAACTGGATGGTGAGCCCCCGCGCTGCCGAGCTGTGGGCCGAGGCGAGCTTTGTGCCCGCCATGCCCCTGCCCGAGGGCACCGAGGTTGAGGAGGGCAGCCTCTTTGCCGACACCGTTGCGGCCTGGAACCGCATCAACGAGGACGACGGCGTGGGCCATTACATCGACTGGGCCACGCCCACCTTCTATGACACCATCGTCGCCGAGCTGCAAAAGCTCTTTGGCATGCAGACCACGCCGGAAGAGCTCGCGGCCAACGTGCAGCAGGACTATGCTGCCTTCCTGGCCGGACAGTAGCATCTCCGGGCCCCTCCCTCTCACGCCGGGTGGTGGGAGGGGCCCGGGCCTGCGCCACCCATCGGGGTCGAGATGAACCAGCGAGCGCGCCGTCCTGGCGAATCCCGTTTCCTGGGCTGGCTGTACCTTGCGCCCGGGCTCGCCGTCTACCTGGTCTTTGTGCTCTATCCCATCCTCGAGACGGTTCGCACCAGTTTCTACCGCTGGGATGGGTTCAGCCGGGACCGCCAGTTTATCGGGCTGCAGAACTATGCCACGCTCCTGGGCGACAACCAGTTTCTCCTCGCCCTGTCGCACAATCTCTTTTTCATCCTCTTTTACAGCCTTCTGCCCATCCTCATCGGCCTCTTTTTGACCAGCCTCATGGGCCGGCAACGGCTGAAGGGCATGACGCTCTACCGGGCCGGGCTGTTTGTGCCCCAGGTCATCAGCATGGTCGTGGTGGGCGTCGTCTGGCGCTGGATCTTTAACCCGGCTTTTGGCCCCCTCAACCGCTTCTTGAACTCGGTCGGGCTGGAGGCGCTGGCCAAGTCCTGGCTGGGCGACTTTACCTGGGCCCTGCCCGCCGTGGGCGCCATCGGCACGTGGGTGCAGTATGGCTTTTGCATGGTCCTCTTCCTGGCAGGGATCCAGCGCATCTCGCCCGAGCTGTACGAGGCCGCCCAGTTGGACGGCGCGGGCGAATACCAGCAGTTTCGCCACGTGACCCTGCCCGGCCTGCGCCCCGAGATCGTCGTGGCACTCATCACGACGCTCATCGCCGCCCTGCGCGTCTTTGACCTGGTCTTTGTGACCACCAAGGGCGGCCCGGGCGAGCAGACGCTCGTGGTGGCGTTCCTCGTCTACCGCGCCGCCTTTGAGCTGAACCGCATCGGTTACGCGGCCGCCGTGGCGACCATCTTGACGGTGCTGATTCTGACCATCTCGTTCTTTATTCTGCGCTTTCAGCCCGAGCCGGAGGGGTGACGATGGACCGCGCCCGCAAGTGGTTTCGGACGTTTGCCCGGTACGCCGTTCTGACCTTTTTCCTGCTGGTCGTTCTGCTGCCCATCCTGGGCATCGTCCTGAGCGCCTTCAAGACCACGACGGAGGTGATCCAGGGCCCCTTTGCCCTGCCCGAAACCTGGCGTGTGGACAATTTCGTCAACGCCTGGAACGCCGGCCGCTTTGGCTCCTACTTTCGCAGCAGCGTCATCGTCGTCATCCCGGTGGTCGTGGTCAGCGTCATCCTCAGCACCCTCACGGGCTATGCCTTTGGCACGCTGCTCTTTCCCGGCCAGCGCTTTCTGTTTGCCATCATGCTCATCGGCTTCATGATCCCCTTCGAGGCCGTGGTCATCCCCCTCTATCACATGCTGTACGGCATGGGGCTGACCGACTCGTATTGGGCCCTGATCCTGCCCCAGATCGGCCTCAGCGTGAGCTTTGGCACCTTCTGGATGTCCAGCTTTTTCCGGAGCGCCCCGCAGGAGCTCATCGACGCGGCGACCATCGACGGGGCGAGCCGCTGGCAGGCCCTGTGGCAGGTGCTGTGGCCCCTGGCCCGGCCGGCGGTGCTGACCCTGGTCGTGCTTCTCTTCATGTGGACCTGGAACGAGTTCCTGCTGGCCCTGGTCCTCGTCCAGGACGAGAACCTGCGCACCCTGCCGGTGGGGCTGGCCTTCTTCCAGGGCCGCTTTACGGCCGACGTCCCGCGCCTGGCCGCCGGTTCCCTCATCGTCGCCGGGCCCATCCTGGTGGTCTATGCCTTCTTCCAGCGCCACTTTATCCGCGGCATGCTGGGCGGGTCGCTGAAGGGATAGGAGAGATCGTGTCTTCCGCGCTACTCGTAGAGACTGCCCGAGAACGCGCCCTAGACATCCTCCGCCGCGCGGTCTCGGCCCAGGGCTTTCGCGCCTCCGCCCTGACGGCCGGCTATCCGCAGATCTGGGCGCGCGACAGCATGGTCGCCTTCCTGGGGGCGGTGACCACCGGGGATCCCGACCTCATCGCCGCCGGCCGGGCTTCGCTGGAGATCATGAGCGCCCACCAGTCGCCCCTGGGCCTCATCCAGCTCAACGTCAATCCCGACACCGGCTACGTGAGCACCGAGAACGCCGGGGCCGTCGACGCCAACCTGTGGTACGTCATCGGCCACTATCTCTACTTCCAGGTGGCGGGCGACCTTCCCTTCCTGACACAGCACTGGCCCAACATCGAGGCGGCCATCCGCTGGCTGACCTACCAGGACATGAACGAGTGCGGCTTGCTGGAGGTGCCGGAGGCCGGCGACTGGATGGACCTCCTGGCCGTGCGCTACAACGTCCTGTACGACAACGTCCTCTACTACGCGGCGCTGCTGGCCTACCAGGAGCTGCACAAGCTCCTGCCAGAGACGACGCCGTGCTACGTGCCGGCCGTCGACGCGGCGGGCGTGCACGAGCGGATCAACCTCCTGATGTGGGTCGATCGCTGCTGGGTGGCCGAGCATTTCGCCGAGCACCTGGAGAGGCTCAAGACCATCCGGCTGGAGTGGTTCATGCTCTATCACAACGTGGGGACCATCTCCAGCCGGCCCTACTATCTTCCCTGGGTGGCGTTCCGCGAATATGGCGACTGGTGCGACAGCCTGGGCAACCTGCTGGCCATCCTCACCGGCGTGGCCGATGGACACCGCGCGGAGCACATCCTGCGCTACATGTACCAGGTGGGCATGGCCGAGCCGTATCCCACCCGGGCCATCCACCCGCCCATCTATCCCGGCGAGAGCAACTGGCGGGAGTACTATCGCAGCCGCAATCTGAACCTGCCCCACCAGTACCACAACGGCGGCATCTGGCCCATGATCGGCGGCGCGCACGTGGCGGCCCTGGTGCGCCACCGCTGGCCGCGCGAGGCGCAGCGTCTCCTCGTCGCCCTGGCCGAGGCCAACCGCCAGGGCCTGCGCGAGGAATGGGAGTTCAACGAGTGGTTGCACGGCGAGAGCGGTCGGCCCATGGGCTTTGCCCAGCAGGCCTGGTCGGCGGCCATGTACCTGTACGCCGAGCACGCCGTGCGCACCGGCCAACTGCCTCTCTTTGACGACCTGCTGGCCGCCAAGCCGGCATCGGCGGTGGCCGCCGAGGTGAACGAGGTGATCCTGCGGGCAGGTGGGGGACCCGTATAACGCCTGGCGGTTCCGGTTCTCGGTCGAGGACAACGTCGACGGTCCCGATCGCGTCCTGGAGGCGCTGCGTCCTGGCGTCAATCGCCCGGTCCACGCCAAGCTCCCGGAGGTACCCCTCCTTGTCGGCCCTGTCGTTGCGCCAGGCCGGCTGCTGCCGGTGGTCCTACACCTGGTCCCGCCTGTTGAGCCGCTTGTACACGGGGCTCATCCGCCGGTAAATCTGTTGGAACGCCTCGAATGCCTGGTCATAGACCGCCCGGTTCTGGGGATCGGGCATGGCCGTGCGCTTGATGGGGACCAGGCCGGGGACGTCGTCGAAGGTGATCTCGCCCAGCCCGGCGGCGGCGATGAACGCCGCGCCCCGGGCGTTGGCCAGGATGGGGTCCTGGACCTGGCGCACGGGAACGTCCAGGACGTCGGCCAGGATCTGGCACCACACGTCCGAGTTGCCGCCGCCCCCTGCCAGGTGGATGCTCTCCACTTTGCGCCCCATGAAGCGCTCCACGGGGCCGAGGAGCCAGCGCGTGTTCAGGGCCACCCCCTCGAGCACTGCCCGGACGAGGTCGGCGCGGGTGTTGTGCAGCGACAGGTTATAGAATCCCGCCCGCAGGGTCCGCTCGTCCACGGGGGCGCGCTCGCCCCAGATCCAGGGCGTGTAGAGCACGCCGTTGCTCCCGGCCGGCACGCGCTCCGCCATGCGATCCAGCGTCTGATAGAGGTCCGGCGTCGCCTCCTCCCGTTGCAGCTCGTCGTGCGGGAAAAAGATCTGGTCCCGCAGGAAGGTCAGGTTGCCGCCGGCCGTTGCCTGCAACGCGATCAACAGGTAACGGTCCGGCACGGCGCACGGCACCGACGCCAGGGCAGAGATGGGATCGGTCTTCTTGAACGGCACGTGGGCGGCAATCCACGACGAGGTCCCGATGTAGAGGTGGGGTTGAAAGTCGGCCACGGCGCCCGCGCCGATGGCCGCCGCCGTGGTGTCGATGGAGCCCGCCACCACGGGCAGGTCGCGGGGGAGCCCCAGTGCCTCCGCCACCTCTGCCCGCAGACCGCCAAAGATGGCCGTGCACGGCACGATCTCCGGGAACTTGGCCGCTTCGATGCCGCTGTCGCGCACCAGCCGGGCGTGGTAGCGGATGGCGCCGGGATCGCGGTTGTCCGTCACCCACGAGGTCAGGATCGAGTCGGGGGTTGCTCCAAAGCGGCCGGTCAGGCGCAGGTTGATATAATCGAGGACGTTCAAAAACTTGTGAGTGCAGGCATAGACGTCCGGGAAATGGTCGCGCACGAGGAGCATGTGGCCGGCGGGGTCCTTGCCGGTGATGGAGGGCATGCCGCCCGTCAGCCGGATCCAGCGCAGCAGCTTGAGCGCGTCCACGCCCATGACGTTTACCGCACCTTTGGCCTGGCGTCGCAGGCAGGCCGCGCCCCGCATGTCCATCCACAGGATGCAGTTCATCAGGGCGTTTCCGTCCCGGTCCACCGGAACCGTGCCTTCACCCTGGGTCGAGCAACAGATGGCCTTGACCTCGCCCGCGGGCACCAGGCCGCGGGCCAGGAGCCGCCGGCTGCTCGACAGGAAGGCCTGCCACCACTCCTCGGGCGCCTGCTCCGCGCCCCCGTCGGGGGTGATGAGCAGCCCGATGGGCTGGGACTCCCAGCCAAGCACCTGGCCCTGGAGCGTGATCAGGGCCACCTTGACACCCGAGGTGCCGAGGTCCACGGCGAGGATGGCGGGGCCGGCGGTCATTGTTCTGTCTCCTCCCTCTCGAGCCTTTTCTGATCCTTGCGGAGCCTGGCAAAGGCGATCTCGCGAACGGGCAGCGGGATTTTGGACACCGGGCGCTCGGTACACAGCGCCAGCAGGTAGGCCAGGGAGCACTTTTCCAGGATCTCGACATTGTTCACGGCGCGCTCCATGTCGTGCCCCAGGCAGATGGCGCCGTGGTTCTGCAGGATATAGGCGTTGTGATGGTCGCGGACGTGCCGGGCGATCTGCTTTCTGAGGAGCCCCGTACCCGAGGGCGCGTAGGGGATGACGTCGACCGAGCGGCCCAGGAACCGGGCCTGTTCGTCGAACAGCGCCGGGATGGAGGTCTTGATGAGGGCCAGGGCGCTGGCATAGACCTGGTGGGTGTGGACGATGGCATGGACGTCGGGGCGTGCCTGGTACACCGCCGCGTGCAAGCTGCTCTCCACGGAGGGCTTACGCTCGGCGTCCAGGGGGTTCAGCTCGAGATCGAGGATGCACACGTCACCGGGAACCATGCGGCCATAATCCAGGTTGGAGGGCGTGATGGCCAGGCCCTCGCGATCGGCGAGGCGAAGGGACACGTTGCCGCCCGTCGCCGCCAGGTATCCCTGCTCGACGAGCAGGCGGCAGGCCTCGACGACCTGCTGTCTTTCCCTCTCGTACGGATCCATCCTGTTCCCCCCTTGTTGCTCTGGACCTGCCTCGATTATAGGCCAGGTTCCGGGGGGTGTCAAGGCACCGGCGGGGCAGAGGTCCCTTGGGATTGGCGGCCGTTGACAGCAGGTCACGATTGTGCTATGCTAGCGCGGCAGCCGTGCGTCCCCCAGAGGCAACGAAAGAGCCGGGCTGGGGAAACAAAATTCAAAGGAGAAACGCATGAAGAAACAGGCGACACACCAACCCCCCCAGTTCTCCCTGCTGTCCGAGTCGCAGATTCAGGACCTGCACCTGGGTGCCCTCGAATTGCTGCGGCGCACGGGGATCCGATTCTATCACGCCGGCGCCCTGGAGATGCTCAAGGCCGCCGGTGCCTTTGTCTCTGACGGAAACCTGGTCCGGTTTCCGGCCAGCCTGGTGGAGGACGCCATTGCCTCGACGCCCGGCCGCATCGTCATGTGCGACCGCGACGGTGAGCCGGCCGTCTTCCTGGAGAGCACCAGGGTCTATTTCGGGACCGGGTCCGACTGCCTGAACCTGCTGGACCCGTGGACGGGCGAGCATCGCCGGTTCGCCCAGGCCGACGTCGTCGACAGCTACCGCCTGTGCGACGCCCTGCCCAACATCCACTTTGTCATGTCCAACGGGCTGCCCTCCGACGTCGATTCGGCGCGCAGCTATGACGTGCAGATGGCCCTGATGCTGGAGCACACGACCAAGCCCCTGGTCTTTGTGACGGACGACCGGGCGAGCTGCCAGCGGGCCATCGACATGGCGGCCGCCGTCGCCGGGGGGCACGAGGCCCTGACGGAGCAGCAGCACATCCTCCTCTACTCCGAACCCAGCTCGCCCCTGAAACAGTCCGAGACGGCGGTGGACAAGCTGCTGCTCATGGCCGACTACCAGCTCCCGGTGGTCCACTCGCCGGGCCCCCTCATGGGTGGGACGGCGCCCATCACCATGGCCAGCGGCCTGGTGATGTCCATGGCCGAGATCTTGAGCGGCCTGGTGGTCCACCAGTTGCAGCGCCCGGGGGCGCCCTTTGTCTTTGGCGCCGGCCTGCACCACATGGACATGAGCTCGGCCCAGATCAGTTACGGCTCGCCCGAGTTCCAGCTTACCAAGGCCGCCGTCGCCGAGCTGGGCCGCTGGTACGGCATCCCGACCTGGGGCTATGCCGGCTGCAGCGACGCAAAGGTGATGGACGAGCAGGCGGCCGTAGAAGCCACGCTGTCGGTGATGATGGCCCGCCTCACGGGGGCCAACCTCATCCACGACGTGGGCTACATGGAGAGCGGCCTGACCCTGTCCTACGAGATGATCCTCCTCACCGACGAGCTCATCGCCATGTCTGACAACGTCATGAAGGGCATCGACGTCAGCGAGGAGTCGATGATGCTGGACGAGCTGCACCGCACGGGGCCCGGCGGGCACTTTATGGACAGCAAGCAGACGCTCAAGCGCTTTCGCGACTTCTGGTTCCCGGGGCTGCTGGATCGCAAGCGGCGCGAGCAGTGGCTGGCCGCCGGCGGGCAGCCACTGGGCCAGCGCCTGAACGGGCGCGTGCAAGAAATCCTGAAGGAGCACCGGGCCAGGCCGTTGAGCCAGGACCAGGCGCGGGGCATCCAGGAGGTCCTGGCGCGGGCCGGGTGAGCCCGGGCGGAGCGGATCGGATAAACCTTGATGGTTTGCTCGATCCGGTGAACATGGTGTAAAATAGGCGCTAGACAGAACGTATCTTCCCAAATCATAATACTGGAGGAATGACGATGGCAGACATTCTACAGCAGATCGCGTCGAACCTGTACGAGGGCGAAGACGAAGCGGTGGCC
>MTKX01032576.1_pt3 | contig 80671 bp, 95 predicted proteins | sample 1042771 | NCBI WGS metagenome assembly MTKX01 (sample SAMN06212183, study PRJNA360534) | anaerobic digester metagenome | biome: Wastewater treatment plant; material: sludge; isolation source: anaerobic digester fed with sludge from wastewater treatment plant | place: Denmark: WWTP Randers ...
ATAATAAGGTTCATCTTCCGAAGCACTCATGTTAGTCTTAAACATAAGGTTAAATTTACGCGGTTTGTTTTCTTGAATGTTTATCTCTTCTTTGCACTCTAGGCAAATATAAATATTATTGTTTTTTTTCTCCAGTTTATCCAAACGAAATCTCTTCTTGCAACTTGGACAGTCTACTAATAAATCAACAAAACCTTTTAAATGTCCGGAAGCTAAAAATACCTGCTCCGGCATTATTATGCTGCTATCTAAACCAACGATATCATCTCTTTCGTCAACATAAGTTTGCCACCAAATATCTTTTATCCGTTTTTTAAGCTTTGCTCCTAAAGGTCCGTAATCCCAGATACTAGAAAGCCCGCCGTAGATTTCCGAACCTCCAAAGATAAAGCCTCTTCTTCGGCATAAAGATACGATTTTAGATAGTTTATCTTGGCTCATATTAGTTTTTTATTATATCGTAAAAAAAATTTTTTTTAAGTAAAAAATAAAGCTTTAAGCAGAACCCCCGAAACTTACGAAGGATTAAATTGGCTCTTTTCTTTATTAAGGGTTTCTTTAATTTTTTCTATCCTTTTTTCTAAAGGCGGGTGGCTCATTAAGAATACCAACCTTTGATTTTCTTTTTTATCTTTTGCCATTTTTTCAAAAAGAGAAAAAGCAGCTTTAGGGTCATATCCGGCCTTTGAAGAATATTTAACACCTAAATAATCAGCTAAATATTCGTCTTGGCGAGAATAACCTAAGGATACTATCTCATAAACAACGCTGACTGCTTGTTGAATATCAGCATAGTTAGGATTCCTTAAAGCGATACTTAGCAATAAATTTATCCCTAAAGTACTTTGGAGCCGCTTTACGGAATGCCTTGCACTAACATGTCCGATTTCATGGCCTAGAACAAAAGCCAGTTCATCTGGGCTGGTTTTTTCTATCAAACCCCTATTCACAAAGATATACCCAGCCGGTAAAGCAAAAGCGTTAATTTCATCGGAGTCTACTATATAGAAGGTGTATTTTAACTGATTTCGGTCGCTAACGAAAGCTATTTTTTGGCCGATCTGATTAAGCCGCTCCTGTATTGCCTTATCCTTAATCAGCTTATTTTGTTTCTGGACACTCTCAGCCATATTCTTTCCGATCATAAATTCCATCTCTTCATCTATAAAGTAATACTCTTTCTTTTGAGTCGCCGGATTATAGATAGCAGTGCAGCTCATTATAAAAAATAAAATTACTATAAGAATGATGGTTTTACTCATAATCACTAACAACTTCTATTTCATAAGGAGAATTAACAATAATCTCTGGGCCATTATACTCCTTTATTCTTCCTGTCACCTCTACTGTTTTGCCTCGATAAGAATCAACAGGATTAATATTTATACTTTGAAAAGCACTTAAGCTATTCTTAAAAATAACTACAGTAAAATCGCTTTTATAATCCCGGCCAAAATTTAAATAAACGCACTTATCGGATTCATAAGTGCTTAAGACCTTGCCTCTTACCCTTCTTATCTGGTTTATATATAAGTGTGCTTCGGATGCCTCTATCAAACTGTAACTAGCCCATAAACCTTTCTTTTTATCTCTGGCTTGGTTCTGAAGATTGACAAATAAATCGGCATACTTTACGTTAGGAGGGTAAGTATAAAGCACCGCATACCCTTCTTCGATAAGCTTAGCATTTACAAAAATATCTTCAACAAAGCAATATCCGAGTAATCGGCCATATTTATCATACTTATTAAGATCAAATTCTACTTTTACGACCTTTCCTTCCACTAAATGGCGGTTATACTCTTTTGCTTCTAAAGAATAGGGTTGTGGCGAATATTGAAAGCGATTATCTTTTTTTATGTTTACCTCCGGAGTATCTATCCCGATATAGCGCAGTAATTTTCCGTTGGATAATTTCACAGTATCGCCGTCTATTACCTCTAAAACTTTTAGGTAGGAATCATTTTGAACTTGACTGCAAGAAAGAATTAGCAGAAAGAATAAAAAATGTATTTTTCGCACTATTGAAGGCCTTCTGCTATTTTTAAAAAGACTTTCTGGGCAAATTGAGGCTTAGGCATCAACATTCGGCGAGCTGAAACGCGTAACCTCTGGGTATTATGGCCGCTAGAATTTATCTTTATCGCTACATTATTTTCGGAAACTCTAGCTTTTATAATGCCTTTGGACTCATTGGTATATATAAGATCTCCTTCCATAGTTTCTAAGGTATCTAAACAAACATCCCATAATATTCTGTATTCGCTGGCAATATTACCGCTTGCAGTATCGCTGCTTAAAGCGTAACCGGTTACTACGCCGGCACCAATTAATAAAGGCGCACAACCCGCTAATAACAAGAAACTTGCTCCTAGAAACTTTATTATTTTCATAATCTACTCCCTGAAGATAACTATATCAAAATATTTATTTTTTGCAAGCAGTTGTTTACTTAATTTTACCCTGATATAACAAATTTAAATAAATATTTTTAAGTCCTTTAAATCTTTCATCAGTTGCTTAGTATCGGTAAATAATAAACATCTTAACCCTAATTTCTCTGCTTCCTGAATCAAGTCTAGGCGGTCATCGATATATATTATCTTGGTAAAATCTACTCCTGTTTTCTTCTGTAAAGTTTGGTATATCTCGATTTCCGGCTTAACATATTTAACTTTAAAAGAAAGAATTAATTCCCGGAATAAAGAAAAAATACTGGGATATTCCCGATAAAGATAATCAAAATGAAGGCGATTAATATTAGAAATAAGATATATCGGAAAATTATATTTTAAATTTTTAATTAAATTAATAGTCTGGTAATTAGGCCAAAATATTTTGCACCAAATATCGATAAATTCTTTATAAGCTAGCTCTGCCAAGAAAGTTTTCTTAAATCTTTGATAAAAAGAATATCCTGATACTAACCCTTTTTCAAACGGTATGGTGAAATTGTTATAATAGAGTTCTCTTATTACTTCTTTCGGCGTAACTACTAATCTATCTTTTATTTTATCTAAGGCAATATTATAATCAAAGTTAAAAACTACATTACCTAGATCAAAAGCCAAAACTAATTCTTTTTTATTTTTAGGCATTACGGCTTTTTAATGATTCCTGACCAAAAAACAATATTTTTGCGCTTTCGGCAAGACTTCTTTCAGCTGGATAGACCGGGCTAAATCCCGTAGACTTAATTTTATCTAAACTATATATTCTATCTTTAGTAAAAAAATTGAGTTTTTGGCCTACAAAAGGTATATTTACTAACCAAGGCTTTAAAAAGTCCGGTAGACAAAAAGGATTTTTAGCTTTGATAGCTTCGGTAAAAATAGAAAACACCTCTTGTACCGATAAAACTTCGTTATCAGCAATAAAAAAAGTATCTTCAAGAAACTTTTGTTTATCTAAAGCAAATATCATAGCTTCGACTACATTCTTTACGTATACTAAATGCAATTTGCCTCTACCTTTATCAATTAAAGGTAAAAACCTGTGCCTTAAGAGAAAAAGTAAGTAAGGCAACACATGGGGTTCATCTTCGCCATAAACCATGCAAGGACGTATAATTACTGCTTTTAGGCCTTGCTTACGGTATTCTAGGACTTTTTTTTCGGCTTCTATTTTAGATTCTCCGTAAATATTGCTAGCTCTGTAGGGTAAATCTTCCTTTAAGGGGACTTCTTTATTGCCACTGACTACAGCTACCGAACTTAAATAAATCATTCTTTCTACCCCTATTTCTAAAGATAGCCGGCAAATATTTTCTGTACCCTCAATATTGATTTTTTTTAAAAGGGAAGGATTTTTATTGCTTACGTATCCGGCGCAATGGAAAATAATATCAATTTTTTCTTTAGGTAAGCAAGAAGAAGCTAATAAATTTTGGTTAATGTCGGTATATATTATTTTAGCTTCTGGCGGTAAAAATATTTTGGCTTTTTTAACGCTTCTTGCTAGACAAAAGATATTGTATTTATCCGATTTAACAAGAGTTTTTACTAAGTGCCTTCCGATAAATCCGGTAGCACCGGTTATCAAGATATTTTTTGTTTTCTGTTCTGCCATTAATATTAGCTATCTTTAACAGCCTTTATTTTAACTAATCGTTCTTGTAATATCTCGTCTATTTTCTGTAAGTCAGCACTGGAAATATTCCAGCCTAAACTGCCTAAGTTATCTTTGACTTGCGATATATTTCTCATTCCGACGATAGCCGACGTAATGCCTTCTTGGCTAAAATTCCAATTAATAACAAGTTGAGTAAGAGTTTTATTATATTTACTAGCGATTTCTCTTAACTGCTTAAGAATATCTTTGTTGATAGAAAAACGCGGCTCTTGCAAATCTTTCTTCTTTAATTTACGGTTAGTATCATCGGGGACTTTAACTTTATCAAAGAAAAATTTACCAGTTAATAAACCGCTATATAAAGGCGCATAACTAATAATAGCGATATCGTTCTCCCGGCAAAATAGGATCATTTCTTCTTCTATATCTCTTACGAACATACTATATTGGGGCTGCAAACAATGTAACGGGCAGTATTTGATAAAATCCTTTAATTCTTTCAGCGAAAAATTACTTACCCCTACCGCTTTAGTTATTCCTTTCTTAAGAAAACCGAACATTACTTCAGCAGTATCTTTAATAGAAGTATCGGGATCTATCCAATGTACTTGGTATAAATCAAAATAATCGGTTCCTAATCTTTTTCGCGATTCATCTACTTCTTCAAGCATTCTTTTTTTAGTGAGGTTATGCAATATTTTAGCTCCTTCCCAGCTTAAGCCTAATTTAGTTGCTAATACAACCTTATTTCTTATTTTTCTCTTCTTTAAATAATCTCCGATAATTCTTTCCGAACGGCCTCTGCCATATACTGGAGCGGTATCTATAATAGTTATGCCTTCTTTTATTACAGCATCCAATACTGCCACCGAATCTTTATCTTCCTGTTTTCCCCACCAACTATCGCCGCCAAAAGCCCAAGTCCCTAAACAAAGAGGGGAAATCGGTAAATCGATATTTCTAATACGTCGGTAATCCATTAAGTTAATTAAAAATAAAGGTCTCTTTGGCCTTTCTTGATTAATTCGTAATAGTTCTTAAAAGAAGGGTATATCTTAGGCAGAGTTTTTTTTATTTCTTCTATCTCTTTATTAATAATCTTTTCGCCGATGTTTTTTGTTGTCAAAGAAGCAAAGTCATCAAGCCATTCCCGAAAAGTAAGTACGGCATTAAGCTTACAGAATTTTCCTTCTGCTCCACTACGCAATAAATCCATTATGCATTTTCCAGTCCTTCCGCAACGGTAGCCGGCTGTGCAAAAAGAAGTAATATAGCCTTCTTTGGCAAACTCTCTTACCATTTCGTCTAAGCTCCTGGTATCGCCTAAGATAAATTGTTGGCTTAAACCCTCTTGCTTGTTGCTTCTTTTACTATAAGCACCAATACCGATTTTAGTAGAAGCATCGGTTTGAGTAATGCCTAAAGATAAAGATTCTTTCTTTAATACGGCTGACTCGCGGCAAGTAATAATCATTCCGGTATGCGGAACTGCTAATCTAATTACAGTAATTAACTTCTTAAAATCACTATCAGAAACTTTATATTGCGAGTCTTCAGTAAATGGAGTATTAGCCGCCGGCTCTAAACGCGGGAAAGAAATAGTGTGAGCTCCTATGCCAAAACGCTGTTCTAATTCTCGGTTGTGAGCTACTAAACCCATGACTTCAAATTTCCAATCATATAGACCAAAAAGCGCTCCTAAACCCACATCATCTATACCGGCCTCTAAAGCTCTGTGCATCGTATAAAGCCGCCAAAGATAATTGCCTTTTATAGTACCATTAGGGTGTAACTGGCTATAAACTTGGGGATGATAAGTTTCTTGAAATACCTGGTACGTTCCGATACCTACCTCTTTTAGCTTTTGTAATTCTTCTATTTGAAGCGGTGGCGCATTGACGTTGACTCGACGTATCTGGGCAAAACTATTTTTTATCTTCTCTCGTATACTATAGATAGCTCTAATAGAATCAACCATATAATTAATGTCACAAAAGGGATGTTCACCATAAACAGTAATCAATCTTTTGTGTCCGATTTCGCCGCATAAAATTTTAGTTTCGGCTTCGATTTCGGTTAAAGATAATCTTTTTCGCAGGGTTTGTTTATTAGAAGTACGAAAGCCGCAGTAAAGACAGTCATTAACACAAAAATTACCTAGATATAAGGGGGCAAAAGTAACTATTCTATTATCATAGACCTTCTTTTTCACTTTCAAAGCAACCTGACACATTTTCTCTAAGATATCAGGATCAGAAACATTAAGCAAAGTAGCTGTTTCGTCAAGACTTAAAGTATTTACCGACAATGACTTCTGTAAAATATCATCTATTCTTTTCCAGTCAAAGTTTTTGTTAGAAGATAAAGCTACCTCAATAGCTTTAACATCTAAAAAGCATTTCCCATTATCTAAATACTTTTCGATTTGCTTGGTATTTATTCTTTTATTTATCCAATTCTGGATATCGGAATTAACTGATATTGGCATATCTTACCTTTTATTTAAGTATTCTTTTTTAGCAAAAAATATTAACCCTTCTAACTCACAAGACATATCAACGTTAGATACTATAATTCCTTTAGGAATTTGTAAATCTACGGGTGCAAAATTCAAGATACCTTTTATTCCGGATGAAATTAACTCTTCTGCTATCTTTTGGGCTACTTCCGGTGGAGTAGAAATTATCGCTATCTTGATGTTATTCTCTCTTATTATTTCTTTCATTAGCTTAACATCCTGGATTTTGACTCCTCTTCTAATTTTCCCGATTTTATCCCGAGCATTATCAAAAGCATAAACTATGTGTATGTTAGAGTTACTAAATCCTTGAAAACCTAAAAGAGCGCTTCCTAATTTACCAGCGCCGATCATAGCTACTTTCCATTCTTTATCTACCCCTAAAATCTTCTCTATTTCTTTAATAAGTTTTTGTACATTATAACCGACTCCTCTCTTGCCAAAACCACCGAAGTAAGACAAGTCTTTACGAAATTGTTCGGGAGTAATGTTTAAAAATTCTGTTATCTTATCTGAAGAAATAATATCAACTTTTAATTTCTTAAGGTGTCTTAATCCCCGTAGGTATAATCCTAAACGCTTAATAGTTTCTAAAGAAAAATTAATTTTAGTTCTATTTTTCCTCATTTGGTATTTTGAGTTATACCTAAATCGGTAGGCGCTCGGCCTAAAGATTTTAAAAGTGCTATTGTCTCTTCAATCTGTTTATCTATGAGAGTAGCGCTATAAGCCTTATTGGGATAAATAGAATAAAGTTTGCGATATTTTAAAGGAGTGATATTTAACATAACGGAATTAGCGCCGCAAACTAACCCTTTTTCTCTAGCTTTGTTACTAAGAGTTTCAAAAGCAGTGGTCACTAAAATTTTAGCGTTTTCTGGATCAATAATCCGCGCTAAAGCCAAAGTTTTTAAAACCTTTTCTTCGTAAGGAGCTAAAGAACTTTTGAGAGGGGTATCAGGATGCGGAAGAAACGGCCCAAAAGAATACATTTCAGCTCCTAAGGCTTTAGTTAAATATAAATCGTTAATTATATCTTCATCGTTCTGGCCGGGAAGCCCGATCAAGGCCCCAGTCATAACCAAATAACCTATCTGGTAAGCTTTCTTTATATGATTCAAACGGCTGTCTAGGGTCCTGCCGGGATGTAAACGCTGATATATTTGCGGGTTTGAAGTCTCAAAGCGTAATAATATAGCCCTAGCGCCAGCCTGATAAAGCTCTCCTAAACCCTCTAAACCTACTTCACCAAAACTTATACCAATCAATACTTCTACTTGTTCTTTGATTTTCTCAATGATATCTGCTAAGTCATTTACGCTATAACCGGGATCCTCGGCGCTTTGTAAAATTAAAGCCTGAAAGCCGTATTTTTTTACTGCTTCAACAGCAATATTGATAATTTCTTCGGCTGACATACGGTAGCGCTGAATATTTTTGTTATGGGCGGAAATACCACAATAAGCGCACAACCTCTGGCAACTATTAGAAATTTCGATTATTCCATGAACACAGCAAGAATTTTTATGAAATTTATGACGCAGAAAATTAGCTACTCTAAATAATAAATTAATATCATTAACATTGGTAAGATTAAATAGATATAATAACTCTTCTTTACTAAGTTGCCCCTTCTCTAAAGCCCGGTCTAAAATTAAACGTAATTTTTTATCGACTTTTTGGTCTTGAAAATCTAACCGCGAAAGCCGTAAATCAATACTTTGCAGATCAAAAAATAGTTCACTCCAAGCAGATAAAATACTTTCGGCTTCTTGAGGAGAAACCTTCTTTATGACGTATCCGCCTTGGGCACAGATATAATCTCCTACTTTAAGGTCATAAAACTCATTTAAAGCCTTTTTTTCTTCGCCAAAGTAATCTACTATTACTTTTTTATCTTGTATTTCTTTAACTTTACCTGGTATAGCGTAACACATAATGAGACTATAATTTTTGAAAAAAATTGTTTAGTCGAATTATCCCGGAAAATCTTTCAGATTTTCCGGGATTTAATTCCTTAATATTTATTCATTAATTTCAACCGGATCTTATTCGACATCAAAAGATAAAACCTGAACATTAGTACCGGGAAACATAGTTATTTCTAATTTAGCGTTCTCAAGCAAAGTTCCTTTAGAAAGAACAGAAAAAGTTTCCCGAAAAGAACTTTCATTAGCACAAGCTAAAGCCCCTATCTTTAACTTTATATTAGTCACTTTCTGAGCGCCCTCTCTTTTGGCATGTTCAGATATTCCTTTAATTATAGGTTCTATTAAATGAGTCTCATGCATATTGAACCTCCATTATTAACTTAAATAAAGAAGAAATTGTGCTTTTCACTTCTTGGCTTAACCCTTCGCCAAAGGAAGTGTTCTTTGGTTGAATTCCTAAAAAATATATGTTAGCGTTAGTCTTTATTTTTAAAAGTTCTAAAAATATGGCTGGTGAAATATCATGAGTAGTAAAACCGCTGTTAGTTATTTCCGAAGGTCCTAAAATTGCGTATTCACCGCAAGGTTTGTTCAAATATAAAGCATCAATAATTAATATCGTATCGGGATTTTCTCTGGCAATCTTACCGATATAATTCTCTGGCGAAACTCCAACATCAAAACAAGTAATTTTTGATTTTTGCGTCAACTTTTTAATAAAAATCGGGCCTAAAGCATCATCCCCCCGTAAAATATTACCTACACCAATTATTATTACCCGACCTTTAAGAATTTCTTTAAAAATATTTTTTTCTAACATATACAAAAACTAAATATTTTATTCGGTAGTTAAAGTAGTTTTTCTTCGGCAAGAAGCGCAAATTATTTTTACTCGGTCAGAGCGACCTTCATCTTTTAGGGCTGAAATTATATTTTCATCGATAATACCGAGGCTTTTAAGACGAGAAAGATATAGTGTGGGGTTAGAATAAGTAAGTTCTCCTATTTTTTCGGCAATCCACTTTAGATGGTCACGAGCTGCTATCGTTCTACCGCAAATTTCGCAAAGCTGCAACTCCTTTTCTATAGTTTCTTGGGATTCCTTACGATTAAAGAAAGAAAGCTCCCAGTCGTTAGAAAGTTTTATTCCTTCATGATCCGCTATACAAGCAGCTTCACACTCACCGCAAAATATACAAGTATCGGTATAATGAATCATAATACGCCGAGAGTTATTGGGGTCATCAGTAATATCTATGTGGTCAATAGCACCAACCGGGCAAACTTCTTCACAAGCCAAACAACCAACACATTTTTTTTCGTTAAACTTAGGTTGGCCACGAAAATTAGGGTGAGGCTTAAAAGGTTTTCGAGGAAAATTCGAAGTATAAGGCCCTTTGACTAACGCCTTAATAGCTTCTATTATCTCTCTAATCTTAGGCAACCTCATTCCAAGAACTCCTTTGCTTCTTTGTAATAATCAACGGAACTTTTATCCCATAGCTTAATACCACTCTTATATGCTGCCTTAGCAAGAGCATGGGCTGCCGTAGGAGCTGTTAAAAATAAGAAAATTATTACTAATATAGCTTTTAATCCGCCTTCATTAAATCCTTCCAATAAAAATACCCCAAACATTATGCCGCAAGTTCCTAAAGTTACGCATTTAGTAGAAGCTTGCAACCTATTATAAACATCCGGTAATCTTACTAAACCAATACAGCCTAAAATATCAAAACACAAGCCTACGCCTATAAATATATACGCTAATATCTCAATCATCAAAATTTCTCCCTTCCAGATACTTTGCCAAAGCCAATACTCCGATAAAACTTTGTAGGGCCCAAGCTATAGCAATATCCATATACCAATATTTTTTAGTAAAGATAGCAAAGATAGCACAAATTCCTATTATCAAAATCCCTAAAACATCGGAAGCTACGGCTCTATCCGCCGCTGTCGGGCCTTTTATTACCCTAAAAAGAGCTAAAAATCCCGCAAAGATTAAAGGTAATAGCAACTTTGTCGATAAAGATAAAGAAGAACTAATTATTATTAACGCTAAAAGTATTATTACCAGAAGGCCTATAAACCACCTTAAATTCTTCATTCAAACACCTTTTCTATTATATTTTCAAATCTTCTGACTATGATATTTGTTGCCTCTACTATATCTTTATTTTTTACATCAATCCAATGAATATAAATAATGCCTCTTTTATCATCGATATCCACTGAAAGAGTACCAGGAGTAAGGGTAATAGAATTAGCTAAAAAAGTTAATGCCGTCTCGGTCTTCAAATGCGTCTTAACTTTAACAATACCCGGATTAATAGGCATATTAGGTTTTATAACCCTTAAAGCTACATCGATATTAGCTTTAAAGCACTCTTCTAAAAAAGTAAAGCAATAAAGCAAAAAATATAAATAACGCTTGGGTTCTATCCATTTGTTAGGAGAATCTGTAAAAAGATGCCCGCTAATAAACGATACCAAAATAGCGATAACACTTCCTACCGCTGTTGTTACCCAACTTAAATCCCAAGAAAGAATATGCCAAATAATTAAAGCTACAAAGAAAGTGATAATGCGAGAACTTGTTCTTGTCATATCAATACCCTATAAGTGAAGAAAAATAGCTGCTGTTATTACCTAAAACTTTAGCAGCCGGCATTAATATATTATCCATTAAAGGTTTAAAAAATAATCCCAATACTATGCACAGCACGGCTAATCCGATCATAGCCGAATGCATAAATAAAGGGACTTTTTTTACCACTAAAGGAATAGCCGATGACTTTCTGTAAAAGACATACTTTTGAACTTTGAGAAAAGAGGCCAAAGTAATTATTCCAGATATTACCGCCAACCATCCTAAGAAAAACCTTTCTGATTGGAATAAAGCCAAAATTATAATAAACTTGCTCCAAAATCCGCAGAAAGGTGGAACGCCGGCTATAGAAAGCGAAGCTACTAAAGAAGTCCAGGCAGTATGCGGCATTTTTTCCTGTAAGCCGTAAAGTTTTTTTAAATCTCTTGTTCCGGTAGCATACTCGACTGAACCGGCATTTAAAAACAGTAAGGATTTAAACACCGAATGATTCATAAGATGAAATAACCCTCCGGCAATACCCAAAGGCGTACCTAAAGCCAACCCTACTACGATATAACCTATTTGGCTTATCGAGTGATAAGCTAAGAGTCTTTTAAAATCCCATTGTCCTATGGCTAAAATAACACCTAAAAACATCGAAAGCATACCTAATGTCAAGATAATCGGGGAAACAACTAAGTTAAAGGAAAAAACATTAAAAATTAATCTAACCAAAGAATAAACTCCGATAACTTTGATTACCAATCCCGACAGCATAGCCGATATCGGTGCCGGTGCCGAAGGGTGAGCGTCAGGTAACCAAGCATGAAAAGGAATCAAAGCGGCTTTTAATCCAAATCCTACGATAAATAATCCACAAACAACTATTAACAGAATATTAGCACTACCGTTTAAAGAAAGGGTATTAGCGATATCAAACATATTTAAGGTTGAAGTTTTAGCATAAATAAATGCTATACCTATTAAGATAAAAGCCGAAGCAATACTCCCTAATACCATATATTTAAAGGAGGCCTCTATCTCCTCGGCTTTGGTACCAAAGGCAACCAAAGAATAGCTAGCTATAGCTGCTATTTCTAAGAATACATAAAGATTAAATAAATCAGCCGTTATAGCTACTCCGTTAAGGCCGCCGAGCATAATCATAAGCAAGCTATAATATTTCCATTTAGAAGTATATTGATTCATATAATTGATTGAAAAAAGTACTATAAAAAAAGTAATAACATTAATAACAACTAACATAAAAGCGCTTAAAGAATCCAGTAACCAACTAATACCGATAGGTGATTTCCAAGAACCCAAACTATACACTATAGGAAAAGCTGATGAGTTAGTAACTATTAATAAAGATAAAATTCCCAGAAAAGATGTAACTGCAAAAGCTATTTCATCAAAATCCCGCCTAGCTAACTTACCTAAGATAGGGTAGACAAAAGCTGCTAACAGAGGCAGTGCTACAAATAAGACTAAGATATTCATCCCTTAAGCCTCCTTATTTGGTCAATATCGAATGTCCCATAATGTTGATAAATCTTTATGCAAAGAGCTACCATAAGAGCTGTTACACCAAGACTAATCACAATAGATGTTAAAACTAATGCTTGTGGAAGAGGGTCTACAAAAAGTAAGTTTTTACTGTCCGGGCTTATAATAGGGGCTTCTCCTGAAAAACGATAGCCAATAAGTACAAATAATAAGTTTACGGCGTACTCCATAATGCCAAAACCTATTACTTTTTTAATAATATTTCTATGAATTACCAAAGCATAAAAACCGATTAAAAACAAAATTATATCCATTAATAGAATAAGCATTTAATCACCTTCTTTTTCGTTTATCCGGAAAACCGAAAGTGCCGTAAAAATTGCAAAGAGCCCTGTTCCTACCTTAAGACCAATCGCAATATTGGAAAGAGGTATGGTACCGGCGCTTAACAACTTAAAAGGTTCACCTTTATTAAGAAAAAAATTAAAAAAGAAAGACCCTCCGCTAAGACCTATTAATCCTATAGCAAGAAAAAAAATAGCACCTAAAGATTCTCCTAATGAGATAGCGTCCGGAGATATACTTTTTTTAGCTTCTTCTTTACCAAAAGCAAGTACCAGATGAATAAAGCTAAGCGCAATGATAACTCCGCCGGCAAAACCTCCTCCGGGAGTTAAATGACCGTGAAGTACTATATAAATACCGTAAAGAAGAATCAAACCTACGGTGTAACGGGTTATCCGCTTAACAACTAAACTCATTCCTTTCATTTGCCTTCTTTCCTCCCTTTGCTGCGCATAAGAGCTAAAACGCCTATTGCTGATACAAAAAGAACCGTGGCTTCTCCGAAAGTATCGTAGGCCCTAAAATCAAGGATAATGCTAGAAACGATGTTAGCAGCACCGGTTTTAGAAATAGCATTGGTAATATAAAAATCAGATACTCGCATAAGAGCTCCTCCAAAAGCTGGTATTTCCTTTATTGCCCAATAACTTATAAAAAGAAATACCCCTGAAAAAATAAAAAAACCAATGAATATCCAAAGGCTAGACCTATTCTGAATACGCGATACTCCTCGTTTTACCGTAGCTCTTATTAAAATAATTAACATCAGAATTTCCACTACAAGTTGCGTTATAGCTAAATCTGGCGCTCTAAGCAGTAAAAACATAACGCATAAGCCTAAACCAACGGCACCTACGGATATTACGCTAGAAAGCAAACCACGCATAAATACCGCTACTAAGGCCCCCAATAACATAAATGCCATTACTAAATACAACTCAAGCATCTATATAAAACTCCTATGACTAGCACTAAACCTAAAATAAGCCAGGTAACATACCTGTCTAAAAGTCCATTATGTAATTTTTTCAATAAAATACTGGCACCAAAAACCGATTTTCCTACAGCGTTGGTGGTAAAATTTATTATTCTATCGATGCTATAATAAAAAATATAAGAAATTACTTTCAAAAAAGTAGTAATACCTGTATAGAAATCAAAAACTCCTTTATCGCTAGAATTATAAAATAATCTTAAAGGTTGGGTTTCTTTTAAAGTTAAATAAAAATCGGTTCCAGAGACTCTGCTGTCAGCTAATTCTTCGCCTCCAATAAAAATATTATTTTTTCTTACCGGTAATCGGCTAAGAAAATAAAAGCCAAACCCTAAGGCTATACCCAAGACCATTAAAACAGTCGCTACCGTGGACGCCCAAAAACCAGAAGGTACTAAAGTTTCATCGAATAAAGGTGCAAGAAAAGGCTTGATGACTAGATTATTAGCAAATATACCAAAGCCAATACATAAAATACTCATAAATAAAATTGGAAGTTGCATAATAAAAGGTACTTCCTTAATCTTTTTTATATTTTCCTTAGGAGGAGTATTTAAAAAAGCGCTGTAAATAATTTTTAAAAAACTAGCTAAGGTTAAAGCTGATCCAAATAAAGCTATTACTAAAAATACCATCTTACAAATAGCCAAAAAAGAAACCGAACCGTTAGTAATTAAAGACTGATAAATTATCCACTTTGAAAAAAATCCATTGAAAGGCGGGATACCTGAAATAGAAAAAGAAGCTATCACTGTAGCTAAAAAAGTAACCGGCATATATTTAGCTAAACCACCTATTTCATTTAAATCCGTCTTGCCAATTGTATACTCAATATTGCCGGAATTCAAAAACAAAGAAGATTTATAAATAGTATTGTTAAGCATGTGGAATAAACCTCCTACCATGCCTAACAAGGTACCAGATGCTATCCCCAAAACCATATAGCCTACTTGGCTTACAGCATGATAAGCCAATAGCTTCTTCATATCATGCTGAATAAGAGCTAGCAATACAGCAAATAGTATGGTTAGAGCACCTATACCCATAAAAATAATCTTTAGTAAGTCGCTTACGATAAAAAAATCTTTAAATACTCTTAAGAATAGATAAATTCCTATAAATTTATCGAGACAGGCCGGGAAAAAAGCCATAGTAACCGACGGGTTAGTTTCTGCGGATTCGATAATCCAATTATGAAAACCAAAGACACCGGCTTTAGCTATAGCTCCTATAGCAATGAGCATAAAAGTCACGATGCTAAATAAATTATCGGTTGATACAGGAGATATATTCATAGAAGTCGTTTTAGTAATGGAGATAAGAAAAATTATTCCGATAATTAAACAAAAATCAGCTATCCCTAAAATAGCCAAAGCTCGGGAAGCTGTTTTAAAAGAACCTATGGAAAGCATCGCATAAAGTAAGATAAGTAAAACTCCCCAAAAAATTAAAAAAATCAAGAAATCGTCGGTCTTAAATGCTTTTGTAGCAATAATTAAAGTAAGTAATCCATATAAAAAGAATTCTAGATAACGCTTTCTTCCTTTTAAGAAGAAATAAGAGTATAACAAAATCGCTATTCCTAAAATCCAAGTAAAGATACTAAAAAAAAGTGAAATATTCATAGTTATCTATTGCTAAGTACTATAGCTATATTCTTAGCTGCTCCCAAAGGATATTGAATGAATAAACCTATAGCTAAAGATACTAAACCACATATTAAAATAACAGTTATCATACTATAAGGTATTTTTAAATTGGGTTTGGTTTTAACTTCTCCTAAAAAAATACCGTCAAAAAGCCTTATTAAATATAAAAGAGTAAAAACAGCAGTAAGAATAGCTAATATTGCAGCAAAAATATGCTCTGACTGTACCGCTGCCAATATTACATAAAACTTACTAAAAAATCCTCCAAAAGGCGGTAAACCTATTATCGAAAAAGCGCTTAATAGAAACGAAAAAGCCACTATTGGCATAAAGTTTATCAAACCTCCTAAATTATCTAAATTCTTTTGATGAGTACTTTGCTCCACTATTCCGATACTAAGAAATAAACCGGCCTTGCCGATAGAATGTACTAAAATATATAACAATGCTGCAGTAATGCCTATAACATTATTAATAAGTAGTCCCAGAAAAATATAAGATAGTTGGCTTACCGTAGAATAGGCTAATATTCTTTTTATATTCCGATCTAAAAGCGCGCTAGCTGCGGCTATAAAGCCTGATAATAAAATTATCATAAGCAATATTTCCCGAGTTTTATCAAAAATAATAAAAATATCATTAAAAAGCCTAGCATAAGCATAAACACCAATTTTAACAAGAACAGCGGCATGCAATAGCGCGGTTACCGGAGTCGGAGCTACTCCGGCATCTGGTAACCAGCTTGAAAAAGGCAGTTGTGCCGATTTAGAAAAAATTCCGAATAAAAGAAGGATACAAATTATATTGTTTAAGGGTTTACCTCTTAAAGCATCAAAATTAAACGTTCCGTAATTAAGATAAATTAATATCAAACCGACTAACATAGCCGAAGCTCCAAAGAAGGTTACTAAAAATGCTTTGTCAGCACACCAAAGGTCTCTCTCGTTACGATAGAAACCTATCAACCTCCAGGAACAAAAAGCGGTTATTTCCCAAAATATATACATCAAAAGAAGATTTCGGGAAAAAATAAGCCCTGCCATTGCCGCCAAAAATAACATTACAAAAGAAAAAAACTCTATCTTATGCGAATATCCTCTAGTGTAACCTATCGAATAAATTAAGATGAGCATGCTGACAAAGCCTGAGACATAAGCCATAAAAATTGCTAATCTATCGGCTTGAAATAAAGATTCCAATAACATTAATTCTCCTTAATTATCTTGGCAATATTAGTACAATGCCGAGCGATATTACCGGTAAAATCAAGCATATCAAAATACATATTAGACGCCCGCGCTTTGCATATTCCTTCCGCAAGACGCTTAAGATGTTCTTTTCTATACTTCTCTATTAAAACTTTAATGCCATCACCATTTTTTAATATCGTATTAATCAGGTCTTTTTTACCTTCTTTTAAAAGCTGAACCGTTAAATTGACAGAAGTTGTCATTTTCCCGAAAACTTCCTTATATTGTTCAACGCCGACATCGCTAAAAAAAAGCCTATCGACTATTTTTATTTCAATTCTTTCCACTAAAGATCTGATTTCATCGCCTATTCTTTCCAAATTTTGTGCTATCTGGGCATATAAAATAAAATCGGTCTTATCTTTTTCGTTATCTTTAGAGATATCAGTAACGACAGAAATAATATCTTTTTCTAAATCGTCCAAAGCTATTTCTTTATCCAAAACTTTATCTAAATAGTGGCAATCATTGTCCATAAGCCCCTTGTAAACTAATTCAATCATTTCTATAATAATATCGGACATAAGTTTTATACTAACTAATATTTTCTCCTTCATTTATAGTCTCCTTTAATTTTCTCGGTCTTTTCTTGCGAAAGTCTGACTAAATCTTCGCCAGTATAAAGCTTTTTACCTTTAGGGCTGCGGACGGCCATCCTCTCGGTACAACAATAGCAGGGGTCTATAGCTGCCAGAATTATAGTAGCATCCGAAATGGTCTCACCGATAACCGTTGCCTTATAAGTAGGTAAATTCATGAAGGTTGGAGCTCTTATTTTATGTCTTGCCGGCCTATTAGTACCGTCACTACGGATATAATGAAAACATTCTCCCCTTGGCGCTTCTATTTGTCCGATTCCTTCCCCGGCCGGTATATTTTTTACCTTAGCATCAATTTCTCCCTGGGGTAAATTCAAAAGGCAGTATTTAGTTATTTTGATAGATTCAAAAACTTCCAAAATTCTTACCACTACTTTATCAAAGACATCTCCATTATTGGCTACTATCATATTCCATTCGACTTTATCATAAGCTCCGTAAGGACAATCTTTTCTGATATCGCGGCCTACGCCGGAAGCTCTGGCTGTAGGTCCTAAAGCACAAAAATCGACAGCTTTTTCTTTAGAGAGAACACCAATGCCTTTGGTTCGAGCATGCAAAACCGGATCGTCTACTATTGCTTTCTTAAGCATCTCTAAGGTGGGGACTATGGAATCTAACTTTTTGATAACAATAGGAATATCTTCGGTTTTAATGTCCCGTCTTACTCCTCCCGGCCTAAACATGGCATAATTATTCCTATTCCCGGATAAAATTTCCATTACATCCAGTATCTCTTCTCTCAATTTCCAAGCCCACATAAATACCGTGTTATAGCCCAAGAAGTGACCGGCTAGGCCTAACCAAAGAAGATGTGAATGCATCCGCTCTCCTTCGGCAATAATGGTTCTGATGTATTCGGCACGTGGCGGAATTTCAATATCAGCGATATCCTCCACTGCCTTGGTATAAGCATAGGGATGGCTGGTTGAACATATTCCACATATCCTTTCTACTACAAAGGCTGATTGGTCAAAAGTCTTTCTCTCCGAAAGCTTCTCAATACCACGATGGTTATAGCCAATTTGGACATCAATATCTACAATCCTTTCTCCTTCTACAGTAAGAGTAAAAAACTCCGGTTCTTCCTGCAAAGGATGGTAAGGACCAATTGGTACTATAGTTTTAGCCATTATATTCCTCTATCTCTTATAGCGTCTTTATCCCACTCTTGGTAATCTTGCCTTAAAGGGTACACTCCTTGCGGCCAATCATCAGATAAAAGAAGCCTTTTTAAACAAGGGTGGCCTTTAAATTTTATCCCTAAAAGTTCATGCATTTCTCTTTCAATCCAATTAGCTCCTTCAAAAACCGCAGTCAAAGAGTCAATCTCGGGATTATCTTTAGGAAGTTTCACTCTTAGAGAAATTAAAAAATTTATCTCTTCAATCATAAAGTGATAAAGAATCTCCATATGAAAACGGGTATCAACTCCGGAGGCGATGTTAAAACGAGCGCCTAAATCCTTAAAAATATAGCGGCTTATTCTAATTATCGAACTAGGATTAATTTCGATGTAAACTCTTTTAGGAGATTTATCGAAAATAGCGACTATATCTTCTTTAAATTTTCCCTTTAAATTTGCTAAAACCTCTTCACGCTTCATTTTTTTAAAGAATCGTTTTTAATCTTATCGATTAACTTTACCACACCGGCAATAATAGCTTCCGGCCGGGGTGGACAACCAGGAATATAAACATCAACCGGTATGATTTTATCAACCGGAACCGGACAGTTATAACTATGAATGAACATCCCTCTTGATAACGAACACTCTCCTATAGCTACCACTAAACAAGGTTTTGGCATCTGTTGGTAAATATTTTTTATTCGCGGAATACACTTTCTATTTGCCGAACCAGTCACCAAAAGCACATCGGCATGCTTAATACTTCCGGCTAAAAGCATACCAAACCTTTCGATGTCAAAACGTGGAGTAAGACAATCCAAAATTTCAATATCGCAATTATTGCAGCTACCAGTGGATAAATGGAAAACCCACGGTGACTTCAACAAAGCTTTTAATTTTACACTCATTTTATTTTTTGTTTTACGCTTTTCGTTACCGTCCTGTTAAAGCCAAAATAACAGCTATTGCAGCCAACACTGTCATTGGTCCCCAAAAAAATCTCACTGCTTGATCTATTCTTAGGCGGGGATTAGTATTTCTTATAACAGTTATAAGAGTGACTAAACCTAAATATTTCAAAATACTATATAAAATATTTATACCGTTAAATTTTAAACCACTCATAAATAGAATTATCAAAAAGAAAGGTAAAATAAATAAAAGCATATTTTTGGTAAGCTTATAGATTCCTAAGGCAACTCCGGAATATTCTATTAACGGGCCGCTAATAATTTCTGTTTCGGCTTCGGCAATATCAAAAGGTGCTAAAGCTAATTTAGCCTGGATACAAAAAATAATGGCTATCAAAGCTAAGAATCCGGAAAGAGTGCCTGCTATCGGACCATTTTGCGCTTGAAAAGTTAATATTTCACCAATTCTAATGGAAAAACCAGCTTGTATTATTGGGACCAACAAAGCTAATACAAAAGGTAACTCGTAACTTAAAATAAGCTTTATTTCACGAGAAGCACCGATACTGGCAAGTGGATTTTTTGATGAAAAACCGCCTAGGATAATACTTAACGAAGGGACTATTAGCAAATAAACAGCAACTATCAAATCGCCTAAAAAAGTTTGCGAAGGATTAAGATTATTTAACCAAAATAAAGTGGACACTAAGATTACACTGGATAAACCTATCAAAGGTGCCAGCAAAAACATCAGTTTGGAAGATTCTTTAGGAATAAGCACCTCTTTTCCTAAAAGTTTTACTATATCTATAAAAGGCTGCCAGAAAGATGGCCCTACCCGATACTGAAAACGGGCTGTAATTTTTCTGTCAAACCAACTGGCTATTAATCCTATTATTGCCGTTAAAATAAAACCTAATAAAATACAATACAATATATAAATCATGCTTTCTCTCTTTGCCAATGGGTCGAATGCACTATGATATTATCGCCAACTAAAAAAGTGTTCTGGTCTAAATTGGTATCTGCGCTTTTTAAACTTAAAGCTCCATAAGGACAAGTCTTTATACAAAGAGGCTCGTTCTTTTCCTCTCTCCTATCCAGACAAAAATCGCAATTGTGAATCAGTAGAGGGACATTTTCCGGATAAATCGTACCATAAGGACAAGCATGAGAGCAAGATTTACAGCTTATGCAACGCATACTATGCCTTATTAATAAATTACCTTTATCTTTCTGCTGTTCTAAAGCCTCCTTAGGACAAGCATTAACGCAATGCGGTTCCTCGCACCTACGGCAAACTAAATAATAAGTTGCTAACTCTACTACTGAAATAATTCCGTTATTATCGGGATGGTAAAAATAGCTGCATTGAATTTTGCATTCTTGGCAATTACCGCTAGCGCAAATATCTAAATCAATAAAGAGTCTTTTGTCTTTTTCTTTTTTAGGCTCGATATTTACTCTGCCTTGATGAATTTGTTCAGCACTTGTCTTCATATTGCTAATCCCAAATTTCATGAAAATGCTTTATTTTGTCGTAAGTGAAAACCGGGCCGTCCTTGCAAGCATAATAAGTCCCTATCCTGCAGTGGCCACATTTACCGATACCGCAAGACATATTCTTTTCCATGGAAAGATAAATATTTTTATCCTGAAATCCCATATCTAATAATTGCCTGGTAGTAAATTTCATCATTATCGGCGGTCCGCAAACAATAGCAATACCATTTTTATAATCCATTTCTACATCTTTTAATATGGTGGTTACCAAACCAACATTACCTTTCCAAGTATTATCTCCTATGTCAACAGTGATTTTTAAATTTAAATCGTCTCTTTGGGCCCAATGTTCTATTTCGCTTCTATAAACTAATTCCTTAGGACGCTTGCAGCCTCCTCTAAAAAATATTTTTTTAAATTGACCGCTTCGGTTAAATAACTCATACATTAAACTTCTTAAGGGGGCAAAACCGCAGCCGCCGCCGACAACTAATATCTCTTTATCTTTAAAATTATCGACAGGGTAACCTTGTCCGAAAGGGCCTCTGACTCCTATAATATCCCCTTTTTTAAGCTCGTGTATCTTATCGGTAACTTTACCCACCTTCATTACCGTTACTTCCATTAATTCTTTTACCGACGGTTTAGAAGAAGGAGTAAAAGGAGCTTCTCCTACTCCGGGAATAGTTAATTCGATAAACTGGCCGGTTTTAAAAGTCAAAACCTCTTTTGGTTTAAACCTTATAGTTTTAATAGTAGGAGTTTCCGGGATAACTTCAACTACTACAGCTTCAATCGGACAATAAGGATTTTTATCTACTTGCATTGGCAACTAATTTATTTAATACCCGCCTGATATCTATTTTAGCCGGACAAGCCAAGATACAGCGTCCACAGCCAGTACAGGCATAAACTTTAGCTACTTTAGGGAAAAAATCAAACTTTTTCTCAAATCTATTACGCAATCTCATCCAAAGTTTTGGCCTAGGATTAGCACCGCCGGCAACTCTAGCAAAATCTTTTATTAAGCATGAATCCCAAATACGTAATCGCGCCATTTTTGCTTCATTCTTCTCGTCGTAAAGTAAAAAACAATGGCAAGTAGGACAAACGGTATTACAAGCACCGCACTCTACACAAGTTTTAGCTTCTTCTTCCCAAATTTTGGATTCATAGCCTTTCTCTATTATCCCTTGATAAGAATCTTGGTTAGCAAGTTTATTTTCTTTAATATTTTTTTCTACTGCTTGAGTTACCTCTTCTCGCTGTCTATTTCTTTCATTTATTCTATCTTTTGATGCTTCTTCAAATAAAAAATTATATTTATCGACAAGATTTTTACCCTTAGAAGAACCTATCTCTACTATAAAGCCCTCGGGGAGTAAAGAAAGGTTCAAATCAAAATCTTCTTGAGGATAAGGTTTAATCCCTAAGGCAAGACAAAAACAAGTATCGATAGCACAAGTGCAATCAGCAGAAATTATTAGATTTTGCTGACGCCTTCTAATATAGAAAGGATCTTGATAGTCATGATTCTTAAAAACATAATCTTGTACTTTAAATCCCTTAAGATCGCAGGCTTTTACTCCAACGATACAAAAAGGTTTTTTTAAAGTATTCGGGGCATGAGGCTCAAAATTTTCGGCGACTATCTCCCGAGCACGGTAAAAGAAAGCCTTAAGAGGTTCAAACGGCCTAACCTCACCTATTACTACACTATCATCCAGCTCTGTATATTTTTTGTAGAAACGTTGATTAGCCTTTTTATGAGGAAGATAAACCTCGTATTCGGATTTTAATTCCTCTAGAAATTTAGCAAATTTTGCTTTAGCTATATAAAGCATACTAACTACTTTATTTTTAAATATTTAGTTGGGAAAAAATTAATGGTTTGTGAATTAAATCACAATTGAGAGTCAATTTACCACAAAGGCTCCTTCCTGTCAAATCATTTTTTCTAAAAATTTAAAGGTTTAACCTCTTTCCAATAATAGAAATGGCTTTAAAGGCTACCTCTTCGGGGGTAATTTCTTTAAGGCAAAGAAAATCTTTTTGACAATTATGGGCAAGACATATTTGGCAACCGACATCCTTATGAAAATAAAAAGATTCCTTGCCTAAAGGTTTCCATCTAGCAGGCGAAAGTCCGGCATCGCTTCTACCAAAGATGGAAATTACCGGTATGCCTAAACTAGCAGCAATATGGACTGGCCCAGAATCATTAGAGATAAATAATACGGAACGTTTAAGTAAAGCGCCTATTCCAAGAATATTTAACTTTCCCCTAAAGTCGATTACATCCTCTTTTTTTACGATTTCAGCGCCAAATTCTTTTTCGCTTTCGGAAGTAATAACTACGATTTTAGCATCGATTTTCTGTTTAAGCAGCTCTGTTAGCTTACAAAAATTACTTTGCGGCCAACGTTTGGAAGGACAAGATGCCGAAGGATGGATAGCAATTATTTTATCAGTATCTTTTAAACCTTCTTTTTTTAATAAATTTGCCACTTCTGTCTGTGCGGCTTCAATAACCGGAAAATAAGTCTCTTTAGATCTTATAGGAATATTTAGATGCCTTAAGATATCCAAAGTATACTCTAATTCGTGCTTTAATCCTTTTTGCTTAGTATGCTCTATTTTTTTGGTTAATAAAAAAGAATATTTTCTATTCCACCCCACTCTTATTGGTATCCTAGCTAAAAAAGTAACTATATGCACCCGGTTAGTAGGATGTAATATAATCGCCCAATCAAATTTTTTTCTTCGTAGATAAAAAGCAAATTTTAGAGAAGCTGGGAAGCTTTTATGTTTATTATCTTTATCATAGATAATAACTTCATTAAGATAAGGATTATACTCTAAAATAGAGGCAGTATAGGGCCGGCACATAAAAGCAAGGCGTGCTTTAGGAAAAGCTAACCGTAAATTTTCTACAACCGCTGTAGAGAGAATTACATCGCCTAACCTATCGGTTCTAACTATCAATATTCTTTTGGGCTCTTTTACCATAATTTTTCTATTGCTTCTGCCACTAGTTTAGGCTTTATCTTCATGCAATCATAATTGATGCTACAAGTAGATTTCTCGCAAGGCAAGCACTCTAAATCGCTATTCTGTAAAATAATACTTTTAGTAGAACAAGGCTTAGATCTAGCAGGGGCTGTAGGTCCAAATAAAGCAACCGTAGGAATATTAAGGTAACTTCCAATGTGTAATATACTAGAATCTACGGCTAAAAGTACCCGGCCATAATTTTTTAGAAGGTAAAATACCTCATAAATCTTAGTTTTGCCAAGTAAATTCACTACCCCTTTAGATTCTAAGATATCTTTATAGAATTCATTCTCCCTTCCGGTGCCTAAAATTATAATAGGAAATTTACTATTAAGAATATTGACAACCTCTTTTAAATATTCGTAAGGATACTGTTTAACAGCAGTAAGGGAAGAACAACCTATGACTAAAGAAGATGATAACTTTAATTTTTCCCATTTAGCTTTTTCGATATCAGTTAAATGAAAAGTAGCTGGTATACCTTCTTTATTACCGAACTTACTGATAAGTTGTAAATATTTATCTCTTATATGCCTATTAGGAGGAAAATTTCTAATAAAAGGTGTTCTATTTCTAACTCCTAAAATAAGAGGGAGCAGGGAATTTTTTAAATCGACTATCAAATCGTATCTATCTTTCAAAGCCATAATAAATTTTATCTTTCGGGATAAATTCCAGAATTTATCGAATATAAAAACTTTATCTACAAAACTATTTCTTAAAAATAAACTTTCGGTTTTAGGAGAGGCTATTACTGTTATTGTAGCATAAGGATAATTAGCCCGTATCTTGTCTAGGGTTGGTAAGCCAAGGATAGAATCTCCTAAATTAGTAGGAAAATTAATAATTATTTTTTTTAACATCGGCTAAAAGCGCTTCTATTTTAATATAAACTTCTTCGGGAGTTATTTTAGTCAAACAAATATTATCTTGGCACTCTAAATTATAACAAGGAAGAGAACAATTAATTTCTTTTTTTAGTATAGTTACTGTTTTTCCTTTCGGCGCAGTTATTTCGGCAGAAGTAGGACCAAAAATTACTAAAGTATTTACTCCTAAAGAAGCTGCTAAGTGAGCCGGTCCAGAATCATTGGATATAAAAAGATTTAACTGACTTAATATCGCCCCTAATTCTTTAAGAGTAGTCTTTCCGGTAAAATCATAAGGTTTCTCTTTCATACTCTTAATAACCTTTTCTACGATAGTTTTATCTTTTTGTGCTCCTATAAAAATAATCGCAGCATTAAGATCTTTCGTTAATTTATCAGCTAACTTGGCATAATAATCTGCCGGCCATCTTTTAAGCGCCCAATTAGCTGAAGGGTTTATCCCTATTAAAAAAGCATGATCTTTATAGATCGGGCTTAATAATTCTTTTGTTTTATTAAGAATACTGTCTTTTATGAAAAACTCCGGGCTCTCATCGTAAAAAGATACTCCTACTGCCTTAAAAAGATGAAGATAATACTGCTGCCGATGTATCGAAGCCGGCGGTTTTCTAATTTTCTCTGTTAATACTAAGGAATTCTTGAATCGTTGGTATCCTATCCTTCTTTTTATCCCCGCCAAGTAACAAATAAAGGCCCGAGTGAATGAACGGTGAATGAGAAAAACGGTATCAAACTTTTTCTTTTTTAGCCAAGAGATAAATTTTATTTTTTTGATTATATTACTTTGAATAGTTTTTTCGTCAAAAATTATTACTTCATCTACATAAGGATTATCTTCAAAAACCTCTTTTACTCTAGGCGTGCACATACAAGCTAAATGGCAAAAAGATAGCTGTTTTTTTAAAGCTTTAAAAACAGGGGTAGTTAAAATAGCGTCTCCTAGCCAATTGACGTTTACAATGAGAACTTTTTTCATAAAAGTGTGCGGTACCTGTTAGAAAGGATCTTTAGTTCGTTCGAATATTTGATAAAATCCGCTGGCTTTTCGCCAAAAATGAAAGCCTAAATCTTTATTGGTAATTTTTACTCTTCTTAAAGCAAAACGGTCAAGAGCACGGGAGAATCCTCTATTGGTAGTGCAAGCACATAGATAACCAGCATCTTTAACTATTTCTAATACTTCTTTATTAAATCCTCCTACGGGATAGGAGATAGTATTTACTTTCTGACCAAATTTTTTTTCTAAGTTTTTTTTAGATTCAAAAATTTCTTTTTTTATCTGACTTGAATTTAAAGACGGTAAGTAAGCGTGAAAAAGTGTATGCGAACCTATCTCTATTTTAGTACTTTTAAGGAAAAAATAAATATCATCAGTGGATAAAAAATCATCCTTATTTAAAAAGTTGCTAATTAAAAAGAAAGTAGCAGGATAATCGTAATCTCTTAGTATCTTGGCAGCTTCTAAAGTATTATCATGACCATCATCAAAGGTAATAACTACAGTATGGCGAGGTAAACTTTCTCCTTCAGCCAATAACCGGCAATACTGATTTAAAGATATTACTTTATAGCCTCCTTTTTTAAGAAACTCCATCTGTTTTTTAAAAACGCTTATCTCTACTGCGGTATTATCGCCCGATTCACTTTTACATAAAGTGTGATACATAAAAATAGGTGTTCTATAATTTAAATTAAGATAAAGATAAAAAGAAGCAGCAAGGATAAAAAAAATGCCCCAGCTTACCCATCTTTTAAACTTCATAAGATACTTTTATAAACTTTTTCGGTATTCTTAGCCATTAATTCGCTACCAAAATATAAAACGTCCTTTCTGGCTTGAGTTATAATTTTTTCCCGTAAAGATTTTTGTAGGAATACTTCTTCAATTACATTAGCTAAAGTGATACTGTCATAATTATAGAATAAAATCCCATTTTGCCGGTTTCTAATTATTTCGGCTATTCCGCCAGTATTATATCCCACCACCGGTACTCCTTTAGCAAAAGCTTCGATAATAGAATACCCAAAACCTTCTTTTCTGGAAGGCATTAACAATAAGTCTATGATATCTAAAAAATTATTAGCCTCTAAAGCTAAAAACTTAACCCTTTCTTTTATTTTAGAGAGATTTACCGCTCTTTCTAACTCTTTTTTTAACCTTCCTTCACCGGAGATAAGAAAGTAAATGTTTTGATATTTAGACATAATTATCTCCATAGCTTCTATAGCTAAGAGATGCCCTTTTTCTTCGGAAATCCGGCCTAAGATTCCTACCAGATAATTGCTTGGAGTAAATCCCCAATCTTCTCTTTTTACTTTACTCTTAGAAAACTCTTCTATGTCCAAACCATTATGGACGACTATTATTTTTTTACTATCAAACTTAAAATCACGTATTAAATATTCCTTTACGGCCTCGCTTACCGCTATCGTTAAAAGACCAGAAAATTTAAAAAGTTTTCGGGATAATTTAAAAGAATAAAACCCGTGAAAAGTGCTTATGTAAGGAATACGGCTAAATTTATAAATTAGAAAGCCTAAAAATTGGCTAACTCGCGTATTAGCGTGTATTAAGTCTATTTTATTTTGCCTTATGAATCTTAACAAATAAAAAAAAGAAATCAAAACCTTTGGACTGAATATAGACTTTGTTTTGATAGGAATATATTTATAATGTACCCCCGAATTCTTTAGCTTATCCTCCCATTGGCCTTTTTCGCAAGCAATCCAGACTTGATGGTTTAATTTAACCAGGTTCTTGGCTAAGGTTATAACATAGCGGGAAATACCTCCCGGATTAAGATGTGTAGCTAAAATTAGGATATTCACTCAACTCTTCCTTTTTTATTGTTTTAATATCTCCTTAATTTTTGAAAAGACAGTAGCAGGAGAGATATTCTTTAAACAAAGGTTTTTTTCTTTTAATTTACATTGGGGCTTATAACAAAAAGAGCAAGTTATTTTCTCAACAAAAACATAAAGATTATTACTTTTAACAGTATGTCGTTCAGGATCAGTAGGGCCAAAAAGAGCAATAGTAGGAATACCTAAGGCTACTGCTAAATGCAAGGTAGCAGTATCAGGGGTAAGCAGTAAGCTAAGCTTATTTAATAGTTGCGGTAAATCATGGAAGGTGCTTTTACCGCAAAGATTAGTTAGGCAATTCGGATAAAGACTTTCTATTTTTTGGGCATAACTTTGAGAATATTTATCTCCAATAAGTACGATACGAAAATCGGTTAAATTTTTATTAATTAAATCTATAAGTTTAGTTAGATTTTCTAATGGCCAATTTTTTGACTGCCATTTTTTAGAGGCTGATATATTTATTCCGATTAATTGGTTATCGGGCAAAGAATAAGGAATTTCGGTTTTTCTTTCCCAAAAAATTAATTTTTTCTCCCTAAACTTAATTCCTAAAAGGTTTAATATTCTTTCTTGAGAATCTAAAGGCCTTAAGCTTCGGTCATATCTTATTTTCTTGCTAAGCAAGAATCCCCAACGCAAAGCATAGCCAAAAGAATGCCGTGGAATACTTAAAAAAGATACTAGATGTGAAAAACGGTTATTCTGCAAGTCGATTATATAATCAAAAGATTGACAACGTAAATCTTTAGCTATTTTAAAGATATTTTTTATTTTTCTCTGTTTATCATCAACAGCAATAATTTCGTTAACATAAGGACAATCGTAAACAAAAGATTGTAGTTTCTTAGATGTTAGAAGTTTTATCTGGGCCTTGGGAAATCTATATCGTAATTCAGATAGTGCCGGCAAAGATAAAATTAAATCTCCTAAAGAAGAAGTCTTTATTACTAGAATTCGTAGAGATTCCAGGGTTTTATGATATACTTTCTCTGTTTCCTGAAGGCACTCTTCCATTGTATAATACTTTTCAACTTTCTTTCTAGCCCTATCTGTCATATTTTTAGCCAAGTTAGAATCTTCCAGTATCTTTGAAATGCTATCGGCTATTTGTTCGCTGTTTTTTGGTTCCACTAAAATTCCGTCTTTTTCGTGCTCGATTATTTCTTTAAAACCGCCTACCTCTGTTGCTACTACCGGGACTCCTGAAGCAAAAGCTTCAATTACTACTCGTCCAAATGATTCCTCTATTACTGAAGGGGCAACTAAAATTCTAGCTGTAGATAGAATATTTTCCACATCTTGACGAAATCCTACAAATTCTACATTATAATTAAGGGCATACCTGTTAACCAAAGTTTTTAAACTCTCAAAATATTTTACTTTCGATTTATCGGGCGAGCCTACTATTTTTAGCTTAAAATAAGGGTTGATACGGATAACTTTTTTAAAAGCTTTTATCAGGTATTCATACCCCTTACTAGATGAAATACGCCCTATACTGACTATAATGTTACTTTTTTTCCTTTTTTCGTAATTAATGAACTTAAATTTATCTAAATCGACCCAACGTTTTATAATTACTATTTTTTCTTCCGGAACATCAAAGTTCTTCTTCATATGCCTTGCTACTACAGTTGAAGGACAAATTACATATTTACCCCAACCCATAACTTTACTAAAAAATTTATTCTTATAGACTCCGTGGGCTGTAGTTATAAAATTAGCACGGCTAAAACGGGTGGCAAAAAAACCAATCCAAGCCGGCACCCTACTGCGAGCATGAACTATATCGATACTTTCCTTCTCTATTATTCGGCGCAAAGCCGGTATGATAAAGAGGCTTGCTATCGATTTTTTATAGACGGCTAATTTATAATGTTTAATCTTCTCTGCTTCTAGCTCTTTGACTAGCCTTCCTCCTCCGCTAACGACAATATTAGCAATATCTTTCTTTTTAAAAAACTTCACTATGTCGATAACGCCCCTTTCTATACCGCCTACGTTCATAAAAGGGACTATCTGTAAAATCTTCACTTTAATTGTCTCCTAAATATACTATAACAATCTTAGAGTATTTTCTTTAAGGCTTCTTTTAATACTATTTTATTCTTTTCTCTGATTAAAGATGTCTTTAAATTTAATTCTTCCAAGTTATAAGGTTTTGATAAAAAAGAAATATCTTCTGACATCGATGCTAAAAAAGAACGATGCCGATTATCTTGCCGTTCTAGCGATACGCTGACGCAAGACTTACCTAAAGAAGCAGCTTCCGAAAGCATAGAAATGCTTTCGCTGCTTACAAAAACTATATCTGATAAGATATTAAAACCTTCGAAAACGAAATTATAATTATTTTGATTCGCTAAAACTAATGCTTCTATATTAGCAAAATTATTTAATTCCTGTTTTAGATATTTTTCGATATCCTTAGGAGTCCGGCGTGAAGTACTGATAAGCATTTTAAAATTTTCTTTAAGGCAAAATTTTTGTAACTGCAATATAAAAATCCTAAGATTAGCGAAAAATTCTCTCATGCTATTTAAAGGCCCCCCTATGAATAAAGCTATCTTTTTATCTTTGCTTAGTTTAAAAAAATCTTGGCATTCACTTACTTTATTCTCAAGATCCTGAGGGTAAAATAAAGCCCCTTTTATAACTGCGGTATTAGCACCTTTAATATCATCATGTTCCGGCACTATTGTTAAATCAAACTTACTCAAAGGAAGGTTTGGACGCAAAATAACTACTGATTTAGAACCTAAATAGGAAGAAAATAATTTATTAATAGGGGCTACGGCACTGCCAGTACTAATTACGATATCGGCAAATAAACTATCTAACTTTTTTCTGGTGTTTTTATCTAGTAACAAAAATAGACACCGCCCACACCCTTGACAATGTTTGCCGGAAAAAAAAGCGCAAACTTCTGCTAAAATTCTCATCAACTTATTCTTATACTTAACTTCTACTATTTCGCTCTCTACTAAAGAAGTATTTTCTTTTAAAGATGCTAAAACTGCTTGCGATTGTTTAATATGCCCAACTTTTCCGTCACTTAAAATTATAACAGTCTTATCTTTTTTATACTTGAAACGTTTATAATTCCAAAAGTATTCCGCCGGATGCTCCTCTAAATACTCCTGATAAAGTTTATTTAAATAAGTCAATATTTCTTTAGTATCCTTATTGATAGTTTCTATGGGCTTTCCTATTTTAAGCGTTTGATTAAAACCTTTTTGTCGGTAAGAAAAGGCTGGATATATTTTTTTATTAAATTTTTTGGCTAAATAAACTGCTCCTTGTGGAGTAGGAACTAAATGTGAAAAAAAACTGACATCTGGAGCATCTTTCTCAGCGCCTTGATCTACTACCATACCGATTAAATAATCTTGTTTCAAACATTTAATTAATTCTTTTAAGCTAAAGCATATTTTTATGCCGGTCTTATCTCTTAATTCATTTAAAAATCTATCTATAGGTTTATTTTTCTGCGGTTTTACAAAAACAGCATACTTATATCTTTGCGCTAAAGGTACAGTAGACACCTCCCAGTTACCGGCGTGTATAGTTACATATATTCCTCCATCAGAACCCATATGTTCTGTCCCTATGGTAGTAACATATTTATATATTCGCGGAGCAATCAAATTTTCTATTATACCTAAACTGAAATTATAAAAACTTTGATGTAATATCGCATGTATCTTACGGCGTGATTCCCTAGGGAAGGCTAATTTCAAATTACGAAAAGCTGTACTTCTTTTACGTCTATTAAAATATAATGAATAACCTATTATTTTTGCTAAGAATAAAGATACCACCAAGGGAAGCTTAAGTAATATCTTTTGGATAATTTTTGCTAAATAATACATCGCTAATTTTTGCTTATCTTACTGATTATTGTCTCTAATAAATCTTGGTTATTCTCTATCTCGATTTCGATATTTAAGATATAAATATCGACTTTGGGCTTAGTAGTTGGCAAGTGATATTTATCCTTAGCGGTAATTACTAAACCAAAAATATTTTTCCTTATTAAATCTTCCTGTAGGCTATTGAATTCGTCTTTAGATAATTCATAATGGTCGGGATATTTTAGATAAAGCTGGATATCTAAACCTAAATCTTTTAATTTATTAAAAAAGCCTTCAGGATATCCGATAGCGGCAAAAGCCGCTAATTTCTCTTTCTTAACCCTCTCTATTGAAATGTCTTGATTAGCTAAGTTTTTTATGTTCTTAAAGCTATAACGGGAGCAATACACTTTAGCATGAGGCGCTAAAGTTAAAATATTTTTTCGCACTAATGATAGGTTTTTAATATCATCACAATAGTTTAATATGATAATATTTGCCCGCCTTAAAGAAGAAAAAGGCTCTCTAAAAAAATAGGCTGGTATCAGGCGGTATTTTCTAGTAAATTCTCTGGCTCCCATAATCAAAATATCTATATCTCTTTTGAGTCTGCGATGCTGGAATCCATCATCTAAGATAAATAAGTCAAAAAGAGATTCAAATTTTCTTACTAATTCACAGCGATTAGGAGAAGAAAAAACGTCTTTTATCTTTTCTTTAAGCAATTTGTCCTCATCTTTACCGTATCCTCGCCGTAATACTGCCACTTTAAACTGAGAAGATAATTTTTCGTAAAGCCAAATACAAAAAGGGGTTTTGCCTGAACCAGCCCAAGAAATATTGCCTACGCTGATTACTTTAGCTTGAGACGAATAGGTTTTTATTAAATTGCGGTCATAAAGAATATTACGCAAAATTACAATCAAACCGTAAAGAAGTGATAAGAGGTAAAGAAAAAAATAAAAAAAATTCTCTAGTAAATTTCGCTTATCCTTATCTAAAAAATTTAAATACCAGCTTTTAAGACTTAAAAACATAAATCGTAATGTAGTGCCTAAACTTCCAAAGATTTAGCGATTACGCTTAAATTATTGTCCAAACTTCTTTTTTCTTCTTCAAAAACCTCTAAACACCTATTCCTTAAGTTTCTACGTAAAGCTCCATCTTTTACCAATCGTAATAATATTATCTTAAACTCATCGATATCTTTAAATTTAAGAGCTGCTCCCTTTTTTAGAACTACCTCCTCAATATCGCAAAAATTCTCCATATGAGGACCGAAAAGAGTAGATTTTAAAAAATATATCGGCTCAAGAATATTATGCCCGCCAATATTAGCTATGCTTCCGCCAATAAAACAAATATCGGAAATGCTGTAAAAATATAATAGTTCTCCCACTGTATCTATTAAAAAAACCGTATTATCGTAAGGTAAATCGAAATTAAGCTTGCTGGTCTTTACCGATTTAAATCCTAAAGAAAAAATTGTCTTTTCAACAGACGCAACTCGTTCGGGATGACGCGGCGCAATAATCAAAATAAGTTCGGGTGCTAATTGTAAAATATCCTTATAGATTTGCAGTATAGCTTCTTCTTCAGGGGCATGAGTACTAGCGGCAATGAGGATGATGTTATTATTTTTTTTCAAAAGCGGTAAGTATTTTCTTTTTATATCCAGTAATTTTTCCTGATCTATATATATACTTTCAAATTTCATATTACCGCTTATTATAACCTTATCTTCGCTAGCTCCTAAAGTTAAAAATCTTTTCTTATACATCTCATTTTGTACCGCTATATATTGACATTTATTCAAAACTTTTCTGATAAACGGCTTTATTAATTTGTATCTCTTAAAGGCTTTGTCAGAGACTCTGCCATTAATTATTATTACCGGAATATTTTTTCTGTTTAAACAATCAAAAATATTAGGCCAAATTTCTGTTTCTACCGCTACAAAGATTTTAGGCTTAATTATTCTTATTGCTTTTTTTATGATAAAAGTAATATCAAACGGAAAAAAGAATATTTCAGCTAAATGAGAGTAATGTTTTCGGGCGGTAAAATTACCGGTTAAAGTTGTAGTTGTTAATACGATAGGACAATTATATACTTCTTTTAATCTTTTTATTAGGTTTGCGATCAAATTTACTTCGCCAACACTGACAACCTGAATCCAAATAGCAGGGTCTTTAGAAATCCTAGAGATAAAACCTAGCTTTTCTTTTAAAGAGACTAAGTTTATTTTTTTACGCCAGAAATAAACAGGCGAATAAATTATAAACCCTAAAATAAAGAAGAAATCGTAAATAAAATATAGTGATCTCATTTTTTATTTAGCGCGCGGATGCGCTTTAAGATAAACCTTTTTCAAAGAATCTATCGTCAAATGAGTATATACTTGAGTAGTCGAAATATTAGTATGTCCGAGAAGCTCTTGAACGCTTCTTAAATCAGCACCGCGATTAAGAAGATGTGTGGCAAAAGAATGGCGAAAAGTATGCGGAGAAGCTTTCAGGTAAATAGCAGCTTTTTTAATATACTTATAAACTATACCTCGCAGACCCCTATCACTTAAAGCTGTATTCCTTTTATTAAGAAATAAAAATTCGCTTTTATCTTGACGGACATCAAGGTAACGTTTAATGCTAGTTACTGCTGGTTCACCTAAAGGAAGAAGGCGTTCTTTTCTGCCTTTTCCTCTAACTTTAGCTACTCCACTAATAAGGTCGACATTTTCTATCTTTAAAGAGACTGCTTCGGAAACTCTAGCTCCAGTAGAGTAAAGAAATTCCAAAATTGCTTTATCCCGTAAACTTAAAATATCTTTACCATCAGCTAAATCTAAAATTTTTTTGACTTCTTGTTCGGTTAAAAATTTAGGTAGGGGTTTATCGGTACGCGGATATATTAGGCTAGAAGCAGGATTACTTTTTATTATCCCCTCTCTTAAAATAAATTTAAAAAAACTCTTAAGAGTGGATATTTTACGCGAAAGGCTTCTTTTACCTAATTGTTTTTCGCTAAGTAAACTTAAATATTTGCGTAATAAAAAATAATCGATATTCTTTATATCCTCTCCTTTACGGGAATCTAGAAAATTTTTAAACTCGATAAGATCCTTTTTATAATTGGCTATCGTGTGAGCGGAATAATTCTTTTCAATCGTAAGGTAATCCAAAAATTTATCGATATAGTAAACAAAAGGAATCATAAAACTTGATTATCTTCAAATTCAGTGTTATCGGGGAGTTTTCGAACGGTATAAGTGCATTTCGGGAACTTACTACAGCCATAGAAATGTTGTCCGCTTCGGCTTACTCTTTCTATAAGATAGCCTTCTTTACAAGTCGGGCAAAGATAACCGGTAGAAATGCTTTCAGCATAACGGCAATGAGGAAATCTTTCGCAACTTAAAAATTTTCCCCTTCGAGACCACTTAATAACCATTCTCCCCTGGCACTTTGGACAAATCTTGTCCGAATATTCTACGTCTTTCTTCAACGTATCTAAAATTTCGTCTATTTGTTTTTTAAAAGAAGGGTAAAAATCTTCTAAAATTTTATTCCATTTGATTTTGCCTTCTTCAACTTCGTCCAATTGTTCTTCCATAGAAGCAGTAAACTTTTCATCTACTATCTTTGGAAAATAATTTACTAGCAAATCGCTTACTTTAATTCCTAATTCAGTAGGAATAAAGCTTCTTCTTTCACGTTTTATATAGTGTCTTTTAATTAAAGTGTAAATGGTAGGTACATAGGTAGATGGCCTGCCAATACCTTTATCTTCTAGTATTTTGACTAAAGAAGCATCGTTATATCTTGGAGGGGGTTTAGTGCTATGTTCCATAACTTCTAAACTATCCAAAATAATCTTCTGTCCGTTTTCTAATTGAGGTAGCTCTGTTATTTGAGGATCATTATCAAAAACTTTCAGGTAACCATCAAATATTATTTTACGGCCAGAAACCTCGAACTCAGCCTCTGGAGAACTTATNNATAATTACATTTTTATTTTCAAATATGGCTTCTGACATAAATACTGCTATAAATCTACGCCAGATTAAATCGTATAGTTTTAACTCATCTTCAGATAAAAAACCGGCTACTTCATCGGGACGACAATAAACATTGGTGGGACGTATTGCTTCGTGAGCTAATTGCGCGCCTTTTTTCTTGCGGTAGTGATGTTCCTGCGAAGATAAGTATTCCTTACCAAAAACTTTCTGAATAAGCTCTTTAGCTTCGACTTTAGCCTTAGGGCTAATATGGAAAGAATCGGTACGCATATAAGTGATAAGGCCGGTCATTTTATCATTTATCTGTACGCCTTCATATAGCTTTTGGGCATTAAACATAGTTTTTTGGGCTGAAAATCTTAATTTATTAAAAGCATCTTGCTGCAGCAAAGAAGTAATATAAGGTGGTAGCGGCCGGCGAATCATTCTTCTGCTAGCTATCTTGGTTACATAGTAATCTTGCTGTTTTATATTTTCAAGCTGTCTTAAAGCTTCTTCCCGGCTATGAAAAATAGCTTTTTTACCTTTATACTTGTTAAGTTTCGCCCTAAATACGGCATCATTAACCTTAAATACCCCCTCGATAGAAAAAGTTATCTCCGGTTTAAACCGAAGAATATCCTTTTCTCTTTCTACTATGTATTTTAAAGCTATAGATTGAACCCTTCCTGCTGAAAGGCCTCTTACTATTTTCTTCCATAAAAGCGGTGAGAGATTATAGCCAACAACCCGGTCTAAAACTCTTCTGGCTATCTGAGCGTTAACCTTATCCATGTCTAAATCAGTTGGTTTTTTAAAGGCATCGTGGAGAGCTTCTTCGGTAATCTCATGAAATACTACCCTTAAAAATTTTAACTTTTTTTTGGACAGTTCATTTTTTATATGCCAGCTGATAGCCTCACCTTCCCGGTCAGAATCGGTAGCTAAATATATAATCTCTTTGTCTTTAGTTTTTTTCTTTATCTGGCTAATTATTTTTTCTTTACCAGAGATAACATGGTAAACCGGATTAAAATCATTTTTGATATCTATCGCCATCTTATTAGGCGGTAAGTCTATAATGTGCCCCATAGAAGATATTACCTCGTAATCTTCCCCTAATATCGAGAAAATAGTCTTGGCTTTAGTGGGAGACTCAACTATTACTAAATACTTACTCATAATATTTTTAAATAATAAATAATTTTTAACATGCTACTAAATTCAATTCCTCCAATATATCCTCTACGGAGTTCACTAGTTTAGCTCCTTCTTTAATAAGCGCATTAGTTCCATTACTTAAAGGCGAATCAATTTTCCCCGGTATAGCAAAAACATCTCTATTCTGTTCACAAGCCAATCGTGCAGTTATCAAAGCACCACTCCTTAAAGCCGCTTCTACTACCAATACTCCCTTCGACAATCCGCTAATAATTCTATTCCTTCGCGGAAAGTTTTCTTGTAAAGGAGGAGTTAAAAGAGGGAATTCCGATAACACAACTCCTCTTTTTATAATTTCTTTAAAGAGATATTTATTTTCTCGAGGGTAAATATTTAATAATCCGCTGCCTAAAACAGCAACGCTTTCGCCTTTTACTATTGCTCCTTTATGAGCACTGGTATCAATGCCTCTAGCTAGTCCGGAAACTATAACTATACCCAAAGATGACAAGCGGCAAGAAAATTCTCTGGCTATAGATAAGCCGTAAGATGTGGATTTTCTACTACCAACGATAGCAAATAAAAACTTATCAAGAATTTTACTATCGCCTAAAAGATAAAGTACCACCGGGGGATTATCTATTTCTTTCAAAAGTAAAGGGTATTCTTTATCAAAAATATCGATAACATTTATTCTTTCTTTCTTAATTAAGGCTTCTTCTCTATCCAAGATATTAGACTGCTGTAATTGTAATATTTTTTTAATATCTTCTTCCCATAAACCGGCATTTTTTAAATCAACGGATTTTATATTTAGAATATCATCGATATCCTTTAAATAATCAATGATATTTTTTATCTTTTGAGGGATAAAATTTAGAAGATTAAGAAAAATTGAACCTCTTTTAGCCATTTTTTAATTTATTAACAATCATATCAACTATTTCTTTAACAGTAAGTTTTTCGGTATTAATAGCATAGTGGGCCTGAAGATAAAAAGGCTCTCTTTTTTTAAGCAGAGATTCTATTTGCTTTAAAGGGTCTTCAACTTTCAAAAGCGGCCTATGCCTTTCATTTTTTATCCGCTGATAAATAACCTTTGCCGAAGCTTTAAGGTTAAATACCAACCCAGTATTCTTAAGGATCTTTAGGTTCTCAACACTGCAAATGAGCCCTCCGCCACAACTAACTACTAGATTTTGTTTTAAAGAAATCTCTTTTAAAAGTTCTTTTTCGGCTTTCCGAAAATAACTTTCTCCTTTTTGTGAAAAAATATCGACTATTTTTAAACCTTCTCTTTTTTCTATTATTTCATCCATGTCTAGGAATTCTTGCTTTAAATAATTAGCTAATGCTTTGCCGACTAAGCTTTTGCCTACACCCATAAACCCGACTAAGTATATATTTTTCATATATATATTATATGTAATTAGATAAAGTATCATTATCTTTAGAATAAATAGATTTGTCAACCCTTGGGATAATAAAATGGTAAATATCAAAAGATATGAAAAGCAGGCGGAATTTGAAAATTTATCTTAAATATACCGAGCCTGGCAGCTAATGGCGTTTATTATTTGGCGTATTTTTTTATTAGATTAAGGGCAATAATATTTCTTTGAATCTGGTTAGTGCCTTCGTAAATTTGAGTTATCTTAGCGTCACGCATGAATTTTTCTATCGGATAATCCCGCATATAGCCGTAACCGCCGTATATCTGAACGGCATTGGTAGCAACTTCCATGGCTACGTCAGAAGCAAAAAGCTTGGCTGCTGCACTAGCTGCACCGGAATCTTTTATGCCCCGGTCTATCATAGAAGCAACACTATAAACCAAACTTCTTGCAGCTTCAGTCTTGGTAGCCATATCAGCTAACATCCACTGAATCCCTTGAAAAGAACTTATAGTTTTGCCAAACTGTACCCGTTGATGCGCATATTGAGTAGCAAGCTCTAAAGACCCTTGGGCTATACCTACTGCTTGAGCTGCTACGCCGGGACGAGATTGATCAAATGTTTTCATGGTAGCAATAAAACCTGTCCCTTCTTTTGCCCCTAAAAGGCTCTCCTTAGGTACTTTCACCATCTTAAAAATTAGTTCCGAAGTAGAAGATGCTCTTATGCCCATCTTCTCTTCTTTCTTACCGAAAGTAAATCCTTCCATCCCTTTTTCAATAATAAAAGCTGACACTCCGCGCGGCCCTTTATCTTTATTAGTCACGGCAATAATGGTATAAATTTCGGCATCACCGCCGTTAGTAATAAAATGCTTAGTGCCATTTAGAATATAATTATCTTTATCTTTTCTAGCCGTAGTTTTTACACCGGAAGCATCGGAACCGGCTTCGGGTTCGGTCAACCCAAAAGCTGTTAATTTTTTGCCAGAAGCTATCTCAGGTAAATATTTTTTCTTTTGCTCTTCGGTACCAAAAAGAAGGATAGGAAACATCCCTAAAAAAGAAGCAGCATAGCAAGTGGCAACTCCACCGTCTACGCGCGAAATTTCTTCGGTAGCAATGCATAAATCAATAAGCCCTCCGCCCATTCCGCCGTATTGTTGGGGAATACATAAAGAAAATAGGTCCGATTGAGCTAAAACTTTTATTATTTCGGTAGGAAATTGCTCTTTTTCATCTAATTCCCGAGATAACGGTCTTATCTTTTCCTCAGCTATCTGGCGCGATAACTCCCGTAACATCTTTTGTTCTTCCGTTAAATTATAATCTACAAGAAACATTGGTTCCTCCTTTCTGAGTATAATAATTTAATTTTAAATCTACAAAAAATATTAAGATTAATTCTAACTACTAAAACTATTTCTGTCAAATCTTTTAGCCTAAAATGATATCTTTAGTTAGAACTTAAAGCCAAAGGTACAATCTCCGCAAGAGTCGGATGTACGAATAAACATTTTCGTAAATCTTCGACTCTTAGATTATTTTTAATACCTAAAGTAAACAGACTAATAATTTCACCTGCTGTTTGAGAAATTACTCCAGCCCCTATTATTCTATCTTCTTCATCCGTAAGGACTTCCATAAATCCGTCATTGTCTTTATAAACGTAAGAAGAAGAGAATTTAGAAAAACTATTTTTTATTATTTTATACTTAATATTTTTGGCCCTAGCTTCATCTTCTAAAATTCCTACCTTAGCCAAAGAAGGCAGCGCAAAAACACACTCCGGAACTGCTCGATAGTCTTCTTTAATAGGCTTACCGTTTATATTATTAATACAAATATCACCTTGATATTCGGCTATATAAGCTAAAAGCTTCTTACCGTTTATATCGCCGCAAGCATAAATATTATCGACGTTAGTTCTTAAATATTCATCGGTTCTTATCCATCCTTTCGAATCTAAAAAAATACCTAAACTTTCTACATTTAAACCTTCTAAGTTAGGTTTTCTGCCAACTGCAGAAATAACTATATCATAATTTTCAAAATCTTTAATAGTTACTTCCTTATTAGTTTCTATTTTAATACCTTTCTGCTCTAATAATACCCGCAAGCGTCGGCAAAGATAACTATCAAAATTAGTAAGTATGTCTTTTTCTTTTTCCATTACTGTAATATTCTTACCAAAACCATGTAATAAAGAAGCAATTTCTATACCGATATAACCGCCGCCAATAATTAGAATCCGGTCAGCTAAATCAGGCTTGGTGAGAATATTTTCAGCAGTGATAACTTTGGGATAATTAAGAAGTATCTTGGGCAAAGAACCGGTAGCAATAATAATATTACTGGCTTTTATCTTGGCATCGCCTACCAAAAGAGTATTTTTGTCTAAAAAACTGGCTTTACCCCAAATTATATCGATACCTTGTTTTTTTAAAAATTTAAATAGGGGGGTTTTGATCTTCTCGATCGTATCTTGGCTACCTTTATAAGCCTTAGCCCAAGAAATATTAGTCTTTAAAGCATTTAGAAGAAATTTAACTGGAATGCAACCATTATTAAGGCATATTCCGCCTAAAGTATCTATTTTCTCTTCAATTAAAACAGTTTTTAAGCCTAGGGCAATAGATTTTTTTGCGCTAGCAATACCGGCTGGACCAGCTCCAATTATCGCTACATCATACATTCTTTAAAAGGCTTGCTGTTCTTCGCAGTTCTTTTAACTCAGAAGCGCTTAATGATAGCTTTAAAATATTGGCTATGCCTTTACGGTTGATAATACAAGGCGCTCCTAAGCAGATATCGTGTAAGCCATACTCGCCTTTAAGCAATACCGATACCGGGATAACTTCGTTTTTATCGAAAGCAATGGCTTCTATTAACTTGCAACAAGCTAAAGCCGGAGCAAAATTAGCACTTTTATTCTTTAATAAATCTACAATTTCTGCTCCTCTTAATTGAACTCTACTCTTTAGTTGCCTAAAATTATTTTTTTTAACTAATTTGGACAAATCCTCGTCTTCTATTTTTATCCGATTAAGATTAACAATCATATCTTTGCTATGTGGACCGTAAACGCAACCGCTAAAAGAAGATGTACAAACGCCGGTAGTTTTATGAAGGATATTATAAAGACGGGCGGTATCTAAAGAAGATCCCATACCAAAAACTTTGAGCCTTGAGAAACCGGTATTTTTAATAAAAAGGCGAGTCATGACATCTAAAGGATTGGTAACTACGATTACAATTGAATCGGGAGCTAATTTTTTTATTTTTCGGGCGATATCTTTACCAATATCGGAGTTAATTTTTAAAAGGTCTAAACGACTCATGCCCTTCTTGCGAGCAATTCCAGCTGTGACTACTATTATATCTGAATTCTTAATTATGGAAAAATTACTATCACCTCTTATCTTCGTCGAAAAGTTTAAAAATCCTCTAGTATCTTCTAAATCTAACGCTACTCCTTGGGCTAAATCTCTATTAACATCGACTAAAGCTAATTCTGATACTTTAAGTTGAGCTAAAACATCAAAAGCTAAAGTTGCCCCCACACCGCCAGAACCAATTATAGAAATCTTTTTAACCATTATTTTACAGTAATTTTTTTATTTTCGAAATAATTGCTAAACTCATTTCTTTAGTGCCCACAGCACTCTTGTCGTTACGGTCGGCTTTTAAATCATAAGTAACCGCAACGCCTTCATTAATTACCTCTCTTACCGCTTGTTCCAAGATTTTAGCTTTCTTTTCTTCTCTTAAAAACTTAAGCATAAGAGCTGCCGAAAGAATAGTAGCGGTCGGATTAACTTTATTTTTTCCGGTATACTTAGGAGCGCTACCGTGAGTAGGCTCAAAAACCGCTATTTCATCACCGATATTAGCACCGGCAGCCAAACCTAACCCTCCTGTTAAACCAGCACATAAATCCGAAATTACATCTCCGTATAGGTTAGGTAGAACTAAAACGTCAAAATTATTAGGGCAACGAACTAACTGCATCGATAAATTATCGACTATAAAGTCGCTAGCTTCTATTTTATCCTTAAACTCTTCCGCTACGTGGTAAAAAGTATCCAAGAATAAACCATCGGTATATTTCATTATGTTAGCTTTATGCACACAACTTACCTTTTTACGTTTATTCTTTAAGGCATAATTAAAAGCAAAACGCGCAATTCTTTCGCTAGCAAAATTAGAAATAGGTTTGATAGAGATAGCGCTGTCAAAACGTAACTTTTTAACCGATAAGGAATTTACCGTATCAATAATCTTTTTGGCTTCGGAGCTATTTTCCGCAAATTCTACCCCTACATATAAATCTTCGGTATTTTCCCGCACTATCACAATATCTACATTTTTATACATGTTGCCGGGAACATTAAAAGTTTTGACTGGTCTTAAGCAAACATATAAATCGAAAAGTTGTCTTATAGCTACATTAATAGAACGAAAACCGCGGCCAATCGGAGTAGTAATAGGGCCCTTTAAAGCTATCTTATTTCTCTTTATTGACTCTACGGTATCTTCGGGTAGAAGATTACCACTCTTTTTTAAAGCTTCTTCTCCAGCTATCTTTCTTTCCCATTCTAAATCAACGCCTAAAGCTTCTAAACAAGAAATTGCGGCATCAATAACTTCTGGACCAATCCCATCTCCAGGAATCACAGTAACCTTACGACTCATGCTACTTTAAAGTCTTTATACTTTTTTAAGTAATTAATTATTCCTCCGCAATTAATTAATTCTTTGCGAAAAGAATCCCAAGGATTAAATTTAACGACAATATCTTTAGAGTTTTTGATAACCCCTTTGTTTAAATCTATTTCTATAAAATCCCCCTCTGATAATAAAGAAGTATCAGCCTCTACTAAAGCCAATCCGATATTAAAAGCATTACGGTAAAAGATACGGGCAAAACTCTTTGCTACTACACAAACAATACCGGATTCCTTAATAACCCAAGGAGCCTGCTCCCGTGATGAACCCATACCGAAATTTTCTCCGGCTACGATTATAGATTCGCCGGGCACCAATTCTTTGTAGAAAGAAGGTCTTATATCTTCAAAAAGGTATTTAGAGAGTTGTTTCATATCGGTAATAGAAAATTTGTATCTACCGGATATTATCCAATCAGTATTGATATTGTCCGAAAATTTAAAAATTTTTCCTTTAATAAGCATAACTAAAAAATATTTTAATTTTACAAACTATCAAATTCAGCAATGCTTTTGACTTTCGTTAAGGCAGCCTCTCTGGTAATTATTCCCTTCTTCACCATAGTCTTTAGGGATTTATCCATAGTACACATGCCATACTGAGCTCCCATCTGTAATAAAGAGGGCATTTGGGCAATATCATTTTCCCGAATTAAATTTCTTATACCTGGAGTAGAAACCATTACTTCGGTAGCTAAAATTCTACCTTTTCCATCAGCGCGCGGCAATAGGACCTGTGAGATAACTCCTTGTAAACACTCAGCAAGTTGTACGGTAACCTGCCGCTGTTGATAGGGAGGGAAAACATCGATTATTCGCTGTATGGTTTGAGGAGCATCGGGAGTATGTAGAGTAGCTAAAACTAAATGTCCAGTTTCAGCAGCAGTCAAAGTAGTAGCTATGGTATCTAAGTCTCGCATTTCGCCGACTACGATTACATTGGGATCGTGTCTTAAAGCTCTTTTTAATGCTTCCGGAAAAGAATGAGTATCGGAATATATTTCTCGCTGTTTTATAATACTCTTTTTATTCTGATAAATAAATTCGATAGGGTCTTCTATACAAATGATTATTTCTTCGCGGTTACTATTAATAAAATTAATCATTGAAGCTAAAGTTGTACTCTTACCGGTTCCGGTCGGTCCAGTTACCAGTACTAACCCGTTTGGCCTTTTAACGAAATCATATACTACGTCCGGTAAACCTAGTTCATCGATAGAAGGTATCTTAATGGGTATTCTTCTTAGGGCAGCTTCAACAAAATTTTTTTGAATATGGATATTGGCCCGGAACCTATCCATATTAGGCAGAGCAAACGAAAAATCTAATTCCTTATCCCTCTCAAAAATAGCTTTTTGTTCATCATTTAATATGCTATATATTAAACTTTTAGAATCTTCTTTGGATAAAGGCGGAAAATCAGTAACTATAAGCTTTCCGTTAATTCTTATCACCGGTGGGTTTCCTACTGTTAAATGAAGGTCGCTAGCATTGCGCTCTTGAGTTAATTTCACAAGATTATATATATTAAGCATAATACCCTCCTTATTCTATTGTACTTTTTATAAAAAACGCCGCGGATCGTAAATTTTACCCTTTATTGCAGATGCAACTACTGTGGCTGGCGATGCTAAATAAATAAAACTCCGCGGATTACCCATTCTTCCTTTAAAATTTCTATTGGCAGTAGAAATTACTACCTCCTCGTCGGCAGGAACTCCTTGATGCGTACCTACACAAGGACCACAACCCGGCGGTAAGATAATCGCACCAGCTTCTATAAATACTCTTATTATCCCCTTCTTAAATGCTTTCAAAAATATTTCTCTGGAAGCAGGAGCTACTAACAGTTTAACATCTCTATGCACTTTTCTACCTTTCAAAATTTTCGCTCCAATAGCTAAATCTTCCAATCTGCCATTAGTACAAGTACCTAAGAATGCTTGATTAATTCTGACTTCTCCGATATCATCGATAGCTAAACCGTTATCAACGCTATGGGGTTTAGCTATATAAGGCGGTAATTTAGAAACATCAAATTCTAAAACTTTACTGTAGGAACATTGCTTATCGGGATAAACCGGTTGGTACTTTTTTATCTTTCGTTCTCTAAGAAAAGAGAGAGCTTTTGCGTCTGGAGAAATTAAACCGCATTTAGCACCAAATTCAATAGTCATATTAGTAATAGTAAACCTTGCTTCTAAGGATAACTTACTTATTGCTTCTCCGCTAAACTCAACTGACTTATAAGTAGCTCCATTGGCCCCTAATTTATTTATTATATAAAGAATAATATCTTTGCTATAAACTCCTTTAGGCAATTTACCTTTAACGACTATTTTATAGGTTTCTGGTACTTTAAACCAATTCTTGCCGGTCATAAGAGTAACTGCTAAATCAGTCGATCCCACTCCAAAAGCGGCAGCGCCTAAGGCTCCGGCAGTAGAAGTATGAGAATCAGCGCCCAAGATCAAGGCTCCCGGATAAGCAAAACCTTCTTCTATCACTAGCTGATGAGATATTCCGCAACCAACATCATAGAATAAAGTCTTATTATCTCTTTGAAACTGACGCATATAAGAATGCACTTTGGAAACGCCTAAATTGGGTGAAGGACTGCTATGATCTATAAACATAGCATACTTTTTAGGTAAAACTACTTTTCTTTTGGAAGCTAAAATGCTGTCAATAACTAAAGCTGATGTTCCATCCTGCGAAAAACAAAAGTCAACCTTACAAATGCCAACATCATTAGCGTTTAAAGAAGTGTTGGCATGATAAGAAAGTATCTTTTCTATTATTGTTTTAGCCATATAAAACGGTATGCTTTATGCTAATTATCAAAGTTTATTCAAAAACGCTTTTATACGCTCGATACCTTTTTTAATACTTTCTAAACTGGTAGCAAAACTGAAACGTACAAATCCTTCCTGTCCAAAAGAATCGGTGGGAATACATGAAACTAAACCTTCTTCTAGAAGTCTAGTGGCAAATTCTGGAGAAGTTAAACCTGTTTTTCGGATATCACAAAACATATAAAAAGTGCCTTCGGGTTTAACAGCCTCTAAGGCGCTACACTCAGATAATCCTTTCCATAACGCATCGCGGCGCTTTTGAAACTCTTCTTTTATACCGTAAGACCACTTTTTATCCTTTAAAGCTGCCAGAGCAGCCCGTTGGGATATCGAAGAAGTACAAGAAGTAGTGTGATCTATTACTTTTAAAGCTTCTTCAATAACTTCTCTATCGGCAGCTAAATAGCCTATGCGCCAACCTGTCATCGAGAAAGCCTTAGAAAAACCGTTCACAGTAATGGTAAATTTTTTAGCATCACCTATGGAAGCAAAACTTGCATGTTTATGGCCGTCATAAGTTAAAATTTCGTAGATCTCATCGCTAATTACATAAATATTCTTGTTCTTAACTAAATCATAAATATCTGACAATTCGGAATGAGTATAGGTTAAGCCGGTAGGATTATTAGGGTAATTTAGTAATAAGACTTTAGTCTTAGAAGTTATTACTTTTTCCAATGCCGAAGCCTTTATCTTAAATTTATCTTGCCCAAGAGTAGGTAAAAATTTAATTTTGCCGCAAGTGAGCTTAACCATTTCAGGATAACTTACCCAATAAGGAGCTGGTATAATAACTTCGTCATTAGCTCCGGTAATTGTCAATAAGGCTGCAAAAAGAGCATACTTAGCCCCACAAGTAACTATTATATTATCACCTGAAATATCTATGTTATTATCATTTCTAAGTTTATTAGCAATTTGCTCCCGTAATTCCGGTATTCCGGCAGAAGGAGTATATTTGGTAAAACCTTCTTCAATAGAAGCTATAGCAGCATTCTTAATATAAGCCGGAGTATCAAAATCTGGCTCTCCCGCTGCAAAATTTACGATGTCTTTACCTTCTTTTATTAATTTTTTTGTTAAAGCTGTTATTTTAAGAGTTGTTGATTTACTAAGAGAAGAAACTTGAGGGTTTATCATATCTACGGCTTTAAAAAACACTTTTGTTTAGAGAGCGTCTCTTTCTTTTTTAAAAATCTTCTTAACTCCGGAAACAACTCCTTTTTTAGGTTTTTTCTCTTTTTTAGGAGCTAGTTTTTTCTCTTTTTCTTCTAATGGCACCTCTTTATCTTGCTTCTTATGCTCTTTATGGCCTTTGGGCTTTTTTATAATTCTTGTTAATTCAAATAAAGAAAGAAGCGCTCCATCTCCGCGCCTTCTGCCAAGAGTGATTGCCCGGCTATAACCACCGGCAATATTAGCGAAACGTGGAGCTATAACTTCAAAAAGTCTCTTAACTAAATTATGATCTCCTAACTTGATGTAAGCCAAACGTTTATGATGCAATGTTCCTTTTTTACCTAAAGTAATTAGATGATCTATTTCTCTTCTTAAATACTTCGCTCGGGAAACAGTAGTTATTATACGTTCGTTGATAATCACTGCTTTTGATAAAGCTTTAATCAAAGCTTTTCTTTGAGCCCGAGGCCGAGAAAATTTTTCGCTTTTTTTTCTATGTCTCATAGTGATTCCAATTTATTTCTGTCTATCTTCATACCAAAAGAAAGCCCCATGCTTTTTAGCAAAGCTGAAACTTCTTCTAGAGATTTTTTACCAAAATTCCGATAAGAAAGGACTTCGGGTTCGGCCTTTTCTACTAAATCGGCTAAAGTTTTTATGTTGGCTTCTCTTAAGCAATTGCTGCTTCTTACTGTTAGTTCCAGTTCAGATACTGGTATTTTTAACTTTTCATAGAGTGCTACTTCTTCCGGAGTTAAATCTTCGTATTCCTCCTCGGGAAGCTCTCCTAAAGAGAAGAAAAGTTCAAAATGTTTATTCATTACTTTAGCGGCATAAATCAAAGCTTCTTTAGGCTCAATACTAGCATTAGTAAAAATTTCTAAAATTAGCTTATCATAATCGGTACGTTTTCCAACTCTAGTATTTTCTACTTTAAAAGATACTCGCTTAACGGGAGTAAATATAGAGTCAATAGCGATAACCCCTAAAGCCATCCCTTCTCTTTTGTTAGCTTCTGCCGGAACAAATCCTCTACCCCTACCAACTTCCATCTCAATATTTAGCTTAGCTTTTTTGGAAGTCATAGTAGCTATATGCAAATCTGGGTTAACAACTTCAATCGTCTCATCGGTTACTATATCCTTGGCTGTAACTTCCTTTTCGCCTTCGGCTTTTATGTATATTTTTTTCGGCGCGCGCGAATAAGTTCTTAATACTAAATTTTTTATATTAAGAATAATCTCAGGAATATCCTCTAATACGCCTTCAATAACCGAAAATTCATGTGAAACCGAATCTATCTTTACCGAAGTTACTGCGGTTCCTTCTATAGAAGAAAGTAACACTCTCCTTAAAGCATTACCCAATGTTATCCCATACCCTCTCTCCAAAGGTTCAGCAATAATCTTGCCGTAACTTGGCGTATATGTTTCTTGATCGACTATGACTCTCTTCGGAAATTGAAAATCCCTCCAGGTAATTCCCATTTTTTTACCTCCTTGACCTTAGCAAGTTTATATCAAACTATTATAAAAAAGATAACCGTGTTAATATTTTATTTAGAATAAAGCTCAACTATTACCTGTTCATTAACAGCTATAGCTAAATCTTCTTTCTCGGGAAGACGTACAATTTTTACTGTTAAATTATTATTATCTACTTGCATCCAAGTAGGAACGCTTCTTTCCTTAGAATTCATATCGATGTTACTTTTAATATTTTGTTTTACGCTATCTTTAGCTTTTATCTCTATTGTTTGATCGCTTTTAACTATATAAGAGGGGATATTGACTCTCTTTCCTCCTACAAGAATAAAGCCATGGCTCACTAGCTGTCTAGCTTGACTTCTAGAAGAAGCAAAAAGAGCTCGGTAAATAACATTATCCAAGCGCCTCTCCAATAACTGAATAAGGTAGCGTCCGGTAATGCCACGAGATCTACTTGCTATAGTAAAAAATCGCCGAAATTGTCTCTCCAACATGCCATACATTCTTTTTACTTTTTGCTTTTCGCTTAACTGCAAACCATAGTCAGTCGGTTTATTCCTTTGTCGTCCGGCCATACCTGGAGGTGTTGGACGTTTAGACATTGAGCATTTCTCGGTAACACATCTTGTGCCTTTTAAAAATAATTTCGTTTCTGCTCTTCGACATAACCTGCATTTTGGTCCTAAATATCTACCCATAAATATTTACCTCATTACTTTATATGCTATAAAATTTAATTTAAACTCTTCTCTTCTTCTTTGGCCGACACCCATTATGAGGCACTGGAGTAATATCCTTTATTTTTTTAACGCTTAAACCAGCAGCCTGAAGTGCTCTTATTGCTGATTCTCTACCTGGTCCCGGCCCTTTAACCAAAACTTCTAATTCTTTCAAACCCATATCTTTTGCTTGTTTAGCAACATTAAAGGAAGCCATCTGAGCGGCATAAGGAGTCGATTTTTTTGCTCCCTTAAAACCTACCGCACCAGCTGAAGACCAAGATAAAACATTTCCGTTTAAATCAGTAATAGAAATTATAGTATTATTAAAAGTAGCCTTAATATGTGCTACCCCAAAATTAGAAGCTAATTGAATTTTTTTCTTTTTTTCTCTTCTTTTCTTTTTAGCCATCTTGCTCCTCTCTCTTATGGTTTCTTTATGCCGCCTACTTTAGGCTTATGTCCTTTTCTAGTTCTGGCATTACATCTAGTGCGTTGACCTCTAACTGGTAAACCTTTTTTATGCCGAAGACCACGATAGGAACCGATATCTATCAGCCTTCTGATATTTTGAGCAATTTCTCTACGCAGTTCTCCTTCTATACGATAATTAGCTTGAACATAGGAAGCAATTTTTGAAATCTCTTCTTCGTTTAAATCCGAAGCTTTTTTTTCGGGTTCTATGCCAGTTTCTTTAAGAATCTTCAAAGCTAAAGTCGGTCCGATACCATATATATAACCTAAAGAAATTTTTATTTTTTTATTTTTAGGAATATCTACTCCGAAAATTCTTGGCATCTTTCTCTCCTATCTTGACGATTTTGAATCTATTAATTTAATCTCTAACCCTGCCTCTGCTTATGCTTAGGATTCTTGCAGATAATCCTAACTATTCGTTTTCTTTTAACTATTTTACACTTATCACAAATTTTCTTAACTGAAGTTCTGACTTTCATCTTCTTCCTAACTATAGTTTATCTTAATTTTATTACTTTAATTTTTTTAGCAAAACTCTATCTTAACCTTATTGCTTACGATGGATACAATAAGTTTCTTCTCTTAGGGTTAGCCCGAACCCTCCGCCTTCGGCGGAGATTGTATGCATCTCTATTATTACTTAATTGTTTCAACAAAACTTTTATTTTTAATCTTTTTAACTACGAACTATTTATGCCTATAAGTTATTCTGCCTCTGGCCAAATCGTAAGGAGATAATTCTACATTAACCTTATCACCAGGAAGAATTCTTATAAAATGCATCCGCATTTTACCCGAAACATGAGCTAAAATAATATGGCCATTATCTAATTTAACTCTAAAAGTAGCATTAGGTAATGCTTCTACTATCTCTCCTTCTACGGCAATCAAATCTTCCTTTGGCATAAAATAAAGTCTCCGAACTATGAGCTAACTAGTTAATATCCATGGCCCTCTTTTTGTTATTGCAACGGTATGTTCAAAATGAGCTGATATTGAATTATCTTTAGTTTTTGCCGTCCATCCGTCTGGTAAAATATCTACCTCATAGCTGCCGGCTGAAACCATAGGCTCAATTGCTAAGACATCTCCTTCTCTAAGTTCTATACCTTGCCCTTTCTCTCCAAAATTAGGCACTTCGGGTGGTTGGTGCAATTGCCTTCCTATCCCATGGCCTACAAATTTTCTTATTACCGAAAAACCATTTTTTTCTACTAAAGATTGGATGGCAAAACCAATATCTCCTAATCTTAAACCCACTCTAGCCCAACGTATTCCTTCCAACAAGGCTTTATAAGAAACTTTAACTAATTTTTTGGCTACGGTATTCGTTGTTTTACCTACTATATAAGTACGCGCAGTATCTATAAATAACCCTTTATATTTAATGCCTAAGTCAACGCTTACCAAATCGCCGTCAGATATTAATTTCTGCGAAGGAATGCCGTGGATTATTTCCTCATTAATAGAAACACAGCACGAAGCCGGATAGCCCATAAATCCCTTAAAGGCCAACTTCATATCGGGATATTTACTAATTTCTTTCTCTAGAAAACTTTCAATATTTTTAGTAGAAATTTCTGGCTTAAGAAAAAATTGTAATTTTTTTAATATCCCGGAAGCTACTCTACCAGCCTGCCGCATTAACCGCAGATCTTCTATTGTCAAAGAAGCTACCATTGTAAGGTACTTTTTATTCTGTTAAAGATAGTATCTTTATCGCCGTTTCCGTCAATTTTAACCAATTTATTTTTATCTTTATAAAAAGCTAAAACTTCTTTGCTCTCTAAAGAAAAAACCTCCCAACGTTTCTTGATAACCGTTGGAGTATCATCTCTTCTCTGTATTAATTTTCCACCGCAAAGATCGCAAATACCTTCTTTTTTGGAAGGCATATTTTCTAGATGATAATTAGCGTTACAAGATTGGCATACTCTTCTTTTAGAAAGACGATTTGATATTATCTTTTGGTCGATATCTAAATATAAAAAGGCATCGATATCGATATTTTTCTTCTGTAAAATTTGATCTAATTTCTGAGCTTGCTTTAAATTACGAGGATAACCATCAAGAATAAAACCCCCATTATTAATATATCTTTCGATAACATCTGCTACAAATTCATCCGGAACCAGTTTACCCTCTTCCATATACTCTCTTACTTTCTTGCCTAATTCGCTATCTTTCTTAACCTCGGCTCTTAAAATATCTCCTAAGGATATCCGGGATAATCTAAAAGCCTCGGAAAGTGCTACTGCCTGAGTACCTTTACCAGAACCTGGAGAACCAAAAAGGACCAATCTTTTAATCATTATCTTCTTCCTTTCAAAGTTCCGCCTTTAATAAAACCGTCATAATGTCTAACTAACAATTGCCCTTCTACCTGTTTCATGGTATCTAAGACTACCCCTACTATAATCAAAAGAGTAGTTCCGCCAAAAAGAGAAGCCAAATCATAAGAAGGAACTTTAAATAGATACATAATGATTTCCGGAAAAACAGCAATAAAACTTATATAAATGGCGCCGATAAAAACTACGCGTGTAGCTACAAAATCAAGGTATTCGGCTGTCGGCCTGCCAGAACGTATACCAGGAATAAAACCACCATATTTCTTAAGATTATTGGAAATTTCTACTGTATTAAATATCATGGCGGTGTAAAAATACATAAAAAACATAATTAAACCCACAAAAACTATATTGTACCATAGGCCTCTTTGTTGAATAATATTCTGTAAAAAACCGATGATTTTAGTAGTACGTGGCACAACCATAGCTATTGTGGCCGGAAAAGCTATAACGCTACTGGCAAAAATAATAGCTATTACTCCCGACATATCTACCTTTATAGGAAGATAAGTATTTTGTCCGCCGTAAACTCGCCGGCCAACAATACGCCTTCCATATTGGATAGGAACTCGACGTTGAGCTTGGCTAAATAGAACAACAGCACTAATCATTAAAAAAAATAAAACTATTAAGGCAATCACTATCGGCGTAGCAATCTGGCGCTTAGAAGGATCTAGAGGCGAATAAAGTATCCAAAGCTGCCGTAAAGAAGAGGGAAGACGCGAAATAATACTGACAGTAATGATTATCGATATCCCGTTTCCTATCCCCCGTTCTTGAATTTGTTCTCCCAACCACATAATAAAAATTGTTCCGCTGGTTAAAGTCAAAACTGTTATAAATTTAAAGAGCCAGCCTGGATTAGGCACTATAACTATTCCTTGAAAATTACCGGGATTCTCAAGCCATAAAGAAAGAAATAAACCTTGGATACTACAGAGTACGAAAGTAAAATATCTGGTGTATTGATTTATTTTTTCATAACCAGCTTTTCCTTCTTTAGCTATTTTTTCTAAGGCAGGTATAATTGCCGTTAATAATTGCATGATAATCGAAGCTGAAATATAGGGCATAATACCTAAGGCAAAAATACTTAAACGGGTTAAAGCTCCACCGGTGAAAAGATTAATCATACCTAAGAGGTTTTGTCCTTGGCTTCGGGCTATTTTTTCAAAAAATTGAGTTAAAGCAAAAGTATCTACGCCTGCTGTTGGAATAAAACATCCTGCCCGGTAAACAATCAATAAAGATAGGGTTATAATGATTTTTTTCCTTAACTCTTCAATCTTAAATATATTGGCTACCGACTCAAACACTCAGCTATTCCTCCTGCTTTTTCGATTAACTCTTTTGCTTTTGCGGAAAACTTGTCGGCTTTTACGACTAATTTACAGCTAAACGGCCCTTTTATATCGGCCAGAATTTTAACTAGATTATTTTCGTTTTTTATAAGATTAAGTTGTTTTAGAATAGTAGGGTTGATTTCGCTTTCTTTCTTTATTTTATCCTGTATGCTGCCTAAATTAACTATTTGGTAATTTATTTTTTGGTGCGAAGTAAAACCTCTTTTGGGAATCTTTCTAGCTAAAGGTAAATTACCCCCTCTAAAACCTAAATAAGGAAGTTTTTTGCCGCTACGTTGTCCAGCACCTTTATGGCCGCGCCCAGCAGTTTTGCCCCATCCCGAGCCCGGGCCACGTCCTAATCTTTTAGTGGTCTTCCGTTTTTGTTTAGGTCGTAAATTTGATAAATTCATATTCAGCCTTTTAACTTTTTTAGACCTTCAAAAGTTGCTTTAACTACATTAACTGGGTTTGTAGATTTACCTAAATTCTTAGTCAATATATCTTTTATGCCCGCGCATTCGCAAATAGCCCTTACCGGAGAACAAGCTACGACACCAGTTCCTTTTCCGGCCGGCTTAAGTAAAATATTAATTGATCCGAATATTCCTTGGACTTGATGAGCAATGGTAGTGTCTTTCTTTTTAACAACAAAAAAGTTCTTCTTGGCTCTATTTATTCCTTTGCGTATGGCATCGGCTACTTCGTTAGCTTTACCCAAAGCAAAACCTACCTTTGATACACCATCACCAACTACTACTAAGGCTGAAAAAGATAAATTTTTGCCACCTTTAGTAACTTTAGTAGTACGGTTAATAAAAAGAACTTTTTCGATAAAGGCTTTTTCTTGGGAATCTGACCCTTCCATGGGGGTAGTTGTATCTTTATCCTCTTTCAAAATCTTAACCCTCCTTCTCTTACTCCTTCAGCTAATTCTTTAACTCTGCCATGATATTTAAATCCGGCTCTATCAAAACAAATATTTTTGACACCCAATTTTAAGGCTTTCTCGGCAATAATTTTGCCTACCTGTTTAGCAGCTTCTTTGTTAGCAGACTTTATTTTTTTATCTTTAAAATCTTTGTTTAAAGTTGAGGCACTTATTACTACCTTACCGATAGTATCATTAATAAGCTGGGCATAAATATGCTTCTTGCTTCTAAATATTACTAAACGCGGCGAGAGTTCGTCGCCTCTAATTTTTTTAGCAATTCTTTTATGCCTTAATAATCTACCTTTATTTTTCATTTTGCTAAAGCTTTCCCAAGTTTTTTGCGTACTTCTTCACCTTTGTATCTTATACCTTTACCTTTATATGGTTCAGGAGGATATATTCTTCTTAAACAAGCCGCAAATTCACCGACTTTTTGTTTGTCAGCCCCTTCTACTATAATATGAGTTGGTGCAGGAGTAGTGACTTTCAAACCTTCCGGTACCGACATCTCGACCGGATGAGAAAAACCTACGTTTAAAACTAAGGCTTTTCCTTTCATTTGGGCTTTGTAACCTACACCTACTATTTCTAATTCCTTTTTGAATCCTTCAGAGACTCCTTTTACCATATTATTAATTATAGCTCGCACCGTACCATGCAAACTCTTAAGCTCTTTAGTATCCTGGTTTCTTTTAACTTTAAGAATATTTTCTGATAATTCGGCATCTATACCTGTTGGAAGTAAAAACTGAAGTTTACTTTTAGAAGTCTCGACTATACAAGTTTTTCCTTCTAGTTTAACTTTTACTTCTTTAGGTATTTTTATAGGCTCTTTTCCTATTCGCGACATTTTTTAATTCAAAACCTCACCAAACTATACCTATGACTTCTCCGCCAAGACCTTTCTCTTTAGCTTCTTTATCGCTAAATATGCCTTGAGAAGTAGATATCAAAGTAATACCGTATCCCTGCAGAGAAGAAAAAATATCTCTGGCTTTTACATATTCCCGCCTTCCGGGTTTAGAAACCTTTTTAATCTGGTTGATAACACTTTTTTTGCCTTCGTATTTCAAATATAATTTTATTTTTTTAAAATTTTCCAGGTCAACTTCTTTAAAATTATTTAGATAGCCTTCGGTCTTTAAAATTTTGCAAATATTAACTAAAACATTAGAATAAGGAATATAAGTTTCTTCTAATTTTGCCCTGGCAGCATTACGTATTATTGTAAAAGCATCGCTAATTAAATCTGTCCTGCTCATTTTCTAACTCCCACTTATTACCAACTGGCTTTTTTAATACCCGGTATTAACCCTTTCCAAGCGAGTTCGCGAAAACATATTCGACAAAGTTCAAAGTCTCGAATATAACCTCTCGGACGCCCGCAAAGACGGCAACGATTCTTTTGCCGAGTAGAAAATTTTGCCTTTATCCTTTCTCTTTTCCATTTTTGTATCTTAGCCGTCGTCGCCATTCATCCTCCCTAATAAACTTAATTGCTACCTCTAAAAGGAAACCCAAATGCTTTAAGCAAATCCCTGCCTTCTTTATCGTTTTTAGCATTAGTATGAATACTTATATTCATGCCTTGGGTTCTGCTAACCTTATCGAGATCGACTTCAGGAAAAATATTCTGCTCTGAAAGACCAAAAGTATAATTACCATTTCCGTCAAAAGAATTGGGCGAGAAACCGCGAAAATCCCTAATTCGTGGGACGGCAGTTGTTATAAGCCGGTCTAAAAAATCATACATCATATTTTTTCTTAAGGTCACACAACAACCTATAGGCATATCTTTACGTAATTTGAAATTTGATATAGCTTTACGGGAACAACAAATTTTTGCTTTTTGGCCAGTAATTAAAGCTAATTCTTCTGCAGCCTTATCTAAGATTTTCCGGTCAGAGATAGCTTCTCCTACACCCATACTTACCACTATTTTTATAAGCTTAGGCACAGAAAGATTATTTTTATATCCGAATTTCTCTTTGAACTCAAAGATTATCTTTTCTCGATATAATTTAAGTAAACGCGGTGTATATTTATTGCTTAAATCGGCTTCTGACATTTTTTACAAATCCTAACCTTACTTTTGTCTTTAGATATTTTTACTCCAAATCTTACGCCTTTATTACAGCTAGAGCAGAAAAGAGCAACATTAGAAATAGCTAAAGGTGCTGGGATATCTTTTATTCCGCCGGGATCATTCTCGGAACGGCGACGAATATGTTTTTTAACTAAATTTACCCCTTCTACCAATACCTGCAGCTTTTCCGGTATTGCTTTAACTACTTTACCGGTTTTACCTTTATCTCTGCCGGCTATTACTACAACTTTATCACCTTTTTTTATCCTAAAACTCATAATTATTTTTATATTACTTCCGGAGCTAAAGACATTATCTTTCCAAATTGGTTTCTTAGCTCTCTTACTACCGGACCAAATACCCTAGTAGATCTGGGATTACCCTGTTTATCAATGATTACGCAAGCATTTTTATCAAATTTAATAACTAAACCGTCTTTTCTCTTAATCGGGAAGCTAGTTCTTACCACTACCGCTCTGACTACCTCGCCTTTTTTAACCGGAGCATTAGGAATAGCTTCTTTTACGCTTGCTGTAATGACATCACCGACATTAGCGTGAAGTTTATTTTTTTTACCGATAACGCCAATGAATCCTATCTTTCGCGCTCCGCTATTATCAGCTACCTCTAATTTAGAACGAACTTGAATCATTTTATTACCTCTAAAAGTCTAAAATGTTTTTCTTTAGAGTAAGGCCGCGACTCTATTATCCTAACTTTATCGCCAACCTTAGCGGTATTATTTTCATCGTGAACCTTATATTTTTTCTTCTTTAAGGTTAATTTACCATAAGAATGATGGGGTAACCTTGTACTCACCAACACCACTATCGTTTTACTACTTTTATCTGATAAGACTACTCCTTCTAAAACTTTATTTTTTTTCACCTTTTGGCTCCTTATTCTTATTCAAGATAGTTAAAATCCGTGCAATATCTTTTTTAAAAACTTTAAATAAATGCGGTTTTTCGACTCCACTTTTACGTTTAAACTGTAATTCCATAAGTTGCTTATTTAAATCATTCAATTTATTTTGCAACTCTTCTTTAGATAAATTCTCTAATTCTTTGGCTTTCACTTTCTATTCTCCTAATTATTATCAGTGATTTCTTTTAACAAACACTGTTTTAAAAGGCAATTTATAAGCTATCAACCGAAATGATTCTCGGGCATAATCTTCAGGAACTCCTCCCATTTCAAAAAGAATCATTCCTCGGCGTACTACCGCCACCCAGCCTCCAACCTCTCCTTTACCTTTACCTTGGCGACATTCTGCTGGCTTCTTAGTGTATGACTTATCCGGAAAAATTCTTATCCAAATCTTTCCGCCGCGATGCAATCGGCGCGAAAGTATTATACGTGCTATTTCTATTTGGGTATTTTTAAACCAGCCAGCTTCAAGTGATTTTAAACCATATTCCCCAAAACAAACGCTGGAACCGCTAACTGCTAGCCCCCGACGCTTACCTCGTTGTGATTTACGATACTTTACTCTTTTAGGTATTAACATAACAAATTTATTTTTCTTGTCCTTCGCTAGCTATTAAATAACTTCCTAAGTTTTTTTGCCCTTTATAAATCCAGACTTTGACTCCAATAGTCCCATAGGTAGTTTTAGCGATATAAAATCCGTAGTCAATATCTGCACGGAATGTCTGTAAGGGAATTTTTCCGTATTTATAGGTTTCTTGACGGGCAATTTCTACGCCGCCGAGCCTCCCTGAACATCTTATCTTCATACCTTCTCCTCCTGCTGATGTAGCCTGCTGCATTGCTCTTTTCATTGCTCTGCGGAAATTTACGCGTTTAATAAGTTGAAAGCCGATCATTTCCGCCACTAATTGAGCTTCTAGGGCTGGCTCAAGAACTTCTTCTACATCTATGATGATTTCTCTTTTTACTAAATCACTTAAGGTCCTTTTTACGCGTTCAATATCTTGTCCGCGCCGACCAATAATAACGCCGGGACGTGAAGTTCTTATTCTTACCCGAATAACTTCTAAAGAAACTCTCTCGATAACTATCGTAGCTATAGAGCCATGGGGATAACTAGATTTTATATATTCCCTGATTTTTACATCTTCTTCTAAAAAATTAGCATATTCCCTTTTACGCGAAGTAAACCAGTGAGAAAGCCAATCTTTGCCAAAACCGATCCTTAAAACATAAGGGTGTACTTTTTGACCCATAAATTATTTTACTCCCTCTTTTTCTATTAATTTTTCCGAAGTATCTAATTCTACTAAAATATGTGAAGTACGCTTTCTTATTGTCACAGCTCTTCCAAAAGAAGCAGCTCGATAACGTTTTAAAGCCGGACCGGCATTAGCAACCACTTTAGATACATAAAGCTTATTTTCGTCATAGCCCTTGTTCTTAGCATTGGATATGGCAGACTTTAATGCCTTATTTAAAAGATAAGCCCCTTTTTTATTCAGTAATTCCAGACGTAACATCGCCTCGTTGGCTTTTAGACCTTTTATTAATTTTAAGACCATCCGCGCCTTAGTAGGAGAAATTCTGATATATTTTGCTTCACACTTAGCTACCATATTATCACTTCTTTTGTATAGCTTTCTTAGCCTTTATACCACCATGTTGTTTAAAAGTTCTGGTAAGAACAAATTCTCCTAAGCGATGCCCAACCATAGCCTCGGTAATAAAAAGTGGTACGTGTTTCTTGCCATTATGCACAGCAAAAGTAATTCCTACAAAATCAGGTACAACCATTGAGCTACGTGACCAAGTTTTAATGGTTTTACGGTCACCGGAATCCTTGGCTTTTTTGACTTTCTCCAACAACTTCGGATCAATAAATGGCCCTTTCTTAAGAGAACGACCCATTTTTAAATTCTCCTTTTCTTAATTCTTCTGCTAATTATATACTTATTACTTCTCTTCTTAGGTTTTCTAGTTTTAGCGCCTTTGGTTGGCTTACCCCAAGGAGAAACTGGATGAGGATTACCTTGACCAGCTTTGCCTTCGCCTCCTCCGTGAGGATGGTCAATAGGATTCATAGCTGACCCTCTAACTTTTGGTCTTCGTCCTAACCAACGCACCCTACCCGCTTTTCCGTGGGTAAAAGAAGAGTGCTCAATTAAACCTACTTGGCCTATAGAAGCTCGACAATCAATCTTAACCAGGCGAATCTCACTTGAAGGCATGCGTAATTGAGCATAACCTTTTTCTTTAGCTACTACCTGCGCCCAACTACCAGCGCTACGTACTAAAACCCCTCCTCGTCCTGGCTCTAATTCTATATTATGAACTAAAGTGCCAACTGGAATATGAGTTAGCTTCATACTATTACCAGGCTTAATATCTACTTGAGAATCAAAAGCGCTGATAACTTTATCGCCAACTTGTAGTTTATCCGGCCAAATAATATATCTTCTTTCTTTATCAGGGTATTCTAAGAGGGCAATTCGCGCACTCCTGTTAGGATCATACTCAATAGCAATTACGCCTGCTTCAGAATCAAACTTATCGCGCCTAAAATCTATAATACGGTATTTCTGCTTATTGCCGCCACCCCGATGCCGTAAAGTTACCCGGCCTCTGTTGTTACGTCCTCCAGTTTTATTTGAACTGAAAGTCAGAGATTTTTCCGGTTTAGATTTAGTTATCTCGGAAAAATCCGAAATAACTTTGAATCTTAACGATGAAGTTATTGGTCTAAATTTCTTTATTCCCATTATATTTAAGCAAGCTTAATATCAAAACCTTCTTTTAAAGTGACTATTGCTTTTTTCCAAGAAGTTGTTTTGCCAGCCTGATTCCCTCTTATTTTCTTCATTTTTCCTTTAACTATAGCCGAACGGACCTTTTCAACCTTTACATTATATATTTTTTCAACAGCATTCTTAATTTCTATCTTATTAGAATCCTTAGCCACCTGAAAAGCATACTGTCTGAATACCGAATTACGCGTTGACTTTTCAGTAACTAACGGAGAACGGATAACGCTATAAATACTCTTTACTTGAGACATTTTTTAACTCTATTTTCTATTTCGTGTAAAGCGCCTTCGGTCAAAACTAACTTTTTGCAATCAGCTACCTCCATAGCATTTACATCCTGGGCTTTAATTAATAATACATCGCTTAAATTACGCGTCGCTAATTTAACGTTATTTTCAATATTTTCTAAAACTAATCTGATTTTTTGATCGTTTAATTTTAAATTGCTGACAATCTTATAGAATTTCTTAGTTTTATGGCTATCGAGGGTTAAATCTTTTAATATTAGTATTTCCTGGTCATTAGCTTTAGCGTTTAAAGCGCTTTTAAAAGCTAAGACTTTCATTTTTTTAGGAAAATCTTTATGGTAAGAGTGTGGTTTAGGGCCAAAGGTAATTCCGCCTCCACGCCAAAGCGGAGAACGTATTGAGCCTACCCGGGCTCTTCCCGTTCCTTTTTGGCGCCAAGGTTTTATCCCTCCGCCGCTAACTTCACCTCTAGTTTTAGTGGAAGCTAAACCTTTTCTTTTATTCGCTAAATAAGTAACTACAGCTTGATGGATAAGAGAAGGGCTTACTTTTCCGTCAAAAACATCTTTATCTAGTTTAATACTGCCAACTTCTTTGCCTTCGGTGTTAAAAATAGGCAACTCTTTATCTTTATTGTGCTTAGAAGTTAGCTTTTTGCTTTTATTTTTACTCTTAACCATAAATTAAGCGACTTTTTTAATACACACTACACTTTTTATCGGCCCCGGTACACAACCTTTAATAAAAAGAAGGTTTTTATCTTTGTCGACTTTAAGAACTTCTAATTTTTTACTGGTTCTAAAAGCATTACCCATATGGCCTGGCATTCCCAATCCTTTTACTATTTCGGCAGGATAAGCTCCAGCAGAACCTATTCGCCTATGAGTCATAGAACCGTGGGATTTAGGTTGACCATACCAACCGTGTCTTTTAACACCGCCGGCAAAACCCCTTCCTTTTGTCCTGGCTCTGACATCTACAAGTTCGCCTTCTTTAAAAATATCGACCCCTATCATCCGAGAGCTTGAAGAATTTGCTTGTTGTTCTTGAGAAACCTTATCACTGCTAGCTTTTTGACTATCTTCTTTTTTGACGTCTTCACCACTAGGAGTCTTATCTTTATTTTCAGCTTTATTCTTTTGATTTTTCTCAGGAGTAAGTTTTGAATCTAAAGAAAAATTAGCGTTTTTTTCAGCTTCTACTTCTCTCACTAAAGCATAGGCGCCTAAACCTATCTTTCCGAAATATCCTTGTAATGGTTTACTCAATTTGTTAACTTTTTTTCCTTCAACCTTAAAACAACCTATCTTTATTTTAGTTTTCTGAGGATAATTCATTTTCTCTAAAACACAAACTGGCTCTACTTCTAAGAGAGTTACGGGCAGAAAATTCCCCTTAGCATCAAATAATTGCGACATCCCGATTTTCTTTCCGTAAATTTCTCTTAACATTTTAATCCTGCTATAATAAAAAAATAGATACCATCAAAAAGGCATCATTCTATAGATTATGCCTACCTATTTTTTTAAACTTCCTGCTTTATTTCGACGTTAACTCCCGCAGGCAGGTTTAATTTTCTCAAAGCATCTACCGTTTTAGCTGTTGGGTTTTCTAAATCAATAATCCGCTTGTGTATAGCCAGCATAAATTGCTCACGAGACTTTTTATCGATGTTGGTGGAACGATTGACAGTATAAATCTTTTTCTTTGTTGGTATTGGTATGGGTCCATTAACCTTAGCACCTGTCCGTAACACAACCTCCGTAATCTCTTGAGCAGATTGATCTAAAATCCTATGGTCAAAAGCTTTTAATTTTATCCTTAATTTAAGCATACTCTACGTCTTTACGTAAATCTAAAATTCTGGCTAAATACTGCACCTAATTCTTAAGCGATAATTTCGGTAATTACTCCGGCACCGACGGTTTTCCCACCCTCACGAATAGCAAACCTCAGTTCCTTCTCGGCAGCAACGGGTTGAATTAACTCTACTTCTAATTCAACGTTATCACCAGGCATAACCATCTCTACACCTTGCGGTAATTTGCAAGTTCCGGTAACATCAGTAGTCCTAAAATAAAATTGAGGTCTGTAACCAGCAAAGAAAGGTGTATGTCTACCGCCTTCTTCTTTCTTTAAGGCATAAACTTGGGTCTTAAATTTAGTATGAGGAGTAATAGAACCTGGCTTTGCTATTACCATTCCTCTCTCTACGTCTTCCTTCTCCACTCCCCTTAAAAGCAATCCAACATTATCACCGGCTTGACCTTCATCTAGGAGTTTCCTAAACATTTCTACTCCTGTAACTACGGTCTTTTTAATTTGTGGGTGTATCCCTACCATGTCTACTTCTTCGTTAACCTTAACTTTTCCCCTTTCAATCCTTCCGGTAACTACTGTACCACGACCGGAAATGGTAAAAACATCTTCCACAGCCATAAGAAACGGCTTATCAATATCTCTTTTTGGCGCCGGAATATATTCGTCCACTGCTTTCATTAAATCCGCAACTGGTTTGCAAACCGGACAATCATCTTTACCACAACCACATTCCATCGCTTTCAAGGCTGATCCTCTAATTACAGGAATATCTTTACCCGGAAATTCGTATTTGGTAAGGAGATCTCTGACCTCTTCCTCTACCAAATCTACTAATTCTTTATCTTCCATTTGATCAACTTTATTTATAAACACCACAATTGCTGGAACATTAACCTGACGAGCTAAAAGTATATGTTCTCTGGTCTGTGGCATCGGTCCATCAGTAGCTGCTACCACTAGGATTGCTCCATCCATCTGAGCAGCACCAGTAATCATATTCTTAATGTAGTCGGCGTGCCCAGGGCAATCGATATGGGCATAATGCCTATTAGGAGTTTCATATTCGACGTGAGATATATTAATAGTTATACCTCGCTCTCTTTCTTCAGGAGCCTTGTCGATATCTTCAAACTTTAAAACCTGTGCTTTTCCTCGAACTGACAAAACCTTAGTTATAGCCGAAGTAAGAGTGGTTTTACCGTGATCTACGTGACCGATAGTACCTATATTCAGGTGAGGTTTTGTCCTTTCAAATTTTTCCTTTCCCATATTTACACCTCCTTAAATTACCTGCCTAATATTTTAATTAATAGTTCCTCGGGAACCTTCTCATAATAAGAAGGCTCTATTGTATATGAGCCTCTGCCTTGTGTCAAGTTTCTTAAGGCATCGGCGTAGTTAAAAACCTCGGACAAAGGAACATCGGCGCTTATTATTTTCACTTTCTTCCTCTCTTTAATAGCCGATATCTTAGCCCGCCGGGAATTCAAATCGCCAATAACTTGGCTGACATAATCACTGGGGACCATCACTTCTAAATCCATTATGGGTTCAATCAAAACAGAATTTGCTTTACGTAAGCCTTCTTTAACCGCTAACTCTGCGGCTACCTTAAAGGCTAATTCCGAAGAATCAACGTCATGGTAAGAACCGTCAATCAAGGTAATCTTAACGTCAACTACTGGATAGCCACCTAAGAGGCCGCTACCTAAAGCTTCGGTAATGCCTTCATTGGCTGCCGGAATATATTCCTTAGGTATAGCAGCGGATTTTATCTTATTCTCTAATATCAATCCTTTTCCTTTATCCACCGGCTCCATTAAAATGACAACATGGCCGTATTGCCCTCTACCGCCGCTTTGCTGAATAAATTTGCCCACTGCTTCTACTTTTCTAGTAATAGTCTCTTTATAAGTTACCTGTGGTTTACCGACTCGCGCTTTAACATTAAATTCTTTCATTAAGCGGTCTACCATTATCTCTAAATGTAATTGCCCCATGCCGGAAATGATATTTTGGCCGGTTTCCCGATTATAATTAATACTAAAAGAGGGGTCTTCATCAGCTAATCTCTTTAAAGCAGAAAAAAGTTTTTCTTGATCAGAAGTAGTCTTAGGTTCAATTGCTAAAGAAACGACCGGTTCGGGAAAATGTATTTCTTCTAAAATTAAAGGATTTTTATGGTTACAGAGAGTATCACCAGTAGTAGTATCTTTTAATCCTACCAAACATACAATATCGCCAGCTTTAGCTTCGTTAATTATCTCTTGTTTATTAGCATGCATTCTTAATATTTTAGTGATTTTTTCCTCCCGGCGCTTAGAAGCATTATAAAGAGTAGTGGAAGTCGCGAGTTTACCCGAATATATTCGGGTATAAAATAATTTGCCTACAAAAGGATCGGTAAAAACTTTAAAACAAAGTGCATATAAAGGGGCTGAAACTTTAATCTCTATGGCCTTTTCTTCATTATTTTTTATATCTTTTGCCTTTAGTTCTACAGCCTCTAAGGGTGAAGGTAAATAATCACATACGGCATCCAGAAGTTGCTGTATCCCTTTATTTTTCAAAGCCGAACCGCAAAGAACCGGAACAAACTTATTAGCAACGGTATATTTTCTAATCGCTGAAACTATTTCTTCAGCACCTATCGGTTTAGATTCTATAACTTTATGCATAAGATTATCGTCGAGTTCGGATAATTTCTCTATTAAATAATCACGGTATTTTAGGGCCGTTGCTTGCATATTCTCGGGTATATCTTTTATTACTACGGCTTCGCCTTTTTCACCTTCATAATAGATAGCTTGTTCGTTTATGAGATCAATAATTCCTACGAAGTCATCTCCTTCATATAGAGGGATTTGAACCGGCGCTATCAAAACAGGAAATTTTTCTTTCATCTCATTAATATCGGCATAAAAATCAGCGCCTTGACGGTCCATCTTATTGATAAAAGCAATTCTAGGAATATGGTAATTATCGGCTTGATGCCAAACTGTTTCAGATTGAGGTTCAACTCCACCTACTCCGCAAAAAATAACTACCACTCCGTCTAAAACCTTAAGCGACCTTTCTACCTCTACGGTAAAATCTATATGTCCGGGAGTATCGATAATGTTTATATTGAAATTTTTCCATTTACAATAGGTCGCGGCACTGGTAATAGTTATACCCCGCTCTCTTTCCTGCACCATCCAGTCGGTAACAGTAGTACCTTCATCTACTTCTCCCACCTTATAGGTTCTTCCACTATAGAAGAGTACTCTTTCGGTAGTAGTAGTTTTACCGGCATCGATATGGGCGATAAAACCGATATTCCTAATAGTACTTAAAGTATTTTCCGTAACCATTACTTCTGTTTCCTTCACTTTTAAAAAACTTATCTTTTATAGCTAAACTAACCATTAATACCTAAAATGAGCAAAAGCTTTATTAGCCTCTGCCATCTTGTGAGTATCTTCCTTCTTCTTAATAACTGTGCCTTCCTGTTTGTAAGCTGAGGTTATTTCTTCAGCCAACTTAACTTTCATAGGCTTACCTTTCTTCTTAGAAGCTACCTCTTTAATCCATCTTAAGGCTATCGATATGCCTTTTTCTTTGCTTACCTCTAAAGGTACCTGATAAGTAGCACCGCCAATTCTTCTTGGTTTAACTGCCATAAGAGGACGAACATTATCCAACGCCGAAAAAAATATTTTTAAGGGGTCTTCTTTTAATCTTTCAGCAATAATATCAAAAGCACCGTAGACAATTCTCTCCGCTACGCTTTTCTTGCCGTTGCGCATAACAATATTTATAAAATTTCCGACTACTGCTGAATTATACTTCGAATCTGGCTTCCCTTCTCTTTTTGGTGCTCTTCTTCTTCTCATTATTTTCCTCCCAAAGTATAAACCTTAACGGCTACTTTGCTTTAGGCTTCTTGGCTCCATATTTTGAACGAGAACGTTTACGATTCTGCACTCCTTGACAATCAAGTGTACCACGAACAATATGATAACGAACGCCAGGCAAGTCTTTAACACGACCGCCTCTCACTAGTACTATCGAATGTTCTTGCAAATTATGCCCTTCTCCAGGAATATAAGCAGTTACTTCATAGTGATTCGTTAAACGTACTCGAGCTATTTTACGCAAAGCTGAATTCGGCTTCTTAGGTGTCATGGTTCTGACTTGTATACATACTCCGCGTTTTTGAGGACATCTTTGTAAAGCCGGAGCTTTTCCTTTTCTCTGCTTATGGATGCGAGGTTTACGTATTAACTGAGCTATTGTTGGCATTTTTCCACCTCAATTTCTCGATATTTCTTTAATCCTGTCCCGGCAGGAATCAGATGCCCCACTATTACATTTTCTTTTAAGCCTTGCAAGCTATCAATTTTACCGGCAATGGCAGCTTCCGATAAAATCCGTGTAGTTTCCTGAAAACTTGCCGCAGAAATAAAGCTTTTAGTGCTTAAAGAAGCTTTGGTTATACCTAAAAGTAAAGGAGCAGCCGTAGCAGGTTTACCGTTCTTTTTAATAACTTTTTCGTTTTCCCGACGAAAATCCCATTTATCGACTGCTTCTCCGGGCAGAAATTCCGTATCCCCAAGTTCAACAATCTTCACCTTTTTTAGCATCTCACGAATAATGATTTCGATATGCTTATCGTTTATCTTAACGCCTTGTAAGCGATAAATTTCCTGAATTTCATTAACTAATTGCTCTTGCAATACTTTATCACCGCAAACCCTTAAGATATCCTGTAAAACCACTGGGCCTTCGGTTAACTGTTGTCCTGCTACTACATGGTCCCCACGATATACTATCGGATGCACTCCAGGAGGAATCAAATATTCTCTTTTCATTCCAGTAGTACTACGGACAATGATCTTACGTTCACCTTTCTCTTCAGCAAACTCTATAAATCCATCGATTTCGCTGACAACTGCCGGACTCTTCGGTCGTCGAGCTTCAAAAAGCTCAGCTACCCTAGGTAAACCTCCGGTGATATCCCTAGTCTTTGCTACTAAGCGTGGAGTTTTAGCTATTATATCTCCAGCTTCTACTCTACTACCGTCTTCTACCATTATATGAGCTCCGGTAGTAGGAAGAGGATAAATACCTAAAACCTCTTCTTTATCTGAAAGGATAAGAATTTGCGGGTGGTAATCTCCTTTGAATTCGATGATAACTCTTTCTTTTCTTCCAGTAGTAACATTCATTTCCTCTTGTATAGTAATCTTATCAATAATATCTTCATACTTAACCTTACCTCCTACTTCAGCTAAAATAGGAGAAGAGTAAGGGTCCCAACGGATGAATATTTTGTCTTTCTCTACTGTTTCATTTTCGGCAGCTAAAACCATAGCACCTTGAGGTACAGGATTTCTCTGTATTTCGATGCCCTTTTCATCGCTAAGGCTTATCATTCCGTTACGGTTAAGAACTACAAAATATTTACCTTTGGAAGCCACTTTAATATTATGATATTTAACGACTCCCTTTGCTCTAGACTTCATGAAAGCCCTCTCAGCTACTCTAGAAGCAGTACCGCCAATATGAAATGTTCTCATGGTAAGCTGGGTTCCCGGTTCACCGATAGACTGAGCAGCTATGACTCCTACTGCCTCACCTATCTCTACTAACTTTCTAGCTGCTAAATTTTTACCGTAACATTTAATACAAACTCCCCTTGCTGCTTCACAAGTTAAGACGCTGCGTATTCTTATCTTCTCTAAACCTAAACTTTCGATTTTTTCAGCCTTTTCTTCAGTTATTTCTTCACCGCTTTTAACTATCACCTCGTCGCTTACTACATCCACTATATTATCCAAGGCAATTCGTCCTATTATTCTTTCGGATAAAGAAACTACTACCTCTTCACCCTCCACGATTTCAGAAACTGTTATGCCGTTTACAGTCCCGCAATCCTCTTCTACGATAATAACCTCTTGAGCTACGTCCACTAAACGACGGGTAAGATATCCAGCATCAGCAGTTTTCAAAGCGGTATCAGCTAATCCTTTTCTAGCACCATGGGTAGATATAAAATACTCCAAGACGCTTAAACCTTCCTTAAAATTAGAAATTATAGGGATCTCGATTATTTCTCCGGAAGGTTTCGCCATAAGCCCTCTCATCCCTGCAAGCTGTCTTACCTGAAGTTTAGAACCTCTGGCTCCGGAATCAGCCATCATGAATACCGGATTATTATGGTCCATATTTTTAAATACTAAATCAGAAACTCTATCAGTAGTCCGAGTCCAAACGTCGATTATCTTGTTGTGTCTTTCTCTTTCGGTAATAATTCCTTTACGATATTGTTCATCCACCTTATTAAGCTCTAAACTAGCTTCCTGTATACACTCTTCTTTTTCCCGAGGCACTTCCAAATCATCTATAGATATACTTACACCGCCTAAAGTAGAGTATTCAAAACCTAAATCTTTTATCTTATCTAATAATTCGACTACAGCAGCGTGCCCGAATTTCTTATAGCATTCATTAATAATTTCCGAAATACTGCTTTTGCCTAAAAGCTCATTAACAAACCTAAACCCTTTAGGCAAAATTTGGTTAAATATTACCCTTCCAGTAGTAGTATCTATTATCTTTTTTTCTCCGTTATGATCATTGATTCTTAGTTTGATCTTGGCATGAAGATTTAACTCTTCGTCTTGATAAGCCGTAATCACTTCGTCAATATTAGAAAAGAAGCTTCCTTCTCCTTCAACCTTATCCTTAACTAAAGTAAGGTAGCGACATCCAATAATCATATCCTGGCTTGGTACTATAACTGGGCGGCCATCGGAAGGAGAGAATATATTATTAACAGAAAGCATTATAAGCTTTGCTTCGGCTTGAGCTTCCAAAGATAAAGGTAAATGCACTGCCATTTGGTCACCGTCAAAGTCAGCATTAAAGGCAGCACAAACCAAAGGATGTAACTTAATAGCCTTACCTTCCACTAATAACGGATAGAAAGCTTGTATGCTTAAACGATGTAAAGTCGGAGCGCGATTAAGTAGAACCGGATGCCCTTTTATAACATCTTCTAAAATATCCCATACCTCTACGCGAGCCCGCTCAACCATTCGACGTGCTCCTTTTATGGTATGGACAAACCCTTTTTCTCTTAACTTCTTTATGATAAACGGCTCGACTAACTCTAAAGCCATCTGCTTAGGTATACCACACTCATGGAGTTTCAACTCCGGACCAACCACAATTACACTACGTCCAGAATAATCCACACGTTTACCTAAAAGATTTTGACGGAAACGGCCCTGCTTGCCTTTAAGCATATCCGAAAGGCTTTTTAAAGGCCGGTTTTGAGGACCGACTACCGGTCTGCCATGGCGACCATTCTCAATAACAGCGTCTACTGCTTCCTGAAGCATCCTTTTTTCATTTTTAACGATTATGTCCGGCGCTCCTAAAGCCATTAACTTCTTAAGACGGTTATTTCTATTGATGACTCTCCGGTATAAATCATTAAGGTCAGAAGAAGCGAATCTTCCACCTTCCAAAGGAACCAGAGGACGCAAATCCGGCGGTATAACTGGTAGATAATCTAAAATCATCCATTCCGGCTTATTTCCGGAACGTCGTATATCTTCTATTATTTTAAGTCGTTTTAAAAAACGTTTGTTTAGACCAATTTTACCTTTATCAATACTCTTACGTATCGACTTACTTAATTTATCTAGGTCGCTCTCTTCTAAAAGCTTTTTAACCGCTTCTCCCCCTATTAAAGCCGTAAAATCCTGGCCGTATTCTTCTTTAGCTTTAAGATATTCCTCTTCGTTCAATAGTTGCATTTTTTTAAGCTTGGTAGTACCGGGGTCAACGACGACATACTCTTCGTAATAAATAATTTTTTCTAATTGCTTAATGCTTAAATCTAAAACAGCGCCGATTCTGGAAGGAAGAACTTTAAAGAACCAAATATGAGTTACTGGCGCCGCTAGTTCAATATGCCCCATGCGCTGTCTGCGAACAGAAGAATGAAGTATTTCTACTCCGCAACGGTCGCATTTAGTTCCTTTGAATTTTATCCCTTTAAGTTTACCACAATGGCACTCCCAGTCTTTGGCCGGTCCAAAAATACGTTCGCAGAAAAGGCCGTCTTTTTCCGGCTTTAAGGTACGGTAATTTAAAGTTTCAGCTTTTTTAACTTCTCCTGAAGACCAGCCTCTAATAACCTGTGGTGAAGCTAACTTAATACTTATCCAATCAAAAAAGGTGCCTTCTTCTATCATTTGCTCTCCTTTTCTGCTCTAACATCTAAACATAACCCTTGTAATTCTTTCACCAAAACGTTAAAGGACTCTGGTACTGAAGGCCGGAATTTTTGTTCTCCTCTTACTATCGCTTCGTAAATACGGGTTCTCCCTTCGACGTCATCGCTCTTAACGGTCAACATTTCTTGTAAAGTAAAAGCAGCTCCATAAGCTTCCAGCGCCCAAACTTCCATTTCTCCGAAACGCTGACCACCAAATTGCGCTTTTCCACCTAAAGGCTGTTGGGTAATAAGTGAATATGGTCCAATGGCTCGAGCATGTATCTTATCGTCGACCATATGCACTAATTTCATTATATACATATAACCAACACCGGCTTTATAGGCAAAAGGCCTACCAGTATAACCATCATAAAGAACAACTTTTCCGTCTTCAGGTAGATTGGCTTCTTTGAATAAATTTTTCATATCTTCTGGAGTAACACCGTCAAAAGCAGGAGAAATAACTTTTATCCCTAATTTTTTAGCGGCCCAACCTACGTGCATTTCTAGAAGCTGACCGACATTCATACGGGAAGGTACTCCTAAAGGATTTAAAATTATATCGACAGGAGTACCGTCTTCTAAAAACGGCATATCTTCTTCTGGTAAAACTTTAGAGATAACTCCTTTGTTTCCATGACGTCCGGAAAGTTTATCGCCAGCGGAAATTTTTCTCTTCATGGCAATAAAAACTACTACCCTTTTCAAAACTCCGGTAGGAAGCTCGTCGCCTTTCTTAATTTTAGCTATTTCTAAATCTTTCTCTACTGCTAATTCGTTTAAACGGTCTTCGTATATAGCCAAAGTTGCCCGAGCTTCTTCGTTTTCTTCGCAATCGGCTAAGTTTAGCTTATTTTCGTTTTTTCCTAAGATAATACTTAAACGTTTTATTTTTTCCTGCTCTAATAAATCTCTCTCTTCCTGGTAATATTTTTCTATCTCTCTTATCTTTTTTAATTCTTCGGTTTTTTCTTTTTTGGAACGCCGGCCTTTATCTTTTCTTTGGAAAACTTCTACATTTATCACTACTCCATAAATTCCCGGCGGAACTCTTAAAGAAGTATCTTTAACATCAGCGGCTTTTTCTCCAAAGATAGCACGAAGCAATCTCTCTTCTGGCGAAAGCTCTTTTTCTGTCTTAGGAGTTACTCGGCCGACTAAAATGTCATCCGGCATAACCTCGGCCCCTACTCTTACAATTCCGCTTTCGTCAAGGTTGCTTAAAGCTTCCTCACTAACATTAGGTATGTCCCGAGTAACCTCTTCATTTCCTAGACGCGTTTCTCTGGCTTCGCATTCAAATCTCTCGATATGGACTGAAGTAAGAATATCTTCTTTTACTAATTTTTCGTTAATAATGATAGCATCTTCAAAGTTATAACCTCGCCATGGTAAAAATGCTACCAAAAGGTTCGTTCCTAAAGCTAGTTCTCCTCGTTGAGTAGCCATACCATCGGCAATAATAGCATTTTTCTTTATCTCGTCCCCTTTCTTTACTAAAGAACGTTGGTTAATACAAGTATCGGCGTTAGAACGTTGAAATTTTTTAAGCTTATAGTTAAAATTTCCTATCTTTACGGAAGCGGCATCAACCTCGCTAACTTTACCAGCTTCTTTACTTATTAGCATCACGCCGCTATCTCTGGCTACTGCCTCTTCTATACCAGTACCAACTAAAGGGATTTCGGGAAAAAGCAGAGGTACTGCTTGTCTTTGCATGTTTGAACCCATAAGAGCACGGTTAGCGTCATCATGTTCTAGGAAAGGTATCAAAGAAGCTGAAACAGAAATAATTTGCTGCGGCGAAACATCCATGTATTCTATATCTTTAGGCCTAACTTTAGGATATTTGCCAAGATGGCGAGCGTAGATTTCTTTACTTTTAATTTTTCCATCATCATCAATTTCCGATATTGCTTGAGCAATAACTCGGTTTTCCTCTTCATCGCCAGTCAAATATTCCATTTTATTCAATACTGTACCGTCTTCTACTTTATAGTAAGGCGTAACAAGAAAGCCTAATTGATTTATTCGCGAATAAGTAGTTAATGATGAAAGAAGGCCAATATTAGCTCCTTCAGGGGTTTCTATAGGACAAATCTTTCCGTAATGCGTAGGGTGAACGTCTCGGACTTCAAAACCAGCTCGTTCTCGGGATAAACCGCCTGGCCCCATAGCAGAAAGCCTTCTTTTATGAGTAATTTCTGCTAAAGGATTAGTTTGATCCATAAACTGCGAAAGCGGCGAACGGGCAAAAAAATCTTGCAATTGAGTAGAGAAGGCTCTGGAATTTATGAGATGTTGAATCGAAAAATCATGTGAAGAAACTAAAGAATACCTTTCCAGAAAAGTCCTTTCAACACGAAATAAGCCTACCCTTACTTGATGCTGCAATAACTCACCGATAAGCTTTATTCTTCGGTTAGAAAGATGGTCAATATCATCGGTTTCTCTCTTACCGGCTTTTATCGTCAATAAAACCTTTATTATTTCAATTATAGAAGGTAAATCTAAAACTCTTTTATTTAAACTAACTTCCATTGATAGTTTTCTGTTCATTAAATATCGTCCCACTCGTCCTAAATCGTATCGACGGGGGTCAAGAAACATCCGGCGGAAAACTTCAGTTGCGGCCTCTAGGGTAATTGGTTCGGTAGGGCGCATTTTCTTATAAAAATCGGCGTAAGACTCTTCACTATTAGCAGTAGAGTCTTTTTTAACAGTATTGACTATCTCCGGATAAGGTTTGTCGGAAAAAGCTGAATAAATATCATCATTGCTAGAAAGCCCCATAATTCTTAAAATTTGAGTGGCAGGAAAAGTTTTACGGCGATCGATTATAGCGCTGATAGTATCATTAATATCAGTCCTAAATTCAAGCCAATAACCGCGATAAGGAATTATACGGGCAAAATAAATACGTTTACCAGTAGTATGAATATCTTCTTCAAAAAATACGCCCGGAGAACGTTGTAACTGGCTGATAATAGCTCTTTCATCGCCGTTGATAATAAAAGAGGCGGTTTCGGTCATTAAAGGTATATCACCTAAGTATACTTCTTGTTCTTTTACGCTTTTGCTAGGGTCTACCAATCTTAATCTGACTCGCAAAGGAACAGCATAGGTCTGAGATCTTTTTTTACATTCTTCAACAGTATAACGCGGCCGGCTTAAACTATAAGACACGAATTCTAAACGATATTGCTTATCAGAACTCTCCATAGGAAAGACTTCTTCTAATATCTCTTGGATACCAAGACGCTTTCTTTTTTCAGGTAAGACGTCGGATTGCAAAAACTCTTTAAAAGAATTCAATTGGTGTTCTAATAAGTGATTAAAAGAAGGGATCTTTTTTACTCGTGTAAAAGATACTTTTTTATCTCTTTTCAAAATTAGCCTCCTGCTTTAAAAGTTCGTAGTTCACAGATTTTCTACTAACTACTAACCCTTAACTATTAACTAATCACTTTAGTTCTACGGTTGCGCCAGCAGCTTCTAATTTTTTCTTTATTTCTTCGGCTTCTTCTTTAGTAACGTTTTCTTTAACTGTTTTAGGCGCAGAATCTACCAAATCTTTAGCTTCTTTTAAACCTAAATCAGTAATAGCTCTTATTTCTTTAATAGTAGCTATTTTATTAGATCCGGCATTAGCCAAAACTACCGTAAAGGAAGTTTTTACCTCTGCTTCTTCAGCCTGACCAGCTGCTCCGGGAACGGCAGCAACTGCCACTGCGGGAGCGCTAGCGCTAACGCCGAATTTCTCTTCGCAAGCTTTGACTACTTCCGAAAGCTCTAGCACTGTCATTTCCTCTAATATTTTTAAAATCTCATCTACCTTAGACATGACTACCTCCTCTTTTCCTTATTTATTTTTTTTGTCTTTAGTCTTTTTTATCTCTTCGACAACCCAGATAAATTTCAAAATTATTTGGTTTAAACTAGAAAGAAAACCTGTCAAGGGAGAAGCCATAGCCGAAACTACCATGCCTAAAAGTACCTCTCGGGAAGGAAGTTTAGCCAAAGCTTTTAAATCTTTTTGACTAACTTTTCTATCTTTTATAACTCCCCCTTTAAGTTGGAGAGATTCATTTTCTTTAGCAAAATCTATTAAAACTTTACAGACTTTAACGACATCGCTATCATAAACTAAAACTAGACCAGTTTCTGAATTAAGCATCTCTTTTAAATCGGACTGCCCTTTTAATTCTGCTAATACTCTATCAAAAAGAGTATTTTTAGTAATTAGTACGCGTGCACCGGCTTCTTTAAGTTCGTTACGCAAGACATTAAAAGGGTAAGCGGCGATTTTATTAAATCCAATAAAAAAATAACCGGAAGTTTTCTGGATCTCTCCTTTTAACTCTCCTGTTATAGTTTCCTTCGTTAATAAACCTAATTTTTTCATAGTTTTTATTGTATGTTTAACTTTATCGAAGGGCTCATTGTGGTAGATAAATAAATGCCGACGATAAAATCTCCTTTGACTGATTGCGGCCTTACAGCTTGAAGTGCTTCGATAAAAGACCTTACATTTTCTACCAACTTATTTTTATCAAAAGATATTTTTCCAACACCAACATGGATGCAGCCAAATTTATCCATCCGAAAATCAATTTTGCCTCTTTTAGCTTCGCTAACAGCGTAAGAAATGTTATCGGTAACAGTGCCTGTTTTCGGCGAAGGCATCAAACCTCGAGGTCCTAAGAATTTACCTAGTTTACTGACTGACCTCATCATAGAAGGGGTAGAAATACAGCAATCAAATTCGGTCCATCCTTCTTTTAGAATTTTATCTATTACCTCTTCTGACCCGATATAATCGGCACCGGCTTTACTAGCTTCTTTTTCCTTATCTGGTTCACAAAAGACTAAAACTTTAACGTTTTTACCCGTACCATGAGGAAGTACTACCGAACCTCTTATCATCTGTTCTGACTGCTTAGGGTCTACCTCTAATTTTCCGCTTATCTCTACGGTTTCGTCAAAACGAGCAGGAGTCATAGATTTCAAAACGGTTATGGCTTCTTCAAGACCGTAACTTTTATTTTTATCTACTAATTTTTCGGCACTAATATAACGTTTGCTTCTTTTCATAGCTTTTAGGTATTTTTAATTTTTATTCCGCAACTTCTTGCTGTTCCTTCCACTATCTTTATTGCTTGGTTTAAATCACGGGTGTTCAAATCGGGTAATTTTTCTTTTGCTATTTCTAAAACTTGTTGTTTAGTAACCTCACCGATTATTTCTTTTCCGGCTTGCGAACTGGCTTTAGCTAAATTAGCTGCTCTTTTTAACAAAATAGAAACCGGAGGATTTTTTACAATAAAATCAAAAGATTTATCCTCGTAAACGCTGATTATGACCGGTAGAATAATACCTTCTCTATTTTTGGTAGCTTCGTTAAATGACTTACAAAATTGCATAATGTTAACACCTTGTTGACCAAGCGCCGGACCAACAGGCGGAGCAGGATTAGCGCTACCGGCAGGTATTTGTAATTTTATTTGAGCTACTGGTTTCTTTTTCTTCTTTGCCATTGCTTACTCCTTACCCCACTCGCTTCGTTCGGGGGTAATTCGTACTAGTGTTTTCCCTGCGCACTATGCGTTTGAAAAAACACTGTACTTATTATATTTTTTCTACCTGCCAAAATTCAAGTTCAACTGGAGTAGTTCTACCAAAAATAGATACATTCACTTTAAGTTTTCCTTTATCAAGATATACCTCTTCGATAGTACCGTTAAAATTAACAAAGGGGCCTTCTATCACTCTTACGCTTTCTCCTTTTTCAAAGGTAACTTTAGGTGCAGGTTTAACTTTGCTCTCCTCGGCTTTTGTTAAAATACGGTCTACTTCCTCTTGAGATATCGGTGTAGGCTTTCTCCTCGGACCGATAAAAGCTGTAATACCCGGAGTTTTACGTACTAATAACCAGGTATTATCATTCATCTCCATATGAATTAAAATATATCCGGGGAAAAATTTACGTTCTAAAACTCTTTTTTTACCAAGCTTAACTTCGGTAATTTGTTCTTTAGGTATAGCGATTTTATCGACTAAATTTTCCAGATTGCTAGCTTTTATTCGTGCCTCTAAATTAACTTTAGCTTTATCTTCAGCACCGCTTAAAGTATGCAAAATATACCACTGCTTCATAACGATATCATTTCAATAGAATCTGGATTAACCTGGAAAGTCCTAAATCTACTACTGCGATATAACTTGTTAAAATAATACATACAATAATTACGATTATAGTTGCCGCTATTAGCTCTCTTCGGGAAGACCAACTAACTTTTTTTAACTCCTCTCTTACTTCTTTGAAAAATTTAGGAAGCTTTTTCAATTTATTTAACATATTCTTAATTTTAAGCTTAAGTTAATTTTTTAATAATACATTTAACCCTGCATAGCGAGAGAGGCTACCTTGCGGCAGGTAAATATTTTTTGTGCTCTTTACCGTAGAGTTATTTCTAACATGAATAGTACATCTAACAAATAACTACCTAGATATACTTTCAAGTCTTACTATAATAAATGCCTCTACAGAACAATAGTTAACTACAGGCGAGGCAGGAGTTGAACCTGCAACCGCCGGTTTTGGAGACCGGTGCTCTGGCCAATTGAGCTACTCGCCTAAACTAAAATACTTAGTTTTAGACCAGAGACTCTTTTCTCGGTACTTCAATAACTTAAAGTTTTTATTTTATAAAGGCCCGTTAAATGACAAAGAACTTGTTATACTTTAGTTTCTTTATGCTCAGTATGCTTACGATCAAAACGACAGTATTTTTTTATGGTAAACTTCTCGGGATGCTTTCGTTTATTTTTAGTAAAGTAATAATTTTTCTTTTTACAAATTGTACAAGCTAATGCAATTAATTCTCTCATAACAAATTAGAATAAAAAAAGCGGCAAGAGTTTAAAAATCCCCCGCCCCACATTTTGTGGTTTTTCTAAATATATTTATTTATTTTCTAAACCCACGACCAAAATCGTTGGTGTAATCTTCTCGATTTTTCACAAGCCTGGAATGGGAATTGAACCCATGACCTCGTCCTTACCAAGGACGTGCTCTACCGACTGAGCCATCCAGGCATAAAAATTGGGATGTTCTATCGACTGAGCTACGTGGGTACATTTCTTTATTTTTAATAATAAAGAAAGACCTGTTAATAATACTATAAAAGTTTTTTTTGTCAAGAAAAAAATAGGCATTTTCTTGATTTTATTATCTGGCATTCTATAACTGATTAAAGCTCAATGGGTTATTGACAAAATTCTTATTTTTTAATTAACTTTAAAAAATCCTTCTCAGAAATTATAGCCAGGCCTAATTTGACTGCTTTATTATATTTTGAACCGGGGTTTTTACCGACTACTAAATAATCGATACTTTTACTTAACGATGATGCTGTCTTAGCTCCTAATTCCTCTACTATTTTTTGTGCTTGATAGCGCGTAAAATTTTCTAACTCTCCAGTAAATAAAAATATTTTATTGGCTATTATACTCTCTTTAACAATTTTATTTTCTTGAGCTAAAGTAAGACCGGCTTTTTTAAATTCTTCGATCATCTTTCTTGACTTTGAGGAAGAAAAGAATTTTACTATTGCCGAAGACATAACCGGTCCTATCTCTGCTATCTCTTTTAAATCGCTTTCTTTAAGGTTAAAGAACTTATCGATATACCGAAACTTCTCTGCTAGTACTAATGCTGATTTCTCTCCAACATGCCTTATCCCTAAACCATAAATAAAACGGGATAGAAGACTCTTCTTGCTCTTTTCAATAGAATGGATTAAATTACTAGCTCGTTTTTCTTTAAAGAGAGGTAGGGTAAGTAATTGTTCTTTTTTTAAGGTATAAATATCAGCCAAGCTTTTTACTAAATTTTTATTTACTAGCTCTTTGATTAGGCTTTCGCCCATCCCCTCTATATCCATTGCCCTTCGAGAAGCAAAATGAATTAAAGAACGCTCGAGCTGGGCAGGACAATTTGGATTAATACAATACCAATAAACTTCTTCTTGCTTATCTTTTTCGACACTGCCGCCACACACTGGACAATTTCTGGGAGGTTTTACTGATTTTTCTTTTCCTGTTCTCTTAGAAGTTATTACTTTGATTATTTTAGGTATTACCTCACCGGCCCTTTCTATCAAAACTACATCGTTTTCTTTTATATCTAATCTTTCTATTTCATCAAAGTTATGAAGAGTCGCTTTGGATATATTAACTCCACCGCATTCAACCGGATCTAGAGTGGCCACCGGAGTAATAACTCCGGTTCGGCCTACGCCAAAGGTAATCTTTCTAACTTTAGTAGTAGCTTGATGGCCGGGAAATTTATAGGCTACTGCCCAACGAGGAGTTTTGCTAGTTTGGCCTAACTCCTCCTGTAAGGCAAAAGAATTAACTTTTACTACTACCCCATCTACTTCATAGTCTAAATTATGATGCTTATCTTGCCAATATTGACAATATTCAATAGCTTCTTTCAAACTTCTGCAGAATTTACTATGGGGATTAAGCGGCAATCTCCATTCTTTAGCTTTATTAAAAAAATCTTCTTGAGAGAAGAATCGGCAACCTTCGGCAAAACCAAAGGAATGGATAAAACACTTTAAATTTCTTTTAGATACTAAAGCTGAATTTAAGAGCTTTAAAGACCCACTAGCTGCGTTTCTGGGATTAGCAAATAAGGGTTCTTCTTGAGCTAGCTTATCTTTGTTTAATTTAATAAAATCTTTTTTACCGATATATACTTCTCCTCTCACTTCTAATACCGCAGGAATCTTATCGCTCATAAGTTTAAGAGGAATAGATTTTACTGTTTTTATATTATTGGTTATATCTTCTCCTCTCTCCCCATCTCCACGGGTACCGCCTAAGACTAATATTCCCTTTTCATATGTCAAGGCAGCGCTAACACCATCTATCTTTAGCTCTACAAAATAATCCAGCTTTTCTTCTCTCTTAAAAAACCTTTTCATCCTTTCTTCCCATTCTTTTAATTCATCTATAGAATAAGTATTTTCTAAAGATAACATTGGTTTTTTATGCTGAATAGTCGAAAAACCAGCTTCGGCTGTTTTTGAAATACGTTGAGTAGGAGAATCTGGGGTGACCAAATAAGGATAATCTTTTTCCAGTTTTTTAAGAGAGGTCAACAAGGAGTCATATTCCTGGTCTGAAATCTCAGGATCACTTAGAGCATAATAACGGTAATCAGCACGCCTTATCCTTTCTTTTAAATCTTCAATTTTCTTTTTAGCTTCTTTTAAAGTCATAGTTAATATCCGTTAATTAATTTCGTGATTATTTATTAATGTTAAAATTCTATTTTAAAATTCCTGTGAGCTGTGGTAATAGCGTTTTCTTCCAACTCTACATTATTAATGTGTCGTAAGAATTCATTTTTTACTTCCTTTAGAAAATTTTTAAGATTAACCTCTTGGCCTTGAGCTAAAACCTCTACTCTACCATCCGCTAAATTCTTAACCCAACCCTTAATACTGTTTCTATCAGCCAACATTTTAGCGGTAAAACGAAATCCTACTCCCTGCACCATGCCAGTAAAAAAAAGATGGAATTCTTTAACCATAAAATTGCGGTTTAAAAGTGTTCTCCTACTTTAAGCCGGTATCCGCTAACGAAATCCCAAGCCGACATCTCTTTTTTTCCCTGAGGCTTCAATCTCTTGATCTTTAAAACGCCTTTAGTGGTAGCTACGCTAATTCCTTCTTTGTCTATACTAGCTACAGTACCGGCAAGATCACTGTCTTTTCTGTCAATAACTTCTGCTTCCAATATTTTAATCAAAATATTCTTATAGTAAGTATAAGCTGAAGGCCAAGATACCAAAGCCCGCACTAAATTTCTTATCTGAAAAGCAGAAAGTTCCCAATTAATGCGACCGTCTTCTTTGTTGAACTTATGGGTCAAAGTGGCTTGATCTTCGTTTTGCGCTATCAAAATATAATCGTTATTTTTTATCTTAAGTATTGCTTCATTCAATAAAGAGGTGCCCTCAAAGGCTAATTTATGACTAAGGGAGTAAAAATTATCTTGATAATCTATCTTTATCTTTTTCTGTAAAATAATATCTCCGGTATCTATCCCCTTTACGACTTTAAAGATGGTGACACCGGTATCGCTATCCCCATTTTTAATAGCATATTCAATGGGAGCGGGTCCGCGGTATCTAGG
>MTKX01002191.1_pt1 | contig 80372 bp, 56 predicted proteins | sample 1042771 | NCBI WGS metagenome assembly MTKX01 (sample SAMN06212183, study PRJNA360534) | anaerobic digester metagenome | biome: Wastewater treatment plant; material: sludge; isolation source: anaerobic digester fed with sludge from wastewater treatment plant | place: Denmark: WWTP Randers ...
CCGGCTCCGGGTACAAAAAAGCAGGATTAGACGCCTGCTTTTTTTGTACCAGTCACTTGCCACGGTTCGTGGCAAGTTCCTTTTATGATTCCTCCCCCTTCGCCCCCTCCAAAGAGGGGGTTGTCGCTTCGCTCCGGATCAAGGCCCGATTCATAAAGAATCACAATAACTATAACAGAGAGTGGATGATACACGGGCTCAAATATATGTCACCACAGGAATACAGAGCAGAATATGAAAGTGAGAATTGAAATAAATTGAATACAGACAAACCAAATTGTAAGTTTGAAATTTGCAAGATTAGTATTAACTTCAGCAAATGTAAAGTGTACATCTGAATTGGCTTTTTACACAAAATTTTCACTATATGACGGCAAAAAATCTTTTAAAATTTAAACATTTTATCTTTAGGGCATCTCTGTTCTTTTTATTTCCTGTGGCTATCATTACAATAATTACCGGATGCAACAAGGAATCGGACACAGATGATTCTTATCTACTTGAATTCATTACTGAAGAGTACAAACCTTTAAATTATACAGAGAATGGTTCGTTAAAAGGGCTGGGTCCAGATTTACTTAAAGAAATTTGCATTGATCTAGGCATTTCATATTCTTCTGAAGTTCTTTCATGGGACAAAGCTTATGCAAAAGCTCTCACAAATGAACATGCCGTGTTATATTCCACTATCCTTAATGCCGAAAGAAAATCATTGTTCAAATGGGCAGGGCCATATGCTTCCCTAGACTGGAACTTTTATTCTTCATCGCAAAATCCTATTGAACTGACATCACTTGATGAAGCACGTAATGTTGCTGGTATAGGTGTTTTATCCGACTATTCAATAACACAGTATCTTATTAGCGAGGGATTTAGCAATCTTATTTATTGTGAAAATAACCAAGATGCCTTTAGTAAGCTACTTTCCGGCGAAATCACACTATTCCCTTCAGACAAGATTACAGCTGAAGCTGCGCTCACTGCAATCGGCAAATCTATTTACGATGTTACCAACAAACTATCATTTCGCACCGATCTGGTTTACTTTGCATTTAATAATGCAGTTCCCGACAGGGTAGTTGAAAATTTCCAAAAGGAAATTGATGAATCCAAGCAAAACGGTGTTTTAAAAAAGCTTTACCAAATGTATATGCAGTCGGCTAATCCGCCCGATATAATTCAGGTTTATACAGAGCAGTATCCGCCATTAACCTACCGAAACAACATGGGAGATATCACAGGATTTGGGACTGATGTGGTTTTGGATATTATGAAAAGAAATCAATCCTATTATCCAATCCGGGTGACACTTTGGAGCAATGCCTATGAACTGGCACTACTCAATCCAAATTTCTGTCTATTCACAATGGATCGCACTGAACAGAGGGAAAATCTATTTCAATGGGTCGGACCAATAGGGAGTAATGTTACTTACTTTTATGTCCGGGCCGATTCGGGTATCACTATCAAATCGATTAATGATGCGCGTGCCCTAAATTCTGTGGGGACTGTCAGTTCGTGGTTTTCTGATCAATATCTTAGAGGTTTGGGCTTTACTAACCTTGTAACCGGAAATGATCCTGGATTAATGACCAGTAAACTGATTAACGGAGAAATTGATGCTTTTGTGTGCACCAATATAACATTTCCTTCCATACTTAGGTCCATGAATTACCAGTATAATCAGGTGGAACCTGCATTTCAACTTATGTCCTCTGATTTTTACATTGCTTTTTCAAAAGACACTCCTACAGGCACTGTATTAAAATGGCAACAGGCACTTGATGCAGCCAGGCAGGATGGAACTTATGATGCAATATACAGGAAATGGTTTAATTAGTAATCTATTTCAACCTTTGACAGATATGTCAATCAAATTTCACTATCAACTCCAAATCACTCATAAATAGTTCGGATATTTTTCCTTCTGCATGTACAAAAAAAGCAGACGTCTTATCCTGCTTTTTTTGTGCCAGTCACTTGCCACGGGTCGTGGCAAGTTCCTTCTATGATTCCTCCCCCCTTCGCCCCCTCCAATGAGGGGGTTGTCGCTTCGCGCCGGATTACACATACTTCTCCTTTGCTCCTGATTAACAGGTGGTAACTCGTGAGCCATTTACACTTTGCTATGCAACGACCACCCTAAACATTCCTGAGACACTTAGTTCATTGTTTTAATATCCTGCGTATTTGTTATTATCCTGGCTTTACCTGATTTAACCATTTCCTCATTACTTCTTCTCACTGCTCTTATTGTGTCCTTAACAACCCTGTTATAATGAGAAAGCATGTCTTCAGCATCCTGACAACAACTTATCTCCCCAATTGACAGAGACCTGATTACAGCAGTAACTGATTGTTCTGTCGCTCCAAACAGTGATGTCTGGATAGAAAGCACTGTTATTGGAACCAGATTCTCGAGTATACGCATATCCTTCTTTTTGGTCAGGTCAAGATCACTCTCAAAGTGCAGCATTCCATTCGAATCCATGGAGACCTCCAGCATTTTCCTCATTCTCTTTTCATTTTCTTTTTTCATGGTAATGTTGTTTTAAATATATAAATATGGCTGAGAGCCACTTACGTGACTTTCGGAAATAGTGATTCTATGATTGACTCTTCCAGATTAAGAATCCTTTTAATTTGCTTATTTGATGAGTTGTATTCATAATGCATTTTCTTTGCAAGATCAATTTTAACGGTTGAAGGCAGTAAAGCAGGTTTGCTTAGATTATAGTGTTTTGAACATATCGACTTCACCGCAGAATACATTTCTTCATCGCTAAGAAATACGGAATCCTGAAGTCTTTTTGCGATTTGACTGTAAGCCTCATAATTTTTTGATAGAAGGTTGAAATAATGATGCGCATCCCTGAAGAAACACTCACCTTCTTTGATGCAGCAAAAGCTTGACGGCAAAATAATATTGTTCAATACTTCAATTCTGTCCGACATTGTCACATCCCTGCTACGGCATATACTTCTTTTATCCCTTATTGAAAGAGTATTGAAAGTTGTTGATGGCAATAATTTATAAATGGGATTATAATACAGCCAGCCTGCACCCCATAAATATGAATAGGGTGTGTATGAAGATTTCACCAGATACCCATTTCGATTAACGTATACAATCTCATTCCGAAGGGCCTGTAAGTCAGCAATATGAATTAATGAGGCTTTAAAAGCTTTCATATCTGTTTCTGTCCCCTGAATTGTCAGGTACCTTTGCAGACGTGCCTTAAACATGTCAAACATTTCCTCACAATATTCTTTTTTTCCGGAAAGAATACTGTGAAGGTGATTGTTCATCAATTCAAAAGTGTAGATCTTAAGCATTGGAAATCTGTCCGCACAAAATCCCATCAGGTTCATCCCAAATCCAAACTCCTCATCATTTCTGAACAAAAGCCCTGCTAAATGGCCAGGTGTAAATAAGTGCCAAAACAGACCTGTGTTATTAAAATAATACTCACACTGGTTTTCTTTGTCGAAGAATGTACGACTGCACGCTGCAGATGTGCCTGAAGATCCCTTTTCCATATTCTCTCTTACTTATCAACCCCACAATGGAAGGGCATACAAATTTAAACATTAAATCACACGTAAAAGAATTTTAAAACAATTTTATGGCTTTTTGAAACGATTTCTTTAAAGTGAAAAGCGGTTGCGGTGACAGCATCGTGTACATCGCAAACATTCCAGCCCGTAGCTGCAAAGACGTCTTCTTTCTAAGAGGTAGCTACTCTCACATCGCTGACTTTGAGTATAGAGGTTCCATCTCTTTCTGTCATTCTGTTATCTCTTTTTGCCCCCACTGCATTGCATCCACAAAACACCCCTTTTCTGTGGACAGAATGTTGTTTTTGACCAATCCATCCACAAAAACAAACCTATTTGTGGACAAGTATGTGTTTTTTGGCCACTCATCCACAAAACACCCCTTTTCTGTGGACAGAATGTTGTTTTTGACCAATCCATCCACAAAAACAAACCTATTTGTGGACGGATCTGTGGTCCAAGGCAAATCCGCCTGGCATATCTGTTGATCCCTGACTTTAGTTAACTGGTTGAATCCATTATTTTTGAAGCAAGTTTTCCCGGTTAATCCATAATTACCATTATAAGTTGACTTCATGGAGTTATCCTTGATTTATCGCAGTTATCAATAGCTTTTGGAAATTATCCTTGAATTTTGGCTGTGATTGCATGCTTTTGGAAGTTCTCACGGCATTGAGTTTATACGTAAGCTTTCAGGTTTTATACCTGCTGGAGGTATATTGGGGGAAGCAAGAAGCTAATATGACTATCAAGATCATAATGCACACTTTAACAATGTGTTAAGAGGTCTTATAACGTAGCTGTTTCTTGCAGACTTCTACATGGCTTCCGGGAATATATTTGGTACTGCTGCACAGCATATTATAAGCGCCAAAGGCTTTTGGCGCACCGATTTGAAAGACCGCCGGGCGGTATTTGAGCTGGAATACTGATCAATGGAAAGGACGCTTCCACCGCAAGATAAGGGAAGCCTCGGCATTAAAAAAAAGCTTCCCGTTCTTGTGGTGGAAGCGAACGTTCATTGTACTTAAGAAGAGTTGAAGCCTCGGCGTAAAAGAAATGCTCTCCTTTCATTATGAAGATACGACTACCAGACATTAAAGCCCTGGTTCATAACCAGGGAAATTTTTGGGTTCCACCCATTGCTAAAAATAACTACTTTTGTCAGGATATTAGAAGCATAGGAATGAAAAGAAAACCATTACAAAATTTTTTGTATCTCTCCATTGCTGCGGCAGTGGTCACCATCCTGCTAAAATTTTATGCGTACCATATTACCCGGTCCATAGGATTCATGTCCGATGCCCTGGAGTCGCTGGTGAACCTGTTCGCTGCCGTCTTTGCACTCATTATGCTGCATCTTTCACGGAAACCGGCCGATGAAGGTCATGCATTTGGCCATAGCAAGGCCGAATATTTTTCCAGTGCAGCTGAAGGATCACTCATTCTTATAGCAGCATTCAGCATCATCCGCTCCGCCATTGCCCGTTTGATAGAACCGGTGCCACTGGAGAATATCAATACCGGGTTGTTGTTTTCCCTGCTGGCTTCTTTGGTTAACCTGGTTGTGGGCCTTGTTCTGATAAAAAACGGAAAGAAGCGCAAATCACTCATCCTTGAAGCCGATGGCAGGCACCTGATGACCGATGTATGGACGTCGGCAGGGGTGATCGCCGGTATTGTAGTGGTAAAATTTACCGGGTGGATTGTAATTGATCCGATAATTGCCATCCTGGTGGCACTCAATATTATATACACCGGATACAAACTCATCAGCCGCTCTGCCAGCGGCCTGATGGATGCGGCCATACCCGATGAAGACATACAAAAAGTAACGGCCTATCTGGATTCTCTTAAAGAACAGGATATAGAATACCACTCCTTGCTGACCCGGTCAGCGGGACAACGCAAGTTTATATCCCTGCATCTGCTCGTACCGGGTGACTGGAGCGTGCAGAAAGGACACGACTATGCTGACCGGATTGAACAAACCATCGGGAGTCTGTTCGACGAAGCCGTGACCGTATCTACCCATATTGAACCGGTGGAAGATCCGGCCTCAATGAATGACATCGGCCTTGACCGTAAATAAAGTCACGGACCGGAAGATACTTCCGGCCAGGAAGACGCGCCCGGTTACGATATGAATGTCTTCAACAGCCGGATTATTCCCGGCAGATTTCACCCTTCCCCTTTTTCCCCATGCAGGCCTGAACCAGAGAATAGATTATCAGCAGGGCCAGCAGACCAATAGAAATCCAGGCAGTAATAATGATGTCCTGATGTACTACAACGTCTGCAGCTCGTTTGACAATAATCCCGTAATATGCCCAAACAAAAACCAGTGGGTAAAAGACAACATTATTCTTGAGGGTCACCAGCACGGCTATGATCAGGCCAACGGCCATGACGATGATGGTCCATACGTTTTCCGGCAGACCGAATCCCCTCCAGTTCAAGGAAACAAGCAGAGCCGAGATATTGGCAATGGTGGCCACTGAGATCCACCCCAGGTAAACATTCATGGTTACCCGGTAAGCAATTCTGGCCGGCACCTTTAGAATCTTTGCATTAAAAACGCCGTTGTACAACGATATCAGGCATAGCAGCAGTCCAATCATAACAATTACAGACAGGAGCACCTGCTGGTAATGCCATGTTAATATCCAGGCTGTATTTAAAATACAGGTAAGGGCAAATACATAACCCTGGTTTTTACTCAGTGCAAAACGCTCTTTTTTTCCGAAAACTGCAACCACTTGGTAGATAACCATAAATAGTAACAAAGCGTATATCACGCCCCATATGGAGAAGGTCATTCCTGCCGGTACAAACAGGTTGGGATACATGTCAGACAATTCTCCCGTCTTCATTCCGTTAATGGGAAGAATATTGGCCAGTGCATTGACCACAACCATCCCCATATACAGCAAGATGTTGATTAATGATAAAGATTTGTTATTCATATTATTAGGTTTTGTTGTAACAATCAAATATACAAAATTTCTGAGTCAAAAAAAATGAGACTGGCCAATACCTTTTGGTCAGTCTCATTCCTTAAGCAGGGATCATAAATCTGTTACAACCGGCGCGGTGTGTACTTTGTGTGCAACAGATGATGAGATACTTCACTGAGCGGATGGCCCAGGAAATCGTTGTAAATCTTAACGATCTCGGGATTCTCGTGCGATTTTCTCAAGGGCATTCCTTCGTCTTCGGCATATATGGCCACTGCCCTGCGCTGACGGATCTCGGGATTTGTTGGGATGGGCTGACCGCCTCCCCCCAGGCACCCTCCGGGACAGGCCATGAATTCTATGAAATGATAATCGGCTTTACCCGCTTTTACCTTGTCCATAATGTATTTGGCATTCACAAGCCCGTGGGCAACAGCACATTTGAGTTCCACCCCATCAAGGAAAGCCCACTCTTTCTTAGGCTTCTCAATTTTGATCCTGGCCTCACGAATCCCTTCCGCACCACGTACCGGTGTAATGTTCAGGTTGTCAAAGGGGACTTCCCTGCCTGTGACCAGTTCATAGGCGGTCCTCAGGGCGGCTTCCATAACGCCTCCGGTAGAACCGAAAATGACAGCGGCTCCTGTGGATTCACCCATCAGCCGGTCAAAATGCATTTCTTCAAGCCGCGTGAAATCAATACCCGCCTGCTTGATCATAATGGCCAGCTCGCGCGTTGTAAGGACATAATCCACATCCCGGTAGCCGCTGGAGTGCATTTCAGGCCTGGCTGCTTCAAATTTCTTGGCTGTACAAGGCATCACCGAGACAGAAACAATTCTTTCGGGATCCAGTTTTCTGGCTTTGGCATAATATGTTTTGACCAGGGCTCCGAACATTTGCTGGGGCGATTTGCAGGTGGACAGGTGGTCCAGGAATTCCGGATACAGGTGTTCAATGAACTTGATCCATCCCGGAGAGCAGGAGGTGGCCAGTGGTAATTTTATGGTCCTGTCGTTTTCCACCAGTGCTTTTTTCAAGCGGGACAGCAATTCAGAGCCTTCCTCCATGATGGTCAGGTCTGCGGTGAAATCGGTGTCCATAACCGCATCAAATCCCAGACGCTTCAGAGCGGCTACCATTTTACCGGTAACACGGGCTCCCGGATCGAAGCCCAATTCTTCACCGAGTCCCACGCGTACTGCAGGTGCCGTCTGGATTACAACATATTTGCTTTTGTCCGAGATGGCAGCCCAGACTTCTTCAATGTAGTTCTTTTCCACCAGGGCCCCGGTGGGACAGTGGTTCACGCATTGGCCGCAGTTGGTGCAAATCACATCGTTCATTGATTTTTCAAAGAATGTGGTGACCTGGGCATATTCCCCCTTGTGGGCCATGGTCAGGGCGTTGACACTTTGTAATTCGGCACATGTCCTGACACACCGCTGGCAACGGACACATTTGCTGTCATCCTTGATGATGGATGGAGAGTAATCGTCAATGGTGTAATTGCGGAATGGCACAAGATGAATGAAATCCTGGTTCATGATTTTATATTCCGAGGCCAGTGACTGCAATTCACATTTGCCGTTCTTGTAGCAGCTGGTGCAATCTGCGTTGTGCTCCGAGAGGAGGAGCTCGATGATGTGTTTGCGCGAGTTCCTTACCTTGTGGGTGTTTGTCAACACGTCCATCCCTTCTTCACAGGGTGTGGCACAGGCTGGTGCCAGGCGTTTCTGACCTGCTATTTCCACAACACAGACCCGGCAATTCCCTGCAACACACAAGTCTTTGTGGTAACACAGCGTGGGGATGATCACCCCAATTTGCTTGGCCGCATCCAGTATGGACGTTCCTTTGTCAATTTCTACGGGTTGGCCGTTTATGGTAATTTTTACTTTCTTTCCCATGGTTGTCTGTTTTCTGGTTTAGTAAATCATCTCCTCTCTGAAATTCTCCACAATCGAAGTGAATGAATTGGCAACGGATTGCCCCAGACCGCACTTTGCAGTATACTGCATGGTCTCGGCAAGGTCAAGTAATTTGTCCAGATATGAAGCTGGTTTCTCCCCCCTTTTCACTGCTTTGATACCTTTAAGCAATTGTTGACAGCCAACCCGGCAGGGTGTACACTGGCCACAGGACTCTTCTGCAAAAAAATTCAGGTAATTGTCCAGGACATTGAACATGGAACGGGAACTGTTGAAAAGCATCATGGAGCCCCCCGTGGGAAGGGATATTCCTACCAGCTTTCCTTCAAATCCTATACTGGTTGCAGAAAACTTTTTTCTTGGCACCAGGAATCCGGATGCCCCGCCAACCTGAACCGCTTTGGTGTCATCATCGCCAAAATCATCGACAAAATCGGACAGGCTCATTCCCAGCTCCAGTTCATAGATCCCGGGCTTTGGAGTATCGCCGGAAATCGAGAAAAGTTTTGTGCCCCGGGAAAATTGCACACCAAGATCGTAAAAGCGTTTTGCCCCATACTTGAAGATGGTAAAGGTGTGGGCCAGGGTCTCCACATTGTTGATTACGGTGGGTTGCCCCAGGTATCCGTAAGCAGTAGGATAGGGTGGCTTGTTGCGGGGTTCTCCCCGTTTTCCTTCCATGGATTCAAACAGGGCTGTCTCTTCTCCGCATATGTATGCACCGGACCCCATGAAGATATTTATTTTGAAATCATATTTGATTTCCTTACAGAAAAACTCAAATTCGCTGATCGCTTTTTTCAATTCCTGTTGCAGGAAGAAATACTCGCCCCTGAGGTAGATAAATCCCTGTTTTGCGCCAATCACATAACCACAGAGGGCAATGGCCGTCAAAACTTTAAAAGGAACCCTGGAGAGGATCTCCCGGTCTTTGAAGGTGCCAGGCTCTCCTTCATCGGCATTGCAAATCACAAATTTTTCATCCGATTTCAGTTCAGAAGTAAGTTTCCATTTCAATCCGGTGGGGAATCCGGCACCGCCCCTTCCCTTGAGCTCGGAACTTATCAGTTCGTTGATCAGCTCGTTGGGGGTGCGTGCCAGGTTCTTTGTGAGGACTTCTTCCCAGTCATTTTCATTTTTGAAAATGAAATCTGCTCTTTTAACAATATGATTAGCCGACATGTTCACCTCCTATTATTTTATCATGCAGGTAGCTGCTGAGAATTTCCCGGATTTTTTCGGGTGTAAGTTCTGTATATACCTCATTATTAATGAGCATGGCAGGGGCTTTATGACAAAATCCCAGACAGTTGGTTTCCAGGAGGGTGAATTTCCCGTCCTGGGTAGTTTCTCCGATTTTGATCTTCAGCATATCCTGAATTGTCATCAGGATCTGCCTTTCCCCTTTCATGGAGCAAGTGATTGTTTTACATACACGGATTATGTATTTTCCCATTTTTTTGCATTCCAGGAAAGAATAAAAAGTGGCTGTACCGTAGACTTCAGTTATGGGAAGGTCCAGTTCACGGGCAATTTCAAACATGGAATACTCTGAAAGATACTTCTCCTGCTCGACCACTCCCTGCAGGATAGGCAAAAGGTTACGCCTGTCTCTGCCGTGCTTGTCGGCAAGGTCCTTAACAAGTTCGGTGATTGGTTTCATCCAATATCAATTAGGTTAATAAATCTGGAACTAATTATATATATAGTGTAGATTTTACCTTTTAATAAAGTGGATTCAACTTGGTCCTGAACGTTTTAATTATTGTAATATGTAAATATAATGTAAAATGATCGTAATAAACAATATAACATTTGGAAAGTATGAAAAAAAAATTAATGCTCATATGGCATTGCATATAACAGCGTGAAAATAAGGGAACAAAGCAAGATCCGGCGGGAGTATAAGGAATTATTCATAACTTCGTGCTCTTAACAATCATTATGGAGAATTCCCGAAGAATTGTATCTCAGGGAGANNAGAAGCCCTGTTAAAATACCTTCCCCACAGGCCGCCCGTGCTGTTGGTAGACACTTATTTCGGGCGTGAACCGGATGCTTCATATACCGGGTATACACCCCGGAGGGGATCTCTTTTTTGCCCCGGAGATTATTTCCTTGAAGAAGGCTTGATAGAACATGCGGCGCAGTCCATTGCCCTGGCAGCCGGAGTAGAAAGGGTTGAAAATCAAAGGCAGGTAGAACCCGGTTTTGTTGGATCGGTCAACTCGTTTACAACCTATGGAAAGGTCCCTTCCGGGTGTCCGATCTTTACGGTCATTCGGGAACTCTATAAATATCCCGGCTTTTCTGTCCTTCAGGCAGAAACATTTTGTGAGGACATGCTTGTTGCCAGGGGTGAACTGAAAGTGGTAATAATATCCGGGCCAGGTGCATGAAAAATTTTCTGATTGTTTTAGCACTCATTTTTACAGCCTGCGGAAATCCCGGCAGGATTCCCTGGGCAGGCGTAAAACCACTGCTCAGTACAGAAGACAGTGTTCAGCTATATGATTTTCAGATGACACATTTAAACGCGATAGTGGAAGGCCTGCTCCTGGTAAATAAAAATGNNGGTAAATAAAAATGACTTAAACAGGCCGCACCTGGTGCTGACCTCCTATTTCAGCCTATCCCTGTTTGACCTGGAAGGTACTGTCGATGGTTATAAGGTAAACTACGTAATTGATGTTCTTGATAGAAGCAGGATACTTGATCTTCTATGGGACGACTTTTCAATTCTGTTCGACCCTTCTGTGCGGACAGGCTTTCGCCCCGTTACAAATGATCAGGGGAATATTCTATTGCTCACCATGGGAACCGGTATACGCAGCACGGTAATCAAAGCTGCGGATTATGTTAACGATTACCCGGCCACTATAGTGATTGACCATCCCGCCTTACATTTATCTGTTTATCTAAAAGTGTTGCAAAATGCTCACGGATCTCTTTACTATTGAATCTGTTACAGAAGAAAATCCATGTGCTTTTCTTGCCAAAGCATCTGTGGATGCCAACCATCCTGTTTTTCAGGGACACTTTCCGGGAATACCGGTGTTACCCGGTGTTTGTTCATTGTATCTGATCCGTACCTGTGCGGAACGCTTCCTGGGATGCTGTATGCGCTACAACACGGTGGATTTCTGTAAATTTACCGCAATGATAGATCCGTTGCGCAACGAACAGATAACGGTGAAGGGGAATATCAAACAGGATGAAGAAGAAATTCAGATTAAGGCAATGATGCTTTACGGTAACAGGACGGTATTAAAATTGCAGGCTACAATGAGAGAAATAACGTTATGAAGATAAAACTATTTATTCTGGTTATGGCATTGACAGGCTCCCTTCCAGTCCGGGCCCAGGGCTCAGGGGAGCAATTTTATAAAGAGCTTGCAAGGACCTCCTCTGAAATAGAGACACTGAGCGGCTCTTTCACCCAGACAAAAGAGTTCCGGTCACCGGATGTTAAAGTTGTGTCAAAAGGTACGTTCCGTTATGCCAGGAACCGGGAAATACGTTTCGATTACACTGTTCCGTATGAAATGAGCATAGTGGTGGATGACCTGACGGTGAAAATCACTACCAGGGAAAAAACAAATACGTATCCTCTGAAAGATCAACGGAACGCCATGGCGGAAATGGCCCGGATCATGAATTATTGCATGAAAGGTCTACTGCACGAGCTCAAAGCCGGGTATGACCTTACATATACCGGCGATGGGGCGTATCACCGGGTCCTTGTAAAAAACCAGAAGGATGATCCCGGGAACGCATTTGATCGGATAGACCTGAAATTTGCCCGGGAGCACTTAGCCCTGGAAGAAATGGTTATCAGTGAAAAATCGGGATATATCACAACCTATATTTTCGGCAATCTGGCCGTAAATGTTGTGCGGTAAGTGCTCCGTACTAAAAAATATTATATTTGTGCCAAATTACCTGAGAAATGAAAGTCAAAGATGTTCCCCAGGAAGATCCCTTTGTTCAACCTGACCCGGATGTAAGCTTATGTAGTCGTCTTTTTGCATTGGATGACGATGGAAAATACCAGGAGGTTCCCAGCAAGGGCTGGAGTCCAAGAACTGATGCTGTCAAGTTTGCGTGGAACAACTGGGGAGAAAAAGCAGGCAAGGTCCGGGAGAAGGTTCTTTCCGGGAAATACAGCCCCTTGGCATTTCATATGGAACGGGCCAGGATGACATCCGGAATGATGGCCGCCTATACCGGTTTTTCACGTAGACAAATTAAACAATTCTGTAAACCAAAACACTTTGCTTCACTCGATTCCGGAGCCCTTTCAAGGTTGGCGGAGGCGTTGTACATGAGTGTAGAAGAACTCATCTCTATCGATTGAATATGGAAATCAACTTTGAACATGGCCACGGCGCACATTGTGAGAGTGCTGTAGTAAGGAATTTGCTGAATTTTTATGGCATCAGGCTTAGCGAGCCTATGGTACTGGGATTGGGGGCAGGCATCTTTTTCTGTCATTTGCCTTTCTTCAAGGTTAACGGATATGCCATGACCTCATTCAGGTACATATCGGGAAGGATATTCTCCGACGTCACAAAAACGCTTGGCATCGAGTACAGGAAACTCTCCTTCAAAGACCCCGATGAGGCAATGGCAAAACTGGATGAGGTGCTTTTCAGCGGGACTCCTGTGGGATTACGCGTGGGAGTGTACAACCTGACTTATTTTCCAAAAGAGTACAGGGTCCATTTTAATGGCCATAATCTGTGCGTGATAGGCAAGGAAGGAGATGATTACATCATATCGGATCCCATTGGACAGAACAAAAACAAACTGTCTGCCGCAGACCTGAAGAAAGTGCGGTTTGCCCAGGGGGCGTTACCACCCAATGGAAGCATGTATTACATTACCAGCATGGAACACTACAAACCACTGGACGCCGGCATGATTGAAAAGTCAATGATAAAAACATGCTACAACATGACGCACATCCCGTTGCCTATGTTCGGAGCCAAAGGCATCGCTTACCTTGCCCGGAGAATGCGTAAGTGGGAAAAACTTTTTGGCAAACGGGGAGCGGCACTGAACCTGGCACAGATCATCCGCATGCTGGAGGAGATCGGGACGGGAGGAGCAGGATTCCGGTTCATGTATGCTGCATTCCTGCAGGAAGCTTCGGTGTTTTTGAACAGGCCCGGGCTGAACCAGTTCTCCATGGAACTGACAGCGGTGGGGGACCTGTGGAGGGACTTCTCCTATAATGCTGCACGATTCTTCAAGCAACGTGACCCCGAAGGTCTCACCTATGAAGATCTGGCTGTAAAACTGGAAGTTATATCGGCAAAAGAAATTGATATTTTTACCCGGTTGGAAAATTCAATCAAGCGTGGATAATCAATTCGCTATAGAAACACGAGCTCTCAAGAAGACTTACAAAGGAAAGTCACACCCCACACTTGATGATTTTTCACTCAGGATCCCGTATGGTTCGCTTTTTGGCCTGCTTGCCCCAAATGGAGCGGGAAAAACGACTGCGATCAATATCATTTGCGGATTACGTCGCTATGACAGCGGAGAAATCTTTATTGACGGGCACGATGTGTCGGACGGCATGCAGCATGTTAAACCCCTTTTGGGCCTGGTACCCCAGGACATTGCCCTTTTTCCTTCCCTTACCGCCTATGAGAACCTGAAAATTTTCGGAGGACTGTACGGATTGGAAAAAACATTACTGGAAGAGCGGATAGATCAATTGCTGGAGCTTTTTGACCTGTCTGCAAGCCGCAATTCTTATATCAACCGCTTTTCCGGAGGTATGAAACGCAGGGTCAATGTGATAGCAGGGATGTTGCATGCACCAAAAATTTTAATACTTGATGAGCCCACGGTCGGGGTAGATGCCCAGTCTCGCAGGTTGATCCTTGAAAAACTGACCGATATCAACAACGCGGGTACCACCATACTCTTCATATCCCATTATCTTGAAGAAGCGGAACAAATCTGTAACCAAGTGGCATTTATGGATAACGGGACTATCGTATGCCAGGGAAACCCGGCAGACCTGATAGCCGGCAAAAGTGAATGCAAATGCCTGGAATCCTTATACCTTTTGTTAACAGGAAAAAAGATGAGGGATAGCCAATGAGAAAATTCAGGTTTTTACTCTATAAAGATTATCTGTTGCTCAAAAGGGATGTGGCCGGGTTGCTGCTCATGTTCCTGATGCCCGCCATCCTTGTCGTACTCATGGCGCTGCTTCAGGACAGCTCCTACAGAGCGTTAACAGAGTCTTCTGTCCCGCTGCTGCTGGTGAACAGAGATCAGGGGGAATTGGGAGAAGCCATAGACAAACAGATCGAAGCCTCGCGTATATTCCAGATTGACAGGAAGGTAAACGAGGCCGTTCCCACCCTGGAAGAACTTGAACAGGAAGTGGCCTCGGGCCATTATACACTGGGTATATATATTCCTGAAAATACAACCGAGAGCATACGCAAAAACGTGGCCAGGTATGTCCTGGCAGCATTTAGCGGAACCATGGAAAAGCCCTCTCCGGACATGGTGAATTTTGTTATTTTTATTGACCCCACTACAAAAGTTTCCTTTTATACTGCCTTAATGAGTACATTGAAGGAACGGACACAAAAAATTGAATTTGAATACGTTCTGAACGAAATTTCCCGGCAGGTAAACGAGTTCAGCCCCATTCCCATTTCCACGGACGGGTTCTCCACAGAACAGGTTCACATTGATATCCGCGACGCACGCCTGGATGGACGGGATCTGAATCCCGATCCCGTACAGCACAATGTGCCTTCCTGGACTCTGTTTGCGATCTTTTTCATTGTAATATCGCTTTCAGGAAGCATCATCCGGGAACGGCAGGACGGGAGTTTCTCCAGGATGATGACCATGCCCTGTTCCTATACGGAATATCTGTTGAGCAAAGCCGTAATTTTTACCATGGTTTCGTTAATCCAGTTTGTTCTGATGTTGCTCATCGGGGTATACCTGTTGCCTCTTTTTGGCATGGAATCGCTGAATCTGGGCACTTCCCCCGCGGCTTTGATCCTACTGGCCCTGTCGGCGGCTGTTGCGGCTATCGGTTATGGGATTGCCATAGGAAACATTGCCAACACCATCCACCAGTCTGCCATTTTTGGAGCTATATCCGTAGTGATCATGGCTGCCATTGGAGGCGCCTGGATCCCGACGGCAGTCATGAGCGAATCCCTGCGTAACTTAAGCAGGATCTCTCCCATATACTGGGGTCTTTCAGGTTTTATGGATGTGTTTATGCTCAATGCAGGCGTAATGGCTGTTCTTAAAGAATGCGGCGTGATGCTCCTCTTTGGGCTGGTTTGTTTTGCGGTGGCCATTACCTTCAATTACCGGCGAAGACTGGACGTCTGAATCCATTGTTGATCGCAAATGCCGGGTTGAGAATGCACGTAAGTATGATTTCGTACCAGTTGAATCCGTCTCTTCCCATGGCCAGGGCAGCTCTGTGTGTAAGTTCGCCCAAAATTATACCCCCTAACGGAGTGACTATCAGATCCTGGATACTCGGTTGTTCCAGGCCCCCTTCCCAGGCATATTCCCACAGGAGTGATTGCATCAGGGCAAAAAGGGATGACTGCCAAATGGCTGCACCTTGTGATCTTGCGGCATTGTAATAAAAGCTTCCCTGGTAGGGATGTCCTATGTAATTGACTATAAACAGATCATGGTCTTTTATGGGCGGTGTGGTAAAAGTAAGCCTGTACTGTTCTTTCATGGCCGCCCCTTTGAATACTTCTTTTCTGTTCCACTGGCTTATGGATTCCGGTGACAGGATCAGGGTGGTCATGATTACAGCATTATACCCCAGCGAATAGGCACTCCCCCGGGATCATTTTGTTCCCGAATGTTTCTTCACTGTGATTCAACATATAATGAGGATCCCTGATATATTGCGCGTTCATTGGCAAAAAGGGAAACAGGCGCACTCCCAGGAAAATACTGCTTCTAATACTCATCCCTGTGCTAAAAGTTGATTTATCAAATATAAACACTTTTTTACGTAACTTGCAGTATGTTTGAAATTAAGGAAGAAGTATACGCTACTTATTTGTGTCTGCGGCCTGTGGGACGCCTTGATACCGTACAGGCTGCTATTTTTGACAAGACGGTAAAAGATTACGCAAAAAAAGAAATTTTTCTGGTAATCAATTTTTCTGAATGTCCTTACCTTTCAAGCAGCGGGATAAGGATTTTACTCAGTACTTCCAGGGAGCTTGCTTCAACGGGCGGACAACTGGTCCTCTCCGGCCTTTCGGCGGAGATGATCCAGGTGTTGCAGATTGCAGGTTTGGAAACGGTTTTTAAAATTTGCGCAGATATCCCTGACGCGGTGTCCTGCATTGAACAATTGAAAAAAAGGGAGATTAACCGGGCGTATATATTCCCGGGGAAAGCTCCCTGTGAAACGGAGAGCGTAAAGGAACCTCCGAACACTATACTTTATGAATGGAAAAATCCACAGCTGACCGGCTTTGATTCTTTACACATAGCAGCGGGAAAAGGGGCTTTAGGAGAAATGCTCATGAGAGCAGATGCTGTGACAGGCTCTTTTTTCACCCTGTTCAACTGCACGGGTTTTATACCCGATGATCCGGCTTATGCCCCAGATTTTCGCATCGTCAGCGACCCGGTTCAGGGAACATTGTTTGTGGACCAAGCATTATCTATCAAGGGAACCTTCCGGATACGTGTTACGGTCAGCGATCCGGGACCTGTTAAAATTTCAGAACTGATAAAATACAAAGGATTTTCCCCTCCGCTTACAGAGGCGCCCCCGTGTACCATACTCTGCCTGGACCGGAATGCACAAAAGCCCTCGCTGTCTGTCATTTTCAGGCAAAAAAACGGAGTATGGGAAGGAGGAACCTTTCTTTTACAACAGGAAAACGTAATACAACAGGGTGAATACACTGAACAAGCCCTGCGTGACTTATTAACCTGGAAAAATGTAGTGGGAGTTGCCAGGCATGACAGGGATGCATTGCTTACCCGGCCGGTATTCTTGTTGTTTTTTGCCGGTGAGACACAGGATTCCTCCGCTTTTCAGACACAGGTGGTCTGTGAAGGCGAAGAGATCGCTGAGGATTATCTGATCTTCCTGACCAGAAGACTGTATACAGATTCAGTAAAAGCAGAGCTTAAGAGACTTCACGGCGGGTATTCTGCCAGCACTTTTCATGTCCGTTCCTATGACCATCAGGGCAGGGTTCTCAGACCCACAGTATTAAAAACCGCGGATCGGCCCATGATCCAGAGAGAAGCAGAACGTTGCAGACAATATGCCATGCCGTATATTCTGAACAACAGTGCGATGGTTCTGGGAACTTCTTTTTATTGCAGTAAGGGAGCGTTACGATACAATTTCGTGGGCATAGGAGGGGAAGGGGCCGAGTTGAAATGGCTCACCCATTATTTTCACAACTGGCCTGTCAGTGACCTTGAATCCTTGTTTGACAAGATCTTTTTGAAAATACTCAAACCCTGGTATGGACAGGCTTTAAGTGAAATCATCTATCCTTACGCGGACCACGATCCCACAAAAACCTTTTTTCCGCATGTGTTCAAAAAGGCCGAAGAAGAGCTCGGGATTCCAGACAAGAACCATTCCTTCACCATTGACGGTTCCGGGAAGAACTATCTGAACCCGTACCGCTTTCTTAAAGAAGAATATCCGAAAAGGCGGGAACAGGGAATGGCGTATTATTCTGCCATTTGCCATGGCGATTTGAACATGCAGAATATCCTGCTGGACAACGATATGAATGTTTACCTTATAGACTTTTCAGAAACCAGGCCCCGGTCGGTGGTATCGGATTTTGCCCGGCTTGAAGTCATATTCATGATAGAATCCTTTCCCATGGAAAAACAGGAAGATTTTCTCCAGGTATTGGAATTCCTGACAAGTTTTTATGAAAAGCCGGTTTCCCTGGATAAACAATTCCGGACTGCCTGGTCTGGCAGGTTGCCCGGATTGATGCAAAGAAATAGGACACTAACCTTGAAAATGCGGGAGTATGCACTCATTGCTGCCCAGGGGAACAAGACTTTCGCTCCCTATGCGCTGGCACTCCTTGAATGGATTTTGCCTATTGTCTGTTATTCAAGCGCCACTATATGGCAAAAACGCCTCTCGGCCTGTGTGGCTTCACTGCTGTGTGAAGCATTAGAATCAGGTAAAGAGGTACAATAAAAACGAAACCATGAAAATAACAATCATTACTTTTATTATGTTAACATCCTTATTTTCAAATGAAAGGCAGCAAAACACAGGGCAGGTGGTGGAACCGGCCGAGGATTTTTATGCATTATCCTTCAAAACCATACGGGGAGAAACATTTTCTTTTGAACAACTGCGAGGGAAAAAGGTTTTACTGGTCAACACGGCTTCCAAATGCGGCTTTACACCGCAATTCAAAGAACTGGAAGCCTTACACAAGGAATATGCACCGAACCTGGTCATCCTGGGATTTCCCTCCAATGATTTCATGAAACAGGATCCGGGGACCAATGAAGAAATCCTTGAATTCTGCGAGATCAATTACGGTGTGACATTCCAGATGATGGAGAAAAGCTCGGTAAAAGGTAAAGACCAGAACCCGGTATTTCGCTGGCTGTCGGATAAATCCAAAAATGGCTGGAACACAAACGCTCCCGGCTGGAATTTTTCCAAGTACCTGGTAGATGAGAAAGGCCGGCTCATAGGCTTCTGGCCTTCCAGGGTGAAACCCAACGATCCTCAGATACTGGAAAAGCTTTAGGGCAGACTGTTCACACTTCCGGCACCCAGACCAGGAGTCTGAGCGGGGCCCCGCTTCCTCCCTTGATTTTCATGGGAGCGGCTACCACATAAAAATTGCGTGCAGGTACCAATTCCAGGTGTGCCACGTTTTCATAGGCGGTTACATCGTGGCTGAACAGGGTGCGGTGGGTAAGAAAATCTGCAGACTGTCCGTAGTCGATACTCGGTGTGTCTATACCTACAGCCTTAACATTCCTTTCTTCAATAAGCCACAGGGCGGCCCGGGGATCCAACCCGGGAAAATGCAATTCACCAACACCTTCTGGCCCGGATTTAAGGGTCCCGGTGTATTGCAGGGGATCGTTCCAGTATTGGCCAAAACCGGTGCGCAACAACACGATCGCCTGAGCGGGGATCGTTCTGTTCATTTTTTCCCACCCCAGAAAGTCTTCTGTGGAAATAAGGTAATCCCGGTCTGCCAGAGCCTTTTCCGATATATCCACACAAATCCCTTCTCCGGTGAATTCTTCCGGAAGGATTTGTTCAATGGACCTTCCATTTTCCGAGAAATGCAACGGGGCATCAAAATGGGTTCCCCCGTGCTCTTCTGCCGCATACAGGAAAGAGGAATAAAAATAACCTTTGTCATTGATCCCGTATGTCACGGTATCATGACTGAAAGTCACGTTGGTTGGCCAGTACACAGTGCTTTTTTCATAATTCCACGTCAGATCCAGCCATTGCCCCTGGTCCCAGCAGATTTGTTCGCTGGAAATATTCCTGCAACCCGCAGTGACCAGTAATAAAATGATCATGTAATACTTTGTCATAGGAAGCCTGGTTTTATTGCTTCAAATATAGCTGATTTAAAGTACATTTGTGACATAAAAAAAGTTACCATGAAGAAGATAACCATTCTGACAGCCGCCTTACTGGGTTGTGTCCTGCAGGTTTCTGCCCGTTCATACGAAAAGGGGCCCTATACCGTCACCCGGCTAGGGGAACAGGTGTACAACATCGTGGATGCCAACCGGCAAAATCCTGCCGGGATGCATTACAACCAGGCAGGAGAGGTGACAGGCATGAACAACAGTTCCGATATGTACCTGGTGCTGGGGAAAGAAAAAGCCTTGCTCATTGACCTTTCCAACAACATTGACTGGGTTGAAGATCCCGCCGGCCGGCTACAAGAAATTGTATATGATCTGGCCCGGTCAAGGCAACTGGTCATAACCCTGACCCACCGTCATGGGGACCACCTGGGGATGTTGCCTGCTTTCCGGAACGATTCGCTGGTCCGCTTTTGGGTTCCGGAAAATGATTTTTCGGGAAGCGAGCTTTTCCCTGACCATAGAACTGTTTTCTTCAAAGAGAGGGAATCCCTGGATCTTGGAGGAGGGGTCATTGTTGATTCTTTCACCCTTCCGGGTCACACCCCCGGATCCACCGTGTTCTTCCTTAGAGGCCGGAACCTGGTCTTTACCGGAGATGCCCTGGGCTCGGGCAACGGTTTGTGGCTCTTCGATCATGAAAGTTTCGGGCAGTTATCGGCCAGCGTCGGTTCTCTGATCAACCACATCATGGATTCGAAAAATGGGATTTCACCTACCGAACTGGTTTTGTACACGGGTCATTCCTGGCAAAAGGGCACGCCGGATCCCCTTAGGAGCAAATACCTGGAGGATATGCATGTGCTGATCGGGCAAATTGAAGCCGGAATTGCCCGGACAGAGCCGTACCAGACTTTCCTTCCCTTTTTGAATGCCAATTTCAGATACCAGTCTGCTGCCATCACCTGGAACAGGGAGGCCGCTGAACGTTTTGTTGAAGAAAAGCGTTTTCCTCCCGAAAAGGATTTCACAGGTCAGGGGCCCACGCACAGGGGGAATAACTTTGAACTGATAAAATTGCTTGATAGTCATACCTTTACATCGGATGATTCGCCGGTGGGCGATATGGAGTATTACCTGTACGATCCTGTGGCTCACGGGGCAGATCCCGGGAAGAAATATCCGCTGATCGTTATGTTACATGGGGCTTCCAACGGCATGGAAGGGGTGATGTGTGCCGCTTATACAGATTTTGTGGTTTACGCCGGGGAAGAATACCAGCAAAAGATAGGCGGGGCCTATATACTTTTTCCCAAAGCCAATGAATATTTTCAGAAGGAAGGGGATAACCAGGTTATCCGTGGTACCTGGATGACTAAAGACGCGACGCAGAAGGGCTCTGTGTATACTCCGGTCTTGGCGGCTTTGATCGAAGAAGTTGTCTCGGCCCATGATATCGATAAAGAACGCGTTGTAATTGGAGGCACTTCGGCAGGGGGATACATGGTTTGGCGATTCCTGGCTGCCCGGCCCGATATGGTAAAAGGGGCTTTTCTGATAGCACCGGCAGACAATCCCTCTGAAGAAGAATTGAAATTGTATGAAAAATACGGGATCCATATTTGGGTCATTCATGCGAAAAAAGATGAAATTTGTCCGTACGGGATTTTTACCGGACCTGTGAGAAACATGCTGGAGGCAACAAAAAATGTTCGCGTTTCTGCACTGGAGACAGTACGTTACGGGGACAAGGGAATTGTCCGGCTTAATGTTCGCGGGACAGAGATGGGACAACACCTGCCCTTGTTTTGTGTTGGATCCGATATGGTCTATGACGATGGAACTCCTTACGATCCCCGATACCCCGGGGGCTTTACAGGATGGTTGAATATGGTTTTTGGCAATGATTGATACTGTAATTTTTGATCTGGGCGGGGTCATTGTAAACATTGACCGGGATTGTTCGGTCAAAGCTTTTGAAACCCTGGGTCTGAAGGATGCCGGATCTTACCTGGACCCTTACCACCAAAGCGGCATTTTCCTTGAACTGGAAGATGGCAGGCTGGATGCTGCCGGATTTTGTGAACGGCTTGGCCAGTTGTGCGGCAGGCCGATTTCCTTTCTGCAGGCACAGGAAGCCTGGATGGGATTCATTTCCGGTGTGCCCCGTGAGAGACTCGCTTATGTGGAAAGCCTGAGAAAAGACTACCGGGTTTGCCTGTTGAGCAATACCAATCCTTTTATCATGGAATGGGCACGCAGCCCGCGTTTTACCAACGCAGGCCGGGCACTGGATGATTATTTCGATCATTTATTCCTTTCCTATAGAATGAGATGCGTCAAGCCGCACCGGAAAATCTTCCGGGATGTGATCGACACCCTTGGAGTAAAACCGGAACACATCCTCTTTGTGGACGATGGTCCTGCAAACATTGAGACGGCAAAAGGAATGGGCTTCCTGACTTTTATGCCCGTAAACGGGTCCAATTGGATCCCGGACGTTCAGAAAGTGCTTGCAAATGCCGTTATAAGCCGGAACAGGGACAGGTAACGGTTGGTGTATATATGATGGTAATCATCCAGCGGGGTATGGTACACGTCAAAGGCGTCCCCGTCAACCATCATGTACAAAGCAGGAACCTTTTTCATGGCAAAAGGATAATGATCGCTGTCATTCGATAGCGGGCGTTGCTCAATGGTAAACAAACCCAGGCTGTCGTTAATGTGCTTGAAACGTTGCAGAGTTTCCTCCCCCCCGGGCCCGGTTTCCAAAAACAACCGTTCTCCGTTGTCGGCCACCATGTCCGGATCTATTACCTGAAGCGTCCTGTCAAGGGGTACAACCGGATGGTTGGTGTAATACGTCGATCCGAGCAGGTTGTTTTCTTCGGCAGCGACAGCAATAAAAACATACGTAAGCTCCGGTCTGTTCTCAGGCAAGGCATAGTAATGCGCCAAGGTCAGTATAAATGCCACTCCCGAGGCATTGTCATGGGCCCCCGGATAATACACCTCTTTGCCAAAATGTCCCAGGTGATCATAATGGGCAATAAACACAATACAGGAATCTGCCCTTGAAGTGCCGGGTATGTGTGCTATCACATTGGATGAGGTATAACCTTCTATCATCCGGCTTTCAAAACGGACCTGGATCTGTTTTGCGTCATCCGGGAAGCCGGGTCCGGCCCAGATAACGGGGATGGGTTGCACTGTGCCGCTCCGGGACTTGAAAAAAGACGGAACTTTATCCTGGACCATGATCAGTCCTGCAATAGGTGTTTTATAAAGTTCAAACGGGGCAATGCCCATATATTTGAATACGAGATCGTATTGCAATACGACGTATGAATCACGGAAATCACCGCTTTCCAGTATAGGCAGCAACCGCTCCGGATCATGATCCTCCGGATTGATGTACTTCAGAGGCCAGGTTCCTTTCTGTGAGGGGGAGAATTCCCGGACAATAAAATCTTTGCCTGGTTCCAACACAATCCCGTCAACCGACATTTCCATTTTTTTGTGAAAAACGTTAACGTTGTAAGTAAATGGCTGCAGGTACCCTCCATCCACAGAGGGTTCCACCCCAGGGATCTGCCTGAATTGCCGGGCAATGTATTTTGCCGCTTTCCTGTCACCGTTACTAAAATCGGAACGACCCTCATATTTTTTTGAGGACAATTCCCTGATGACTTCCTTGTAGTATGTTGTGTCCTGGGCCTGTGTACATGTGAAAGACACCAGGAATAAACCTGTGATTATAAAATACCTGTGTTTCATAACAGCAAAGATATATTTTTTCTACATTTGTGACTATGAAACGATTGGCATTGATCGTACTGGCAATCGCAGCGTTTGCCTGTACGGAAAAACACATCCGGACCATATCTCCGGAAGCAGATGTTGTAATGGACCGGTTGCAGCAGGCTGCCGGCAACAACCAATTTTTCTTTGGACAGGAAGACTTTCCGTTTTACGGTCATTCCTGGGAGTATGAAGAAGGCCGCAGTGATGTTAAAGAGGTATGTGGTGACTATCCGGCCGTTCTGGGCAGCGATCTGGGCCACATAGAGCTGGGAGATGAAAAGAATCTGGACGGTGTGCCTTTTGATGTGATGCGCCAAGCCATAACAGACCATTACCTGGCAGGCGGGATAGTCACCATAAGCTGGCATGCCCGCAACCCGCTAACCTCTTCCAATGCCTGGGATGTTTCAGACAACACAGTGGTGGCCTCCATTCTGGAAGGGGGTTCACATTATGATTTATTCCAGAGCTGGCTTGACAAAGTGGCCGTTTTTCTGGATTCTCTCAGACTGGAAGACGGAACCAGAATCCCTGTTATTTTCAGGCCCTGGCATGAACATACCGGCTCCTGGTTCTGGTGGGGCAGAAAACTTTGCTCCAGCCAGGAGTATGTAGCCTTGTGGAAAATGACCGTGGACTATATGAGAAACAGGGGACTGGACAACCTGATCATAGCCTATTCCCCCAATTACGGAGGCCTGGACCGGAACGTATATATGGAACGGTATCCCGGTGATGATTATGTTGATCTGCTGGGACTGGACGCATACGGTGACGGGCAGGAGTTCCTGGACGTGCTGCGCAATGAGCTATCCATGGTGGCCCAGCTGGGCAAAGAGCACCAAAAAGCCATCGCCCTTACAGAGTGTGGCATGGGAGGCCTTGGCAATCCCCTGTGGTTTACACAAACACTGCTCAAAGCCACGGAAGGTTTTCCCGTAGCCTATGCCCTCGTATGGCGCAATGCCCCGGACTATCTGATGCCCATGCATATATTCGCTTCTTACCCCGGGCATGCATCTGAGCAGGACTTTATCGCATTTTACCAGGATTCACGTACCCTGTTCCTGAACGACTGATGCAACAGCAATGAAAAAGTTGTTTATTATCTTATTGGTACTAACCCTTGCTGTTTCTATGCCTGCAAGGTCTCAGAACGTGCAGTTGCATTACAGGACAGGGCAGTGGGTTTATCCGGACACCCTGGGAAAAGATGCCCGTATTCTAAGCACCGTGGAAATGTTCCGGATGGACCCCTGGGGGGATACTTTTTTCTTTGTCGATATGACATATACCCCGCAGGGAGTAAACTACGCCTATTGGGAAATTGCCCGTAACCTCAAATTCTGGGATGCCCCTGTGGCAGTACACCTGGAATACAATGGCGGATTGCTGGGGTCCATATTGTTCAACCATTCCTGGCTGGCGGGGGTAAATTACGGCATTGCCAGCAAAGACGGGTCAAAATCATTTTCAATATCGGCCATGTATAAATACATCCAGGGATTGTCCAGACCATCAAATTTTCAGTTGACCGCCATCTGGAACATGGACCTGGCCGGCGGGAAATGCACTTTTTCCGGTTTTGTGGACTGGTGGAGACAGGGTGATAAATTCATACTCCTTTCCCAGCCGCAATTCTGGGTTAACCTGAACGCTTTTGAAGGTATCAGCGATTCTTTCTGTCTGAGTGTGGGAACCGAGGTGGAACTGAACAGCAACCTTTTTTACAAAGGTTTTTATGTGATCCCCACCCTGGCCGTGAAATGGACCTTCCGTTAAGCAGGGCGCTACTGCATCACTTCCCTGATTTCCTGCGTTGTTACCGGTAACCGTTTGCTGCCAAGCAACCGGTGCCCGTCAGGGGTGATGAGCACGTCGTCTTCTATGCGGATCCCTCCAAAGGCATATAGCGGTTTACACTTTTCGAAATTGATGAATGCCGCGTTATGTCCGCTGGCTTTCCACATTTCCAGCAGGGCAGGGATCACGTAAAAACCCGGTTCAATGGTCATTACATTCCCGGTTTCCAGCAAGCGCGCCATGCGTAACGATTTAAGCCCGAACTGCGTGCTTCTGGAGATGGTTTTATCATAGCCCACATACTGCTCTCCCAGGTCTTCCATATCGTGCACATCCAGGCCCATGTTGTGTCCAAGTCCGGTGGGGAAAAAGGCGGCATGGGCCCCTGAGGCCACAGCTTCCGCGGTATCTCCCTTCATCAGGCCGAGGTCTTTTAGTCCGTCTGTGATTATGGTGGCAGCAGCCAGGTGTACATCCCTGAAGCGCACTCCCGGAGCGCACATCCCGATACAGTGGTTGTTGGCTTTGAGGACCAGGTTGTACAGGTCGGCGGCCATCCCCTGAAATACCCCGCCCACCGGAATGGTACGGGTAAAATCGCTGCAATAATGGCTGTGTAACTCAGCCCCGGCATCCATGAGCAATAAACGGCCTTCAGTCAGTATCTGGTTGTGAGCGTGGCCGTGCATTACTTCTCCGTTCTGTGTCAGGATAATGGGAAAAGAGGGCATAAACCCGCCACTGACAGCAATTCCTTCCATGATCCCGGCCAGTTCCTGTTCAACCATCCCGGGCTTTGCCAGTTTCATAGCCGTATAGTGCATGGCGTAACCCAGGTTGCAGGCACGGTCTATCTGTTCAATCTCTTCCGGTTGCTTGATCATGCGCATGCCTACGATGGCGCGTATAAGCTCCTCCGAGGCTTTCTCTTTCTGTTCCTTAGGATGGATATCCAGCATGTCCATCAGTTCTATCATGTTGTCGCTCCGGTAAGGTGGCAGAAAATGTACAGTGCGTCCTTTCCTTTTCTCTTCCCGGATAAAGGTTGCCAGGTTTTTACTGGGTGAAGTATGCAAGAGGCCTATCTTTTCCGCTTTTTCCTGCATGGCGGGCAGGGGACCTGTCCAGACAATGTCATCCAGGCTTACATCGTCTGCAAAAAGTATTTCCTTACCTGTTTCAAAATCAATGACGGCAGCCAGGTCGGGCTCGTCCAGTCCAAAATAATACAGGAACGTGCTGTCCTGCCGGAAATGATATATGTTACCGCTGTAATTGCAGGGTGCTTCATGGTTGCCCATGAACAGGCCTATTCCTTTATTGAGTTTTGACTTGAGTGTCTGACGGCGTTGCGCGTATATTTCTTTAGAGAACATAATGGTTTTATTTTTCTCAAAGATAGCAAAAAGTCATGTACCTTTGCCGTATGCTGCCTACTTCTCGCAAGGAACTGGACCGTCTTGGATACGGGAATGTCGATATCATACTTTTTACCGGAGACGCCTATGTGGACCACCCATCCTTTGGGGCAGCTGTCATTGGCAGGGTGCTCCAGGCACAAGGATACAGGGTAGCCGTTGTCCCACAGCCCAACTGGAGGGACGATCTGAGGGATTTTAAAAAACTGGGTGTGCCGAGGCTTTTTTTCGGCGTCACCTCGGGCAACATGGATTCCATGGTCAACCATTATACGGCGGCCAGGCGCCTGCGCAGCAACGATGCCTACACCCCCGGCGGTAAGGCCGGAATGAGACCCGATTATGCCGTTACCGTTTATACCCGAATCCTTAAACAGCTTTATCCCAATGTTCCGGTAGTATTGGGGGGCATAGAAGCATCCCTTCGCCGGCTCACCCATTACGATTATTTGACAGATACTCTGAAGCCTTCCGTTTTGATAGACTCAGGGGCCGATTACCTGGTCTATGGCATGGGAGAGCGTCCAATCGTGGATTTGGCTAAAAAACTAAGGGAACATGCTGCCGTTGATGAAATCCGGAAAATCCCGCAGATAGCATACCTTGCTGCCTGGCCGGAGGAGATTTCATGCGTCCCTGAAAAAATACTGTACCTCCCGTCCCACACGGAATGCCTTAATAGTAAAAAACAGTTTGCAGAGCATTTCAGGGTATTTGAACAACAGGCCAACACCTCTGATCCGCCTGTCCTGGCAGAACCCGTGGACAGTAAGGAAGGCAGGACCGTGGTTGTCAACCCTCCATATCCTCTGATGACTACAGCCCAGCTGGATCAGGTTTATGACCTGCCTTATACATACAAGGCCCACCCCCGTTACAAAGGAAAGAGTATCCCTGCCCTGGAAATGATCCGGTTTTCTGTATGTCTTCACAGGGGGTGTTTTGGCGGATGCAGTTTCTGTACCATTGCGGCACACCAGGGAAAGCGGATTTCATCCCGCTCCCTGGAATCGGTAACCACGGAAATTTCCAGACTTGCCGCCCTGGAAGAATTCAGGGGCCATCTCTCAGACCTTGGCGGCCCTACAGCCAATATGTACCGCATGAAGGGCAGAAACCCGGCATTATGCGATGCCTGCAACAGGACATCCTGCCTGTTTCCGGGGGTATGTAAAAACCTGGACACATCCCATGAATCGTTGCTGGAACTGTACCGGGCAGTAAGAAAAATACCCGGTGTGAAAAAAGCCACTATAGGAAGCGGGATCCGTTACGATCTGTTTGTAAATGAAAAAGGATTCCTTAATGACGAGGGAAAACAGTATTTCCGGGAATTGATACAGTATCACGTATCGGGAAGGTTGAAAGTGGCTCCTGAACACACGCAGGACAACGTGCTCAGCATGATGCACAAGCCTTCTTTTGCATTGTACAGGGTCTTAAAACGTGAATTCCTGAGTGAAACAAAAAGGACAGGATCCCGTTTACAATTAATCCCTTATTTCATTTCTTCCCACCCGGGATGCACGCAAAGGGACATGAACCTGTTAGCGGGGATCTTTAAAAGTGAAAAGATCCGGGTGGAGCAGGTTCAGGATTTCACCCCCACTCCCATGACCAAATCATCGGTCATGTATTATTCAGGTCTTGTTCCCGAGACAGGAGAACAGGTATTTGCAGAACACGACCCACAAAAAAAAGCCCTCCAGAAGGAAGGCTTTTTTCAAAATAACCGTAAATCCTAATAACCCGGATTCTGTTGTGAGCGAACGCCTTCGTTGGCACTCAACTCATCTATTGAAATGGGCAGAATGGTTTTGTAGAATGTCCGGTCAATGGTTTTTTCACGGTGAGTTATCACTACCATGGGGTATATAAAATCATCGTTAAAGGTAATGGTCTTGTTCAGACGCATCATGTCAAAAAAGCGATGACCTTCTGCGAACAGTTCCTTGCTCCTTTCGTCCAGTATCATGTCAGAAGTAATGGTCGTAGCGGTTGCCGGAGTCAGGGTGGGAGAGCGCTTGCGGATGGCGTTCAGATAAGTGACCGCCTTATCCTTGCTGTTCGAATTCAGGGCAGCCTCTGCTGCTATCAGGTAGATCTCGGACAAACGGATCACCTTGATGTTCACAGCCGTTGCAGAACCTTTACCGTCACCGGCAAAATCAGTGCTTCCACTGTATTTGTAACAGGAACCAAAACGGTATACCTCGGTATCTTTATAAGATTCATCGTAGTCCATGATGCCCCAGCGTATGTCTTCCGGATCCTGGTTCATCCTTTCAAGCCAGTAATCGCTGGCCATGAACCAGCCCATAGCCGAGGTAGAACCGTGACCAAGGCGGCGCAGGTAAAAGCTCAGCGAGCCGGATCCCAGGTCAGATTCACCCTGAAGCATGGCCAGTTCAAATATCGATTCGGTATTGAACTGGTTAGTCCATGAGCTGACCCAATTTTCATTGGTGTACAGGGTGTATACCTTGGAATTGATGATCTCTTCTGCAGCGGCCAGGGCACCACCCCAGTTTTCCATATACAGGTAAACGCGGGCCAGGATAGCCCTGTTGGCATAGTAATTTATGTACCCGTTGGTCTTTGTCTTGTTCAACAGGGGGGCTCCGTCAGTAAGGTCTTTCACGATCTGTGTGTAGACTTGTTCCACGGTGGCCCTTGAGGGCTGCGATGAAGCATCAAGGGGTTCCAGTGTAAGGGGAACACCCAGGGATGTTTTATCCATGTTGTAGGGTTTTCCGTACAGCCTTACCAGGTCAAAATACATCAGGGCGCGCAGGGTAAGTGCCTGTCCTTTATATACCAGCAAGGCACTGGTGGAATTGCCTGCGTCCTCTATCTTCTGGATATTGACAAGCAGGTTGTTAACCTGGGCCAGGCAGTGGTAGATCTGGCTCCAATAACCGGAATAGGAGTTTGATGAGGCAGAGTGGTTGAAGGTATACAAAGCGTCCAGACCCCTGCCTTGGGAACGAAGCGCAAAATCACCACCCTTGGCATCGCCGTACATGATAAAGTTACGTCCGTAGTAGTTGGAGGATGTCATCTTGCTCATAATTCCGTTCATGATCACTTTGGCGTCGGCCGCTGTGGTAATGGACGTTTCGGCTGCGGCGGAATTGCTGGGTTTTACATCCAGGAATCCTTCACAAGACATGGTCAGAACAACGCAAATTGCTGCCAGTAATATATTTATCTTTTTCATAGTGTTGTTCAGTTAATCGTTAAAAACTAAATTCCAGGCCGAAGGTGAAGGTCTTGCCCAGGGGAATTTCCCATCCCCTGGATCCATATTCGTTCACTTCGGGGTCGTATTCCTTATGAGCTGCGAGTGTCCACAGGTTGGTCCCGTTGAAGAATATCCTGGCGTTCTGGATACTGATCTTGCTGGTCCAGGCACGGGGCAGGGTATAGGAAAGTGTTACATTCTTCAGTCTCAGGTAGTCGGCAGGGTTCATATGGCGGCTGCTCTTCTGGTTCACATCTTCCATGTCAATGGCAATACGCTGTGGGTATTTTGCGGTCTTGTTTTCCGGAGTCCAGCGGTTGTCATAGCAATACTGTGACATGATACGTTCCCAGTAATAACCATCGTCATTAACGTCACGACCAACAGCATTGTAAGTGTATCCTCCGATCTTGTATACAAAATTCAAGGCAATGCTGAGTCCTTTCCAGCTCAGGTTAGTGGCAAATCCTCCAAAGAAATCAGGATGGGCGTCGCCCAGGATCACTTCATCGGCGTCGGAGTAATTGTAGGTTGCCGGACGTCCATCAACCGTAAGATCGGGCTGCGAATCGTTGTTCAGGAACCAGACATTCTTCCCGGTCTCATCTTCAACTCCGGCCCATTCAAGGCCGTACAGGGACAGGGTGGACTCGCCTTCACGGTAAACGAACTTGGCGCGGGCATCTCCCCCGGTGGGATCATACCAGTAAATATCCTTGCCGCCATAAAGTTTGGTTACAGTAGAACGGATCCAGGACCCCGTCAGACTGGCACTCCATGTCAGGTCTGCTGTGCGGATGATATCGCCGCTCAATTCAATTTCCACACCATGGTTATTGATCTCTCCAATGTTCTTCAGGGTAGAGCTGAATCCAGTAACTGTAGAGATGGGAACGCTTTGCAGCAGGTCTTTGGAGTCCCTGTTGAAATACTCAACAGTTCCGTTCAGACGGTTGTTAAACAACCCGAACTCCAGGGCAGCGTTCCAGGTGTAGCTGGTTTCCCAGGACAGGTTGGCATCGGCAATGTTGGCCACGCCACCACCCGGATCTTCCATGTACTTGTTACCATAGGAGGTCAGGGCACGCCATCCGTAGTTGCTTGAGGGAAGCGTTCCGTTCACACCGTAGGAACCTCTCAGACGCAGGTTGCTTATCATGGTTATGTCTTTCATGAAAGCCTCGTTGTTGATCCTCCAGGAACCGGCAACTGACCAGAAGTTCCCCCAGCGGGTGTTGGAGCCCAGGCGTGAGGATCCGTCACGGCGGAATGACCCGGACAGGTAATAACGTCCGTCATAGCTGTATTCGGCACGTGATAGGAAGGATAACATGGTACTGCCCCAATAGTAGGCATTGGCATCCAGAACCCCGGCGGTGGCCACCGTATGCAGGGCGCTGGTAGGCAGATTTGTTCCGGAAGAACGCTGGAAGTCAGTCTGGTTGTCTTCTGCTTCCCATCCCACTAGTACATTCACAATGTGTTTGTCCGCAAATTCCTTATCGTAATTCAATGTGGTGGACGATACGATCTTCTGTACATTGGTGGACATTTCGTGTACCTGTCCCTTGACACTGGAAGCGCTAAAGTGGTTTGCGCTGTAGTAGATGTGGTCCCTTGTCTGCGTGTTGTCGTATGACAGGACTGATTTCAATACCAGTTCCGGCATGAACTTCACGGTCAGTGTCTCATTGGCTGACAAACGCAGCACATTGGATTCGTTTTCCCATTCATTGTTATAATAGACCTGGTTGTAGGCATAACTTCCGTAACGGGCGGTCCAGGGATCCCCTGTCTTGTAGTCTGTGGGCCAGTAGAGGGGCCACAACAGGTTGCGTGACTGCATGAAGTAATTGGCTCCTGTGCTGCGGGTATCGTTGAATCCGTGCTGCACGTTCTTGGAAATGTTCACGTTGGTGCTGAATTCAACGAGCCTGCCCACTTTCTGGTTCACGTTCACGCGGCCGGCTATACGGCTGAAGTCGTTGACCGTGCTACGTCCCTGATCCTTGGTATAGGAAAGAGATGAATAATAGCTGGTTCTGTCGCTGGCACCGCTCACAGACAGGTCGTATGTCTGGTAAATAGCCGTGCGGAACAGGACATCGTCCCAGTTATAGTATTTACCTTCCCTGTTTTCCTGTCCATCGGTCATTCCCAGTATTTTCAGGGAATTCACCGTGTTATCGTCGGCCGTGAAATAGTACCCGTGTTTGTTAAAACGCTTGTTTAACTGAGACAGGGCAGATTTACTGGAGGCCTCGTCGGATTTGCCGTCGTATTTTCCGGCATTCCAGAAGTTTTCATAATAAAGTTCAACCTGTTGCTCGGGGCTTGCAATGTCAAAGTTAACGGTAGCAAAAGAGGGTGTGAGCCCTACAGATGCTTTGAAATTGACCACAGGTCTTCCCAGGCGTCCGGTCTTGGTTGTCACCAGAATGACCCCGTTGGCAGCGCGCGAACCGTATAGTGCAGAAGCGGCGGCGTCTTTTAGAACGGTGATTGATTCAATGTCCTGGGGATTGAGTGTGCTCATCACGTTGTTTGTGGCATAGATGTAGCCGCTCATTTGCCCGGTGTCCCCCGAAACCACGGGAACCCCGTCAATAACGTAAAGCGGTTCATTCGAGGCGTTCATGGATCCGATACCGCGTACACGAATGCTCGAAACGGCACCTGCCTGGCCGGAATTGGTCGTGATCTGCATACCGGCCACTTTCCCGTTCAGGGCGTTTTCAAAGGATAGGGTGGGGACGTCTTTTATGGCGTCGGATTTAACCACAGAAGCAGCCCCGGTATAGGTTCCTTTTCTGGCTGTTCCGTAAGCCACCACCATGACCTCTTCCAATGCCAGGGCATCCGGATTCATGGTGATATTTAGAACACTCCTTCCTTCCACAGGTACCTGGATGGTTGTAAAGCCGACATAGGACAAGACAAGAATTGCATCCGAAGGACATCTTTCGATCACAAAATTCCCGTCGATATCGGTATTGGTTCCGAGGCCTCTTTCCCCCTGGATCAGGATGGTCACAAAGGGAAGTGGAGAACCGTCTTCTGAAGATGTTACCTTGCCGGTAACCCGCGATTGCGCAAAAGCAGCAGTTGTAATCAACACTGCCAGCACAAATAATAAAGATTTCTTCATGAAAATTTGGTTAGGTTAGTAATTATGGTTTAAAATAAGTAACGATGCTCGGGAGACAAAGATAAGAAACTAAATTTTTCCGGCAATAGACTGATTCCTTTTAATTCTTGGTAAAATAAGGTAATTTTGTTTCGATATATTAATAAAAAACCTTATGCACATCCATACTGTCAGTCCTTCCCCGATAGGAACCGGGATCCCGGAAAGAGTCATCAACGGGGAAATTCGCCTGGAGCTGTCCGAAGAATCACGCCAATTGATTGATCAATGCCGCAAATATCTTGATAAGAAGGTGCGCAATTCATCAGATTTGATTTATGGTGTCAACACAGGCTTCGGGGGATTGCACAATGTTGCAGTGGGAAATAAAGACCTTGAGCGGTTACAGAACAACCTGGTCATGTCCCATGCCTGCGGAATGGGTCCCCAGGTGCCCGAAGTGATTGTACGCCTTATGCTCTTTCTCAAAATCAGGTCTCTCTCATATGGTTATTCGGGGGTACAGCTCAAAACGGTGGAACGCCTGGTGGACTTTTTCAACCTTGGGGTAACCCCGGTCGTTTATGAACAAGGTTCACTGGGGGCTTCGGGTGACCTGGCTCCCCTGGCACACCTGGCGCTGCCCCTGATAGGGTTGGGAGAGGTGGACTTCAGGGGTCAGCGGATTACGGGCAGCGAACTGAACCGGCAAATGGGCTGGGAGCCTGTTGCATTGCAATCCAAAGAAGGGCTTGCCCTGCTTAACGGAACCCAGTTCATGTGTGCCTTCGGATTGTGGTGTCTTGTGCAAGCTCAAAGACTTGCAGACCAGGCAGATATGATCTGCGCCCTGTCTCTGGACGCATACGATGGAAGGCCCGAACCTTTTACCAAAGAAGTGCATCAGATCAGGCCTCATGCCGGGCAGGCCGCTTCGGCCGCACTAATCAGGGAATGCCTGGAGGGGAGCGAACTGGCACAACGGCACAAGGAGCACGTCCAGGATCCGTACTCGTTCCGTTGTGCGCCGCAAGTGCACGGAGCCACCAGGGATTGTATTGAATATGTATCCAGGGTGATGACCACAGAAATGAACTCGGCCACAGACAATCCCACCATATTTCCTGCGCTGGACAAGATCGTCTCGGCCGGAAATTTTCACGGACAACCCCTGGCTCTGGCTCTGGATTTTCTGGCTATAGCCGTGGCGGAACTGGGAAGCATATCTGAACGAAGGATCAACCAGCTGGTTCTGGGAAAAAGGGGATTACCCCCATTCCTGGTGGCAAGGCCCGGACTCAACAGCGGATTCATGATCCCGCAGTATACCGCAGCCTCCATCGTCAGCCGGAACAAACAATTGTGTACGCCCTGTTGTGTGGATTCCATAGATTCCTCACAGGCCCAGGAAGACCATGTAAGCATGGGAGCCAATTCGGCACTCAAGTGTTACTCTGTGGTAAACAATGTGCGACAGGTGCTGGCGATAGAATTATTCAATGCCGCGCAGGCCCTGGAGTTCAGAAGACCCTCACGAACCTCTGCCCGGCTGGAACAACTGGTGGCCGAATTCCGCAAACATGTACCCTTTATTGAAGACGATACTACCATGTACCCGCACATGCACAAGGCAGATAATTTTTTAAAAGATGAATGGCATTTTAATTGAAAATATACGGCAGCTGGTACAGGTCAGAGAGAGTCCGGAGGATAATCCCTCTTTTTGCACTGGACAGATGATGAACCGCCTGCCGTACATCGAAAATGCCTGGATTTTCATCCGGAACGGGGTGATTGACGGATTCGGCCCCATGGACAGTAATCCCTACCGTGAAGACATACCTCTCGGAACCACGGTCATTGATGCCACCGGAAAATGTGTTTTTCCTTCCTTTTGTGATTGCCATACACATATTGTTTATGCCGGGAGCCGGGAACAGGAATTCTCGGATAAAATACGCGGATTGTCTTATAAGGAAATAGCGGCACGCGGAGGTGGCATTCTCAATTCCGCCCGCCTGTTGCGTGAAACATCAGAAGAAGAGCTTTACCAACAAAGCCTCGCAAGGGCAAAGGAGTTGATTTGTTTTGGCACCGGCGCCGTTGAAATTAAAAGCGGCTATGGATTGACCGTTGAGGACGAATTGAAAATGCTGCGTGTCATCAGAAGGATAGAGCAGGAGACTCCCCTGACGGTCAGGGCAACCTTCCTGGGTGCGCATGCGGTTCCGGAACAGTATAAGGGGAACCAGTCCGGATATGTAGACCTGATCATAGAAGAAATGATCCCCAGGGTAGCTGAAGAAAANNATCTTCACGGCAGCCCTCAGGCACGGATTGCGGCCCAGGATCCACGCCAACCAGATGGATTTTTCCGGCGGGGTGCAGGTAGCCGTGGATTACGGGGCCATATCGGCAGATCACCTGGAACACACAGGACCGCAGGAATGGGACACTTTAGCCGGGTCTGACACCATGCCTGTGCTCCTTCCCGGGGCCACCTTTTTCCTGGAAATGGAATACGCCCGTGCCAGGGAAATGATAGACCGCGGGCTTCCCGTTGCCCTGGCGACCAACTATAATCCAGGGTCCTGTCCGGCCGGAAACATGCAGTTTATGATGACCCTGGCCTGCCTGAAAATGAAAATGACCCCCGAGGAAGCCATCAATGCAGCCACCCTGAACGGGGCGCATGCCATGGATCTGTCGTATTCGCTCGGATCCATAACGTTGGGCAAGAAGGCCAATGTGTTTATCACGGCCCCTATGCCCTCGTATGAATATTTTGCCTATGCCTTTACCAGTCCTTTGGTGGAGACAATCATTTTAAACGGAAAAATTACAAAGACATGATTTTTACATTAGCACAACAATTTTCAACTTTATTGGGTTTGCTTACCATTATCCCTACAGGTCACGGAGCCGTATGCTTAAAACTGGAAAACAAGATCATTTATATCGATCCGTATTCCCAGACCACCGATTATACCGGTTATCCCAAGGCAGATATCATTTTCTTTACCCATGACCATTATGACCATTACGACACTTTGGCCCTGAAGCACCTGGTAACCCCAGAAACCGTTTTCGTGGGCCCGCCCTGCATGGAAGAACACCTGACATTGGAAAAGACAATGAAAAACGGGGATTCCTACCGGTGGGAAAATATTGAAATCCTGGCTGTTCCGGCCTATAATATCCTTAATAAAAGGCCCGATGGCCAGCCATTCCACCCCAAAGGATACGGGAACGGTTATGTGTTTACTTTCGGGAATGTTAAAGTATATATTTCCGGAGACACAGAATTGATTCCCGAAATGGATAACCTGGGACCCATAGATGTGGCCCTGTTAGCCAAAAATTTACCCTATACCATGAGTGACGATCAGTTCGTTCAGGCTGTAAAAAAGATAGGAGCCCCCATGGTGTACCCGGTACATTATTTTGAACTGGATAAGGCGGCGTTGGAAAAAGCCGTTGGAGAGAAAGTGAAACTCATTTACGAATAATCCTATGAAACGAATCATTGAATGTGTACCCAATTTTTCCGAAGGGAGGGATAAGCAGGTCATTTCCAGGATTGCCGATGTTATTTCAAGGGTCGAAGGTGTTACCCTGCTCAATGTTGATCCGGGCGAGGCAACAAACCGCACGGTCATGACTTTTGCCGGCACACCTGAAGCCGTTGTGGAAGCTGCATTTCAAGCCATTAAAACAGCCTCTGAAAACATTGACATGCGAAAACACCACGGCGAGCATCCCCGCATTGGGGCAACAGACGTGTGTCCGCTCATCCCTGTATCGGGTATAACCATGGAACAGGTTGTAACCTATTCCAGAGACCTGGCACGCAGGGTGGGGGAAGAACTGGATATTCCCGTTTATTGCTACGAATCAGCCGCTTATTCTGAAAAACGGAGAAACCTGGCAGTATGCAGGGCTGGAGAATACGAGGGATTGGAGGAAAAACTGAAAGATCCGCTTTGGAAACCCGATTTCGGGCCCGCCCGTTACACGGAAAGAACAGCCTCCACCGGACTAACGGTGATAGGAGCCAGGGATTTTCTGATAGCCGTGAATTTCAACCTGAACACTACTTCTGTCCGCAGGGCCAACGCAATTGCCTTTGATGTCAGGGAAAAAGGCAGGAAAGTAATGGTCAATGGCCAGGAAACCTGGGAGCCGGGGACGTTGAAAGACTGTAAGGCCATCGGATGGTATATCAAAGAGTACGGAATAGCCCAGGTGTCCATGAACATTACAAATATTGCAGTCACCCCGCTTCATGTGGCTTTTGACGAAGTCTGCGACAAGGCATACAGCCGCGGTATCAGGGTTACAGGAACGGAATTGGTGGGTCTGGTGCCTAAAAGCACCCTGCTGGATGCCGGCAGGCATTTTCTGCACAAGCAACAACGTTCATCAGGGCTGCCGGAAGAGGAAATCATCAGGATAGCCATAAAGTCCATGGGACTGGACGAGTTGAAGCCTTTTAACCCGAAGACCAGGGTTCTTGAATACCTGCTGGAAGACAATTCTTCTGAAAAAGGTCTGTGTGACATAACGTGCCGCGAATTTGCCCTGGAGACGGCCAGCGAATCTCCCGCACCCGGCGGGGGCTCCGTCTCGGCTTATATGGGAGCCCTGGGGGCCTCCCTGGGCACGATGGTGGCCAACCTGTCTTCGCACAAACGCGGATGGGACGACCAGTGGGAGTATTTTTCACAATGGGCCGAAAAAGGACAAGCGCTGATCGCAGAGCTGCTGCATCTGGTGGAAGAAGACACGCTTTCCTACAATAAGGTGATGGAGGCCTTCTCCTCGCCTTGTAAGGACGACCTGGAAAAAGCAACCCTGTATGCAGCACAGGTTCCTTTGCAAACAATGAAAACATCCCTGTGTGTCTTTGACATCCTGGAGGCGATGATTGAAAAGGGGAACCCCAATTCGGTAACCGATGCCGGTGTGGGTGCATTTGCCGTACTGGGTGCCGTCAAGGGAGGGTATCTGAATGTGCTCATCAATGTTGGCGGTCTCAGGGATAAGGAAAAGGCCCGTATGCTGAAGGAAGAAGCACAGACACTGCTAGACCTTGCCATAGAACGGGAGCATTTACTGTGGGAAAAAGTAAGAAATAAAGTAAAACAATAGCATAATGAAAAAGTTCGTTTTATCTCTAACGGTTTTATTTTCACTAAATTTCATGTACGCCCAGGACATCATGCTTCCAGCGCCCAGGAAAGATGGAGGAAAACCATTGATGGAAGTTTTAAGCAACAGGCGCAGTCTCCGTGAAATCTCTGATACTCCGCTTTCGGAACAGACATTGTCCGATCTTTTATGGGCAGCGGCCGGGGTAAACAGGCCGGACGGCAGACGTACGGCCCCTACGGCAATGAACATGCAGGAGATTGACATTTATGTCTACACAGCCGAAGCCGTTTACCTGTACCTCCCGCAGGAGCATATACTCAAGCACCTGCTCACAGGGGATTTCAGGGCAGAGACCGTAAGACAGCCTTTTGCACAGCAGGCACCTGTTCTGCTGCTTTATGTAGCCAATTACGAAAGGATGAAAAGGCTGGATCAGCAAGGAAAAGATTTTTACGGGGCAACGGATACCGGTTTCATAAGCCAGAACGTGTACCTTTTCTGCGCACAGGAAGGCCTTAATACAGTAGTGCTGGGCATGATAGACCGGGATGCGGCCAAAAACAGGCTCGGATTTGACGGAAAAGCACAGTTAGGGCAGCCTGTAGGGTATCTTAAACACCACTGAACGAGCTGAATCCCCCGTCGATAGGCAGTACAATCCCGGTAATGAAACTGGCGGCGTCTGAGCAGAGGAACTGAACGGCGCCGTTCAATTCTGTAATATCACCAAAGCGTTTCATGGGTGTTCTTGCCAGAACCTTCCGGCTCCGGTCAGTAAGGCTGCCGTCCGGGTTGAGCAGTACAGCCCTGTTCTGGTCTCCTATGAAAAATCCGGGAGCTATGGCATTTACGCGAATTTTTTCACCAAACCTGAGCGCCATTTCCATAGCCATCCATTGGGTGAAACTGATGATGCCCGTCTTGGCTGCCGAATACCCCGGGACCCTTGTAATGGCTGAATAGGCAGCCATGGAAGATATGTTTATGATGGATCCCGCTCCCTTGTCGGCCATGACTCTGCCCATAGCCAGGGAAGGGTAAACTGTCCCGTTCAGGTTCAGATCGGTCACTTTCTTCCAGTCCTCAATTTTCATGTCAAAAACACTCTGGTCTTCACGTAAAGTAGCCCCGGGCAAGTTGCCCCCCGCCACATTTATCAGGATATCTATGGTGCCCCAGAGGTCTGTGACCTGTTGAGCAGTCTTCTGAAGTCCTTCATAATCCAGCACGTCACTTACAAACCCTGCTGCCTGGCCCCCCTTTGACCGTAGAATCTCAACGACCGAATCCAGTTGCTCTTCCCGGATATCCAGGGCGGCTACACGGGCACCCTGTGCCACAAAATGCCTGGCAAGGCTTCCTCCAAGAACGCCTCCTGCTCCTGTTATGACTGCGACTTTGTCCTTTACACTGTAATTTGTTCTCATAATGACTTGGTTATTTTTGATCCAGATATTTAATGGCGGCCATCATACCTGAAAGTTCGGCCAGAGCTTTCATCCTGCCATAAAAAGAATATCCCGGATTGTATTGATTGTTTTCTATATCGGCGAGCATGAGAGGACCATGATCAGGCCGCATGGGCAGCCGCCAGTTCTTCCATCCTTCTTTTTTTCTTCTTTCCTGTTCTTTCAGAAATATCCGGATGACCTCTGCCAGGAGGCCCCTGCCGGAAAGATGATCCGTCTCGCCGAAATTCCTGTTTTCGCTTACCTCGGTGCTCCGCAGGTGTACGAAATGCGTCCTGGCGGCAAAACGCCTTGCCAGTTCGGGGACGTCGTTATGAATACCCGAGCTTAATGAGCCTGCACAGAAGGTAAGGCCGTTCACCGGACTGTCCACGGCAGAGAGCAGCCACTCCACATCTTCTTTACAGGTTACTATGCGCGGCAGTCCCAGAACCGGAAAAGGAGGATCATCCGGGTGGATGCACAGGTTAACACCCGATCTTTCGGCTACCGGAGCAACAGCAGACATAAATTGTCTGAAATTTTGCCTTAGCCGGGTTTTGTCCACTCCCTGGTAACGGGCAAGCAGTTTCTTGAACAAGGCAACCGGCTGCTTGTCTTTTTCAGTTATGTTCCCGCTCACAAAGCCCTGTGTTTTGACAATAATATTCTCCACAAGCACCCTCTTCTCTTCTTCGGTCATGGTCCTGTACAGCTGTTTGGCCTGCTCCCTGATTTCTTCCGGGTAATCGTTCCCGGCCCCTTCTCTTTTGAGTATATAAAGATCAAAACACGCAAACCGTGCATAGTCAAAATAGAGTGATTTTGTCCCATCCGGATTAGGCCTGTACAGGTCGGTCCGTATCCAGTCTATTACAGGCATGAAATTGTAACATACCGTATGAATGCCTTCCATCCCCAGGTTTTCAAGGGAAAGTAAATAGTTCTTGAGGTGCCTGTCCCGCAAAGAACCGGCCAGTTTGATCTCCTCTGTAACCGGCAGGCTTTCCACCACAGACCACCTCAGGCCATGAGCTTCTATGAATTCCCGTCTTTTTCTGATTTCCTCCCTTGTCCAGATTTCCCCGTTAGGGATGTGATGCAGCGCAGTGACAATGCCCTCCACCCCTATCTGCCTCAGGGCTTTAAGGGATATAACATCGGACGGGCCAAACCACCGCCACGTTTTTTCCATATTGCTTAAGTTAATTGTTCGTTTCCGTAGTCGCGGGGAGAAACCCCATAGTAATTCTTAAAGGCAGCCGAGAAATGGGACAGATTTGCAAAGCCTGTAGCATAGGCCACTTCTGAAACATTCATTTTCCTGCTGCTGATCAGTTCGGCTGCCCGTTTAAGGCGGACAGAGCGGATGTAATCGCTGGCCGTGAGCTGTGTCAGTTCTTTGAGTTTCCGGTGAAGGTGCACCCTGCTGATCCCTACAATACCGGCCAGTGTCTCAACGCGGAAGTTGTTGTCGGCCATCCGTTCCTGAATGGCCTTATTGATTTTTTCCATTAGTTGTTCATCGGGCGATCTGAGCCATTCCATATTATCTTCATTCCCTTCGGCAGCAGGCTGTGCAAGAAAGGTCCGGGTCCGTTCCCTGTTTTCCATAATGGACTGCAGGGTCGATACAAGCAGTTTGATATTAAATGGCTTGACTACATAAGCCTCGGCTCCGCTTTCGGTCCCCATCAGAACGTCTTCTTCTTTGGAACAGGCACTCACCAGGACAATGGGGATGTGATGCACATTGCTGTTGGCTTTTATTTTACGGCATAGTGTGATCCCGTCCATATGCGGCATGATGATGTCAGCCAGCACCAGATCGGGTTTGCGGGTAAGAATGAATTTATGAGCTTCGGCCCCGTCGGAACAGGTCTCTACATGGTAATAAGGTTCCAGCTCCTGCCTGAGGTATTTCCTGATTTCCGGATCGTCATCTACGATGAGCAACTGATATTTCGTCCTGGAACGCGGTTTTTTGTATGTGTCTTCCGAAGCATCTTCCAGTTCCTGTTCTGCTTTCCTGTCCCTGGCAAAAGCATACAACTGGTCCTGAGGAACAAAGTGGGTGTCAATCTCTTCTTCCCTGAGGTGCTCTTTGCCCAGCGGGAAGGTCATGATAAAGGAAGTACCTATGCCGTCTTCATTGGCCTGCACCTCAATTTTTCCATGAAGCAATGTGATCAGGGCTCTGGACAGGTGCAACCCGATTCCTGTTCCATAATTTTTCTTGATAAGTGGATTATCCGCCTGGTAGAAACGGTCGAATATTCTTTCTATCTGGGATTTCTCAATGCCGATACCTGTATCCCGGACAACGATCCTGACTTTTTGCCGGTCATCCACCAATTCGGCCTTTACCATGATTTGACCGCCGTCAGGGGTAAATTTGAAGGCGTTGGAGAAAAGGTTCATCAGGACCTTGTCAAAATTTTCTAGATCAAGCCAGATTTTCAATTGTGGCATATCATGTTCGAAACAGACCGTCATATTCCTTTTTTCGGCCTGGTACCCGAATGTTTGTATGATATCATAGATAAAACCGATCAGGTCTGTTTCCCTGAATTTAAGCACCATCTGTCCCTTATCAATTTTGCGTATGTCCATCATCTGGTTAATCAGGCGCAGTATGCGCTGGGCATTTCGGTACATGAGCCGATAGGTATCCAGCCGCGAATCGGGTGACGGCTCCCTTATGAATTTTTCCAGGGGGTTCAGGATCAAGGTAATGGGGGTACGTACCTCGTGAGACATATTCATAAAGAACTGCAAACGGGCTTCGTTGATCTCCTCCACGCGCGCTTTCTGTTCCATTTCCTTTTTATGCCTGTTTTGCATCATAATGTAGGATGTGACAAGAAATACCAGTATCATGCCGCTGACCAGGTAGCCGGCATACATCCACTGGCTCTGGTACCAGGGAGGCGATATCCCCAATCTTATTTCCCTGACCGGGCTGGTGTATTGATTTTCAACAGCACGTACCTGGAACCGGTATTGCCCCGGATTCAGGTTGGTAAAATGGATTATATTGCTCCCTTCAGGGGTTCGGATCCATTCATTGATGATGGGTTCCAGACGGTATTCGTAACGAATGTGTTCCGGGTGAAGGTATTTGAAACAGGTCACTTCAAATCCCACCATGTTGTCATCATAGGCGACATCCAGGATACCGTCTTTTATGGTTGAAGAGCCGAAGGCAACCGGGTTGTTGAAGATCCGGTAATTGATCAGGTGTACTTGCAGGCTGGTGGCTTTTTCTTTAATATTTTCCGGATAAAAACCTGTCACTCCGGCAATGTTGCCAAAAAACAGACAACCCCTGGAGGTTTTTGCCAATGAATTCCTGGAAAACTCATTTTCCTCTATGCCATCTGAATCTGTAAAAACGCTGAAATTTGTTTGCCCGGGTATTAAGCGGGCGATTCCCGAATGGGTGCTCATCCAGATATTGCCTTCAAAATCTGTCTGTAAACCGCAGATAACATTGGAAGGGAGTCCGTCGGAAGTTCTGAAAGAGGTGAATTCACGGGTTGTTTTATCGTACCTTACCAGCCCGTCTATGGTTCCTGCCCAGATGCTTCCGTCAGTAGCCTCGGTTACCGTGTAAACAACAGAACTCAGAAAATTCTCCGCTTTATTGCTCACAGGGTCAATACAGGTAAGCCCCTTAAAGGTCCCTGCCCAAACCAGACCGAAACTATCTGTAAACAACGTGTTGATCCAGTTGTTGTTGATTTCATCGGGCACCGGGGTGCCATCAGAAAAGGAAAAAAAATGGTGCAGCAAAGCCCCTGAAGCGGGGTCCACCTGGTATATGCCGTTGCCCCAGGTTCCTATCCAGAGCGTTTTGTCCTTTCCCTCCACAATGGCTCCCACGGCCAGGTTATATCCTTTTGTTCTGTAGCCCAGCAGGTCGTTCCTGTAGGTGAATTTCTTCGTTTTTACGTTAAGTACCCCAATGCCGTTAATGTACGATCCAATCCAGAGATTCTGTCCGTTGTCCCTGCACAAACTCATAATTGTAGCTGGAAAAGGAGACCCCGGGTTGTCAGAAGGGGCAAGGTGCAGCAGGCGGTTCCCTTCCGGGTCCACCTGGTAGAGACCGTCACCATCTGTGCCCACCCACAAATTGTCCTTCTCATCGCATACCAGCGACATGACGCAGGCAGAACCGATATTGTTGTATCTGTAGGAACGGGATCCATAGTAGGTAAAACCCGAAGGATTGGAAGGGCTTACATATACGCCCCGCTGAAAAAGGCCCATCCACAGGTTGCCATCACGGTCTTCCATAAGACAATGCACCTTTGTCCTGGAAAGGTCCATGAGTGTTGAATAGGAAGGGTAATCCACCACCTGTTGCAATTCCCTGTCATAATACTTCAGCCCTTTGCCGTCTGTTCCTACCAGGACCCTGTTGTTGGCATCGGCCAGGAGGGATTTAACGGGCAGGCTCCTGATCCCGTTATAATAAGGTATATGAATCAATGATTCCGTTACTGCATCATAGCGGAAAAGACCTTCGGACAGGGAGCCCAGGAAAACGTTACCCTGTTTGTCGGTACAGAAAGCGGGTACTTCTCCCGGTTTATCAAACTCACCGGGAAAGGGGATCTTTTGTATAATCCCGTTAATGTTGTTGTACCTCCAGACAGAGCCCTCGCGCACACTAAGCCACAGGTTCCCTTTTGGGTCTTCGTACAGTGTGGTAAGAAAATCACTGTCAAGGGAATCTGTCAGACGCCTGTAGAATCGTGTCCTGCCGCCACTTGTTCCGGGACGAACAAAACAACCTTGCCCCGAGGTGGCAATCCACAGGTCCCCGTTACGTGTTTCCAGGATCTGCATGATGTGGGGAAATACCCTGGCATCGCCCACAAAAAGGGGGATTTCTTCAAAACTGTCTGAATAGGGCAGGTATCGCTGCAACCCGTTCAGGCAACCTACCCACAAAGTTCCTTCGCTGTCCTGATAGACACAATGCACGTAGTTGTTTTTCAGAGAACTGCTGTCACCAGGGATATAATGGTATTTCCTGAGATTGTGACCGTCTATGCGATTCAGCCCGTTTTCGGTGGCGACCCATACAAAGCCTGTACTGTCCTGGAAAACCTGGTTTATAAGGCTGTTGGAAAGCTCATTTCCAGATGAATAAAACCGGCCGGCCTGGGCACAGGCTGTATCCTTTATGCCAGTGATACATACAGACAAAGTAACACAGGCGAAAAACAAACGGGTTTTCATTTGTTACAAAAATAACAAAAACAGCTTATAAAAAAGGTTGAAAACAAAATGTGTAACAAAATAGATAATTGTTGTAACATTTTCAAGAAACGCGTTACGTGGTGAACTTACTATGAAACAAGATTTAAAACAGTCTGCGATGGTAAGAAGTAACTTTGAAATTAGTCTTTAACCTAAATACTTAATTAAATAAAATCATTATGAGAAGAAAAACCATCCTATTTGCACTGATGATGTGCCTTGCTTATACTTTGTGGGCACAGCCCCGCGAGGTGAGCGGGACAGTCAGTGATTCCAGGGGTCCGCTCATTGGGGTCAGCGTGAGGGTAATGGGTACCAATACGGTATCTGTTACCGATGCTAACGGTGAGTTCCGGATTATGGCCACGGCGGAGGACCAGCTGGAGTTTTCGTATATCGGTTACCAGACCATTATTGTAGAACCGGGTCAAAGGCGGATTCTTGACATCCGTATGGAAGAAGACTCTCTGATCCTGGAGGAAGTCGTAGTGGTGGGTTACGGGACCATGCGTAAAAGCGACGTTACCGGGGCCATCAGTTCCATAAGGGAGAATGAAATCAAGGAAGTGCCGGTGGCCAACATCAACCAGGCCCTCCAGGGACGACTGGCGGGAGTTCAGGTCAACCAGACCTCTACCAGGCCGGGTCAGACAGGACAGATCCGTATCCGGGGGGCGCGGTCGCTAAATGCCAGCAACGACCCACTGATTGTTGTCGACGGTATTCCCTTTGACGGCAGCATGAACGACCTGAACACAGGGGATATCACGGGCGTTGACGTATTGAAGGACGCTTCTGCGACAGCCATTTATGGAGCCCGCGGGGCCAACGGTGTCATTCTTATCACTACAGACCGGGGACAAGCCGGAAAACCCAGGATTTCCTATAACGGATTCGGGGGTGTCAAGGAAGTAGCCCGGAAATACCAGGTGTTTGATGCAGAAGAATTTATCAGGCTCAGACAAATTGCCGGAGCATTTACCAACATGCCCCAGGAAACTGCTTTTTATGAATCCGGAGGAGAGACCAACTGGCAGGACCTGATGTACCAACAGGGCTATGTAACGCAACATGACCTGAATATTTCAGGGGGTACTGAAAATGCCATTTATTCTGCAGGAGGAGGGTATTACAGGGAAACAACCATACTTCCGGGACAGGATTTTTCACGTATCTCCCTGCGGGCCTCGGTCGAAACAAAACTCGGAAAGTATATCCGTGTGGGATTAAGTACGCAAAACGGTTATACTGTTACGAACGGTGAAAGCGCATCTTTCATGTACCAGCTCGTAACCCTGTCCCCCATTGCCCCGGCATACAACGAAGACGGAACTCCTGTAAAACAACCCGTTTATCCCAACGATAATTATTACAATCCCCTGCTGGTGCTCAATGAGAACAGCTGGGCCCAGCAGCGCATACGGTTCAACAGTTTCAACACATTGTTCGGAGAGATAAACTTTACACCCGATTTGCAATACCGTCTGAATGTTGGTTTAAACTACAGGCAGGATAATTACGGGCACTTCTACGGATCCGACACACCCTTCAAGGACGGGGAAAGTTCAGAAGCCGTGGTTAGAAACGGGCTTGGGCTGGGATGGACTATGGAACACCTGCTTTATTACAACAAAACCTTTGCCGAGAAGCACAGGCTGAACCTCACAGGACTGTTCTCCATGCAGGAAAACACTTCGTTCCATTCTTATATGAAAGCATTGGACATGGTGGCCGATTATGTACAATACTATAACCTGGGTCTTTACAATGCCGATAAGGGATCCATTCAGATTCCCTCCAACAGCCAGGGATATTACCGTACGGCCTTGATGTCGGGAATGTTCCGCTTGAATTACGGGTTTGACAACCGGTATATGCTAACGGCAACCATCCGTGCAGACGGCGCGTCGGTACTTTCTGAAGGGCGCAAATTCCATTACTATCCTGCCGTATCGGTTGCCTGGAATATTGCCAACGAACCCTTCATGAAAAATATTGAAACCTTCTCCATGCTTAAGATCAGGGCAGGTTACGGCCAGACGGCCAATCAGTCCATCAATGCCTACAGCACGCTGGGAGGCCTGTCACAGAACAAGTACAACTTCGGGGATGCCTTTGCCTTTGGTTATTATGTTTCGACACTTGCCAACAGCGACCTGGGCTGGGAATACACCAATACATTTAATGTGGGCCTTGATTTTGGCCTCTTCACAGACCGGATCACAGGAAGCATTGAATGGTACAGGCAGCACACTTACGACCTGCTGTTAAGCCAGTCCCTGCCTCCCACAAGCGGGGTTCCCGGTTCCATTATGAAAAACGTGGGCGAAACACAGAATACGGGGATGGAATTCACCTTGTCCGGAAAGATTGTAGACAGACCGGGAACGGGATTCAACTGGACTGTTGATGCCAACGTTTTCTTTAACCGCAACAAGATCGTGGCACTCAACCAGGTTGAAAAAGATGAGGGAAACGGCTGGTTTGTGGGATATCCCATAGATGTAATCTACGATTACAAGAAGGTTGGTATCTGGCAGATTAAGGAAGCAGACGAGGCAGCCACATTCGGGTCTAAGCCCGGAGAGGTAAAAATACTGGATTACAACCAGGACGGGAAGATAACCACGGATGACCGCCATATCTACGGCACCTTTGAACCAAAGTTTGAAGGTGGCTTCACAAGCCGTATGAACTATAAGAATTTTGATTTGTCCATTGTAGGATTCTTCCGTGTCGGGGGCACCCTGGTCAGCACCATATACCAGGGCCAGAGTTATCTGAACATGCTGCAGGGGCGCAGGAACAATATCTGGGTGGATTACTGGACTCCAACCAATCCGACCAATGAGTATCCCATGCCCGACGCTACAGACCGTCCCTCACAGGGAACATACAACAGCGTTTTTGGTTATTACGATGCATCTTTTCTGAAAATCAGGACAATTACCCTGGGCTATACCCTCCCGGCTTCCTGGCTCAGGAAGATGAATGCTTCACAGATCAGGATCTATCTGACGGCGCAAAATCCTTTTACCCTGTTCTCTCCGTACCTCAAGGCAGGAGGAGTGGATCCCGAAGCTACCGGCACAGGACACCAGGGATTCGGATACTCCGGGCCCATTCAGTCACGTCAGCTGACTATAGGTCTTAATACGCCGCCTACCCGCAATTTTTTGATTGGACTTAATATCGGATTTTAACCATGAAAAAGATCAACATACTTGGAATTATCGCACTGGCTGCCATCATGATGGCAGCGTGCTCGGATTTTCTTAAAGAGCAGCCCCGCTCTTCCCTTACACCGGACTATTTCACGTCCGATGCGGGTATCGAGGCAGGTCTGACTGCTGCTTACTCTGCGCTCCGTTACCAGTACGGACCGGAAGGAGCCATGTCCATCACCGTTGTGGGAACAGATGAGTTCACCTATGGTGGCGACGGCTCTTCCATAGAGATCAACAACTACGGCAGCGCCCTGTTCAACAACGGCCACCTTCAAACACCCTGGAACAGGAACTTCACCTATATCAATACGTGCAACGGGATCATCGAGTTCGGCTCCGAAGGCGGAGATCCCGGACTCATTGCCGAAGCAAAATTTCTCCGTGCACAATATTACTACAACCTGGTGACCACCTTTGGCGGTGTACCGCTGGACCTGGGCTCCGGAGAACTTAAATTCAATACAACCCCCAGCACCACCTCCACCAGGAACACGGAAGAAGAAGTATATGCCGCCATGTTGCAGGATTTCAAGGATGCATTTGAAAACCTTCCCTATACCCCCTCCCGCACAGGGGCTGTGGCCAAATCGGCCGCTTTGCATTACATTGCCAAAACATACCTGGCCCTGAAGGACTACCAAAATGCGCTTGTCTACGCAAAAATGCTTATTGATGATGCCGAGGGAGCGCGCACTTACGGGGCATACCTTCTGCAGGATTTCCGGGATGTCAACCGTGATGGCAACGAACACAACCCCGAAGTGCTTTTCCTTGTGGAACACACCGGGGCCAGTTACGAATTTGACGAAAGCGGCGAAGGTGCCATGAATGGCCCTGAAAGCGGGCTGAAAGAAAACAGGGCAAATTTCATGATGTGTCCCTATTATGAAAACCAGGGACTTGTCAACGGCAATAAACCCCTGACAAGGACCATTGAATACGGCCGCGGATGGAGGCGTTTTATGCCTACACCCTGGTTGCTCAATGTGGCTTTTGCGGAGAAATTGCATGATTCCCGTTACGACGCTTCTTTCCAAAAAGTATGGTATGCCACGGTTGAGGTGGAAGGAGATCATGGCAAGACACTCCATGTTGGAGACACTGCATTCTATATGCCTGGCTATGAGATGAGTGTTGCAGAAAAAACAGCTTTTGTCAAACGTACCGGGGCCCGGGTTTACCTGCCGTCGGATTATGAGCCCGATGCCGACGGTGGTACCAAGAAACGACAGATGTTTCCGGCCAACCTCAAAATGGCAGCCCCTTCACGCAATGGGGTGAATGACGCATCAAACCGTCCTTTCCTGGTTGCAAAACTCTCTGAAACCTATCTTATTGCAGCAGAAGCAGCCCTTCTTTCGGGTGGAGACCCCACACCGTATATCAATACGCTGAGACGCAGGGCAGCTTACAGAAATCCAGATGATTACAAGGGATATGAAAATGCCCAGGACGGGGCGGCAAATCTGGCCAAAATGGGATACGATTACCAGGCGGCACTTGCAGCCATGACCGTTACAAGGGATCAGATAGACCTGGATTTTATCCTGGATGAAAAGTCCAGGGAACTCTGCGGGGAACAGCTTCGATTCTTTGACCTTGCCCGCACTGGAAAACTGGTGGAACGGGTACAGCTGTATAATCCAGAGCAACCAGCTAAGGCAAATGTACGGGATTTTCACAGGTTACGTCCCATTCCCCAGTCTCAGATAGACCTGATGACCGATGAGAACAAGGCCAATTACCAGAACCCGGGTTACAATTAACAGTAAATAATCCTACTATGAAGAACATATTATCCATATCAATATTAGTGGCAGGAGTGCTGTTTGTATGCAGTTGCCATCCGGAAGAGCCGTTCCACAAAGGAAGTGCTTTTCCAAAGACAAGTGATGCAATCACCCTGGCCTCGGCAGGCGAAGCCAAAGGCGTGAATATGGGGGTTGGCATCGGTTACGAGCCCTTTATGAACACATCAAATTACGCCGATATTGCATCAAAGGAATTTAAAAACGTTACCTTTGGGTATCAAATGAAACACGGTGCCATTGTCGGAGATGACGGAAGCCTGAACTTTGGGGTTACTGACGGGTTGGTTGCGGCAGTCCAGGCAAAAGGTCTGGGTATTTACGGCCACACGCTGGTCTGGCACCATAACAACAATGGTAATTACCTGCGCGGGATTGCAGGCGGTGGGGGACAGCAGGAGTTCACCAACATCATCAGCAACGGTGATTTTGAAACAGATGCTTCCGGCTGGTCTATCTGGAACGGGGATAAGACACAAAGCCTGCATTGCACCAACCTGGCCTATGTTTACGAAGGCAACGGATGTATGCAGTTTGTCAATGCCTCGGACAATCCCGGCGGCCAGTGGAAAGGACAGATAAACAAGCAATTCGATATCCCTGTGGTAGAAGGCCATGTTTACCAGGTCACCTTTTTTATACGGTGCCTGAGCGGATCCGGGTCCGGGCGTTGTTCAACCAGCGGTACAGCCCATTACCAGGGTGATTTTGATGTATCTGCCGATTATAAAAAGATCACCTGGGAGTTCACGGCAGCTGGCGGGGAGACCGGATTATGCTTTGACATGGGAGCAAAGGCAAACACCTATTACATTGACAATGTTAAAGTCATAGACACCCAGGAAGAGTTCGAGGATCCGAATGCTGCCGTGGATCTGATACCCAACGGAAGTTTTGAAAAAGATGCCACAGGCTGGACCATCCTTAACGGAGACAAGACCCAGAGCCTGTATTGTACCGATGCGGCTTTCGTATATAAAGGGAATGGGTCCATGCAGTTTGTCAATGCTACCGACAATCCCGGCAGCCAGTGGAAAGGCCAGATAAAAACGAGTTTCAGCGGACCCATTATTGCAGGGGACACGTACCAGCTTTCCTTCTATATCCGTTGCGCAACCGGAACAGGGTCCGGACGTTGTTCCACCACAGGCAATCCGCAGTATCAGGGTGATTTTGAGGTAACCACTGAGTACAGTAAAATCACCTGGGAGATTGTGGGCAAAGAAGGGGAGGATGGCTTGTGCTTTGACCTGGGAGCCAAGGCCAATACGTATTATATTGACGAGATCAAACTGGTTAACCAGACCGATCCCTCCAACGGAACTGTCATCAATAACGAGATCCCCAACGGAACGTTCGAAACAGATGCCGGAGGCTGGACCATCTTTAACGGGGACAAGACGCAGAGCCTGCATTGTACTGACATGGCCTATGTTTACGAAGGGAATGGCAGCATGCAGTTTGTCAATGGGTCTGATAATCCCGGGGGTCAGTGGAAAGGACAGATCAACACGCCTTTTGTAAGCAGTACCCTTACCGAAGGGGAAGATTACATTCTTTCTTTCTATATTAGATGCAAGAACGGCACAGGTTCCGGACGTTGTTCCACTACCGGCAGTGCCCACTACCAGGGTGATTTTGATGTTTCAACTGATTATAAAAAGATTTCCTGGGAATTTAATGCAGACGGTGGAGAAACCGGGATGTGTTTTGACCTGGGCGCAAAGGCCAACACCTATTATATTGATAATGTGGTACTGAAGCTCAAATCCCTGGACGAGGGTGATGACGGTGAAATCGGAGAAGATGTGATAGAGTCGCTGGATGCCGCCATGAACGAATGGATTACCTCCATGGTAACAAAATACAAAGGAGTAGTTTCAGCCTGGGATGTTGTCAACGAACCCATGGCAGACGGGAACAGCGGAGTGCGTACCAGTGTCACCGATGACCAGGCTTCGGAAGGAGACATTTTCTACTGGCAGGATTACCTGGGCAGGGATTATGCCGTAAAAGCATTTGAGTATGCCCATGCAGCCGATCCGGAGGCCCTGCTGTTCATTAACGATTACAACCTGGAATACAATCCGGTCAAGCTCGACTCACTCCTGGCATTCGTTCAGGAAGTGCAGGCCAAACTGGATGCAAACGGCAACGGTGCCCGCATTCACGGGATTGGAACCCAGATGCACACTTCTTATATGGCCTATGCCGGCATTGCCCCCATGTTTGAAAAACTGGCTGCCACGGGTTTGCTCATCAAGGTGAGTGAATTGGAAGTCAAACTCAATACCGGCAAGAATACCGGATACGTGCTGACCGATCACGACCAGGATTTCCAGGGTGCCATGTATGAGTACATTATGGATTGTTATCTGGAGTATGTTCCCCAGGAACAGCGTTACGAATTCACCATCTGGGGAATCAATGACGGGGAAAGCTGGGTGAACGAACCCCAGAAGGGACTTTATTATTATCCGTTATTGTGGGACGATCAATACAAAAAGAAGCCGGCCTATTACGCCCTGATGAAGGCATTGGGGGTGGAGCCGGAAAATATAAATTTAGAATAGATAAAAATAAAGCTTTATGAAGAAAGCATGTTTCGTTGTTTTATGTGTCTGGTTAGTTTTAGGGAGTTGTAAACCGGCATACCAGAAGGAAAACCTGTCATTCCAGGAACGGGCCGAGGACCTGGTTTCACGGATGACACTCGAGGAGAAAGTATCACAGATGACCCACGAGTCGTCTGCCATCGAAAGGCTGGGTGTGCCGGAATACAACTGGTGGAATGAGTGCCTGCACGGGGTTGCCCGTGCAGGCCGGGCCACCGTTTTTCCCCAGGCCATAGGCATGGCCGCCATGTGGGATAAGGAAATGATGTTTCGGATAGCCACGGCAGTCAGTGACGAGGCCAGGGCCAAACACCACGACTTCCTGCGGCAGGGCAAACGGGGAATATACCAGGGCCTGACATACTGGACACCAAACATCAATATTTTCAGAGACCCCCGATGGGGAAGGGGCATGGAGACATACGGGGAAGACCCTTACCTGACAGGTGAACTGGCCGTGCAGTATATCAAGGGTTTACAGGGAGACGATCCCAAATACCTGAAACTGGTTGCCACGGCCAAGCACTTTGCTGTTCACAGTGGTCCTGAATCTACCAGGCACAGCGCCGATGTCCATCCCAACCAGCGTGATTTTTACGAAACGTATGCTCCGCACTTTAAAAAGGTAGTGCAGGAAGGCGGGGTTTGGTCCGTCATGGGCGCCTATCAGCGCCTTTGGGGAGAACCTTGCTGCGGCAGCTTTTTCCTGGGTTCTTTGCTCAGGGACAGGTGGGGCTTCCAGGGCTACATAGTTTCTGACTGCTGGGCCATCAAGGATTTCTACGACAAAGGAATGCATGAAATTGTGGAAACACCGGCAGAAGCCGCCGCCCTTGGAGTAAAGGCAGGCACTGATTTGAATTGCGGGATTACATATCCTTACCTGGTGGAAGCCGTGGAAAAGGGGTATATTGAAGAAGCCCTCATAGACACGGCCGTTCAGCGCCTGATGCTGGCCCGGTTCAAACTGGGAATGTTCGATAAACCCGGGAAAGTCCCGTACAGCAAAATACCCATAGAAGTGGTTGAAAGTCCGGAACACGTTTCCCTTGCCAGGGAAGCAGCCCGCAAATCAATTGTCCTGCTGGAGAACGACGGCACACTCCCTTTCACCAAAGAAGTGAAAAAAGTGGCGGTCATCGGGCCCAATGCCGATGACCTTGAAGTGCTCCTGGGCAACTACAACGGTTATTCCAGGAATCCCGTCACCCCGCTGGCCGGAATAAGGAACAAATTGCCACAGGCCGAGGTCTCCTTTGCGCAGGGATGTGCCCTGGCCGCCGGCCTTCCTTATTTACGAACGGTTCCTTCCGGGGTGTTGTTCACAGACATGCAGATGACACAACCAGGCCTTACGGGACATTATTACAACAATTCATTGTGGGAGGGAGATCCGGTGCACATGCGCACAGACCAGACCATTGATTTCACCTGGTGGGACAAAGCCCCTTTTGAGGATATGAACGCGCGGAATTTTTCCGTGGAATGGTCCGGAGTGCTTTGTGTGCCCGAATCGGGACGGTATGTAATGGGAGCAGAAGCCTTCAGTGGCTGCACCCTTACCCTGGACGGAGAAGAGCTGATTAACAGGATTGACGGCCACCACGCCAGGAAGGAATATGAATACGTGCAACTGGAAGGGGGTAAACCTTATGCCCTGACCCTCCGATATGTCCAGGATGATACGGAATATGCCACCATGAGGCTGCTGTGGGAAGCCCCCCAGGAGAATTTGCTGGCAGAAGCACTCGCTTCGGCTTCGGAGAGTGATCTGGTGATCCTTTGCCTGGGACTCAGCCCGTTACTTGAAGGGGAAGAAATGAAGGTCAAAGTGGACGGATTCAACCAGGGAGACCGTCTTGACACAGGACTTCCCGCAACCCAGCTGGAACTGGTAAAAGCAGTGAAAAGACTCGGCAAGCCCACGGTCCTGGTGTTATTGAACGGCAGTGCGGTAAGTTTTGACAAGGAGGTCAAATCCCTGCCGGCCATCCTTGAAGCCTGGTACCCCGGACAGGAGGGAGGAAATGCCATAGCCGACGTGATCTTTGGGGACTATAATCCATCCGGGAAACTACCCGTCACTTATTACCAATCCATAGACCAGATTCCCGTATTTGAGGAATATGCCATGGAAGGCAAGACATACCGGTTTTTCCGGGGCCAGCCGCTCTATCCCTTCGGATACGGCCTGAGTTACACAACTTTCGCATACGAACCCCTTAAGATACCGGAAAGTCTTCCCTGCGGGATCCCTGCAGACATATCGTTTCAGGTGACCAATACCGGAGAAAGGGACGGTGAAGAAGTAGTACAGGTTTATATATCTTTACCCGATGCTTCCAACCCGGTTCCCATAAAAACACTTCAGGGATTTGAAAGGATCCACCTGAAAGCCGGCGAGAGCCGTATAGTGGATTTCACCATAGTTCCTGAACAGATGGCTTCACTGGATGACAACCAGGTATGGGTTGTGGAAGCAGGTAAACTTGTCCTGGAGGTGGGCGGCAGGCAATATGCTGTCCGTCTGGAAGGCGATACCGTGTTTATACCTAATGAATAATATGTCAAGAAATGTTCTGATAGCCTTATTCTTGGTTTTATGCGCCGGTTCCTGCTGGATGACATCCGACAAGGAACCGGTTGCTGCTTTAGGCTTATTACAGGAAGACCAGTACAACGCACCGGTCATTTTGCCAAAAATACTGAGTGACGGACTGGTCCTGCAGCGCGGTAAAAAAATCCCTGTCTGGGGAAAGGCCCCTGCCGGTGTCCCGGTAAAAGTAGAATTTGCCGGCATGGAGCAATACACCCGTGCCGACGTGAGCGGGAATTGGAACGTTTCTTTTCCCGCAATGGGTCCCGGAGGCCCTTATACATTGAAAGTCAACGATCATCTTGTGAATGATATCCTGGTGGGGGATGTGTGGCTGTTTTCCGGGCAATCCAACATAGAGTTGCAGGTCCGCAGGGTGGCCATCCGGTATCCGGACCTGGCAACCACCTATACCAACGCACACATTCGCGAATTCCGTACAACGACGCATTATGATTTCCAGGGACCTTTATGGGATGTGCAGGTGGGTCGGTGGAAGCAATGTATTCAGGAAGAGATTCCGGAATTTTCTGCACTGGCTTTTTTCTTTGGCATGGAATGGAATCAGAAGCATAATGTTTCTGTAGGGTTGATAGTCAACGCTGTAGGAGGATCTCCGCTGGATGCCTGGCTGGATGAAGCCACGCTCCGTGGATTTCCCGGACCCACGGGCCCCGATCATTATCCAAAACGGCTCTCTGACCTCAAGCGCGATACCTGGGTTGACAGTGTAAAACAGTCCGAGACCCGGGCCATGGCGCATTACCGCTCTTTATTCACTTCCGATCCGGGGCCGGAGGGATCCCGGGGATGGATCGCTTACCGGGTGCCTTCATTCTGGAACCAGGAAGAAGCAACGCCCCGGGGACCGTTGTCCCGGCTGCCCGGCTCGGCCTGGTTTAAAAAAGTATTTCACCTGACCGAAGCACAGATCAGCCATGCAATGGAAGGAGCTCCGGACCGGGACGGGATGCTCATCCTGGGCACCATGACTGACGCCGACAGAACGTTCCTGAACGGTACCCAGGTAGGATCTACAGGATACCAATATCCACCCCGTATCTATACCATACCAAAGGGTCTGCTCAAACCCGGAAAAAATGAATTGCTTATCCGCCTGGAAAATTATTGGGGGCCCGGAGGTTTTACTTCCGGCAAGGATTATGCGCTTTACATTGGAGCGGCGCATCCGTTTTACGCTATGGCAGATACCGTTTCCCTGGAGGGAGATGACTGGATGGCGCGCATGGGAAGTACCCTGACAGCTGACGATTCCCCGTACCCTGCCACTACTACATGGCACTACCAGCCGGCCGGTCTGTACAATGCGCTGCTGGCTCCTCTGACACAGCTTCCCCTAAAAGGTGTCATCTGGTACCAGGGAGAAAGCGAAATAAACAGGCGGGATTACGATCAGATGCTTTGTGCCCTGATAGACCGCTGGCGCAATGACTGGAATGACAAGGCACTTCCGTTTGTTATAGTGCAGTTACCCAATTTTATGAAAGATCATGCACCCTGGCCTGTGGAAACAGACTGGGCAAAGCGCCGGGATGAACAACTCTCAGCCTCCCGGGCAAGAAAACATACGGCATTGGTGGTAACCCACGATATAGGGGAGTGGAATGATATTCATCCGCTCAACAAAAAAGATCTGGCACAACGCGTATTTTCAGCTGCTGAATACCTGGGTGCCTCGAACAGGAAGGCCCCTTTGTCTCCCCTGCCGCAAAATGTTGTACTGAGAGGAAACAGGGTGTTGATCACCTTTTCTTATGCCGGGAAAGGCCTTACAACAAAAGACGGCCTTGATCCTGCCCATTTTGCCCTGGCCGACGGACAGGGACGCTATTTCAGGGCAAGTGCCCGCATAATTGGAAAAAAGAAGGTAGCCGTTTGGTGCGTGGAAGATTTTGTACCACGGGCAGTTAGATACGCATGGGCAAACGATCCTTCAGAAGCAAACCTGCAGAACGATGCAGGATTGCCTGCCCCCACCTTTCAATGTAACCTGGACGATAGTAAATAAATCAATACATAATGATAACCACAGGTATATACAGGAAATCCCTGTACCTGGCAATGATTATGATGACGTTGGCGGGATCAGCGGAGCTTGCAGGACGTTCCAGGGAAGAGTATATAACGCGCCACCCCGTAGAAAATGGATTTGCCCTGGCCCGTGACGGAGATCCGGCACCCCTATGGGTGTCTGATCAGGATTTTCCGGGCGTGCTCCGGGTCGCAGGCCATTTACAGGCAGATATGGAAAAAGTGACCGGTAACAGGCCACTCCTTATCAATGATTCCGATCCTGCTCCCTGTGACCGGATGATCATAGCCGGAACCCTGGGAAAGAACCCGCTTATTGATCAACTGGTCCAATCCCGGCGGATCTCCGGCAAATGGCTAAAGGGGAAACGGGAGACATATATTGCAACAATCATCAAAGAGCCGGCCATAGGGATCAGGGAAGCGCTGGTCATAGCCGGAAGCGATAAACTAGGCACTATTTACGGCCTGTATGACCTTTCCCGGCAGATAGGCGTCTCCCCATTACATTTCTGGGCCGATGTGCCGGTATCCCCGGCTAAAGACCTGTATGCAATGCCGGGCGAATATACTCCGGGAGAACCGGCAGTCAGGTACCGTGGCATTTTCATCAATGACGAGGCGCCTGCCCTCTCGGGCTGGGTGCACGAACGTTATGGAGCGTTCAACAGCCGTTTTTACGAACACGTATTTGAATACATCCTCCGGATGAGGGGAAATTTTCTTTGGCCTGCCATGTGGGGAAGGGCCTTTTACGACGATGACCCTGAAAATCCTCGCCTGGCAGATGAATACGGCATTGTAATAGGAACCTCCCATCATGAGCCCATGATGCGTGCCCATGTAGAATGGGCGCGTTACGGTTCCGGTGAGTGGAATTACCAGACGAATCCCATGGTTCTCAGGGATTTCTGGAGGGAAGGCATGAAAAGGAAAGGCAACTATGAAAGCATCGTTACCGTGGGGATGAGGGGAGACGGAGATGAACCCATGGGTACGGAGCGCAACAGAAACCTGCTGGAGCAGATCATTGACGATCAGCGCCGGATCATAGAAGAAGTCACAGGAAAATCCGCCAGACAGACACCGCAGATGTGGGCCCTGTACAAAGAGGTACAGGACTATCATGACCAGGGCATGGATGTCCCGGACGACGTGACCTTGCTTTTCTGTGATGACAACTGGGGTAATGTTCGCAAGCTTCCCCGCCCCGGGCAGAAGCCAAGGGCAGGCGGTTACGGCATGTATTACCATTTTGATTACGTTGGCGGCCCGAGAAATTACAAATGGCTTAACACAAACCAGATATCCCGTGTGTGGGAGCAGATGGACCTCTGTTACCGCCATGGAGTGGACCGTATCTGGGTCGTCAATGTGGGCGATATCAAACCCATGGAATTCCCCACCGCCTTTTTCCTGGAAATGGCCTGGGACCCAGGAGCCATGACCCGTGAGCGGATGAGCGCCTATCCCCGGAAATGGGCAGCCGCCCATTTCGGAGAAGAATATGCAGGGGATATTGCCGGTTTGCTAACTGCTTACACACAGTTTAACAGCAGGCGGAAACCAGAGCTGATAAATCCCGGGACGTATCATTTGTTCCACTACAGGGAAGCAGAAAAAGTAGTGGCTTCATACCGGCAACTGGAAAAAAGGGCGCTGGAGCTGTACAGGGATCTGGAAGCATCTTACAGGGATGCCTTTTTCCAGCTTGTGCTTTTTCCCATACAGGCATGCGCCAACCTGAACGAAATGTATGTCACGGCGGCAAAAAATCACCTCTATGCCCGGGAGGGCAGAGCTGCAACCAACGCAACAGCCTCTCGCGTAGAGGAGCTTTTTGCAAGGGATTCCCTCCTTATCTCCTGTTTCCATAACGATCTGGCTGGTGGAAAATGGAACCATATGATGTCACAGACACATATAGGATATACTTACTGGCAGGAGCCTCCAGTGAATGTCATGCCCGCAGTGGAAAGGATAACTGTGCCTGAATCAGGTCCGCTCAAAATCAGTCCCGATTCCATGTCTTCTCCACTGCCTGTGCTGGATCCCTTTGGAAGTGACACACTATTTTTCGAGGTATACAACACCGGCGCCACACCCAGGCGCTACGTCCTGAAAACGGGCCATCCCTGGCTGAAGGTGTCTTCTTCGCTGGGATCGGTGGACCAGCAGTGTACTTTTTTCCTGACTGCCGATTGGGATAAAGTCCCTGCCGGCAGGACCGAAACGTATGCAGAACTGATACAGGAGCCAGGCCGGCTGGATGAGTCTGTCCGTCCGGAACGCATACCCGTGACGGTATATAATCCTGTTGTTCCCGGAACTCCGGCTACAGGAGCTTTTTTTGAGAGTAACGGTTGCGTGGCGATAGAAGCCATGCACTACAGCAGAAGGGTACAGGAACCGCCCCTGGTCTGGGAACACATCCCCGATTTTGGAAGGACTCATTCAGGAATGAGGATATCCACACAACCGGGGTGCCTGGTAGTACCTCAGGGAAAGATCGCCGAATTATCTTTTGATATTGTTTTCTTTTCCCAGGGAACCGTACAGGTGGAAGCCCTATTCTCACCCACCCTGGATTTTCACGGGAAAGGCCTTCGATATGCCATTTCCTTTGATGATGAACCATTTCGTACAGTAGATGTGCACGGGGACTATAATGAAAGGGTATGGGAAACCTGGGTAGCGGACAATATCATCCGTTCCCGGACAGGGCACCAGATCCGTACCCCGGGCCTTCACACGTTGCGCATCAGGGCGGTGGATCCGTTCCTGGTGCTGCAAAGGATCGAAATTGATACCGGGGGACTGCGCCCATCCTACCTGGGACCGCCGGAAAGCTACCACAACGTACGGGACATGAAAGCGGAAGACGGGTACCGGCTGTGGCTCCGTTACAGACCTCTTGACGCTGACCTGCAGGACGTTTACGCACCTTTCCTTAACGGGATCCATGTCCCGCAACAGACCGCCACCATGAAAGCGGCTATCGGTGAACTCAAAAGGGCCGCTGAGGACCTGACCGGCCTGTCTCCCGGGATGTGCAGCCTGTCAGAGGTCGAACATTACGGGGGTATTATTGCCGGCACCTGGGAGGAACGCGCTGTAAGAAAAGAATTCACAAAAAATGAACGTGCCCAGGCAAGTAACCAGGGCTTCCTGATAAAAAGTAACGGTAACAGGATCTGCATTGGTGGGAAAACAGATAAAGGCGTTCTTTACGGGGTGTTCCACCTCCTGCGCCTGATCCAGACAGGGCAATGTATAAACAATCTGAATGTCGTTGAAAACCCCGCATATGATCTCAGGATCCTGAATCACTGGGACAATCCTGACCGTTCCGTAGAACGCGGATATGCCGGTTTGTCCCTGTGGGAGTGGGAACAGTTGCCGGATTCGGTAAGCACCCGGTACCACGATTACGCCAGGGCCTGCGCCTCTTTGGGAATCAATGCCACCGTTCTGAATAACGTCAATGCCGATGCTTGTTTCCTGACACCTGGATATTTGCGCAAAATTGCCGTCCTGGCAGATGTTTTCCGTCCGTACAACCTGAAAGTATTTCTATCTGTTAATTTTTCTTCACCCGAAATCCTGGGCGGTTTGCCCACGTCAGACCCCCTGGATCCGGAAGTAAACAGGTGGTGGAAAGAGAAAGTACGCGAAATTTATAAATACATACCCGATTTTGGGGGATTCCTGGTCAAGGCCAACTCAGAAGGCCGTTCCGGTCCGCTTGATTTTGACCGTACACATGCAGACGGGGCCAATATGCTTGCCCGGGCCGTAGAACCCTATGGGGGGCTGGTCATGTGGCGTGCCTTTGTTTACAGTCCCGGCAGCGATGACCGTGCCAAACAGGCTTACGAAGAATTCATGCCCCTGGACGGAACCTTCCTGCCCAATGTCCTGATCCAGGTAAAGAACGGGCCGGTGGATTTTCAGCCCCGGGAACCGTTCAATCCCTTGTTCGGTGCCATGCGGAAAACCCCCCTGATGATCGAATTCCAGATCACTCAGGAATACCTGGGATGGTCCAAACAGGTGGCTTACCTGGCCCCGTTGTACAAGGAAGTCCTCTCGGCCGATACGTACGCCCTGGGGTTGGGAACCACCGTGGCAAAAGCCACCGACGGCTCCTTGTTCGCGCATCCGGTTTCGGCTATTGCCGGGGTAGCCAATACAGGAACCGACAGGAACTGGACGGGACATCACCTGGCACAGGCTAACTGGTATGCTTTCGGGAGGCTGGCCTGGGATCACGAGCTGACATCAGAAGAGATACTCCGGGAATGGGTGGCCATGACCTTCACTGCCGACAAGCGCTTTATGGAACCACTGGAATCCATCATGATGGGATCCAGGGAAGCGATCGTCAATTACATGATGCCCCTGGGTCTTCACCATCTTTTTTACACAGGACACCATTACGGACCCGAGCCCTGGGCAAACGATCCTTTCTCACGGCCTGACTGGCAGCCCCCCTATTACCATAAAGCCGATGCGCAGGGGCTGGGATTCGACCGTTCCCGCACCGGCAGCAATGCAGCAAGTCAGTATTTTGAGCCCCTGGCCGGGCAGTATGACAACATGCTTACATGCCCCGAAAACCTGTTATTATGGTTCCACCATGTGCCCTGGGACCACAGGTTGAAAAACGGGAATACACTTTGGGAGGAATTGTGCCGTCTCTATACTATGGGGGTGGACCAGGCGAGGGGTTTCCAGCGAACCTGGGACAGCCTGGAACCCTATGTGGACCCCGGCCGTTTCCTGGACATACAGCGCCGGTTGAAGATCCAGGCCAGGGATGCCCAATGGTGGCGGGATGCCTGCCTGTTGTATTTCCAGACATTTTCCCGGCAACCCATACCTTTGGAACTGGAACGCCCAATACATGACCTGGGTGAACTTATGAGCCGGTAAGATATCCTGTTGAAAATTATTGAATAATTTCTTAGCGTAAAATATACGCTAAGTTTGGATTTGCCGCAGATTATTCTTTACTTTGGATATGCAGACAAACCATTCCATATCTGTTGACTGTGTGGTGTTTGGTTTTGACGGGCAGTCCCTCAGATGTCTTCTGGTAAGGCGCAACGGGCTGGACTATAAATTACCCGGAAGCCTGATCCTTGAAAATGAAGATATTCCCTCTGCCGCATACCGGGTTTTGGGGGAGATGACCGGGCTTCGGGATATTTTTCTTAAGGAGTTATCAGTTTTTTCCGATCCTGCGAGAGTAGGGGAAGAAGATCTGAAATGGATCAATACGTTTTACGGGGTCAACACCCGCCGCGTGGTGACTGTTGCCTATTATGCCCTGGTAAAACTGGACCGGAAGATGCGATCATACACAGAAGAAAAGGGGGCTTTCTGGAAAGAAATAAACAATATCAATTCCCTTGCGATGGATCATAAGGAGATCCTGAATAAAGCCCAGGATATGCTTCACAGGGATATGACCTATTCACCCATAGCCTTTGAATTGTTGCCTAAGAAATTCACCATCCGGGAACTGGCCGGGTTATACAAGACAATACTGGGGGTGGAAATCGACAGCCGCAATTTCCGCAAGAAGATATTCTCTTGCGGGTATATCCTGCCTGCCGGAGAGAAGGAAAAAGGGGTGCCTCACAAACCTGCTGCTTATTATGTATTTGACAAGAACAGGTACAGAAAAGAAGAAAAAAAAACAAGCAAGCTAAATTTCATAAACTGGAACGAATACTATGAAAAGCATAGGAATTGACGTAGGGACATCCTTTATCAAGGTCTCCCTCCTGGATGTTGAAACCGGCCGTTGTCAGGCCAGTTACTCATTTCCTTCTGCCGAGATGCCCGTTAAGGCCGTCCGTACAGGATGGGCAGAACAGGACCCCCGCGTATGGTGGGAAAACGTGGGTTGGTGCCTGAAGGAAATGAATGGGAAACACGGGCTTAAGGATGTTAAATCCATAGGCATCACGTACCAGATGCACGGCTTGGTTTGCATAGATGAAGAAGGCAACCCGCTGAGGGATTCCATCATCTGGAGTGACAGCAGAGCCGTGGAGTACGGGGCAGAGGCTTTCCTGCATATCGGCAAGGAAAAATGCCTTTCCCGTCTTTTGAATTCCCCGGGGAATTTCACTGCGGCCAAAATGGCCTGGGTAAAGGAAAATGAACCGGAAATATTCAAACGCACATACAAATTCTTTTTACCCGGAGACTACATCGCCTACAAGCTCACAGGCAATATTTCCACCACAGAAAGCGGTTTGTCCGAGCAGATATTGTGGGATTTTGCAGACGACGCCCCTGCAGGGTTTGTGATGGATCATTTCGGCTTCCCTGGCCACATCCTTCCTGAGCACAAGCCTTCCCTGGGCATCCAGTGCCATACCGGCGCCGGGACAGAAAAACTCTTTGGCATACCAGCCGGCACTCCTGTTTCCTACCGTGCCGGGGATCAGCCAAACAACGCTTTTTCACTCAATGTGATGGAGGCGGGGGAAGTGGCTGCTACGGCCGGTACTTCCGGTGTCGTTTATGGTGTTACAGACAAATCCATAGCAGACCAGCGCTCACGCGTGAACCAGTTCCTGCATGTGAACCACAGGCCGGGAGATCCGCATTACGGCGTGTTGCTGTGCATTAACGGGACGGGTATCCTGAATGCCTGGATAAGAAGGAATCTGCTACCCGGGATGTCTTACGACCAGATGAATGAGAAGGCTTCCCAGGCGCCTGCGGGATGTGACGGACTGCATGTGCTTCCTTTCGGGAACGGGGCGGAAAGGATCCTTGAAAACCGTTTTACCGGGGCAGAATTCAGCGGCATTGACCTGAACCGTCACGACACCGGACATTTTTTGCGGGCAGCACAGGAAGGCATAGCCTTTTCTTTCCGTTACGGAATGGATATCATGAAACAAATGGGCATAATACCCAGTGTTATCCGTGCCGGAAAAGCCAATATGTTCCTGAGCCCTCTTTTCAGGACCACCATAGCCACGCTGGCCGACGCCTCCATAGAACTTTACAATACAGACGGATCCCTGGGGGCCGCACGTGGGGCAGCCTGGGGGGCAGGCTTGTATCAAAGCCGGGAAGCCTGTTTTTCCGGTTTGGAATTGTTACAGACAGAAAAACCGCAACCCTTATGGAAAAAGCCGCTGGAAGAAGCATACAGCCAGTGGAAAGAACAACTTGACAAACAACTATCAAATACTTAAAAACTTATAATTATGGCGACAAAAGAGTATTTTCCGGGTATCGGAAAAATTAAATTCGAAGGCAAGGAAAGCCGCAATCCGCTGGCTTTCCGTTACTATGACCCTGAAAAAGTAGTTTACGGCAAAAGAATGAAAGACTGGTTCAAGTTTGCAATGGCTTACTGGCATACCCTGTGTGCAGACTGCCGCGACCAGTTTGGACCAGGAACCATCAACCGTGAATGGTGGCAGTCAAAAGATCCAGTAACGGCTGCAAAGGAAAAAATGGATGCCGGATTTGAATTCATGCAGAAACTCGGCATTGAATATTATTGCTTCCACGACGTTGATCTTGTGGACGAAGGGGCTACGGTCGCGGAATATGAGGCCCGCATGAAGGAGATCGTGACCTATGCAAAGAAAAAACAAAAGGAAACGGGAATTAAGCTGTTATGGGGTACGGCCAACGTTTTCGGAAACAAAAGGTACATGAACGGGGCCGCCACCAATCCCGATTTTGATGTAGTGGCACGCGCTATCGTACAGATTAAAACATCCATAGATGCCACAATCGAACTGGGCGGTACCAATTACGTTTTCTGGGGTGGACGGGAAGGTTACATGTCACTCTTGAACACCGATATGAAACGTGAAAAGCACCATCTGGGCATCATGCTGCAGAAAGCCCGTGATTACGGAAGGACCAAAGGATTTAAAGGAACCTTCCTTATCGAGCCCAAGCCCATGGAACCCACCAAACATCAATACGACACAGATGTTGAGACCATCCTGGGCTTTCTCAAGAAATACGGACTGGAGAAAGACTTCAAGATCAATGTGGAAGTGAACCATGCCACCCTGGCCGGCCACACCTTTGAGCATGAACTGCAATGTGCAGCAGATGCAGGCATCCTGGGATCCATAGACGCCAACCGGGGAGATTACCAGAACGGATGGGATACGGACCAGTTCCCCATTGACATCTGGGAAGTCACCCAGGCTATGCTTGTTGTCCTCCAGGCAGGCGGGCTGAATGACGGCGGCGTGAACTTTGACGCTCACATAAGAAGGAACTCCACAGATCTGCAGGACCTGGTCATTGCCCACATCTCGGGTATGGACACCTTTGCACGTGGTCTGGAAGCAGCAGCGGCCATTCTGGAACAGTCTCCCTATCTTAAAATGAGGAAAGCGCGTTATGCTTCTTTCGATTCGGGCATGGGTAAACAATTTGAAGAGGGCAAGCTGGATTTCCAGGCCGTTTACGAATACGGATCCAAATTACCTGAACCACGGCAGATCAGCGGGCAGCAGGAGCTGTACGAAACCATCGTAAATATGTATATATAAGATGACTGCATCTATGAAAAACATTGATAAAGGCAGCAAGGCATACCTGGGATCCCTTACTTTTGTTGCCGTTTTGGGAGGGTTGCTTTTTGGATATGATACCGCTGTGATATCAGGAGCCGAAAGAGCCCTGGAAGCATTCTTTTCACAGGCAACAGACTTTGTTTACACCAAGGGATGGCACGGCATAACGGCCTCCAGCGCTTTGTTGGGATGCATCATAGGTGGTTTCCTGTCTGGTTTGCTGGCCCCGCGCTGGGGAAGGCGCAATAGCCTGCGGTTTGCAGCGGTGCTGTTTTTTATTTCAGCCATAGGTTCATGGCGCCCCGAAATGCTCTTTTTTGAGTTCGGCAAACCGACCTTCTCCCTCCTGCTGGCTTTCAACGCATACAGGATTCTTGGGGGGATAGGCGTTGGACTGGCCTCGGCCATATGTCCCATGTACATTGCCGAGATGGCACCTGCCCATGTCAGGGGCCGGCTGGTTTCCGTGAACCAGTTTGCCATCATCTTTGGGATGCTGGTGGTATATTTTGTGAATTACCTGATCCGGACGAACCTGCCAGAACCCGTTGAAATGTCGATGGTTGAGGTGGGCTGGAGGAGGATGTTCCTGAGTGAGGCTTATCCGATCGCCCTTTTTGGATTCCTGTTGTTGTTTGTTCCAAAGACTCCTCGTTTCCTGGTCATGTCGGGGGATGAAACCAAGGCGCTGCATGTGCTGACCCGCATAAACGGGACAAATGCAGCCCGCACCATATTGGAGGAAATCAAGGAAACGGTTATCGAAAAACGGGAAAAACTCTTTTCGTACGGCGTTACCGTGGTGATAATCGGGATCCTGCTTTCTTTTTTCCAGCAGGCCGTCGGGATCAACGTGGTTCTGTATTATGCCCCCAGGATATTTGAAAACCTGGGAGCTACCGGTGACGTCTCAATGAGACAGACAGTGGTCATGGGATTTGTCAACATCATCTTTACCCTGGTGGCAATTTTCACGGTAGATAAATTCGGACGCAAGCCATTGCTCATAATCGGCTCCATTGGCATGATGATCGGTATGGCAGCCCTGAGTGTGCTCTCCTTTATGGATGTGATCGGGATTGCAGCCCTGGTCTTCATCATTATCTATACAGCCTCCTTCATGATGAGCTGGGGTCCCATAACCTGGGTACTGATATCCGAGATTTTTCCCAATACCATCCGCGGACAGGCAGTGGCCATTGCCGTGGCTGCGCAGTGGATTGCCAATTTCCTGGTCTCTTCCACTTTTCCCTCGCTTTCGGTGTGGAGCACGGGAGGCGCTTACCTGATCTATGCCTTCTTCTCCCTGCTGTCCGGTATATTCGTATACAAGATGGTTCCTGAAACCAAGGGCAAGACACTGGAAGACATGACCCGCCTCTGGAGAAAAAAGTGAGCTGCCGGGTGGTACCCGCTTTTTTGCTACCTTTGTTCTTATGGATGCAGTTTCTATAGTAGCAGGTCTTGCGGTGGGGATCATCGCAGGAGGAGTAATCGTCTGGGGATTGATAAACAGACGATTACAAATAAAAGAACTGGAAGTTAAAGCTAAAGAGGAACAGATCGGAGAAAAAGAAAGGGAGATCAGGGATCTGGGTGCCGGAATGGCCTCGGCCCGGACTGCCCTTGAGCTCAAGGATAAGGAACTGGCCGATATGCAGAAACAGCTGATCATCCAGTTTGAGAACCTTGCCAACAAAATACTGGAAGCGAACACCCTCAAGTTTGAAGAAACCAGCAAACAGAGCATGCAACAGTTGCTCAAGCCCCTGGGAGAACAATTGGTGGAATTTAGAAGCAAGGTGGACGCCGCGCACATAGAGGACACAAAACAGCGCTCCACCCTGGAGGAACGCATCCGTGGACTGATAGAACAGACCAACCAGGTAAGCGCCCAGGCCAACAACCTGGCCGAAGCCCTGAAGGGAAGTCCCAAGACGCAAGGAAACTGGGGTGAAATGGTGCTGGAAAGGATCCTCGAGCAGTCGGGACTGGAAAAGGATACGCACTATATGATGCAGGAATCTTTTCGCAACGAGCAGGGGAGTGTGCTGTATCCAGACGTGGTGATCCATTTGCCGGGAGAACGCAACATTATTGTTGATTCCAAAGTTTCCCTGGTTGCTTATGACAGGTATGTTTCTGCATCTTCACAGGAAGTGCAGCAGCAGGCTTTGCAGGAGCACATGGTATCCATGAAAAAGCATGTGGATGAACTGGCCGCAAAACAGTACGACAGTTTTCAGGGCTCCCTGGATTTTACCATGATGTTCGTGCCTGTGGAACCTGCCTATTTAATAGCGATCCAGAACGATCCGGGAATGTGGAGCTATGCCTATCACAAGCGTATAGTGCTTATCAGCCCCACCAATCTTATTGCCTGCCTGAAACTGATGTCAGACCTGTGGAGCCGTGAAATGCAGAACAAGAACGCGATGCAGATAGCCAGGCGTGGGGAGTTGATGCTCAAGAAGTTCGAGAATTTTATCGAGACGTTGTCTGCCCTGGGTGGAAGCATTAAGAAGTCGCAGGAAGCTTATGATGCGGCTATGGGACAGTTAAGGGATGGTAATGGAAACCTCATAGGCCAGGCCAATAAGCTCAAGGAGCTGGGCATCAAGGCCTTCAAGAATTTGCCGGAAATGATTGCAGAGGACTGAGTGCTTTCGGCCGAGACGAGTGACAGCTGTACAAGTGGCAGCCGCAAAGAGGTGGAACCTCCTGCGCTACTTTCAGGTTGCTGCCACCACAAGGAACGGAGAGCTTTTTGGGGTACGCCGAGGCTCTCCGTTCCTTGTGGTGGCAGCAACAGAGATTAGTGCCTCGCAGACTTTGTTCTTTAACCTGTTATTCAATGTGTTATGCAATTAGCACCTCCGGGTGTATGAATTGCGTAAGTAGCTGATAATGAGTCAAACGAACAAGTGTGCGAGGCACCCATTTCAGCCCGCGGCAGCAACACCCGCCAAACATGAGGTTCCACCTCCTTCCTGGCAAAATAGATAATACCTGGTTTTAGTTGACTGGCTGAAGGTCTTATTCCTGGATTTCGTATACTGACCAGGTCTAAATCCTTTTTGGAGTTGGTGTTAACTGGGAGGTGGTAAGTAGCTAAGAAGGTGGAGATGTTCGCAATGCGCTTTATATTAGTGTCTTACGATCCTATTTATATAACAACTACTTACCACCTCCCCCCAAAAACACCGAAAAACCGCAAAAACCGGGGAAGGTGGTAAGTTACTAAAAACGCGGGCACGCCCCTAACGCACACATAAACTGAACATTGTGCGTTTTTGTAACATAGTTGTTACTTACCACCTCCCTGCAAAACCGCTGAAATCCATGGAGGGTAGTAAGTAGTGAAAAATGCTAACACACTTATAATGTGCACACAAATTGGCTGTTACGAGTTTTTGTAACACAATTATTACTTACCACCTTCCCAAAAGCACTCAGGAACAATAAGTGGTGCTGCGAAGCAGCATATTATAAGCACCAAAAGCCTTTGGTGCACCGCCTTGAATGATCCGCATTGAAAGACCACCGGACAACTGTTGGTGCAGCAATACACATAACTGCAAAGTCGCTTGACTGCTAAGAACGGAGCGCCTCGGCTTAAAGGAAAAAGCGCTCCGTTCTTAGCAGTCAGGCGACCGCCTGCAGGGAAGAATTGAAGCCTCGGCATAAAGAAAAAGCTTCCCGGTCTTGTGGCGGAAGCGACCATTTGTTGTACTAAGGAAAAGGATTAAAGCCTCGGCATAAAAAAACCGGCTAAAAGTTTTTAGCCGGTCTTTCAATATATACGACAGAATACTTACTGTGCCAAACGTTTGTAATTATTGTAACGGATTTTGGCATGTTCTTCAGTCAGGGCGAACAGCTCGGCAGCCTGTTCGGGGAATGTCTTCAACAGTGAACTGTAACGTACTTCTCCCGTAATAAAGTCCCGGAATTTACTCCAGTCAGGCTCCTTGCTGTCAAGGGTAAAGGGATTCTTACCCTCGTCAACCAGTGTGGGATTGTAGCGGTATAGCTGCCAGTAACCACATTCAACGGCCAGTTTTTCCTCCAGCTGTGATTGTCCCATACCGCGGTTCAGACCATGGTTGATACACGGAGAGTAAGCTATGATAAGGGACGGTCCGTCATAAGCCTCGGCTTCCTTCATTGCTTTGAGCAACTGGGCGTTGTTGGCACCCATGGCTACTTGTGCAACATAAACGTAACCGTAGCTCATGGCCATCATGCCCAAATCTTTTTTGCGGATCTTTTTCCCGGATGAAGCAAATTTTGCAACAGCTCCGGCCGGGGTCGATTTGGATGACTGGCCTCCTGTGTTGGAGTAAACTTCCGTATCAAGTACCAGGATGTTGACATTTTCTCCGCTGGCCAGGACATGGTCCAAACCTCCGTATCCAATGTCATAAGCCCATCCGTCACCTCCGATGATCCATTGTGAACGGGGGGTCAGGTAACCGCGCAAATCGTAAATTTCACGCAACGGATGCAGCTTTGATCCTTTGAGCAGGGGAATCATCTTTTCTGCCAGCGCCACAGCCTGTTCAAAGTTGTTGCGTACAGGCAGGTACTCTGCAAAAAGGGACTTCAGCTCATCGCTCAGACCGTCTTTTTCCTGTGCCGAGGCAATCAGGTTTGCCAGTTTTTCACGCGTCCGCTCAGAACCCACGTGCATCCCCAGCCCAAATTCTGCGTTATCCTCGAACAGGGAGTTTGCCCATGCCGGACCACGTCCGTTGCGATCTTTGCAGTAGGGAGAGGAGGGGAAAGAGGCTCCGTAAATTGAGGAACAACCCGTGGCATTGGCAACCATCATATGATCCCCAAAAAGTTGTGTCAACACTTTAGTGTAGGGGGTTTCACCGCAACCGGAACAAGCTCCCGAGAATTCAAAGAGGGGTTGGGTGAATCCCAGGTTTTTCACACTTTGTGCTTTGGGCACAATGGTGTCTTTGTACCCGATATTGGCATGCAGGTAGTCAAAGTTGGGTTGTTCGGGCATTTGCGTTTCGGCAAATTTCATGGTCAGGGCTTTTGTCTTGGCCGGGCATATATCGGCGCAGTTTCCACAACCGGCACAATCGTAGGGACTTACCTGGATGGTGAATTGATATCCCTTAAGCGGGCCGTTACCGGCAGTTCTTTTTACTGCTACGGGGGCTTTAGCAGCTTCTTCATCTGTCATGACAAATGGACGGATTGCTGCGTGGGGACATACATAGGCGCACTGGTTACACTGTATACAGTTATCCGGATTCCATTCGGGAATGAATATGGCAATACCGCGTTTTTCATAAGCTGCTGTCCCGGCAGGCATGGTGCCGTCTTCGTATCCCTTGAACACGCTTACCGGCAGATCATCTCCGTTCTGTGCGTTCACAACGTCAGCCACATGTTTAACCCATTCGGGAGCCAGGCGGTTGTGTGTGTCGGCTTCGAATTTTCCTGAACAGCTCTTCCATTGCGGATCAATGGCTATCTTTTCAATCTCTCCGCCGCGGTCAACTGCAGCATAATTCATAGTAACAATCTCTTCCCCTTTTTTGCCATACGATTTGACAATGGCGTCCTTCATTTCGGCAACAGCCAGGTCATAGGGTATAACGTTGGCTATTTTGAAGAAAGCAGATTGCAAAATGGTATTGGTACGGCCTCCCAGACCAATTTCTTCTGCGATTTTTGTAGCATTGATGATGTAGAAATTGATATTCTTTTCTGCCAGTGTCCTCTTAACAAAGTCAGGGAGCTGTTTTTTCGTTTCTTCCACATCCCACAGGCTGTTTAGCAGGAAAGTGCCACCTTTCTTGATTCCCTTGAGGATATCATACTTGTGCAGGTAACTGGGCACGTGGCATGCAACAAAATCAGGAGTTGTCACCAGGTAAGGCGAATTGATGGGCTTGTCCCCGAAACGCAGGTGGGAACAGGTAAAGCCACCGGACTTCTTGGAGTCGTACTGAAAGTATGCCTGACAGTATTTGGGTGTTGTTTCCCCGATGATCTTGATGGTATTTTTATTGGCCCCAACCGTACCGTCCGATCCCAGTCCAAAGAACTTGCATTCGTATGTACCCGGTTTGGCAACGGAAATCTCTTCTTTCATCGGGAGAGACCTGAAGGTAACATCGTCTATGATCCCAATAGTAAAATTATTCTTTGCTTCTTTGCGTCCCAGGTTTTCAAATACAGACATGATCTGGGCGGGAGTTGTATCCTTTGAGGACAATCCGTAACGACCACCCACAATAACAGGAGCGTTGGGTGCGTCTGCAAAGATGTTTTTCACGTCCATGTAAAGCGGTTCGCCAATAGCGCCGGGTTCTTTGGTGCGGTCCAGGACAGCTATGCTCTTTACCGACTTGGGCATAACGCGCAGGAAGTACTTGGCCGAGAAAGGACGGTACAGGTGCACGGTAATCATACCGGTGCGTTCTCCCTTAGCGTTCAGGTGGTCCACAGTTTCCTTAATCGTGTCGCATACAGAACCCATGGCAATGATAATGCGCTCAGCATTCTCGTCTCCATAGTAAGTGAAAGGCAGGTATGAGCGTCCGGTCAATTCCGAAATTTCTCCCATATAACGTGCCACTATGTCAGGAACTGCATCATAGAAGGGATTGGATGCTTCGCGGGCCTGGAAGTATACATCCGGGTTCTGAGCGGTACCACGCGTAACCGGCTGGTTGGGGTTGAGCGCTCTTTCGCGTAAAGCTGTTAGGGATTTGGAACTGATCATCTTTTTCAGATCATCTGAATCCAGCATTTCAATTTTCTGGATTTCATGAGATGTCCGGAATCCGTCAAAAAAATGGAGGAAGGGTACCCGTGATTTGAGGGTTGACAGGTGCGCCACTGCTGCCATGTCCATGGCTTCCTGGACACCGCCCGATGCAAGCAATGCAAATCCGGTCTGGCGGCAAGCCATGACGTCGGAGTGGTCCCCAAAAATTGACAAAGCCTGTGCAGCCAGGGAACGGGCCGATACATGAAATACCGTCGGGAGCAATTCCCCTGCGATCTTGTACATGTTGGGTATCATCAGCAACAAACCCTGGGAAGCAGTAAAGGTAGTGGCCAGGGCTCCTGACTGAAGTACGCCGTGAACAGCACCTGCTGCACCGCCTTCGCTTTGCATCTCAACTACTTTGAGTGTTTCTCCAAAAAGGTTCTTTTTCCCGTGGGCTGCCCACTCATCGGCATATTCAGCCATGGTGGATGACGGAGTGATGGGATAAATGGCAGCTACTTCACTGAACAGGTAAGCAATGTGAGCCGCCGCATAGTTGCCATCACAAGTGATGAATTTTTTTTGTTTAGCCATAATGATATGGAATTAAAAGTAATGTTATTAATGGGTGTTAAAAATTTCAGATAAGACTTGTTGCATGGCAGGAAGCTGCGCTTCCATGCTTTTAAGCAGTGCCAGTTGTGAGCGGGCCCGGACCAGGTTGTGGCCGGGATAACGTGTCCGGTAATACGTGTCTCCGTCAATGTAATCCATCAAAAACCGGAGAAATTGTTCATACGTGATATACAAAGCAGAAAAGGCCAGGTGGGTTTTCTCCTCCTTGTTCAAAAACCAGGCCGCTTTGCTTAAATAACCCTGAGAAAAGGCAGAAAAACGTTCCAGATCCATTTTTACCTCCTCCAACCGGGGGTGGTCCTCAGGAAACGGATTCGAATAAGAACGGATTGCATCACCAAAATCAAACAAAACGGTTGTCTGCATGACAGTGTCCAGATCAATGGCACATACAACCTGCCGGTCTTTGTCAAACAGGAAATTGGAGAGTTTGGTGTCGTTGTGGCTCACCCTTCGTGGGATGGTGCCTGAGAGGACCAGCTTCCAGTATATTTCCATTTGTTCCTTCCTGCCATAAACTTCCTCCACCAGCGAAGAGACCTCTTCCAGACGGGAGATGCCATTGCTTTCATTCATGTCCGAAGAGCGGCTGCGTGCAAGGTTCAGCGAACCGGCAAATTGATCAAAACGGTAACTTATGTTATGAAAGCCGGGCAGTGTATCTTCCAGTTGACCTTCAAAATCGGCCATCCGGCTGTTGAACAGTCCCACACCCTGACCACCTGCCCTCACCAGATCCATATTTTCCGCATGTTCAAAAGTGATGGTGTCCGGAATGAAGGTAAAGCATGCCCAATATTCACCGTCAGGATCTCTGTGGTACCATGTGCCATCTTTAGTGGCAGTAAGGCTGAATGTGGTTCCTCCTTTTGACAGGATGTGGCTGGTGACTTTGTTTATATTGTCCATCATTCCGGGAATATTCGGAAAAACAGAACGATTTTTTCGTTGAAGGATGTATTGCTGCTTAGCAGAGGTTTGTACAAGAAAAGTGTCGTTTATAAAACCTTCTCCCAGAGCTGCCACACGCGTAACATGCTCCGGGATGCAAAAGTGCGTGACAATCAGTTGTGCATCGCCCATAGTGGATCACAAAACTAAAGGAACGCAAAGATACTAAATAAATAGTTCAGGGGCAATCTTTTTTATCATTCCCATGAGCACCGTCCCGGGTCCGTATTCCGTGAAATTATTAGCGCCATCGGCCACCATATGCTGAATGGTCTGCGTCCATCTAACCGGTGACGTCAGCTGCTTAAACAGGTTGTCTTTAATCTTAGCAGGAACTGTATGAGGCAGTCCGTCAACGTTTTGGTAAACCGGACATGCAGGCTTTACCAGAACTGCTATGCTTATGGCCTCTTCCAGCGATTTGCGTGCACTTTCCATCAGGGGAGAGTGGAATGCCCCTCCAACCGGTAATATGACAGCCCTTTTGGCTCCGGCTTCCTTAAGTGCCACGCAGGCTTTTTCTACCGCTGCAACGGTTCCGGATATGACTATCTGACCCGGACAATTGTAATTGGCCGGGACCACTATGCTCCCGGAAGCCGAAATTGCGGCACAGATTTCCTCCACTTTTGCATCGTCAAGGTTCATCACTGCTGCCATTGTGGAAGGCTCCTCTTCGCAGGCTGCCTGCATGGCAAGGGCCCTGGCACTTACAAGACGCAGGCCTTGCTCAAAGGACAAGGCTCCTGCCGCAGTCAAGGCAGAAAACTCCCCCAGCGAATGCCCGGCCACCATGTCGGGCCTGAAATCGTGATCACACCAGGCAGCCGCAACGGAATGCAGGAAAATGGCCGGTTGTGTGACTTTCGTCTGTTTCAATTCATCGGCTCCACCTTCAAACATGATCTGTGAAAGAGAAAAGCCTAAAATGTTATCTGCCCGGTCAAAAAGCGCTCTGGCTTTTGGGTTGGAATCGTACAGATCCTTGCCCATTCCGGTAAATTGGGCACCCTGGCCCGGAAATACATATGCTCTCATAAGTCAAATATACATTTTTTTTCAATGTCCGGGAATCTGCGTATCTTTGCATCCCACTATTAAGCCGGCCCAGTAGTTCAGTTGAATAGAACGTCAGATTCCGGTTCTGAAAGTCGGGGGTTTGAGTCCCTCCTGGGTCACGCTACAAGCAAAAAAGGCTGCAAACTTGTTTGCAGCCTTTTTTGTTTGGGCTGTATTCGGCCCGCAGGGAACGCCGAGCGGAGCGAAGGCAATTCCTGTTTTTCGCTTCCCTACTAAACACAGGAAGCTTTGTTGGTATGCCGAGGCTTCCTGTGCCTTGTGGTCAGCGAGAAAACAAGAGAGCCAAATGCCTTTGGCACACCGCATTTGCGCAGGGCAAACCCGGTTTACCGCGCAATACCAATTTGCTGAAATATAAATTTCAGATTATCAGCAGTCTGCAAAACACTAAATCCCTCTTGCGCGGCACTCCGGGTTTGCCACCCTGCTGCCACCACAAGGTAAGGGAAGCCTCGGCTTAAAGAAAAAGCTTCCCGTTCTTGTGGTGGCAGCGACTGCTTGCAGGAAAGGCTGGAGCCTCCGCGAAACAATCCGATCCTTTGCAGGAAGCAGCAGTCAGGAAGCAGCAGTCAGGAAGCAACTGCATGTGACTTTCGTTCACCGGGGCAAAAGCTATACTATAGGGTGGTCCTGAACCACTGGGAGGTGCGTCCCAGCATCCTCATGCCGGCGACAAAACCCCTGAGTTTCATCAGGTCATCGCTTTCCAGGCGGGCAAAGCAATCATACGTCTTGCCCGAGGCCGGATCATATATGGTCCCGTCTTTCCACTCGTTCTTTTTCTCATTGTATACAAATCCATCCAGGATCCGAAGGCCTATGAGTGACCTGTTCTGAAGGGCAGGATCGGGATTTTTGTCGTCTTTGGGTTCTTCCCCGTTTTCATACTTTTCGGGGATCATATATACGATCGTGCCTATGTATTTTCCATCCTTCAGCTCCACCTGGATCTTGGTTGTCTTATCTTCATTCCACCATACACCGGTTATTTTACCTGCATCCTGTGCAAGTGCTGTAAGAGAATAAATACTGAGAAACAACAAAAGGGCAAGTTTTTTCATAACATTCAAATTTGAGTTTATTTGACAAATATAGAAAAAAGTCGAAATCGTGTACTTATTCCTGCCAACAGATAGGCTGCAACAGCCACCAACATAACCGTCTGATAACCTGCTTCTACTGAAATCACAGCCGCCAGGGCCGTACTGATCACAGAGAAAGACCCGTTGACGGCCCATGCCCACGGAATAAGGGATCCGTCACTTACCTGTCTTATGGCCCGGATTGCCGATGGAAACATCATGCCCATCAGGAAGGCCGGAGGACCAATCACCATGGCGCACAGCAATACCTTTACCGGTAGCGGGCTTCCCATGGCAGCGCGCATCAGTGCCGGCAGACACAGGGCCAGAAGTGCCAGCAGCACGGCAATCACCCCTGCCACGAGCCGCAAGCGGACGCTGCCGGTGACCAATTTTTGGGAACAGGCCGAGCCAATCCCCGAAAAAAAGAGCATCGCGCTCAGAACCGCCGAGGCGGCGTAGAGCGGACTGCCGAAGAACAAGGTGAATTGCTGGATGAAAACCATCTCGGCAAACATATAACCAATGCCGATGACCGAGAAGAAGACAAGCAGCCCCGCTTTCCCTTTTCCCGGGACTTTTCTGAAAATCAGTGGAAGCACGATAAACAGGAAAGAGGCCAGAAATATCTGTGCCATGGTCAGCAGCACGATCAGGTAACCGACCTCCAGGAAAGGCATGGATGCCGATCCAAAAACCTCCCGTATTTTGGACAACCGCCCCAATTTGAGAAACTGAGAAAAATAGGGTCGGGAATCGGTGGCCGGCCTTATCTGAAAATCATATTCCCTGAACAGGGTTTCCCTTTCCCCTTTCAGGAGAAGGTCCGTTGAACGGAAAAAGGACTCGTCCTGCAACATGTTGTAAACTTCTCTTTCTTCCGGACGGATCCCCGGATAGAGCAGGGGATCGAACTGCCGCGAGTGACAGAATGCGCGGATCTTATCAATGTTGTTGGCCGATACCTTGTTTTTTGCCAGGACACAGGTGATGGTTGACCAGCTGCGCACCGCCACAATATGGTCTGCCGGGTTTTCCACCCCTTTGGATTCTGCTGTTACTGCCATGGTAGCCAGTAACTTAAGAGTGCTCCTGGGCGGATAGTCCATCCATAGGGTTGCTGCAATCATACCACCAGGTGACAACCTGTCCCACAAGAGTGAAAAAGCATCCAGGGTGAACAGGTATTGCTCTTCCAGGGCCAGGATTCCCGAACTGCCTCCAAAGGAACCGTTTTCGGGCAGGAGAATCAGGTCGTACCGGTCGGCCTGCTGCACATGATACCTGGAATGCCCTGTTATGAAGCTTACACGTTCTCCGGGCACGTCTATGTTCCCGGTGACCATCCCTACCACTGCGCTGTTGGGTTCCACGGCAATGATCTCTTTGACACCCCGGCTCAGGGCATGCCCGGCCAGCAATCCGGTGGCCGCATCGGCCACGAAGACCTTCCCGGGGGTGCCCATTACATAGGGGAGCGCCTGGGTTGAATAATCCAGATAGTGCCCGGTTTCCGTGCCATCATGGGATTCCGGTGCATCCTCCTGGTCCGGTGTGCCCGGCAGGGCTGACAAAACCACGGCTTCTTCCCGTTCCGGCAGTGCCATGGGCACAAGCGGACCCAACCAGTCCCCGTTATGGAAGAGCACTTCTGTTACCGGTACCTGTCCGGAATAACTCAGGCTTAATCCCGGTGCATACCGCAGGGCGGGAGCAGACACGCGTTTGAGTTCCCCGTAAGGACTGTTGATCGTTTCCATCACCCGGGCATCGGGTAGTAAAAGGGTGCGCGGCAAGCTTTTATATTGTGAAGAAGGAAGGCGGGGAGGGTTCAGCAAGCCTGCTACAAGCAGAACAAGGGCAAGCAAAACCAATGTGAGAAGGCCTGTTTTTTCCGCAACAGTTTTACTACCCTGAGGGAACAAAAGCAATCCGGCTGCCAGCGGAAGGCAGGCAATTACAAAAGGTACTGCAGACGGTGAAACATGCCAGAGCAGGAGTAACATCAGCAGGCCTCCTATCCCGGAGCCTGCCAGATCGGCAAAATATAACCGGCCGATATCAGAGGCATAATAACAGTAAGCCAGCCCAATGGCAGAAGCTCCCAGGAAGAAAGGCACAAATAACATGATGTAGGAAAAGACCAGGTTCAGGTAGTGGCGTTTCTCGTAAAAAACCAGGTAAGAATCAAAACCTCCGAACACGGTACGGGACAGAAAAAGAATCCCCATGATGCTTAAGGAAGTAAAGATCATGAGTATGGCCAGGTTGGTCCCGATTTTTGGAATCATGTATTTTTTAAGGAAAGCCAGAGCGGTCCCGCTTGCTCCAAATCCAAGCATAGCCACAGATATTACCATGTAGGCAAAATGATTCCACTGGCAGATGGACAGGATCTGCATGAGGGCAACCTGAAAAGCAACCATGCTGCAGGAAAGCAGGCCTATAGAAATTGCCAGTCTTCTTTTCATGATTATTTGTTTACCGCTTTTCTTCCCTTGTGAAGGGGACAAAACGGACCGGCATCAGGTTGGTAGTAGTGATGCGTCCTTTCTTTTTTTCAACCAGGATAAGGTTTTGTACCATGAACTGAGATCCAACGGGAATGATCATTTTTCCTCCTTCGTCCAGCTGTTCTATCAGGGGAGGCGGGATATGTTCGGCAGCAGCAGTAACCACAATGGCATGAAAGGGCGCTTTGCCTGGCAATCCGTAATATCCGTCACCGGGGACGACTTCAACGTTATGATATCCCAGGTCCTGTAACCTTTTTTTGGCACTTGCCGCAAGTTCTCTCACAATTTCCATGGTGTACACAGAATCTACAATCCTGGACAGTATAGCTGCCTGGTAGCCCGATCCTGTTCCGATTTCCAGGACCCTGTGTTCCGGTCTTAGGCCCAGGAGACTGGTCATGTAGGCCACAATAAAGGGTTGCGATATGGTTTGCCCGTATCCTATGGGAAGGGGGTTGTCGTCATAAGCCCTGGATCTGAGTGACGGCTCTACAAAAAGATGGCGTTCCACCGTGCGCATGGCCTGCAGGGTTGCGCGGTGTGTAACCCCGCGCGCAACAATCTGGTCACGCACCATCACACTGCGCATACGCGCAAAGTCCTGCTCCCCGGAGCCTGTCACTGTGGCAAACAGGACTGGCAGTGCTTCTGCAAGAAGCAGCACGGTCAATACATATTTCAGGATCCTGGCCATGGATCCGTAAAGTTAATAAAAAGTCAGGATGGTGTTAAGCACCTGCGCCCTGATCTGATCCGGGGCGGGATTCAGGGCTTCTGTAGTAAATATTCCTTTTTCAGGATCAATCCGCCGGAAAACCATCAGGTAAAGATCAAAAATGATATGAAGGCTTAAACAATAACGGGGTTCGAGCAGGGGAGAGACTTTATTGATAATTTGCAGCGTTTCCCGGCGATACGTATCGGCAACCTCCATATAGTGCCTTACCAGGTTGCGAAATGAGGGCAATACGGGGCCTCCGTGTGCCATGCGGTCCAGCTGGTCCTCACTTAATCCGTATTGGCATAGCAGGTCGGAAGGAAAATAATTCAGGTTCTCCAGCCTGTCTTGCTGAAAGTCCCGGATGATATGCACCAGGTCATTAATGTCTACTAAACTTTCAGTTAAACCTTTATAATTATTTAATATTTAAAAAGATACG
>MTKX01013358.1_pt2 | contig 79570 bp, 69 predicted proteins | sample 1042771 | NCBI WGS metagenome assembly MTKX01 (sample SAMN06212183, study PRJNA360534) | anaerobic digester metagenome | biome: Wastewater treatment plant; material: sludge; isolation source: anaerobic digester fed with sludge from wastewater treatment plant | place: Denmark: WWTP Randers ...
AGACGTGGCTGCCCTGGCGCTGGCGGCCTGGACGGCCCGGCAGAGCCAGCCCGCCGAGCGGCCGGCCCGCATCCTGGCTGCGCTGTGCCAGCCATAAAGAAGCAGATACCATGCAACAGGTAATCTATCTCGAGATCGAAGACGATATGCCCGCCATCCGGGACCTGCTGGAAGGAGCGCAGGCCCGGCGTGTGCTCCTCGTCGTCCCGCGGGGCTCGGACACGTTCTACGAGCCCATCAACCTGCGCATCTTGAGGCGGTATGCCGCCAACCTCGCCCTGGAGGTGGCCCTCGTCACCGGCGACGGCCGCGTGCGCCGCCTGGCCGGGGAGGAAGGCGTGGCCGTCATGTCCTCGGTGCGGCGCGGCCGCAGGAGCCAGTGGCGCAGCGGAACACCCCGGCGCAGCGCGGCACAGCGTGCGGCAGCGGCCCGGGTGGAAGGCCTGCGCGCCGGGCGCGGCGACCAGGGTTACGGCGACCGGCTCATTGTCTGGGCAGGGCGCATCCTCGGCATCCTGCTCTTCCTGTTCCTCCTTGCCATGGTCCTGGTGCTGGCGGCCCTCGTCGTGCCCCAAGCCCAGGTGACGCTGGTGCCCTTCCGCGAGGTGGTGGAGGTGGATCTGGAGCTGCGGGCCGACCCGCAAGCCGAGAAGGCAAGTCTCACGAACCTGATCATCCCGGCGCGGGTGCTCGAAGCCGAGGTCGAGGAACACGGCGAGATTGCCACCGTCAACAAGAAGGACTCGCCCGACGCGCCCGCCATTGGGAGCGTCACCTTTATCAACCAGGCAGCCGCGCCGCTGACCATCGAACCCGGCGCCATCGTGCGCACTGCCACAGGCACCACCGTCCGTTTCCGCACGGTGACGACGGCTACCCTGCCGGCCGCCGTCGGAGCCACGGCCGACGCCCAGATTGAGTCGCTGGCCCCCGGACCGGTGGGCAACGTGCCGGCGGCGACCATCACCGAGGTCGAGACCCCGGGGCTGAGGGGCAAGGTACGGGTCATCAACGAGCAGGCCACCCAGGGCGGCGGCGTGAAACAGGTGGGCGTCGTCACCCGGGCCGACATGGACCGCTTGAAGGCCCAGGTCCTGCAGCAGCTCCAGCAGAGGGCCTTTGCCGAGCTCGAGCAGCAGTTGGGCGAGGGAGAGTTCATGCCTCCGGAGTCCATGTCGGTGGAGATCCTGGCCGAGGTTTACGATCAGTTCCTCGACGCCGAGGCCGACGTCCTGGGCTTGCAGATGCGCATCCTGGCCAGCGGAACCGCCGTCGATCGGGCCAACGCCAACGGGCTGGCTTACGAGGCGCTGAAGGAACGCATCCCCTCGACCTACGAGCTGCAGTCGGAAGAGATCACCTTCCAGGTCGACGAGGAGACCCTGGCCATGGAGGGACGGGTGGTCGTCCTCCAGGTCAAGGCGTCGGCACCGTTGATCGTGGAGCTGGACCCTGGCGAGGTGCGCGCCGCGGTGGCCGGGCTCAAGGCCGACGAGGCCAGCCAGGTGCTGTCCGAGTCCTTTGCCCTCGACGCGCCGCCCGTGGTACAGATCCTGCCCGATTGGATCAAGCGCTGGGAGTGGCTCGACCACGTACCCCGCCTTCCTTTTCGGATCCAGGTGGTGGTGCTGGAATAGATGAAGCTGCTGGGCCTGGACGTGGGAGATCGTCGCATCGGTGTGGCCGTCTCGGACGCCACGGGGCTCATCGCCACACCACTCGAGATCGTCCATCGCACGTCCAGGGTGCAGGACTTTCGCCGCATCGCGAGCCTGCTGCGCGAGCAACAGGCGGGCGGGTTGGTGGTCGGCCTCCCGCTCAACGACGATGGCAGCGCCAGCCCACAGGCACAGCGCATCGAGCGCTACGTGGCGGCCCTGGCCGAGGCGCTGCGGGCAGAGGGTTTGGATGTGCCCATCATTTTCTGGGATGAGCGCTTTTCGACACAACGGGCGGAAGAGGCCGTAGCCCTGTCGGGCCGCCGTTCGCGGCAGCGGCGGGGGCACATCGACGCCGTGGCGGCCGCCGTCATCCTCCAGGACTACCTGGACGAGCAGCGGCCACCGGCGGCCCCGCCCGAGGAGGATATCTCTTGAGTTCGTTGATTCCCTGGATCCGGTTTGCATTGTTGGCCTGGCTCGTGGCCTTGCTCGTGGTGCTGCTGAGCGAGATACGGTGGCTGCGACGCCTGGTGCCCGAATGGCTGCGAGGCATCTCGCGAGTGGCCGTGCTGGTGGGCACCATCGGACTCCTGACCGTCATGGTGCTCTTTAGCGGGCGAGTCATCCTCAGCTCGCTCCAGGCGCGGGCCGAAACGGGCACCGACCCCCAGTTCGAGGTCTCGTTCTCCTCGGCCGACTCGTTCCTGTTGAGCCTGTACCTGAGCATGCACCAGGCCGAGCTGAACCAGCCGGCCGGCGACGACCCGACGCCCACGACCTTTGTGGTCGAGCCGGGCGAGACCGCAGCCGGAGTGGCCACGCGACTGGAAGAAGAGGGCCTGGTGGTCAACGGCGAGGTGTTTCGCCGCTTCATGAGCTACCAGGGTCTCGACGTCAGCCTGGAGGCAGGGACCTATACCCTGCGACCCAACATGACCATGCACGAGGTCGCCGTGGCCTTCCAGGAGGGCGGTACCAACGCCGTGAGCGTCACCATCCCCGAAGGCTGGCGCCTGGAACAGGTGGGCTGGGTCATGGAGCAGCAGGGCTTGATGCGCAGCGACGATTTCGTGGCACAGGCACGTACCGGCCAGTATCCCTACGATTGGCTGGGCAGCCGGCCCACGGGCGCCACGCTGGAGGGATTCCTGTTCCCCGACACCTATCAGCTCGCGCCCGACGCCACACCCACCTCGGTCATCGAGCTGATGCTGGCCACCTTTGACCAGCGTGTGGTCCCCGAGATCGAAGGCCGGCTGGCCGGCAAGACCCTCTTTGACCTGTCGCTGGGCGACTATCGGCCCATGACCATTTATGACGTGGTCACCCTGGCGTCCATCGTGGAGCGCGAAGCCGTGGTTGCCGAGGAGCGGCCCATCATCGCCAGCGTCTACCTCAACCGCTTGAATCCGGCCTACATTGAGGAGACGGCCCTGCGCCTGAGCGCCGACCCGACGATCCAGTACGCCAAGGGCTACGACCCGGCCACGGGCAACTGGTGGAACCCGATGCTGCCCGGCGAGGGACAGACCATCGACTCGCCGTACAACACGTTCAAGGCGCAGGGCATGCCGCCCGGCCCCATCTGCAGCCCCGGGCTGGCCTCCATCCTGGCCGTGCTCAACGCGGCCGACACCAACTATCTCTACTTTCACGCCATAGGCGATGGTTCCCACGCCTTTGCCGCAACGCTGGAGGAGCACCTCCAGAACCAGGAGCAGTACAGCCCCTAGCGGGCTGTTGGAGAGGCGCCCTTGGGCCGTCTATCGTTTGTCGCCACCGCCGCTTGCTGCTTGTTGCTCACGGCCTGCTGTGCGGGCAGCGTGCCCTCGACGGTCAAGATCGGCCTGTCGGCGCCGTTTGAAGGCAGCGACCGCGACCTGGGCTACGAGGTGCTGCACGCCGTGCGGCTTGCCGTGCGGCAGAGAAACGAGGCCGGCGGCGCCGGAGGCTACCTGGTAGAGATGGTCGCTCTCAACGACTTCAACGAGGGGACAGAGGCGATCGTGCAGGCGCAGAAAATGGCCGTCGATCCCGGGGTGCTGGCCGTCGTGGGTGGCTGGACGGCGACCACGGCTGAGGCCGCCGGACCCGTATACGAGCGCCTGGGCCTCGCCTTCCTGGCGCCCGAGGTCGAGTACGCCCCGGGCGAGCCCCCGGTTGACGCGCCCTTTGCCGCCGACTACGAGGCGCTCTCGGGCGGGGCTCCGCCCGGCCCGGCTGCGGCCTGGGCCTACCAGGCCACGCAGCGCCTGCTGGATGCCATCGAGGCCGCCGGCCGCGGCCCGGGGAGGCCAACGCGCGAAGCGGTGGCGGCTGCCCTGGCCGGCCTGTAACCGAAGGCAGCCCCGCTCCCGGCCGCTGGAAAGGAGAAACCATGCGTGTCCTGATGTTTTCCTGGGAATATCCGCCCCACGTTGTGGGAGGGCTGGGCAAGCACGTGGCCGAGATCCTGCCCCCCCTGGGCAACCTGGAGAATCTCGAAGTGCACCTGGTGGCGCCTCGTTGGGGCGGTGGAGCGGCCCGGGAGACGGTGGGCGGAGCAACGGTCCACCGCGTCGATCCCCCCATCACCGAAGGCGACTTTTACACCGGCGCCTGGCAGACCAACCTGCGGCTGGAGGAATATGCCCGCACCCTGTGGCAAGAGAGCGGCCCCTTTGACCTGATCCACGTCCACGATTGGCTCGTGGCCTTTGTCGGGGCTGCCTTCAAGCGCAACTATGCCGTCCCCCTGGTGAGCACCATCCACGCCACGGAACAGGGCCGGGGACGCGGCTCCCTGGGCAGCGACCAGGCACGGGCCATCCACCACGTGGAATGGTGGCTGACCTACGAGTCGTGGCGGGTCATTGCCTGCAGCGAGTACATGGCCGACGAGATCGTGGACTATTTTTCCTGTCCCCGTGACAAGATCGACGTCATCCCCAACGGCGTCGACACCGAGCGGTTCGACCGGCTCGACGGGCTGCAGGACCTCGCCCTCTTTCGCAACATGTACGCCCTGCCCTTCGAGCAGATTGTATTTTCCGTGGGGCGCATCGTCTACGAGAAGGGACTGCATTTGCTCATCGACGCCATGCCCGCCATCCTGGCGCAGCATCCCACGGCCAAGATCGTCATTGCTGGAAAGGGGCCCGAGCTGGATGCCCTGCGCTCCCAGGCCTGGCGCGTGGGCGTGGGCGAAAAGATCCTGCTGACGGGCTTTATCACCGACGAGGACCGCGACAAGCTGTTCAAGATCGCGAGTTGCGCCGTCTTTCCCAGCATCTACGAGCCCTTTGGCATTGTCGCCCTGGAGGCCATGGCCGCCAGGTGCCCGGTGGTCGTCACCGAAGTGGGTGGGTTGAAGGACGTGGTCCTCCACAACGAGACGGGCATCGTCGTCTATCCCAACAATCCCGATTCACTGGCGTGGGGTATCGTTCACACGCTGAAACACCCCGAATGGTCGCGAAAGCGCGTGGCAAACGCCTACGAGGTGGTTCGCACCCGGTACAACTGGGAGCACATCGCCCGCGACACGGCCGGCGTGTACCGGCAGGTCGTCGCCGAGCGGGCCGTGTCGAATTGGTAAGGCCGGAGAGGCCTTACGGCGGCGGGAATTCTCCGCCCGCGGCAGACCAGATCTGCACCTGTCCGTCATAGCTTGCCAGGTACAGCAGGTGCCGCCGGGGGTCGAGGGCGTAGAGTGTCAATTCGGCAGGCAGCGGCACGGTGCCCAGGATCTCCAGGCGCCCGGCATCAAGCACGAGCAGCCGGGGCGGCTCGTCCATGCTTTTCGCGGCGACGTACAGCCGGCCGAGATCCGGGTCAACGCACAACCCTCCGGCCGGGCCTTCCAGCCGTGCGATGACCGTCCGGCCGTCCTCCAATAGGATGATCGAGCCGCGGCTCATCCATGATTGCGACACGTAGGCCCGTCCGCTGGCCGGATCCACGTCGAGGTAGTCCACACTGATCTCGAGCTCGGCGATCTTCTCGTGGCTGAGTGGCTCGTAGACGTTCAAGTAGTTGCGATTGCTGGTGCTGGTGCTGCCGGTGTTCATCACGACGAACAGGCGACCGGTTCCAGGATCGACCGTGGCCCCCACCACCCTTGGACTCGGATTCCAGCGTTCTGGCGGTGGCAGCGTGTCCGAGAGGACGCCGGTCACGGTCATGGTCTCCAGGCTGGCAATATACACGCCGTCGCGGACGAGGTACAGGCCGCCCGAGTGAGGATCCGCCACCGGTTCGCTGCCCAGCAGCGGGATTATGCCGATCTGCTCCAGTCGCCCGGCGTCGAATACACGCACCGGAACGTCACGCTCGCGGCTGCCCGTATACAAACGGCCGTGCGGACCATCAACCGAGACGCTGCCCTGGGCCATCAAGATAGCCAGCTCGACATCGGTGTCCGAGTCCAGGACCCTCAGCCGCCCGGCCCGATCGATGATATACACGTGACCCCGCTCCGGATCGACCTCGAGATCCAGCAACTCCATGGCCGTCGCCGCGATAGCCGCCACCCGCCCGGATTCTACATCCACTATGCTGACCGCGTTCCTCGCAGGGTGGCTAACCAGAAGACGGCCATTGTGGGCATCCCAGGTCAGCGAGTAGGGTGAATGCAAAAGCGGAATTATCGTCATCCGCTGCCAGGTCAAGGGGTCGATGACGGTGACGTGGTGATCTGTGTAGGACTCGTGAGCCATGAAAAGCCGCCGGCCGTCGTCGTCCAGTGCCAGGCCAATTCGCCCCGCCCAGCGACCCTCATCGCGTTCCTCCAGCAGCCGACCGTCCGCGTCCAGCATGGACACCAGGCTGTTGCTTCCGCCATTCAGCGCGACAAACACCCGCCCCCCGGCTTGGTCCACGACCAGGCTTTCAGGTCCGCCGCTCAATGGCACGGAAACGAGCTGCGCCAGATCGGCAGCGTGGTATACGAACAACCTGTTGCCGTCGGGGCACCTGCCGGCCAGGTAGAGACGCCCGGCAGCCGGGTTCAAGCCCAGTTCCAGCCATAAGGCGCAACCCGGCAGCGGAACCTGCGCCAGCGTCTCGAATCCCTCCGCATCGAGCACGCGCAGGCTTTCCGCGCCGGCCACGTATACCCGGCCGCCAGCCTCATCAAGCGTGAGCAGGCCAACGTCCGGCAGGGTACCGATGATGCCCAGTGTTCGGGCATCGAGCACACTGGCCGTCGCCATGCCCGCGTTGACGGCATAGACCCTGTCGCGGACAGTGTCGACGGCCATGTCTCCGTCGCTGGCAGAATCGGGGGCCGTCGCCACAACCGCCACCACCTGCGTGCTGGCGAGATCGATGGCCGTGACCAGGCCTTGGCCGACTTGAAAGTTGTCGGTTCGGATGTAAACACGGTCAAGCCCGGGGTGAATGGCCATGGCCTTCGGCTCGTAGCTGTTCCCGGCCGGGATGTGCAAATGGAGTGTGCGCCGGGGCGCCGGCAGCAACTCACCGGCACCGGCAGGCGCCAGGGACGTAGAGGCGACGGTCACGTCCAGGGCCGTGGGGGCCACGGTGGTGTCCAGAGCCGTGGGGGTGACGGTCGCATCCAGGGCCGTGGGCGAGGCGACCGCGTCGCCGGTGGGAGCCGGGGACGCGAGCCGATCGACTGGCGTGGGGGTAGCCACGGATGCGGTCACAGTCGACGGCCGCACCTGCAGCCCCGACCCGGTGGCGCAGGCCGACAAACCCAGAATGACCACAAAAGCCAGGCTTCTCATGACACGCATCCGGTCCTCCTGTGGGCCGCCGCCTCGGTCAATGGCGAGCCGGTATCGGCATCCCTAACGGATCGCAACTATGAGACGTCAGTCGTCCTATCCGTGTTCCCGGGTATGCCGCCACTGAACGGATGGCCAGAACTTGGGCAGCGTGGTGTTCTGCTCGGCTGGATTATGTCACGACGCGGTGGATGAGTGGCGGAGGATCGACCGGCTCGTCGCTCCACTCGTAGGCGGCCAGGAGCCGCTGTTGGGCGCCGGCCAGCTTGCCCTCGTCGTTGGCGTGCAGCGTCAACAGCGGTTGGTCTTTTTCCACGCGATCGCCGATCTTGGCGTGGAGAACCACGCCCACGGCGTGGTCGATGGAATCGCCCTTTTTGGCGCGGCCACCTCCCAGCAGCATGGACGTCAGGCCCACTTCCCGGGCGTCGAGGGCAGCAACGTACCCTGTGCGTGGCGACGGCAGCTCGCGGCTGATCTTGGCCGCCGGCAGGCGGGACGGATCGTCAACGTAGGCCACGTCGCCGCCCTGAGCTTCGATCCACGTCCGGAACTTGGCCAAGGCCTGGCGGTTGTCGAGGAGATGACCAAGCTCCTCCTCGGCAATGGTGGCGCTCTCCGCACCGCCGGCCACCATCATCATCTGGCTGGCGAGGGCCAGGCAGTGCTGGCGAAAGTCGGCCGGCCCGTGACCGTGCAGGGTGTCGAGGGCCTCCCGCAGCTCCAGGGCGTTGCCCACGGCCCGGCCCAGGGGTTGGCTCATATCCGAGAGGAGGGCACGCACCTTCCGACCCACCTTGGTGCCGATGCGCACCATGAGCGAGGCCAGCTCCAGGGCCTCCTCTTCGGTCTGCATGAACGCGCCGTGCCCCAGCTTGACGTCGAGGACAATACCGTTGGTGCCCGCGGCAATCTTTTTGCTCATGATCGAGCTGGCAATGAGGGGCAGGCTATTAACCGTGGCCGTCACGTCGCGCAGGGCGTAGAGCTTGCCGTCCGCCGGCACCAGGCGGCCCGACTGCCCCGTGACCACCAGCCCAATGCTGGCCAGTTGGGCCTGAAACTCCTCAATGCTCAGGTCGGCCCGAAAGCCGGGGATCGACTCCAGCTTGTCGAGGGTGCCCCCCGTAAAGCCCAGTCCCCGGCCCGACATCTTGCCCACGTAGACCCCTGCCGACGCCACCAGGGGAGCCACCACGAGGGTCGTCTTGTCGCCCACGCCCCCTGTGGAATGCTTGTCCACCACAAAGGACGCGATATCCTCCAGGTTCAACTGCTCGCCGGAGCGCACCATGGCCATCGTCAGGTCGATGGTCTCCTGGGGGTCCATGCCCTGCAGAACGACGGCCATCAGCCACGCCGAAACCTGGTAGTCGGAAATGGTGTCCTGGGTGAAACCCTGGACAAAGAAATCGATCTGTTCGGCAGTCAGTGTAAGACCGTCTCGTTTGCGGGCAATGATATCTACAGCTCGCATAGGTTCCTCCAGGTTCTCAGTATAGCACAAAGCAACCGTTTGTAAAGTTTTGTTGCGCCTGGAAGCGTGTGGTATAATGCCGGCAGGAGGTTTCGCCCATGCCCGCCCGAATTCTGATCGTCGACGACGAAAAACAACTGACGCAATTTCTGCGCGAGGTGCTGCTCCTTGAGGTACCGGACGCCACGGTGGACATTGCCCACTCCGGCGAAGAGGCCTTGAGCTGCCTGGCGGGCGCGACCTACCACCTGATCTTTGCCGACCTGCGCATGCCCGGCGTCGGCGGCATGGAGCTGATCCGGGGGCTCCGCTACCTGGACGCCAACGTGCCCGTGGTCCTCATGACCGGTTACGGCACGCCACAGCTTGAGGAACAGGCCAGGCTCCTTGGCGTCCACTCCTACCTGGACAAGCCCTTTGACGCGGTCCAGATCGCCGAACTGCTCGCCCTGACCCTGCCCTCAGGATTGGTGCACAATGGCTGAGATGAGGTCCTTGACGGTAGTTGGCGGTGGGCTGGCGGGCAGCGAGGCGGCCTGGCAGGCGGCGGAGCGCGGGCTGCGGGTCATCCTGTACGAGATGCGTCCCGGCAGCAACACGCCTGCCCACGTCACCGACCGGCTGGCCGAGCTGGTCTGCTCCAACTCCCTGGGTTCGAACCTGCCGGACCGGGCCCCCGGGCTGCTGAAGGACGAACTGCGCCGCCTGGGCTCGTTGGTGGTGGCCTGCGCCGACGCCACAGCTGTGCCCGCGGGCGGCGCGCTGGCCGTCGATCGCGAGGCCTTTGCCGCCCTGGTGACCGAGCGCGTGGTGGCCCACCCACGCATCGAGCTGCGCCGCCAGGAGGTAACCTCCATCCCGGGCGAGGGGCTGGTGATCATTGCTACCGGCCCCCTGACGGCCCCCACCCTGGCCGACCAGATCGCGACCCTCACCGGCTCGCAGCACCTCTACTTCTACGACGCCATGGCGCCCATCGTCAGCGCCGAGTCGGTGGACATGTCCATCGCCTTTCGCGCCAGCCGCTACGGCGAGGCTGAGGAAGAGGGCGACTATCTCAACTGCCCCATGAACCAGGAAGAGTACGAGCACTTTGTGGAAGCGCTCCTGGCCGCCGAGACGATCCCCCTCCGCGAATTTGAGCGCGAGGACCCCCGCTTCTTCGAAGCCTGCCTGCCCGTCGAAGAGCTGGCCCGGCGCGGGCCGCGCGCCCTGGCCTTTGGCCCGCTCAAGCCCGTGGGCCTCACCGACCCGCGCACGGGCCGCCGGCCGTATGCCGTGGTCCAGTTGCGACAGGACAACCAGGCGGCCACGCTGTACAACATGGTGGGCTTTCAGACCAACCTGAAGTGGGGGGAGCAGGAGCGGGTCTTTCGTCTCATTCCCGGCCTGGCCGGGGCCGAGTTCGTGCGCTACGGGCAGATGCACCGCAACACCTACGTCAGTGCCCCGGCCCTGCTCAAGCCCACGTTGCAGCTTCGCGAGCGGCCCGACCTCTTTTTCGCCGGGCAGATCGCGGGCACCGAAGGATACATCGGGTCCGTGGCCAGCGGGCTGGTGGCCGGCGTGAACGCCGCGCGGCTGGCCGCCAGGCAAGAGCCCGTGGCCCCGCCGCCCGAAACCATGATCGGCGCCCTGTGCCACTATGTGTCGGGCGCCAACCCGGAGGGGTTTCAGCCCATGAAGGCCAACTTCGGGCTGCTGCCGCCCCTCGATCCTCCCGTGCGCAACAAGCGCGCACGCTACGCGGCCTATGCCCGGCGCGCCCTGGAGACCCTGGAGCGCTTTGTCGCCGAGTCCGGGCTCGACGCCACGACCTGAGCGTCCGACACAACCACACACTCATCTCTCACCCCCGGCTTACCGCGGGTTCCGGCTCGCGGCCAGACGGGCATGAACGAGTTCCAACGCTCGCCGCGGAGGACACTCCGCCGGCGCCCAGACCGCCATCTCCGGGTAAGGAGGACAGGAGATGAGACTCTTGGAAGTCCTGTTATCGCTTGCAAACCTGCTGGCGTTCTTCAGCCTGGCGTTCCGGCTGCCCCGCGCCGTGCGCTGGATGCGCCTTTCCGCGCCGGCGGCGCTGCCGGTGGCCGGCGTCCAGGCCCTGCTGGAGGGTACTCGCTGGCAGATGATCCCGGCGTACGGGCTGGCCGGGCTGTTTTTCTTTGCCTGGCTGCTGGCCAAAGCCGCGCCGTCCGGCAACCTGTCCAGCCGGCTGGCCCGCGGCCTCGTCGCCGGCCTTGGCATCGTCGGGCTGCCGGTCTCTATCGCTTTGCCGCTGCTGGCCCCCGTCTTTCGCTTTCCGCCTCCGGGCGGGCCCTACCGCATTGGCACGCTGACGTACCACTGGGTCGATACGAGCCGTCCCGAGATCTTCAGTGAGCCGAGCGCCCGTCGGGAGTTGATGGTCCAGATCTGGTACCCGACTCGGGGGGAAACCTCATCTGCGCGTGCGCCCTACGTGCAAGACGTCGGTGCCCTTGCCCCGGGGCTGGCCCGGCTGGCCCACTTGCCGGGGTTCGCCTTCGGGCACCTGCGGCACGTCACCACGAACGCCATCCCGTCCGCGCCCGTGGCAGACGAGGAGCCCAACTACCCGGTGTTGCTCTTCCTGGAAGGGCTTGGTGGCTTTCGCCAGATGAACACCTTCCAGGTGGAGGAGCTGGTGTCACACGGCTACATCGTCGCGGCTATCGATCAGCCATACGCTGCTGCGGCGGTGGTCTTTCCCGACGGCCGCCAGGCAGCCGGGTTACCCGTAGACCAATCGAAGCCACTGGTTCTCCAGAGCTACCTCCCGTCGGAAACCGCGCCAACGTTGCACGGGCGGGCGTTCCCCGAGGGTATCATCCCGTACCTCGCCCAGGACGTCATCTTTACCCTGGATCGGCTGGCCGAGCTGAACCGGGAAGACCCGCACGGCATCCTGACCGGGTGGCTGGACCTGGAGCGCGCGGGCACCTTTGGCGTTTCGCTCGGCGGCATCGTCGCCGCCGAATCCTGCCGTCTGGCGCCACAACTGCGCGCCTGCCTGTTCATGGATGCCCCCATGCCCGTCGGCGTGGTCCGCGACGGCCTGCGGCAGCCAACCATGATCATCACCCGCGACGCGGAGACGATGCGGCTGGAAAGGGAGCGCGCCGGCGGTTGGCCGGAGTACGAGATCGAGATCCACCAGACCAGCATGCGGGCGGTGTACGACAGCCTGCCGGGCGATGGTTACTTTCTTCGAGTGCCCGGCATCTTTCACATCGACTTTACCGACGTCCCGTCCTGGTCGCCCATCGCCGGGAGGCTGGGCTTCTCCGGGCTGCTCCCGGCCGAGCGGTCCCACGCCATCCTCAACGCCTACACGCTGACCTTTTTCGAGCGGCATCTGAAGGGCCGCCCGGCACCGCTGCTCGATGGGCCGTCTGCTCAATATCCGGAAGTGCTCTTTGAAAGACGACAGAATCAGTAGTCGAGATATGAACTAGCAATAAGCGAATAAGCCAAACTCCGAACGTGTGCCCGGGCCAAGCGCCCTTCGCCGGAGCGGGTCAGTGGCTCTCCCTCGCGTCTGCCGGCGCCTTGGCCACGAGTATGGCCCGGTCGATGCAGGTGATGAGCTGGCGCGTCACGTCCTCCAGCAGAAAGCGCATCCAGCCGGCGGCAATGTGCGTGCCGATGACCACCACGTCGTAGGGCTGGCCACACGCCTCGTCCATGATCTCGTCCACCACCAGGCCGTGGCGCACCCGCGCCCGGGCCTTGACGCCCATGTCGCCCAGGAGCGCGAGGGCCTGCTTGAGGTGCAGCCCCTCGCGGCTGCCGTGGGCCATGAGCTCGTCGGCCCGTCCCTCCAGGTCTTCCAGGCCGCGGGTCGAGAGATAAGTAGCCGGCACCTGTGACATCACGTGGAGCACGGTGACCTCGGCGCCCACCAGGGAGGCCAGCTTACCGCCCGTCTCCACCGCGGCCAGGCCCGGCTTGCCGGCGGCCGTGCAGATCAGCACCTTCTCGATCTTGGGCAGCCAGCCGCGCACGATGAGCACCGGGAGCTCGCTGTGGCGGGCGATGCGCTCGGCCGTAGAGCCCATGAGGAAACGCGTGATGCCCCGCCGGCCGCGGGCGCCCAGCACCACAAGGTCATACGAGCCGGCCTCCGCTTCCTTCAGGATCTCTTCGGCAGGATGCCCCTTGCGCACCTTTAGCTCGGGGGCCGGCGCGCCGGCCAGCCATTCCTGCCCCTGCGCCAGGGCGCGGTCCAGGAGCGCTCGCTCGTTCGGGTCTTCGAGGACACCCAGGATGGTGGCCGGCCTGGACGAGGCACGCGCAATGAGGCTGCCAAAGCGCAGGGCGGCCTGCCCGTGCTCGGAACCATCGGTACAAAGTAGGATTCGCATCGGACTCTCCATCAGATCAACAACAACAGCAGTGGCACGACGAGGATCGTCGCCAGGAACAACCCCAGGCTGAGGTTGCTGCCCGTCGTGCGCTGCACCAGGGCCAACACCCCTCGCTCATAGTGGCGGAAGAACAACAACAGGATCAGCAGGCTGATGGCGCTGACGCTCACCATGCTGGTCAGCACGACAGTAAACGCATCGCCGCTGTCCAGGAGCACCGTCGCCAGCAGCGTATCGACGAACGTCGTGATGTTGGCGCCCATGATGTAGGGGATGGCGTTCTCACTCCGCACGTAGCCCCGGGCCGACAAGGGCACCAGGAGGCTGAGGGAGAGCGAGACCGAGAGCGTGACGAAGGTCAGGGCCGCGCCCAGGAGGAACATGACCAGGGGCCGGTAGACCAGGCGTGACACCAGGGCAAACTGGCTGCTCTCAAGGTCTAGCGACGGCAGGGCCCGGTCGAACAGGAAGAAGGCAAACCACAGGACGCCGAGCCCGAGGAGCATCACGACCCACTGTGGCAGCCAGCCCGACAGCGCGCCGACGATGGGCTGCAGAAACACGTCGAGGAAGGAGTTGAGAAAGGCGCCCCATCCAAACTCGACCTCGTCGAGGAGGCCCGTGTTCAGCAGCCAGGCGCCCAGGGCCAGGGCGGGCAGGTAGGTGCTGATGGTCACTGCCAGGGAGAGCAGTCCCATCGACAGCCCGCTGCGCCGCTCGTGGCCGCGCAAGACGTACACAAAGCCAACAAAGAGCACGATAAACGAGGCGCCCAGGCGCGAGCCGACGATCATGGCCAGGCCCGCCAGGCGCGAGATCACCCCGGTGGCCACAAAGGCGACGCTGACGGCAGCCACCGGCGAGCCACTCATGGCGGCATAGGCCGCCAGCCAGCCAAAGCCCAGGGCGTTGGTCATGCTGTCCAGCTCGACAAAGCGCGCGACGAGCATGGCCGCCTCCGAGGCGCCTTCCTTGATGAGCTCAATGCCCACCACGAACAGGGACACCGCCAGGACAAAGCCCAGAATGCGGAGGGCGCGCCGGGCCCAGAGGCCCGCACGCGGCGTCTCTTCCTCGCCGGCAACCGCCACGCGAGACCGTCCCACGCGTTCCCGCAGTCCTTCGGCCTCGCCCGTGGCCGGGTCGTCGCCGGGTGGCAGGCTCACAGAGCTGCCTCGCCCTGCCCCTCGGAGCCCACAGGAGCGCCGGCTCGCCCTTCGCGCCGGCGCGCCAGGAGCTTTTCCAGCTCCACTGCCCAGAAGACAACCGTGCTGAGGAGGAGGCTGATGCCCAGATCGGCCGGCGACAGCGCTGAGGTGTTGAACAGATCTTGCAAGAAGGGCACGTACACCACGGCCATCTGCAGGACAAAGGTCAGGGCGACGGCGCCCAGCAGGGGCTTATTGGAGAGCAAGCCAAGGGTAAAAAGCGACTCGCGGTTGGAGCGGAGGGCCAGCACATTCCCCATCTGCGACAGCGTCAGGGTAGTGAACACCATTGTCTGCCAGTTGGGCCGGTCCGTCCCCCATGCCCAGAAGCCAAGGCCAAGGGAGACCAGGCCCATGAGCAGCCCGACCCACAGCACATAGACCCCCAGCCCGCGCCCAAAAATGCTCTCCTGCGGGTCGTGGGGCGGCCGGCGCATGGTCAGGCGCTCGGCCGGCTCCACGGCCAGGGCCAGGCCGGGCAGGCCGTCGGTCACCAGGTTCACCCACAAGATCTGGAGCGGCAACAGGGGCAGCGGCATGCCGAGGAAGGGTGCGAGGAGCATGACCCATATCTCGCCCGCGTTAGAGGTCATTGTGTACTTGATAAACTTGCGGATGTTGTCATAGATGACCCGGCCCTCGCGCACCGCGGCGACGATGGTCGTAAAGTTGTCGTCCAGGAGCACCATGTCCGCCGCCTCCTTGGAGACGTCGGTACCGGTGATGCCCATGGCCACGCCGATGTCGGCCTTTTTCAGGGCAGGGGCGTCGTTGACCCCGTCGCCCGTCATGGCAACGATGTGGCCCAGGTCCTGAAGGGCCTGGACAATCTTGAGCTTGTGCTCGGGCGACACCCGGGCATAGACGGACACCTTCTGGACGACGCCTTCCAGATCCTCGACACTCATCCTGGCCAATTGCTCCCCGGTCAGCGCTTCCGCATCCTCGGTGGCGATTCCCAATTGCCGGGCAATCTCCCGGGCTGTCAGGGGATGGTCGCCGGTGATCATGACCGGGCGAATGCCCGCACCCATGGCCGTCTGGACGGCGTCGCGGACTTCGGGCCGGGGCGGGTCGATCATGCCCACCAGGCCGACAAAGATCATCTGCTGTTCGAGGCCAGCCTCGTCAGCCTCGTCAAAACCGGCATCCAGGCAGCGGAAGGCGGCGCCCAGCACCCGCTGGCCCTCGGCCGCCATGCGGTCGTTGGCGGCAACGATGCGCTGCCGCAGGTCGTCGGTCAGCGGCACAGCCTCGTCGCCCGCCCAGGCCCGGTCCGAGATATCCAGCAGGCTGTCGACGGCGCCCTTGGCAAAGGCAACGTACTCGTGCCCACACCAGGGTGTCTCGGCACCCTCCTCCGGGGGGCCAGCGCGATGGACGGTGGTCATTCGCTTGCGTTCCGAGGTAAAGGGCACTTCGGCCACGCGGGGCCAGCGCTCTTCGAGCTCGTACTTGGGCAAGCCCATCTGTGCCGCGGCCACCACCAGGGCGCCCTCGGTAGGATCGCCGACGACGTTGTAGCCGCCATCTCCCTTCTCGCCGGGCTCCAGGGTCGCATCGCTGGCCAGGGCCGCGGCCGTGGCAAGAAAGACCAGGCTGCGGACGGCAGGCGGCTGGTCTGGCGGCACCTGGGCGTCGATGACGGGCACACCCTTCCGCAGCAGGGTCTCTACCCGCTGGGTCTCGCCCAGCACGTCGAGGACGGTGACGGTCATGCGATTCTCGGTGAGGGTGCCCGTCTTGTCGGAGCAAATGACGGTCACCGAGCCAAGGGTTTCCACGGCCGGCAGCTTGCGGATGAGAGCCTGGCGGCGCAACATCCGCTGTGCCCCCAGGGCCAGGGCCACGGTCACGACCGCCGGCAGGCCCTCGGGCACGGCGGCGACGGCCATACCGATGCCCGTCAGGATCATTAACTGCAGGTCTTCGCCCCGCAGCAGGCCGAGGACAAAGACGATGGCCACGATGCCCAGTGCTCCGATGGCCAGGCCCCTGCCCAACTGCTGCAGGCGGCCCTGGAGTGGGGTCGCAGTGCGCTCCACCCCCTGGATCATGTCGGCGATGCGTCCCAGCTCGGTGTCCATGCCCGTCTCGGTGACCACCAGCGTGCCCCGGCCGTAGGTAACCACAGTGCCCATGTAGGCCATGTTCACCCGGTCGCCCACCGGCGCGCCCGGACGCGACAGCGGCGACGTGTGCTTTTCTACCGGCTCCGATTCGCCGGTGAGGGACGCCTCCTCCACGCGCAAGTTCACGGCCTCCAGCAGGCGTCCGTCGGCAGGGACCACTACACCGGCCTCGAGGAGGGCAAGGTCGCCGGGCACCAGGGAGCTGGCCGGGACCTCGGCCACGTGCCCATCGCGCCGCACTCGCACGGTCGGCACCGCCATTTTCTTCAGGGCGGCCATGGCCTTCTCAGCCCGGTATTCCTGGCTAAAGCCCAGGACAGCGTTGAGGATGACGATGGCCAGGATGGCGACGGTATCCTTCCAGTCGCCAAGAAAACCAGAGATGATGGCGGCAACGATGAGGATCAGGATCATGGTCGCGGTGAGCTGCTCCCACAGGATGCGCCACGGGCTCTTGACCCCGCGCTCCACGAGCTCGTTGGGGCCATGCTCTTCCAGCCGGCGCTCTGCTTCGGCTGTGGTCAGCCCGGCGGCGCCGTCGGACTTGACCTGGGCCAGGACCTGTTCAGTTTCCAGTTCATGCCAGTTTGCCATCGTGCATCTCCATCCCCTTGAGGATCAGACTGCGGGCTGCAACTGCGGGTTGCGCCCCTTCCGGTGGTGCGCGAATGCCTGTCCCCGTCTAGCCTGCCGGTTCCAGGCGCGGACCGTCCGGCGTGTCCTGGACGCGCCAGCCCAGGGCCAGGAGCTGGTCACGGAGGGCATCCGCCGACTCCCAGTCGCGCCGGGCGCGGGCCGCCTCGCGCTCGTCCAGCAGGCGGCGGACCGGGGCGGGGGCCACCGCTGCGGCGTTCTGCTTGTCCATTCGTTCCCGGGTCGAATCCAGGAGCCCGGCCGGCAATCCAAGCCCGGGCGGGGGCAGGCGCGCGGCGCCCAGCTCGGCCAGGGGTAGCGCCGTGCCGGTCTCGAAGCGTCGCTCGTCGCCGTCGGACAGGAGCGTCACGCCGCCCTGGCCCAGGACGTGGCAGACTCCACCGGCCAGGTCGATGGCCAGGGCCGTCAGCTCGTCGAGGCCGACCACCAGGGGGCCGGCAGGCAAAAGCCCCAACAGCTCGTCAAAGCGCACCCGGCCCATGTAGCAGCGGCTCGTGTCCAGCTCGCTGCCGCCATCCCGGTTGTTCCAATGGGGCACGAACACAAGACGGAGCCCGTACGGCTCAAAGAAACCCAATCCTTCCTGCCAGTGAAGGTCGTGGCCGGCCTTGTAGATCTCGTACACCGGCAGGGTGTGGCTGCCGGCAGCGACGACGGCGGCACTGGCCATGACGACGGCGGTCCCCAGGCGGTGGGCTGCTTGCAGCGTGTGCCACGTCAGGCTGTCACGCAACTGGCGGACGGCATAGGTCGGGCTGCCGGGCCCCAAAAAGCTGACATCGGCGCCCACGAGCTGCCCGGCGATCTCGGGCAGGTCGGGGCTAAAGGGAGTGCTGCGCCGTCGCGCGGGCACCAGGGTAACCTCGGGCTGGTAGTTCTGGAGGTGCTGCTCCAGGAACTCGCCGATGCGCCCCGCCACCTGCTCCGAGTTCAGCTCGAATCCGGCAGGCGTCTCCAGGATGGCAACGCGCAGCGGAGCCACCAGGCGCCGGAACAGCCAGTCAAAGACCTTCTGCCCGGCCGGCAGGGTCTCGCCGGAGCCAAAAAGGACGACCAGGCCGGGCCGCGCAGTCACGCCCGGCCCTCCTTCCCCGCGTTCACAAAAAGCAACAGGTCAAGCATAAAAGAATTATAACAACAAGATCGCCGGCCGTCAAAAAGATCCCCCTTGACAGAAATGCCGATCCATGGTATCATATAGACACATTGATAAATGTCTATGACTTGGAGGTTGAGCCGTTGTGACCATCGATTGCGTCGAGTTCTGCAAGGCGCTGGCCGATGATACGCGGCAGCAGATCTTGCAGATGCTGCTGGAAAAAGAGATGCCGGTCAACGACATCGTCGCTGCCTTTGGCGTCTCTCAGCCAACCATCTCCCACCACCTGAACGTTCTGAAGCAAATGGGCCTGGTGACCAGCCGCCGCGAGGGCAAGCAGGTCTTTTATGCCACCGACCACGAAAACGTCGTGCAGTGCTGTGGCTTGCTCATCAACAAGTTTGACGCCCAGGGCGTGTGCGAGACATAGTGATAGCCGGCTCTTTTTTTGCGTGAATACATCGACATATTCAAATATATATATCGAAAGGCGGAGACTCTTATGAGCGAGGCGAATATCGCGAGTGCGGCCGAGATCAAGGAGGCCGTGCGAGAGGCATACGGCGGGGTGGCGCGGCAGTTTGGCGGCCAGCCGGCAAGGGGAGGCTGCTGTGGCTCAGGGCGGGGCTCGAGCTGCTGCGGCCCGCAAAAGCTGGAATCAGAGGCCACGTGCGGGGCCGAGCGCTTTTACTCGGCCGACGAGGTGGGTGGCCTGCCCGAGACCGTGACCCAGGCATCTCTGGGCTGCGGCAACCCTATCGCCGTGGCCGAGCTACAGCCGGGCGAAGTCGTCCTCGACCTTGGCTCCGGCGGCGGGATCGACTGCTTCCTGGCCGCCCGCCTGGTCGGTCCCCAGGGGAGGGTCATCGGGCTGGACATGACGCCGGACATGATCCGGCTGGCCCAGGCAAATGCCAAGAAGGTGGGGGCCACGAACGTTGAGTTTCGTCTCGGCGAGATAGAGGACATCCCCCTGCCCGACGCCTCGGTGGACGTCATCATTTCGAACTGTGTGGTCAACCTCGCGCCCGACAAAGACGCGGTGTTCCAGGAGGTCTATCGCGTCCTGCGTCCCGGCGGACGCATGAGCATCTCGGACATTGTCGTGGATGGGGATCTGCCGCCGGCCATCCGCAGCCGCCTCGACGCGTGGGCCGGCTGCGTTGCCGGGGCCCTGGACGAAAAAGTCTACCTGGCCAAGATCCGGGCTGCCGCCTTTGAGGATGTGGAGGTCATCTCGCGGGATTATGCCCAGGCCGAGGCCGAGCAGGCCATGGAGCTGCTCGCGGGTGAGGATGGACGCCCCGCGGCCGAGGCGGAGGCATCCGCACTCCTGGCCGAAGCGGGCGTGTCGCCCGCGGACCTCGGCCGCAAGATCGCCAGCGTCAAGGTTAGAGCCCGCAAGCCCTGAGTGGGCAGCAACACCCTTGGCCCCCGGGCCGGGTTTGCATTTTTCCGCAATGGAGAGTAGAATGAGCCGCAGACGTGCGGCTCATTCTTATTCTGTAGCGCACCGTCCAACAGAACCATCCTCAACCCATCGCTGGGTCTATACCAAAGAGGAGAAAGGAACATGAAACCACCGGCCCTCAAGATCGTTCCCAGGATCGTTCTATTCGTCGCACTGTTGGCCGCGGGGATCGTCCCCGTGACGCAAGCCGGGTCGCAGCCCCGAGAGTGGCGAGATGGGCTGAACACTGCCGAGCTGATCGAGGCCGCCCGGGAGCGGGGCGAGATCGCCTACGAGACCGCTCAGCTATACCTGGCCTATGCCCTGAGGGCCCCTGACAAGCTTCCCGAACGCTATCGCAGCCCGGTTCCCTGGGACGGAACCCTCCCCCTGCTGCGCCTGCGCACCGCGACCAGGGCCATGACTGCCGGCCCGGAGCGCGCCGAGATCGAGGCCCTCCTGGCCGGAACGTGCGACGATTCGGTCGCATCTCTGCCCAACATTCGCAACACCTCCTACTTTCACATCCAGTACGGGACCATTGGCGGCGGCCTGAGCATCGACTCGTATGCCAGCACCCTGGACACCGCCTGGACTACGGAGGTCATCAGCTTTGGCTGGGCGGCGCCGCCGGTATCGACGTCGAATCCGCCGCCAGGCAACCTCTACCACGTGCGCATCGACACCCTGGAATGGGGCCTGTACGGCTACGTGTCCACCGGGGGCACCCACGCCGGCCTGGTGGGCAACAACCCCAACACGCCCTGGAACGATCAGGACGCATACGCCACCTGCATGGTGCTGAACCGCGATTACAGCGACTTTGGCGGCACCCCGTTGCATGCCATGCAGGCCACCGTGGCCCACGAGTTCAACCACTCCATCCAGTTCGGCTACGGGGCCATTACTGGTTCCAACGCGCCCGATCTCTCCTTCGCCGAGGCCAGCTCGACCTGGATGGAGGACGAGGTCTTTGACGCGGCCAACGACAACTACTTTTACCTCTGGCCCAGCTTTGCGACGTGCATGGGCGAGTACGATCCCGACGATCCCCACTCCGTCTATGACTACTGGATCACATTCCGCGGCCTCACCGAGCCCTATGGCTGCGGGATGGCCGGCGGGGGCGAACAGATCCTGCAGGACTTCTGGGAGGCGACCAGCCAGAGCGCCACGAGCAACATGCTCTCGGCGTTGAACGGCGCCCTGGTAAACAAGGGCACCACCCTGGCCGATGCCTACCACGCCTACGCCATCGCCGTCAAGTTCAACAAGATGTGTGCCGGCGGGTACGCGCTGCCCTACTGCTTCGAGGAAGGAAGCGCCTACGTCGCCACCGCCGGCCCGACGGCCGTCCACGGCGCAGTGGCGAGCATTGGCAGCAGCTACAACGGCAGCCTGGCCGACAATTACAGTCTGAACTGGGTCGGCCTGCCCACCGGCACCCTCCCGTACAGGGTGACCCTTCGAAACGAGGCTTCCGGCGGCCAACTGCGGGGCAGCGTGGTGTGCGACACCGGTGCAGCCCTCGTCATCACTCCCTTTCCCCAGGTTGCCGGCAGCGGCGGGTCGACCTCTTTGGCCAGCTACAACCCCAGCGGCTGCAGCAGCGTTGTCGCCGTACTGACGAACCAGGCTCAAACAGAGGACAATCCCTCCCATTGCCAACCGCGCAGCTACCGCATCGAGACCTTGCCCCTGGTTACCATGGACCACCGCCAGTTCTTGCCCCTCGTAGAAAGATCGGACTCCTACGCCCCGATTCCGCTCCGCAACGGCGATTTTGAGCTGGGACCCGAGTTCTGGCAGGAAAGCTCGACCCATTCCTGGGATCTCATCGTCACCGAGGATGAGCCGGGCGTGCAAGCCCACAGCGGAAGCTGGCTTGCCTGGTTGGGCGGCGACCACCTCGAGACTGGGTTGATTCAGCAGCGGGTGACCGTGCCGGCCGGCACGCCGTCCCTCTCCTACTGGCATTGGATAGGTTCCGAAGACACTTGTGCTGGCGACGTCGCCCGGGTGCGCATCAACAGCGCTGTGGTGCACCAATACTACCTGTGCCAGAGTAACAACACGGGGGGTTGGAGGGAGCACACCGTCTCCCTTGCGGCATATGCCGGGCAGACGGTGGACCTGGGCATCGAGGTCGAAACCGACAGCAGCCTGCTCAGCAGCCTCCTGGTGGACGACGTGACGTTCCGGTGAGGCACGGCCTGCCCCGGCGCGGCTTCAGGAGCACCGGGAACGGGCGAGCAGCCGCTATCCGGTGCAGGCCCGGCTGCTGGCGCCTTCGGGGCGACGCAGGAGGCCCGTGTGTTGGCCAGACCGCGCCCGGACCTGGGGCACCGGCTCTTCGCGGCTCCGGTTCACGACGGGCAGCTCCAGGACAATGGTTGCGCCCCCTTCGGGGTTGTTTTCGGCCCAGATGGTGCCCCGGTGCCGCCGCAGGATCTCGTCGCAGATGGACAGGCCGAGACCCATGCCCTGCGCCGGGTCCTTGGTGCTGAAAAAGGGCTCAAAGATGCGAGACAGGAGCTCTGGCGCGATTCCAGGGCCGCTGTCGACGAAACGCACCTGGATACGGCACGCGCCGTCGCCGTTGGCGCTGTAGGCCCTGGCCGCGATGTACAGCCTGCCGCCGGCCTGCTGGGCCAGGATGGCCTGGCGTGCATTGCAGATCAGGTTGACAAAAACTTGCTGCAGCTTCCAGGGATCGGCCTGGGTCGGCGGCAAGTCGGCAGCCAGATCGGTGGTCACCTGGATACCGTCCATTTCGAGCTGCGGAGTTTGCAGCTCGACGGTGTGCCGGATCAGCTCGTTAACGTCAACCGTCTCCAGGCAAGGTTCCAGGGGATCGGCACAGGTTCGCAGGTTGTCCACCATCTGCGCCATGCGCCTGATCTGATCCTGCACCACAGCCAGGCCGTCGCCCGTTTCGCTGGTCAAACGTGCCCTGGTTGAGAGCAGCTTGGTTTGCAGCAGGAGGATGGCCAGCGAGTTTTTCATCTCGTGGACCACGCTCGAGACGTGCTGGCTGGTCCGCGCCATCTCTTCCATCTGCTGTAACCGCGCCTGCCGGTCCTGGGTTTCCTGCACGGCCGTGAACGTCAGCAGGACGGCGCCCTGGGCAGCGTGAAGGACACGGCGGTTGATGAGGACCGGCACAGCGGTCCCATTTCGGTGTCGGAGCGCGCTCTCCTGGTAGCCAGTCCCTTCTCTCGGCTCAGACGTCAGGACCTGCGGCTTCTGCACGTGCAGGCTCATCCAGTTCAGGCCGACCAGTTCCCGAGGATTGCGGCCCACGAGCTGTGCCAGGGCACGGTTGGCAAAGATCAATCGCCCCCGGTCGTCGAGGATGGCCACTCCCTCAGCCAGGTTCTCCAGTACCTCACCCAGAAGGCCTTCTGCTTTCTCGCCCATGCAAGCACACTCCCCAACGAACTCGTACGACGTAAACGAGCGGGAACGGCAGGACCGATTGTCACCTACAACTCGCCAGGATCCAGCGGGCGATCAAGATACCACGGTAAGTGAGGCAAACAACTCCTGTCGACTATTGTGGCCATTCTGCCCGCTGCCGTTGCGGCCATTCAAGCCGTTGCCGTTGCGGCCGTTGTATCCATTGGTGCCATTGGCCCCATTCCCGTTGCCCGACATCCAGTGATAGACCTGGGCAGCGAAATCTTCCAACTTGCCGGCCTGGATCCCGACCACCAGGTCGCGCTCTTCCGGTGTAAGGCAGAAGCTGTGATCGAAATAGCCGGCGGCGATCGCCTGTGCCGGATCTCGCAGAAGCATCTCTCGGAAGCGCCCGTTGACCGTGGCGGCACACAACAATTGGTTGAGGCTTTTATGTTGCATCATCTCACGAATCTCCTTTCTATTCGTTCCTTGGCGTCCTGATTCTGGCTGCCACGCCTGGCTGAACCATGAACCCCAGACACGGCGGAAGAAACGTGCTCCAGCGCGGCCCCGGAGGGTGCGGGCCCCGGCCGGGCACCCTGCAAGAGCCAGACGATCCCTGCTCCAAGAATCAGATCCCCCAGGCTAAAGGCGGTGGGCCAGGGAAAGGGTGCCGGGAGAACGAGGGCGTCCGACAGGAGCCACAGCCTGGTACTCTCTTGCACCAGAATAACATCCTTTGAGAAGCCATAGTGATAGCCAATGGTGCACTGCTCCAGGCTGGCACCGGGGTTGATGCGGACGAGGGTCTCGGGCGAGATGGGCATGAAGCCACCGTTGGCCAAGATGACGAGCAGATTGCAGAGAACGCCCACCCCGACCAACCGAATGCCGGCCAACCGGCGATTACGCCACACAAAGGCAAGCAAGAACAGCTGCGAGAGCAGGAACAGCCCCTGCGGCAGCGTGACCTCCGCCACAGGGCAAAAGGGCGCTCGCAGCAGCGGAACCTGCAACGCCAGGGCCACGGGTGCCAGCCAGGCTGCATGCAGCGGCAGCCCCGTGATCCGGCTGAGAACTCCCGGGCCGTGGCGGGCCAGGCTCAGGCCCAAACCCAGGACGACGGCCAGCGCCAGGATCATGCTACGGCACCAGTACCAGGGCACGCCCGGCCTGCGCCTGGCCGCCTTTCCGCTTCCCGGGTCGTGACGTTCGTTCGCTCCGCACGGGAGAAACCCGGGGTAAGCGCGGCGGGGGCACTCCCTCTGGGACTGCCCCCGGCGATCGCCCTCCTCCGCTGTCGGAGGATCCTCCGAAGCCTGCGTGTAGAAAAGAGCCGCGGCCTACAGAGAGTCAGGGATCGAAGAGGCAATGGTCCTCTTGCAGGCAGTTTCGGCCTCCTCTCTGGAGTTGGCTTACAACCCTCCAACGCCACCGGATGCGCCCGGAGCGCCCCCAGCAACAGCAAGAGCGACCAGGGCCAACAGGATAAAGAGAGCCTTGCGGTTACCGGGTGTCACGTGCTGCACCCACAGAAGATTAAGCTTGTTCATTGTTGAACCTCCTTCTCCTCATTGATGTCGACGCCAGAATACTCGACGTTACTCACCAAGACACTCACCAATCGAGTCACCAGGAGCTGGCTTTGCGGTTTTCGCTGTCTGTGGGCTATGATGAGGCTACAAAGTTGATATCGAGATGCCAACGACAAAAAGGGACCGATCCGACGATCTGTCCCGTCCAGGCCGGGCCGGCAGCACGCTTCCGGCGCTAGAGCACGCGGAGTCTACGTCTCAACCGATGATCTTCAGGTAGAGGGCATCGGTGTCAGGTGAAGGGCTCAGACCCAGGTCGTCGCGCAAGAGTTGGCTGCAGAGGTGGTACTGGCGGATGGCGGCAACCCGATCGCCGAGGCGAAAGTGCCAGCGCATCAGCTCACGATGGGCCGTCTCCCGGTAGGGGTCCTGCGCCACGAGCTGCTGATATTGCTCGATGGCGTGGTGCAGGTCCCCGGCGTCGACGTATAGACCCGCCAGGGACTCCCGGGCGCGCAGGCAGCGCTCTCGGAGCCCCTCCCGTTCCAGGGTACACCAGTCGGCATAGACACCTTCCAGGTAATCGCCCCGGTAGAGGCGCAGCGTCGCCTCCAGGTGCTCGATCTGTTCCGGTACAGACTTCTGAGGGACCTCTTCGAGCGCGTCCTCGAATTGCTCGACGTCGAACCAGTAGTCGCTCTGCCAATCAAAGCGATACAGGCCGTCCTCGAAGACGATGCTCTCGCGAAACAGCGAGCGCCGGAGGCGGTAAACCGTCGAACGAAAGATACCGTCCAGCTTGCGCGGAGGATGGTCGGGCCAGAACACGGCACCCAGCTCTTCCTTGCGCAGGCCGCGCGGCTGCTGGAGCAAAAAGAACAAAAGGTCCCGGCTTTGCTGCGTAGTCCACTGCACCGGTTGCCCGTCGAGCTCGACCTGAGGAGGACCCAGGGCCAGCAGCCTGAGCGCCGGCTCCGGCTGGACGTGCAACGCCGGCTCCTGCTGGGCCGCAATCCGCGCCTGGTGCGCGGCCATGCGCTGCCGCAGGTTGGCCAGAGCGTCATCGTCCGGAGCCTGCTGCCGGGCATAGTCGATAAGGTTCGGGTGCTCTCGCCCCTCCACCACAAGGAACTGGTCGAACCCAAGATCAGCGGCCAGAGCCCTAGTCCGCTGCAGGTCGTCAAGGGCTGCCTGCCGGTCGCCGGCCCGGAACGCCGTCCCGGCGCGGTGCAGGTAGGCCACGGCCAGGTCTCGCCGGTAGCCACCGGCCTCCAGGAGGCTGACAGCGTCATCCAGGTGGTGCAGGCTGCCGTCCATGTCGCCCATCTGGCTGGCCAGGACGCCCAGGGAGACGTGGCACAGACCGACCTCATAGTTGGACCCGTGTTGACTTGCCAGGTCCATCGCCTTCTGCAGTTGCTTGGCGCACCCGGCCAGGTCGCCCTGCAGGCGGGCGGTGTTGGCCAGGGCACTCAGGGTATAGGTGATGATAAAGCCGATGCGGCAATGGCGGGTGACCTCCAGCGCCTTTTGGTACGCCTGCTTGGCGCGCTCGTAGGCGCCCAGATCGCGGTGCACATCCCCAAGGCTGGCCAAGACATGGGCTTCAACGCGCAAATCGCCCGTTGCATGGCACTTGTCCAACGCGCCTTCCAGGGCTTGCAGGGCATCATCATAGTTGCCTCGTTGGTGATAGATGACACCCAGGCCGTTAAGCGTGTTGGCCCAGGCGCCGGGATTACCGATCAGCTGCCATCGATCCAGGGCCGCCTGGTAGTATTCGATGGCCGCATCCAGGTCGCCCAGGAGCTCACTGGAAAAGCCCAGGTCGTGGTAGACCATTCCCACATCAAAGGAGGAGTTGAGAGCCTCGTAAAGCGCCAGGGCCTTCTCCAGAGCCTGGCAGCCCTGTGCCGTCTGGCCCTGCTTCACCTGGCAAAGCCCAATAGTTCGTACGGCCAGAGCAGTCGATATTTTTTCTTCTCTCGTATCTCCGGTCACGAGAGGAAGAACTTGCTGGCAGAGAGAGACTGCCTCCGCATACCGCCCCTGGCAACTAAGGATGTAGCCTTCCATGACTTGCGAGTAAGCCGCCCGGGCACTGTTGCTGACGGCGGCAAAGGCCTCCCGTGCTTGTTCGTAGAGGGCAAGCGCCTGATCGTACTTGGCCCGCTCGGTGTGGATCTTGGCCCGACTCACCAGGAATTCGGGGTTTGCCTTCAGAACGCTTTCTGGCAGGGCATCGATCCAGTTCGCCAACGTGTCCCAGCGCCCGGTCTCGAACATCTCTCTGGCCGTGCGAGCAACAATTTCGACGACGCGCTGGTATTCACCCAGTGCCAGGTAGCGGCTGACCGCCCGCTCCCACTCCCGCCGCTGGGCGTAGGCCTCGGCCGCCCGCAGCGTCAACTGCCGGAAGCGATCCTGGCTGTGCCTGCGCAGGCTCTCTTGCAAGAACTCGCGAAAGAGGTCATGGTAGCGCAGCCGGTCACCACTGTCCTCGTACTCGGTCACAAACAGGTTGCGCGCCCGAAGCTGGTCGAGCAGCTCCAGGGGCCGCTCGATGCCTAGCACGCTGCTGCACAGCTCGGGGCTGAACTCGTCCAGCACCGACGAATCCAGGAGAAACTCGCGCAACTCCGGCGGCTGCCGGTTCAACACCTGCCTGGTGAAATAGTCATACAGGTCGACGTTGATGGTGCCCCGTACGGCCGCCGCGCGGCGCGACTGCTCCCAGCGATGCCCGCTGCTGAGGAGGAGCCCCGTGATCCAGCCGCCCGTCCGTTCGGCGAGGACGCTGGCCTGCTCGGCACTCACTTCGACCTGGTAGTTCTGTTTGACCAGGTCCTGGATCTCCCGGGGCGTGAAACGCAGCTCGTCGATGCTCAGTCCCGCTGCCTGGCGGCGCGCAACCAGCAGCGACAGGCTGGGCAGTGCCGGCAGCGTGCGCGAGGCAATGATCAAATGGCAGTTCTCGTCCACGTAGGTGACAAACAGGTCGAGGAACTCGTTGAGAAGCTCCTCGTCTTCCACGGTGTGATGATCGTCCAGCACCAGGAAAAAGTACTCGGGGATGGTATCATAGATCTCTTGGACCAGGGTCGCGACGATGGGGTAAAGGCTGCGCCCGAGATCCGTCTTGGCGGCCAGGAGAGCCGCCGTACGCCCGCCAAACCCGGGGAAACAGAAGGCGATGGCAGCGATGAGGTGATCCAAGAACACCCTCAGGTCGCGGTCAAAGGCATCCAGGGTGTACCAGCACACCCGCAGGTCGGTGTCCTGGGCAAAATCGGCAAGAAGGCTGGTCTTGCCATAGCCGGCGGGAGCAGAGATCAGGATGAGCTTTCGATCCAACTGGGCGTGGAGGAAATCGAGGAGGCGGCGGCGCGGCAATAGATCCTCACGGCGCCGTGGGATCCGGATCTTGGTCACGACAAGGGGCAACGCATCATTGCCGGCCTGTACTGACTCAAACCCGTCCAGGGGTTGCTTTTCACTCATGCAAGTTGCTTTCGCGCACGCACAAGTAGATCATCCTGTTCCGCCGCCACGTAGCGGGCCTCGCTCAGTATAGCAGAAGGGCCCTCACAAGTCAACTGCCGCCGGCCGCTACAAGGCAGCGGTTCGGCGGAATTTCCATGCCCGGGCACCTGTAATCGCGGGGAATCAGGGGAAACGAGAGGAATTGCGATGCCGACCGGGAGAGCACGCCAGGCCGGTCCGGGAGACAAAACCGGCCGGAGGGTCAGGGCACTTCCAGGCCATGGCGCTCCATGAGGGCAGCGTCCTGGAGGAGCGTCGCCGTGGGCCCGTCGGCCACCAACTGCCCGCCATCGAGGATGACGGTCCGGGGGCACAAATCCCACACCAGGCGCATGTCGTGGCTTGCCACGAGCATGGTCTGAGGCAGGTCGCGCAGGAGGTTGATCAGGTTGCGCCTGGCCCGAGGGTCCAACCCGGCCGAGGGCTCGTCCAGGACCAGGATCTCGGGGTCCATGGCCAGCACGGTGGCGATGGCGATCCTCTTGCGCTCGCCGAGGCTCATGTGATGCGGCATCTGCTCCTCGTGGCCGCTCATCCCCACGGCTGCCAGAGCGCGTGTCACTCGTTCCTGCACCTCGTCGCGTGGATAGTCGAGGTGCAGCGGGCCAAAAGCCACGTCCTCAAAGACGGTGGGCGAGAACAACTGGTCGTCGGGGTCCTGGAAGACGAGGCCCACCCGGGCACGCACGGCCCGCACGGCCTTGTCGTTCAACTCCACACCTGCCACGCAGATGCGGCCCTGGCCACGCAGTATTCCGTTCAGGTGCAAGAACAGCGTCGACTTGCCGGCACCGTTGGGGCCGACGACGGCGACCTTCTCGCCGCGCGCCACCCGCAGATCGATGGCAGACAGCGCCTGGCGCCCGTCAGGGTAGGCAAACGACAGCGAACCAAGCTCGATGGCAATATCGGACATTTTGACCTTGTGTCTCAAAGGAGGTGCGCGACCAGGGCAGCGCCAACCAGCATCGCGGCCCAGGCCAGGGCGGCCCTGGTGTCACGGCCCTGCCACTGCAAAGTCGAGAGCACCCGAATCTCGCCGGCATAACCGCGCGACAGCATGGCGGCATAGATCCGCTCGCTGCGCTCGTAGCTACGAATAAAGAGGCTGCCCACCATGCCGCCCAGCACGCGCGCTCGCCACGCCACCGTTCCGCCGCTCCCGGCCGAGCGCGACTCGCGCGCCGTTTGCAGCCTTTGCGCCTCGTCGACAAGGACAAAGAGGTAGCGGTACATGAACGAGATGGTAGACACCAGCACGGCCGGGACCCGCAGCCAATGCAGCGCGCGGAGGAGGTTGGGGAATGGCGTCGTAGCCACCAACAGGCCGCTGATGGTCACCGACAGCCAGGCCATGACCACGACGGCGACAAAGAGGGTCAGCCCCGCGTCGGTGATGCCCAGGTGCCAGCCCAGGATCTCGGTGCCCCAGATCTCTTGCCCCGCCCGGGTGAAGGGCAGCGAAATGGCGACCATGCCGGCAAAGGGCAGGGCGATGGTCGAACGCTTGAGGGCCTCCACCAGGGGCACCTCCGCCACGGCGATGGCGGCCAGCGCCAGGATGGCGAAAAGCGCCAGGGCGGGCCAGGCGTGGGGCGGCGTCGTAGTGACGGCCAGAACGTAGGCCAGGGTCGCCAGGAACTTGAGCCGCGGATCCAGGCGGTGGATCAGGCTCGTCCCCTGCCTGTATCGATCCAGGAAGCTATGCCGCATCGCTCCCCTTGGAGGTTTCGATTTCCTTTCCCGAGCGGCGGCGCAGGATCCAGGCCAGGCCGGCGCCCAGCCCGAACAGGATCACGGTGCCGGCAATGCCGGCGACCATCGTGGCCACTGCCTCGTTCTCGATGCCCGGGAACAGGTAATCGGCCACGAGCTCGTAGGGCGCGCTCCGGGCCTCGGGCAGAAACCCCTGATCCTCGGCCACGCGCTCCAACCCATCGGGATGGGGCGACGCCAGGGGCGAGAGAAGAGCCAGGACCAGCGCCAGGAGCAAGCCAAAGACCCACCAGTATTTCGCGATCAGCTTCATGCTTCACCTGCCGTCGTGTGTCCCGGCCGGTTCAGGGCGATGAGATCGGGCCTGGCAGCCCTCAGAAAGGCCAGCACGCCCATCGTGATGAGCCCCTCGCCGAGGCCGATGAGCATGTGAACCGAGCCCATGGCCGGCAGGACCAGCCCCCAGGGCGACATGCCCGAGATGGCGAGCTCGGCCGCGGCCAGCAACGAAGCGACAAACACCGACAGCCAGCCGGCCACGAAACCGCCTGCCAATGAGGCCACCGGCCGGTCGCCCAGGAGGCGGCGCACGGCGCTGTAGGTCAGCCAGCCGACGAGAACGCCCACGATGGCCATATTCAGGATATTGGCGCCCAGGGCCAGCAGCCCGCCGTCCTGGAACAGAAGCGCTTGCACGGCCAGGACACTGGTCAAGACCAACATGCCTGCCCATGGCCCCAGCAGAATGGCGGCCAGGGCCCCGCCCAGGAGGTGCCCCGACGTTCCGCCGGCAACGGTAAAGTTTAGCATCTGGGCCGCAAAGATGAAAGCCGCCGTCACTCCCATAAGGGGAACCTGCCGTTCCGTGAGCTCCTGGTTGACGCGGCGCACGGCATAGCCCAGGCCACCCGCACTGGCAACCCATGCCACTGCCGCTGTTCCCGTGTTGACAAAGCCATCCGGAATGTGCATAGCTGCCAACTCCCTTCTTGCAAACATTTGCAATTAGATTCTAGCCAGGTCGGAGAAAAAGTCAAATACACGGCGCCCGCTGGTACGCCACCTTGGAGGCCAGGCGCCGCGGGCCGGCTTTTGACAGCCATCCGGGAAGCTGCTATAATGCCAGGCGTGCCGCGGCGTCGGGCAGCACAGGCCCGAATCCCTGGCTGCTCCGCGGCCGGCAGGCCTGCAGCGTTGCAGACAACGACGAGGAGCCACGCATGCGATGGAGATTGGCAGTCCTGTTGACCCTCTGGCTGGGCACCCTGGCCTCGCCCTTCTGGGCGCCATTCGTTCATGGGACCAGGCCCTACATCGTACCTGCCCCGTACGATGTCCCGGGGCCGGCTCCCCGCCATCAGGCCCATCTCGCACAGCCCGCACTTTTCCTCGAGCCCCCATACGTCGCCATCGAGGGCTGCAACGGCCTGCCCCAGGTCATCTCCTTCCGATTGATAAACAACAGCACTGCCGCCGGTACCTTTGTCCTCGACTACCGGATGGTCGAGGGCAACGGCACCCTGACCGGCCCTGAGCAGCTCAGCGTGGAGGGTGGCCAGTCGGTGGGTTTCGAGGTGACCCTCACCCCTCACCTGTGCGCCCTGCCCGGGGAGCAAATCGCCGGCGGTATCCAGGCAACGGGCAACGGCTGGACGACGTCGGCCGAGCTGTCCCAGACCGTGTACGTGACGCCCCGTTGGGAGCTGGCCCGCGAGCACCCCGTGGCCAGCTTTGACTGGTTGGTGGAGACCGGCGTCGACCCGAACGACGGGCAGGAGTACATGTACGTTGCCGGCTGCGACACGAATGGCATCTATCGCTACGACCCCCGCCGCGACACCTGGACCAGCCTGTCCGGGACGCTGCCCGACAACCTCGGCAATGCCGGAGACGGCGCCACCTACCAGGGCCGGATCTATGCCCGCGGCGCCAGTGAGGGAACCGCCAAGCGCCTGTACATATACGACATAGCCACCGATGCCTGGTCGGCCAGGGAAGTGCCATGGAACCTCATAGATCGGCGGTGGTACGAGGCCATCGAGATTGGAGGGCACATCTACTTCCTGGGTGGCATGCCCCTCGCAAGCGACGAGAGCAGCCGTGCGGTCGATCGCTTCGACCCGGCCACCGGCGACTGGGCGAGCGCGGCGCCCATGATACACCCCCGCGCGATGGCCATGGCCTGGGCTTATGAGGACAAGATCTATGTCGCGGGCGGCCGAGACAAAGCCGAGCCCCTGTCGTCCACCGAGGTGTACGATCCGGCGAGCGACACCTGGACCGACGACCCGGCGATTTTTGCCCCTCTGCCGTTTGCCCTCTACGGTGCCGGTGACGCCATCCTGGACGGCCAGTTATGGATCACCGGTGGGTACGAGACGAGCGAATCTGACAGGACCCTCTATTGGGACGCGGCCGATAACACCTGGCACGCCGGACCCCGGCTGGCAAGGGCCACCTATCTCACCGAATCGACGGTGGTGGCAGGCCGCCTGCGCACCATAGGTGGCCTGGCGGGAGGCGCCAAGTTGGACGACAACCAGGGCCTCATCGTCTGCCCGAACCGCAGCGAATGCCAGGGCTGGCTGGAGGGGCAGGTGTATGACGCCGAGCTTCCCGGGGGTGCCGCCACTTGCAGTGCCGCCGGCCTGAGCCTCAACCCGGGTGCCGACGCGGTCGTCGACCCGGTCACCGGCCGCTATGGCCCGCTCACGCTCCTCCCCGGGGCCTACCTGCTGGAGGCTAGCGCGCCCGGCTATTCGCTGGAAGCCGCCGACGTGACCGTGGAGGCCGGCATCACAATTACGCGAGACATCGGGCTCTGGCGGCCGAGGGTCGAGGCAGGCCCATTATTATGTAGCGTTGTCTCGGACCCCGGCACTTCTTTGACCCTGCCCCTGTACATCACGAACACCGGCCACCTGGCACTGGAGTATCAGCTTCTGGAGGTGGCGCCCACGGCCGAGGGCGCCCCCGGCGACGGCTTGCCGTGGCTCAGGCCAAGCCACACTGAGGGTGAGATTGCCCCCTTCCAGGCAACAACCGTGGGGCTGACCTTCGAGTGTGCCGCCGCCCGGGATGGACACGTGGTGACCGGGACGCTCCTGCTCGCCCACGGTGATCCGTGCGCGGCGCCCATCGACATCCGCGTGGAACTCCAGTGCAGGCAACGGCAATGCTATGGTTACCTGCCACTGCTCCTGGCGGGGCCGTAGGTCGGAATGTCAGACGGTGACGGTGTTGCCAACCAGTTGTTCCTGGTCACACTCGGCCGTGACCGGGACCGCGCTCTGGCTGGCAGGGATCAAGATCTCGAAGGTGGTCCCCTGGCCCAGCTTGCTGTCGACCCGGATGTGGCCGCCCGCCTGGGTAACGATGCCATAGACGGCGGCCAGGCCGAGGCCGGTACCCGTGCCTGAGGGCTTGGTGGTGAAAAAGGGCTCGAACAGGTGCGACTTGACGTGCTCATCCATCCCGCCGCCGGTGTCGCCCACCGACAGGAGCACGTGGGGCCCCCTGCGCACCTCTCCATAGCAGCCGGCGCACTCTTCCTGTATCGCCACGTTGGCCGTCCGGATGCGCAGTTCGCCGCCGTGGGGCATTGCATCGCGGGCATTGACCACCAGGTTCATGAGCACCTGCTCGATCTGCGACAGGTTGGCCTCTATGGGCGATAGATTCCAGTCCAGCCGCGTCACCAGCTCGATCTCTCCCTGGAGAAGGCGCCTGAGCATGGGGCTCATCTCGCAGATTATGGCATTCATGTCGATGACCTGCGACTCGGCCACCTCTCGCCGGCTGAAGCGCAAGAGCTGCTGCACGAGCTCGGCCGCTCGCTCGGCTGTGCGCAAGATGCGACGCGCGTCCTTGGCCCCGATCTTGCCGGGCGGCAACTGCTGCTCCAGGAGCGCCGCGCTCACGTGGATAATGGTCAGGAGATTGCGAAAATCGTGGGCGATGCTGCCCGCGAGCCGGCCCAGTGCCTCCAGTTTCTGAGCCTGCCGAAACTGCTGCTCTAACTGCACCTCGCGGGTCACGTCGCGCATGGTGGCCACATAGTTGATGATCTCGCCCTTCCGATCGCGCACGGGCGTGATGGTCGCCTCCTGGTAAAAGGGCGTGCCGTCCTTGCGCAGATCGACAAAGCGTCCATGCCACACCCGCCCGGCCTTGATGGTCTGCCACAGGCCGCGATAGAAGGCGACGTCGTGCTGCCCACTTTTCAAGATGCGAGGCTTCTGGCCGATGGCCTCGCCGCGGCTATAGTGCGTCGTCCGCTCAAAGGCCGAGTTTACGTATTGAATCGTGCCGTCGGTGTCGGTGATGAGCACAGCCCCGGCCGCCTGCTCCACGGCAGCGGTCAGGCGCCGCTGGTTCTCGGCAAGGCGGGCGCGCGCCAGGGCAGCGGACAATTCCTCTGCTATCGTCTGCAGAAGGCTGACCTCCTGGTCATCAAAGACGTGGCTGCGACTGTACCCCAGGCCCAGGCCGCCCACCAGCCTTTCTTCGACGAGGAGGGGCAGGACCAGGAGCGAGGCCGTGCCGCTGCGTCGCATCCGGGTGGCGATGGAGGCGGGCACGGCAGACACACCGGGGTCGGTGACAATCAACGGGTCCGGGCCGGGGACAGGCGGCCCCACCTCGTCGCTGCAGCGAAAAGGCAACACAGCGCCCCAGGACGGCGCCCGGGAGGTCGATGCATGATGCTCAGCGACCAGGCGTGCCCTGTGCTCGCCCTCCTCCACCAGCGACACGGCGGCCTGAGCGGCGCCCACCGTTTCCACCACGTCCCGGCACACTGCCCTGATCATCCCCTGCACGTCGTCGCCGCTGCCGGCCATGGCGATGACGCGGTTGAGAAGAGCCAGGTCCCGGTTGCGCCGCTGCAGGGCATCCTCGGCCTGACGGCGCTCGACGATCTCGGCCTCCAGCTCGAGGTTGGCGGCCGCCAGCTCGGCCGTGCGCAATTTGACCCGAGCCTCCAGCTCGTCGTGGGCAACCTGCAAAGCATCTCGCGCCAGCTTTTCGGCCGTGATGTCCTGGGCCGCACCGCACACCTGCACCTGACCGTTGGAAGAGCGATCCTCGACGGGACGGGCATAATGCCGGACCCAGCGCACCTCGCCCTCCCGGCTTACGAGCCGGTGTTCCACGATCCATGCCTGACCCGATAGCAGGCCCCTGACGCGCTCCTTGATCACGGGCATATCCTCAGGGGCGATCAGGGCACTCCACTCGCCGACGCTGTACGATCGGCCCGCTTCGAACCCTGTGAAGCGCAGGAAGGCCTCGCTGGCCCAGTCGAGCAGCACGCGGCCATCACCCTCTGTGCGGGCAGCATAGGCATAGTCCGACGTGAGCTCGGACAGAATCCGGTAGCGCCTTTCGCTTTCGCGCAAGAGGCGCTCCATGCGGTGCTTGTAGAGAGCCATCTCGATGGCGCTCATGACTTCACGCTCGTCGAACGGCTTGAGCAGGTACCCAAAGGGCTCGGTGCACTTGGCCCGCTGGAGTGTCGCCTCGTCAGAGTGACCCGTCACGTAGACGACGGGAACGTCGTATTCGGCCCGGATCTGCGCGGCCGCCTCCACGCCATCTATTTCACCCGGCAGCCTGATATCCATGAGGACCAGGTCGGGCTCAAGCTCGGGCAACCGGGCGACGGCGTCCTGACCTGAAAACAGGACGCCGCAGGGTTCGTAGCCCATCTCGAGGAGCTTGTCCTGCAAGTTATAAGCAACGATGGCATTGTCTTCGACAATGAGGATTCTTGGCGCTGTCACAACCTATCTCCCCTGGGCCTTCTTGGACGGCACGGGAAAGGCGATGCGAAACGTGGTACCATTCTGCCGGTCAAGCTCCAGCTTGCCTCGGAGCTGTTCGGTAAGCACGTTGACGAGCCTGAGTCCCAGGGTCCTGGGCATTTGCCAGCTCACCTCGTCGGGAAGGCCGGCTCCGTTGTCGCTCACCTCCAGCACCAACCGGCTGTCTTCCTGGCCGAGCAGGACACGGAGGAGTCCCCGCTTCTGCGCGTTGCCCGAGAAGGCATACTTGAGGGCGTTGGATACCAACTCGTTCAGAATGAGACCCAAGGGGATGGCCGTGTTGATGTCCAGGAAGACATCCTCTACCTTGAACTCCAGGTCGATGGGCCCGGAGTCCGCGCGATGCACGCCAAACAGGTAGGACGTGATGCTGCGCACATAGCCCGGAGCGCTCACATTGCCTACGTCCGGAGATTGGTACAGCCTCTCGTGGATGAGGGCCATGGTCTTGACCCGGTTGCGGCTGTCCTGCAACGCCTGGACGACGATGGGATCCTGGATGCCGGTAGCCTCCATGTCCAGGAGGCTGGAAATGATCTGCAGGTTGTTCTTGACCCGGTGATGGATCTCTTGCAGCATGAGCTCCTTCTCTCGCAGCGAAGAAGCCAGTTGCTCGCCGTGGCGAACGAGCTCGGCTCGCAAGAGGTCGTGGTGGATCGACAGGGCCAGGGAGCGAGCGACCTCACCTACGATCTGCATCGACTCGGGATGCAGGCCGTGAGGTTCGTCGGCGCCGATGAACAGGAAGCCCAGCAGCTTGGTCCCGGCCACGAGGGAAGCGCCGGCATAGGCTCGCAGGCCCCGATCCCTTAGCAACCTTTCCACCGGAGACGGAAACTGCACCGACTTCAGGTCACCGACCTGCCTTGCTCCGTGGTCGTCCAGATCGGACACGACCAATCCGACGCTGTCCTTGACCTCGTAATTGCCGCTTTCGTCGCCCAGGTGCAATTGCAGCCCGTCGGCCCCTGGCACGTTGAGCAAGATTCCGGCATGGCAGCAGGGGATGAGGCGCGCCAGGCGCTCGAGCACGGGCGGAAAGATCGCTTCCGGCGTCTGCGCGGCCAGGATGGCCTGGTCGATGTCGTACAGGATCTTCAGGCGCTCCGAGAAGCGGCGCAGGTTCTCCTCGGTGCGAACCTGCTCTGTGACGTCGCGGAAAACGGTGACCGAGCCGCTGGCCTGCTCGTCAATGTCGTGTATGGGCGCGCTGTTGGCCACCAGATCCCTCTGCTGGCCGTTGGGCCAGGTGACGCGCAGGGGGATGTCGGTGAGCGTTTCGCCCCTCAGAACCGAGCGCGCCATGGGCAGATCCCCCGGGCCAAAGAGAGAGCCATCGGGCCGGCGCAGCCCCAACTTGGCCAGCCACTCAAAGTCCTCGGCAAAGCGCAGGGGCCGCGCAAAGATCCGCTCGGCAGCCGGGTTGGCCAGGAGCACCTTGCCCTCTGCGTCGGCGACGACGATCCCCTCCGGGGCGTTGTCGATGACCGCCCGGAGCCGCGCCCGTTCTCCGGCAAGTTCGGCCAGAATTCTCTGCCGCTCGGTGATATCGCGGGCGATGGAAGACAGGTACTCCACCTGGCCGTCCGGCGCCCTGTGAGCCACGAGCACCTTGGAGACCGGGATCTCGCGTCCCTCGGCGTCGATGACGGCCGCCTGCCCACGCCAGATGCCATCGTGGATCGCCGTCGGGATGGCCTCCTTCTCGACGAGGGCGCTGGCCGAGGGAGGAAGGATCTTGTCAAAGGTCAGCCCATCCAGGGACGCGTCGTCCGCCAGCCCGCGGATACGGCGCGCCGCCCGGTTCATGTAGAGCAGATCGCCCGTGGGGCTGGCGATGAACACCATGTCGGGCGTGGCTTCCAGGATGGCGATGAGGCGGTCGCGGGCCTGTTGGACCCCAAGCTCCTCCGTGATGTCGTGCCAGGTAGCCACGGCCCCCGTGGTCTGTCCCGCCACCCGGACCGGCCCGGCCGAGGCCCGGACGACGTGCTCTCCGCCTACCGCGTCTCGAAAGAGCAATCGCTGGCCGTGCATTGCTTCGCCGCGCAGCGCGCGGGGCACCGGTAGCTCTGGGATGCTGGCAGCTTGGCCGTCCAGGGTGCGTACCGACAACCTACCGGCAAGCTCCTCGTGTCTCTTGCCCACCGGATCCAGCCCGTAGAAGTCAATGGCCGCGGCATTTGCCCGGGTGACCCGGGCCTCGGCATCATAGACCACCACGGCGTCCGCCATGGCGGCAAAGACGGCGTCCAGCTCTTCGGCCCTCTGTTCCGCCCGCGCTGCCAGCTCCTCGATCTGGCGCCGGGCCGACACCTGGGCCGTCACCTGGTTGAGGAGCAGCAGGACCTTCTCGACGACACCGTCACGCCCCGGAAGGGGCACGCTATCGACGTCCCAGTAGGCAGGGGCACAATCCGGCCCCGCGCACACCTCCGCCTCCCGCAGGCTGGCCACGGTCCCCGTACGTTGGGCCCGATCGAGCACCTCGAGAATCGTGGAGTTGGCCTGCCTCAAGATGTCGTCTATCGGCTCACCCACCGTGGCATGCCCTGCGACGACGAGCAGCGCCTGAAAGGTCGAGTTGGACAGCTCCAGGCGATGCTCCGGCCCGTGGACCACGCCAATGCCCACGGGTGCTGACTGGACCAGGCGCTCCAGGAACTCGCGCTGGAGGTTGTTTTCCTGCAACAGCTGCTCTCGCTCCCGCATCGACTCGACGCGGCGCGTGATGTCACGGATGAGCCAGCGAAGAACGGCGCGCTCCCCGGGCCCTTCGCCCGGGATCGGGGTGGCATCCACCGTCAGGGCCGCCTGGAAGGTCGGGCCGTCGCGGGCTTCGAGCTGCGCCTCCCAATGGACGGGTTCGCCGGCACGGACCGCGCCGTCGGTCCTGGCTATGAAGGCGTCTTGATCTTCGGAGGAAACGAAAAGGACGAGGGGCTTGTTCACCAGGGCGTTCTCTTCGAGTCCCAACAGCAGGCTGGCCGCATGGTTTGCCTCCAGGACAAAACCCTGGAGGTCGGTAACCAGGTATCCATCGGGGGCGAACTCGAAGAGGTCCAGGTAGCGGCGCCGCTCGACGCGCAGCTTTTCCTCGGCGGACAGCAACTCCTCGTTCTGAGCGCGGAGCTCCTCCTCGACAACTTGGAGCTCTTCGACGTGTTGCCGGAGCTCCTCCTGCGCCACTTGCAGCTCCTCGTTGAACTGCATCAGGCTCTCGGCCTGTTCACCTGCTTCGCGGCGCACATGACTGTTTCGACGGGCAAGCTCGATGGCAGCGTGCAGCTCTCGCGCGCGAGAGAGATCAAAGATATAGCCGTCCGGATTGCTGGCCAGGGCACGCTCAAAAAGATCGTCGCTGGCGTGTTCCACGACGTAAACCACAGGAGTGGTGTGGCAATGCCGGATCTGCTGTGCGATCTCTACACCATCCAGGTCTCCCGTCTCGGCCAACTCGATCAATACCAGGTCAGGCCGGGCTTCCCGTACCTCCTCGAGCGCTCTTATGCCCGACGTGACAAAGCCACAGACACTGTAACCTGCGTTTTGTAAATAGTCCCCCCACTTGTTCCCGATCCTGGCCTCGCTGGCAAAGACCAAGACGCGAGCGTCGATCACTGTCTTTCCTCCTAGGACAGTTTACCATGACAGCTATCGGGATCGACAGTGATCGTGGACCGTGGAACATGGTCCGAGGTGGTGACAACACAGTCACGTGGCAGCACAACGATTGCCAGCTATTATAGCAAAGATTCTTTGACTTGGCAATTCCCGAGATCTCTCGTCACTCCGGCCGGGATGACAATCGGCGAGATCCGTGGTATACTGTCCCAGGTCAGACGCGGAGGAGGAGGTGCTGTGGATGGCGCCCTTGTACGCAGGCATCGAAGCAGGAGGTACCAAGTTCGTGTGCGCCGTGGCCTCCGGGCCCGACGACGTGCGCGCTACCGTCCAGTTCCCCACCACCTCACCCGAGGAGACCATCGGGCGAGCCATGAGCTTTTTCCGAGAGCAGGACGTGGCACCGGCGGCGGCGGGCATCGCCTCCTTTGGCCCCGTTGACCTCGACCCTCGATCGCCCACCTTCGGCTACATCACCTCTACCCCCAAGCCAGGCTGGGCCGACACCGAGATCCTGGGGGCGGTGCGGCGCGGGCTGGGCGTCCCCGTGGGCTTTGAGACCGACGTCAACGGCGCCGCCCTGGGCGAGAACCGGTGGGGCGCGGCCCGGGGGTTGGATACCTTTGTCTATCTCACCGTGGGCACGGGCATTGGCGGTGGGGGCATGGCCTCAGGCCGGCTGATGCACGGCCTGGTGCACCCCGAGATGGGTCACATGCGCCTGCCCCACGATTGGGAGGCGGATCCCTTCCCCGGAGTCTGTCCGTACCACGGCGATTGCCTGGAAGGGCTGGCCAATGGCCCGGCCCTGCGTGCCAGGTGGGGACAGCCGGCCGAAACGCTTGGCCCGGAGCACCCGGCCTGGCCGCTGGAGGCCCGCTACCTGGGCCTGGCCGTGGCCAACCTGGTGTGCACGCTCTCGCCGCAGCGGGTCATCCTGGGGGGCGGGGTGATGCAGGCACCGGGGCTCACGTCGTTGGTTCGCGGCGAGGTACAGCGCCTGCTCAACGGCTACGTCCAGGCCCGCGAGATCCTGGAGGACATCGACGACTATATCGTGGCCCCTGCCCTTGGCAACCGTGCCGGGGTCCTGGGGGCCATCGCCCTGGCCGAGATTGCAGCCCGGGAAACCGCGGGCGACCCGGGATCGTAAAGTAATAGGGAGCTATAGATGGATGAGACATTGGCCATCAAGATTGAAGGGTTGAAAAAAGCCTACGGCGAGGTGCAGGCCCTGCGCGGCGTCGACCTGGAGGTCAGGCGAGGCGAGATCCTGGGCTTCCTGGGCCCCAACGGCGCGGGCAAGACGACGACCATCCGCTGTTTGCTGGATCTGATCCGGCCCGACGCCGGCACGATCCGCATCCTGGGGCTCGGCCCCGGCGCGGATTCCGTCGCCGTTCGGCGTCGGGTGGGGTACCTTCCCGGCGAGCTGAGCCTGGAGGCCAACCTGACGGCCGAAGGCGTGTTCCAATACATGGACGACCTGCGAGGCAGGCGGATAGAGTGGAGCCACGTGCGCCGGCTGGCAGAGCGGCTGGAGCTGGACCTGAAGGTGCCGGTCAAGAACCTCTCCAGGGGGAACAAGCAGAAGGTGGGCGTGATCCAGGCGCTCATGGCCCGACCGGATCTGTTGCTGCTGGACGAACCAACCAGCGGGCTGGACCCCCTGATGCAACAGGAGGTTTATCGCCTGCTCCGGGAGGCCAAGGCCGACGGGGCGACCATCTTTTTTTCGTCGCACATTATCGGCGAGGTGGGGGCCATTGCCGAGCGCGTGGCCATCATCCGCCAGGGTGTCATCGTCGAAGAGGCGGAGCCAGACAGCCTGATCAACATGGCCCTGCGCCGCATCCGGCTGCGCTTCAGGCAACCCGTCGACGCGGAAAGCCTGGGTCACGTCGACGGCGTAACGCTGCTATCGCGGGAGGATGACACGGGTGTCACGCTGCAGGTGGAGGGCGAGGTGGACGCGTTGATCAAGGCGCTGGCTGCGTTCCCGGTGGTCGACCTGCAAACGGAGCATCCTTCGCTGGAAGAGATTTTCCTCGCTTACTACAAGTCCGACGAGACGGAGGTTCGTTGACATGTGGGCCGAGTTCAAGCATACCCTTCGCCGCATGCGCGGCCAGATCATCGGCTGGTCTATCGGTGTCGGCCTCTATAGCCTCCTGATGGTTTTCCTGTATCCCACGGTCACCGGCATCGAAGATCTGACCGCGTTGTACGGGAGCTTTCCCGAGGAGATGATGGTCTTCTTTGGCGATATCATGATGCTGAACACGCCCAGGGGATACCTGGACACCTACTTTTTCTCCTACATGCAGATCATCATCGGCATTCTGGCCATCAGCACCGGGGCCAGCATGGTGACCGGCGACGAGGAAAAGGGCATCCTGGACTTGATCCTGGCGCACCCGGTGAGCCGCACGGCGCTGTTCTGGGGGCGACTGTTGGGCCTGGCGGTAGTGATCTTGATCGTCCTCCTGGTCGGCTGGCTGTGCTGGGCCATCCCGGCGGAGCAGGTGGAGCTGGGCCTGAGCTGGATCGAGCTGCTGCGGCCGTTCCTGCCGCTCTTTGCCGTGCTCTTGCTCTTTGGCACCATTGCCCTGTTTCTGAGCATGCTGCTGCCGGCCGGGCGCATGGCCGGGATGTTGACCGGGGCGTTGCTCGTCGGCAATTTCCTGCTGGCTGGCCTATCCCAGATCAGCGAGGACCTGGAGCCGGCCATGGACCTGACGCCCCTGGCCTATTACCAGGGTGGGCAGGCCGTGGAGGGTCTGAACTGGGGCTGGCTGGCAGGACTGCTGGCCGCCGGCCTGGTGCTCGCCCTGGCCGCCTGGCTGCTCTTTCGCCGGCGCGACATCCGCGTTGGCGGCGAGCGCACCTGGAAGCTACCGCGCCTGATTCCCCGGCGAGCCCGGAGCTGAATCGGCGAATCGTACAGCATCGGAGTCGTCCCGTGAACAACAGTGACAACGGATGGGCCATCAACACCGAGGTGCTCACGCGCCAGTTCGGCAAGCTCACAGCCGTCGACCGTCTCGACCTGAACGTGCCGCGCGGCGTCATCTTTGGGTTCCTGGGTCCCAATGGGGCGGGCAAGTCGACGACCATCAACATGCTGGTCGGGCTGCTCCGGCCCACATCGGGCAGGGCGAGGGTCGCCGGATTCGACGTCCAGGCGGAGCCGCTGGAGGTCAAGCGGCGCATCGGCGTCGTGCCCGAGGGGCTGAGCATGTACGAGCGACTGACGGCATTCGAGCAGGTGGAGCTGGTGGGCCGGCTGCACGGCTTGGACCGCCAGGTGCTCGACAGGCGCATACCGCCCCTCCTGGAGATGCTGGATCTGCACGACAGCGCCGACAAGATGATACTGGACTATTCGGCCGGCATGCGCAAGAAGACGGCCATGGCGGCTGCCCTGATCCACGCCCCTGAGGTCCTCTTCCTGGACGAGCCCTTCGAGAGCGTGGATCCCATCTCGACGCGGGCCATCAAGAATATCCTGCGCGACATGGTGACGCAGCGAGGCACGACGGTCTTTTTCTCCACCCACGTCATGGAGCTGGCCGAACGCTTTTGCGACCAGGTGGGCATTTTGAACAAGGGCACGCTGGTGGCCACAGGCAGCATCCCCGAGCTGCGTCAGCGGGCCGGGCTGCCCGAGGAGGCCCCCCTGGAGGACGTATTCTTGCACAGCGTTCAGGCCGAGGCAGCCGGCCTGCCGGACCAGGATCTCCTGGCCTGGCTGACGGGCCACGACGACGGGGCACCGGCTGGCGCGTGACAGGTTGAGGGGGATGGGGGCGATGCTGGCCGACGTCAAAACCTTGCTCTGGCTCCAGGGACGCCTGGTCCGGTCCATGTTCCGCAGCCGCCGGCTGCACGTCTGGGCGCAATTGGGCCGGGTCCTGCTCATGCTCCTGCTCCTGGCCATGACCCTGCCCCTCTTTTTCGGCATGGGCCTGGCCCTCGGCTGGGGCGTGACCCGGCTTTCCCCCGACGGAGCGCTGGAGCTGCTCCTCATCGTCAACAGCGCCATGCTCTTTTTCTGGCTGCTGCTGCCCGCCTCCTACAACAGCGAAATCATGGAGCGTTTCGAGCTGTCGAGGCTGTTTGTCCACCCCGTCCGCTTTCCGAGCCTGGTGACAGGCAGCATCGTGGTGTCGCTCCTGAGCTATACCGGGCTGTGGTCGCTTCTCATCCTGCTGGGCGAGATCGCCGGCCTCGCCTGGCACAAGCCCCTGGCCCTGCCTCTGATCCTGGTGGGGGCCGTGCCCACCTTTGCCATCCTGGTGCTGGGCGGCCGTCTCATGGACGATCTGCTGGACCTGGTGGCCGGCGACCGGCGCCTGCGCGGGCTGCTGCTCTTTCTCACGAGCATGCCCCTCATGCTCATCATCTTTGGCAATTACTACATCCAGGTGTTGGTCACGAATCCCGACACCTTGCTGCGGGTATTGGAACCGTGGGTGGGCGACATGCCCTCCGTGGAAGGCCTGGCCGTCAGCCAGGCCATCGACCTGATCCTCACCCACCTGCGCCCGTCGCGGTTGCTGTTGTGGCTTCCACCGGGATGGGGCACGGCGGCCATGGCCGCGCCGGTGACGGGACAGTGGGCCACGGGATTAGGTTTCCTGGTGTTGTCCCTTGCCTTTAGCGGGCTGCTCCTGTGGATCCACGCCGCCGTGACGCGGCGCATGATGCAGGGCGCGGCCCTGCGCATCGGCACCGAGCGGGTTCGCAGCCGCCGCTGGAGGCGGCAGATGCCCGGGCCGGCGGCATTCTGGGCGCTCTGGAGCAAGGACTGGTATTATCTGCGGCGCAGCCCGATCACACCCCGCGCCCTCCTGTCCACGCCCATCATCGCCGTGGCCTTTGGCTTTGGCCTGTGGCAGATGAGCAGCATTCTGCCGCCCGAGTCGCCCTTCCGCGCGGCCATCCCCCTGGTTGCAGGGGCGCTGGTGCTGGTGTCGGCCAACCTGGGCACCTCGACGCTGGCGGCCGATTACCTGGGCACCATTGATCGCGAGGGATTGGCCAGCCTGCTCCTGACCCCGGTCGACCGGCGGCTGGTCCTGCTATCGTCGACGGCCGTGACCCTCCTGCTGGGCATGGCGCAGAGCCTCGTCCTGCTCGTGGCCGTGGCCATCTTTACCGGATCGTGGATCGTGCTGCCCTGGGGGCTGTATTTCGCCCTCTGCCTGCACTTTGGCACTATGCCCCTGTATCACCTGTCATCCATCCTTGCTCCTTACCGGGCGCCGCTCCAGGCCTGGGGCGGGAAAGGGGGCAACATGGGCGTCTTTATCGCGTGGACGGTGGGCACGCCGCCCATCGTGGCGCTCTTTGTCCTGCCAGCCCTGCTGTGGCCCCCGGCGCAGATCGTTACCCTGCCCCTGGCCGCGGTGTATGCCTTCGGACTCTATGCCCTCACGTTAAAGCCGATCGCTACCCTCATGGACCGGCGTACTCACCAGATCTTGGAAGCGATCACGGAAGAGAGCTGAACTGAGCTCTGCCCCGCACAACTCGCTGCCAATGCCACCAGGGCCCACCCGTGCCCGTGGATCATCCCGGGCGGTGGCCAGCCGGCGTTGACCCTGTGAAGCACGCCAGGCGAGATTTGACATCCCAACGACCCTGTGCTATCATTCGATTGTCGATTTTCGATTATCGATACTCCACACTTGAACCACTGAAGCCGATGTGGACTCGGAGAAAGGAGGCGTGAACCAGGCGATTGGAAGTCTGTCCTCTCACTCCGGTTGCGTACGTGATCGTGCAGCAAACCAAGGTTCAGTAAAACAAAGGAGGTTTTCCTGTGGCTGATCCGAACGAGGTCCTCGGCACATTTTTCGGTGATGAGACGTTCCCCATCGAGTGGGAGTCGGAAGAGGAAAAGAGCCTCTTCTGGTTCGTGGATGATAATCACTGTCCACGCCCCATTTCTCCCATGTATTGGAGCCTGGATGGCTGGTGGGGGCCGACGCTGGACTACATGTACCGGCGTTTTGGCTTCCCCATCGGCAAGGCCTGGATCGGCAAGCGGGTCAATGGCTACCTCTACACGGCCATTGTCCCCCGCGAGGCCGAGTCGGCGTCGATGTTGGGTCCTTACTACGGCTGGATCATGCCCACTTACGCGTCCAAGTTCCTGGACTGGTGGAACGAGCGCTACCTTCCCGAGATCGAGCGCAATTTCGAGTACCTGGACAATTTTCCCACGGAACAGGCCTCGCTCCAGGAGCTGATGGTCTTCCTGGAGGAGGCCATCGACATCCAGGAGCGCCATTTCCGTCTGCACTGGATCCTGAACCTGGCCCAGTTCCAGTCGTCGCTCGACCTGCAAGCGGCGGTGGGCGAGGTCGTCGGCCAGGTCGATCCGGCCCTCATCGGCCGCATCCTCATCTCTATCAAGGACCGCAACTGGGACAGCCTGGAAGCGCTGTGGAAGCTGAAGCAGCAGGTCAAGGCTAACCTTGAGCTGAACGCGATCTTTGAGGCCGGCGAGACCGCGGGGGCCATCATCCCGCAACTGCAAAAGTCGGCCAAGGGCCAGGAATTCCTGGCTGGCGTGGAGGCCTACAACAAGGAGTTTGGCGTCAAGCCCTCCATGTACACCCACGAGTACACCAACAAGCTCTGGGTCGAAGATCCGGCCCCGGCCGTGGAGACCATCAAGGGCTACCTGGCCGCCGACTATGACTTTCCGACAGAGTACAACCGGATGAAGTCCGACCACGAAGCGGCCATTGCCGAGTTGAAGGCGATGGTGCCGCCCACTGCCACGCCGGAGCAGTGCGACAAGCTGGACAAGGCCATCGAGGTGGCCACACGTATGATGCCCCTCACCCCCGACCACCACTTTTACATGGACCAGGGCACCTTTGCACGCATGCGCCTCGTCCTGCTGGCCATCGGGCGGCGGATGGTCAAGGAAGGCCTGCTGCGCGATCCGGAAGACATCATGTTCCTGGAGTACGACCAACTACGCGCCTACGTGGGCAACCCGACGGGCTATGACGGCCAGGCCATCATCAAAGAAGCCCGCCGCGCCTGGGACAAGGCCCACCGCATCCACCCGCGCGACTGGGTGGGCACCGTGACCCACTGGTCGATGTACGATGAGATCTATCACACGCTGTGGGGCTGGCCTGAACGCTGGGAGCGCGAGCAGGCAGGCGAGAAGGCCATCGCCGGCATCATCAAGGGCCTGCCGGCCGCGGCCGGCGTGGCGGAGGGCACGGCCAAGGTGGTGACCGGCCCCGAAGAGTTCAACGATGTCCAGCGCGGCGACATCCTGGTGTGCAGGATGACCAACCCGGCCTGGGTGGTGCTCTTTAGCAAGATCAAGGGCGTCGTCACCGACGCCGGCGGCGTCTTGAGCCACACGGCGGTGGTGGCCCGCGAGTTTGGCCTGCCGGCGGTGGTCGGCAGCGCCGATGCGACGGTTCGAATCAAGTCCGGCGACCGTGTCCGCGTCAACGGAAACACCGGCATTGTGGAGATCCTCAACTGAGGATCGGGACCGGCCGCGAAGTGAGTGTGGGTCTGGGGGATGTCGGGGTAGCTGCCAGGTTGGCCAGGACATCGCAGGCTCGGGCCAGCAAAACATGGCGCCGGATGAGGCCATGATGGCCTGTGTCCCTGGGTCTTTCCCCGGGGCACCCCCAGACCTACTACCGGCATCGCCGAGCGCCCGCTCGGCGATCCCGGAGTGGAGGTAGAGTGATGGCCGACCAAGGCCCATACACTGGCACAGTGCTACGCGTCAACCTGACGGACGGCTCCATCGAACGGGAGCCCCTGGATACCAGGCTGGCGCGGGACTATATCGGGGGGCGGGGGTACACCTCGCGTATGCAGTACGATCTCATCCCGGTGAACGTGGATCCCCTGGGCCCGGAGAACGTCTTGCTCTTTGCTCCCGGCGCCCTGACGGGCACGTCGGCACCGTCGGCTGCCCGTTTCGTGGTGGCCGGCCGGTCTCCCCTGACCGGTATTTTTGGCGACGCCAACAGCGGCGGCTATTTCGGGCCGATGCTGAAGCGGGCCGGCTACAGCCTGCTGATCATCACCGGCCAGTCGCCCAGGCCGGTCTACCTGCGCATCGACGACGACCAGGTAGAGCTGCGCGATGCCCAGCACCTGTGGGGCAAAGAGGTCCACGAAGCGACGGACATTATCAACCAGACCGAGGGCAAGGGGTTCCGCGTGGCCACCATCGGGCCGGCGGGTGAGAACCTGGTCCGCATCGCAGGCGTGATGGCCGACAAGGAGCACGCAGCGGGTCGCACGGGGCTTGGCGCCGTCATGGGCTCGAAGAAGCTCAAGGCCATCGCCGTGCGCACGCGGCGCAGCTTTCCGTACTATGACGAAGCCGCCTTCAAGGCGCTGGCCGGCGAGCTGCGCACCATCGAGGACAACGACCGGCGCGCCCTTCAGTTCCGCAAGGTGGGCACGCTGGGCACCCTCATCGAGCACCACAGCGCCCTGGGCGGGCTGAACACCCGCAACTACCAGACCGGCGTCTTTGAGGGGAAGGAAAAGATCGACCACGAAGCCCTGGTAGAGGGGGGATACCTGGTGCGCACCATCGGCTGCTACCAGTGCACCCTCAAGTGCGACCGGCTGACCCGGGTGACCGAGGGCGAGTACGCCGGCACCGAGGTTGGCGGACCGGAATACAACACGGCCGCGTCGCTGGGCTCCAGTTTGGGCATCGACTATTTGCCCGCCATCCTCAAGGGCAACGACCTGGCGAACCGCTATGGTCTCGATACCCTGGACCTGGGCGGGGTGATCGCCTTTGCCATGGAGCTGTACCAGCGCGGCCTGCTCACCAAGGAGGAGGCCGACGGGCTGGAGCTGGAATGGGGCAACCATCGCGCCGCGCTGGAGCTGATGCGGCGCATCGCCTTCCGCGAGGGCGCCTTCGCGGACCTTCTGGCCAACGGCGTGCGCGCCGCTGCCGAGGAGATCGGGCGCGGAGCAGAGCGTTACGCGGTTCACGTCAAGGGCATGACCCCCTGCGCCCTGGACGCCCGGGCGGTCAAGGTCTATAACTTTCGCTTCGCGGTGTCGCCGCGCGGCGCCGACCACCTGCGCATCTCGGCGCCCGGTGGCTACACGCTGGACCAGTTGCCCATGCCCGAGGCGGCAGCAAAGCTGGCCTACTGGCAGAGCGTGGTCACCATCCCCGACCTGATGGGCGTCTGCAAGTTCGCCTACACCTATTACACCGAGACCCCGGAGAAGTCCTTGTATCGTACCCTGGAGGTCATCCCCAAGCTGTATCACGCGGCGACCGGCTTTGAGCTTACCGGCGACGAGCTGATGCACACGGCGACGCGGATCAACGATCTGGAGCGCGCCCACAACAATCGCCTCGGCCTGACGGCCAAGGACGACACGCTGCCGCCGCGTTTTACCGAGGATCCCATGCCCGAGGGTCCGGCCAAGGGCAAGGTGTACGACATCCTGGAGCCGTTCAAAAAAGCCTGGTACACGGTGCAGGGTTGGAACCCCGAGACCGGCATCCCCCGCCGCGAGCGACTGGAGAGCCTGGGCCTGGGTGACGTCGCCGACGACCTGGAGAAGCATGGCATCGACATTTCATAGTCCTGCGGCGGGACCCAAGCCGTGTGGCGTGGGTCCCGGCCAAGACCTAGATCCCAGTGCCTGGAGGAATGAACAATGACAAAACTGATCGACCTGAGCATGGAAGTTAGCGCCGATATGGTGGTCTTTCCCCGTGTCGCTCCGCCCATCATGGCCATGCTCGAGAGCTGGGAGGAATTCGCCACCAACATTGGGGCGGCCCAATACGGCGCCACGTGGCTCACGGCCCATTACGTCGTCGTCCTGGGCGACCACGTCGGCACCCACGTCGACTCGTTAAAGCACATGCGCCCGGACGCACCGGGTCCGGCCGGCATCCCGCTGGAATACTGCTACGGAGACGGTGTGATCCTGGACTTTTCCAATAAGCCCATCGGCTATGGTATCACCGCCGCCGATTGCCAGGAGGAGCTGGCCCGCATCGGCTACACCCTCAAGCCGCTGGACATCGTCCTGGTCAAGACGGGCGCCTCGCGCTACAACACCGAGCAGCGCTACCTGACCGAGCACTGCGGCATGACGGGTGAATCAACCGAGTGGCTCATCGACCAGGGCATCAAGATGACGGGCATCGACGCGCCCACCTGGGATCGCCCGGTCAAGTCGATGTTCGAGACCAAGGAGTTCTGGCCGGGGCACGAGGTCATGCTCCACCGGGAGTACTATCACCTGGAGAACCTCGCCAACCTCGACGCCATCCCCCGGCCCTTTGGCTTCAAGGTGTCGGTCCTGCCCATCAAGTGGAAAACGACCACCGCCGCGCCGGTGCGGGCCGTCGCCATCCTGGAAGACTAGGAGCACCGTACGCCGTGAGCCTGCCGAAGGCTGTCGTGGCCATCCTGGGCTCCCTCGACACCAAGGGGGCGGAGATCGACTATCTTCGCCAGGCGGTTCGCGAGCAAGGCGGCGAGCCGCTGGTCATCGACACCGGGGTCCTGGGCGAGCCGACGGTCGCCGCCGACGTCACGCGCCACGAGGTGGCCGCCGCCGCGGGCAGCAGCATCGGTGAGCTGGTGTGCCAGGGAGACAAGAACCTTGCCTTGCTGACCATGGCCCGGGGCGCGGGCGCCATCCTGCGCTCGCTGTTGCTCGGGCAGGAGCGGGGCCGGCTGGGCGGGGTGCTGAGCATCGGCGGTTCGCGCGGAACCGCCCTGGGCACCCGCGCCATGCAAACGCTGCCGGTTGGCGTCCCAAAGCTGATGGTCTCGACCATGGCCAGTGGTCTGAACACCTTCGAGCCCTACGTGGGCACCAGGGACGTGACCCTGATGCACTCGGTGGCCGACGTGGCCGGCATCAACGTCGTGACCCGGCAGATCATGACCAATGCCGCGGCGGCCATCGTCGCTATGAGCCGCGTCGGAGCACCCATCCAGCGCGGCAGCGGCGGCGTCTTTGCCGCCTCTATGCTGGGCGTGTCCACACCACTGGTGAGCCAGATCCAGGGCCTGGTGGCCGCCGCCTGGCACGAAGGCGAGCTGATTGCCTACCATGCGGTGGGCACCGGCGGGCGCGCTATGGAAGAGCTCATCGAGGACGGCGTGGTGGCGGGCGTGTTTGACGTGTCGCCGGGCGAGCTGGCAGCCCTGGTGGTAGCTGGGCCGTTTTCGGCCGGCCCGGAACGCATGCGGGCGGCGGGCCGGAGGGGCATTCCCCAGGTCATCGCGCCGGGCGGCCTCGATTTTATCATCGAAGGGCAGCCGGAGGGGCTGCCCGCCCGCTACGCGGGACGCAAGACGATGGTCCACACGCCGGACATCACCCTGGTCCGCACCTCGGCCGGCGAGATGGAGGCGGTGGCGCGGCTCATCGCCGGCCGGCTGGCGGAATCCAGGGGGCCGGCGGCGGCCATCCTTCCCCTGCGGGCCTTTGGCGAGTTTGCCCGCGAGGGCCGGCCGCTGCACGATCCAGAATCGGACCGGGCCTTTATCGAGACGTTCCGGACCTGCCTGCCTCCGCACGTCACTTTGGTCGAGCTGGACACGCATCTCAACGACCCCATGGTCGGCGAGACGGCCGTCCGCTTGATGCGCGACATGCTGGCCGGCAGGGCGGCCTGAGGAAAGGCGATGGACATCCGGGTTCACCTGTTCTCGATCTTGCAGGACTGCCTGCCCCCCGGGTCCAAACGCGGGCAGGCCACGGTTACACTACCGGAGGGCGCCACGGTCGGCGACCTGATGGTGCACCTGGGCATCGACGTGTACCTGGGCTACTCGTCGCAGGCGGTGATCGAAGAGGCGGGCTGGCAGGTGAGCGTGTCGGGCCGCTTTGGCGCGACGTCCGATAATGTCCTGCACGACGGCGATACGGTGCTGATGATGCCCCACGCATCGGGCAGGCAGTGATCAGAGCCAACGAAAGGATCGAAGGCATGACCTCGTTCGAACGTTATCGAGCACTTTTTGACCTGAAGGACAAGGTGGCGTTGGTAGCCGGCGGCGCCGGGGGGATCGGCAGCGCCGTGAGCGAGGGGCTGGCCGCCTACGGAGCCTCCGTGGTCGTGGCCGGCCGCACCGCGCACAAGGCAGAGGAGCTTGCCGGCCGCATCTGTGCGGCGAATGGGCAGGCCTGGGGCGCCGGTCTGGACGTCCTCGATTTCGAAGCCGTGCAGAGCCTGGTCAACCAGGTCGTGGAGCGCCACGGGTCCCTCGACGTCCTGGTCAACTGCACGGGCACCCACGTCGAGGCCCCAGCGGAGGACTATGCCGAGGCTGATTGGGACAAGGTGCTGGACCTCAACCTGAAGGCCGCCTTTTTCATCTCCCAGGCGGTGGCCAGGGCCCAGATCCCGCGCGGCGGCGGAAAACAGATACACATCAGCTCGGTGCGAAGCGCCCTGGGCATCCGCCGCGGCTACGTGGCCTATTGCGCCAGCAAGGCGGGGCTGAACCTGATGATCAAGCAGCTCGCCACCGAGTGGGCCAGGCACAATATCACGATCAACGGGATCGCACCAACGTTCACCCGTACCGAACTGGTGAAGGATTATCTCGACGATCCATCGTTCTACGATCCGCTGGTGGCGCGCATTCCCCTGGGGCGCATCTGCGAGCCGATGGATCTGGCAGCGATGGCCATCTACCTGGCGGCACCCGCCTCGGACTTTATCACGGGGCAGATCATCTTTGCCGACGGTGGCGTGACCGCCTGCCAATAGGAGGACAGGGTGGCAGACAGGCTTACGGTTTGGTTTAAGGAGATCGGAAGGCAGGACGTGGCGCTGGCCGGCGGAAAGGGCGCCAACCTGGGCGACATGGTCCAGGCCGGCCTGCCGGTGCCTCCGGGGTTTGTCATCACGGCGCCGGCCTATCGCCTGCTCATCGAAAAGGTGGGGTTGTGCAGCCGCATCGACGAGCTACTGGAGGGCCTGGACCGCACCGCCTGCGATGCGCTGCAGGCAGTGGAGCCTCGCCTCCGCGAGCTTTTTGTCCACGTCCCCATCCCGGAGGAGCTGGAACGCGAGATCCTGGAGGCCTACCGCCGGCTGGGCACCGAAGAGCCCGTGGCCGTGCGCTCCAGCGCGACCGCCGAAGACCTGGCCGGAGCGAGCTTTGCGGGCCAACAGGACACGATCCTGAACGTCATCGGCGAGGAGGAACTGCTCCAGGCCGTACGTAAATGCTGGTCTTCGCTGTTTACGTCGCAGGCCATCTTTTACCGCTGCCGGCAGGGCTTTGACGACCGCGAGGTGTCCATGGGCGTCGTCGTGCAAAAGATGATCGACTCGGAGAAATCGGGGGTCAGCTTTACCGCCGACCCCGTCCTCCGCAACCGCTACCAGATGGTGGTGGAGGCCGTGTGGGGGCTGGGCGAGGGCATCGTGTCGGGGACCATCACCCCCGACCATTACAAGGTCGACAAGGAGACCTACGAGATCGACGACGAGTTCATCCCGACGAAAAAGATCATGTTCTGCCGCAAGGCGCCGTGCGAGGGCCAGCGCGGCGGGGTCGAGGTGCTGCCGGTGCCCGAGGACCGTGCAGACGTCCGCGTCCTGACAGAAGACGAGCTGAGGAAGCTCATCGACCTGGGGAACCTGGTGGAGGAGCACTTTGGCTGCCCGCAGGACATCGAGTGGTGCATTACAGGGAACGAGATCTATTTGCTGCAAAGCCGGCCCATCACCTGCCTGTAAGACGCCTGGCTGGGCTGCCCGCCAGCGAAAGAACGATCCGAGGAGTAGACAAATGCTGCAATTGAGTGAGGAATTCTCGTCGGGCGGAGCGCGCCTCCGCTTTGATATCTATGGGTCCCAGCCCCGGGAGCACGTTCTCGACGAGCTGGCGTTCCTGGCCTATCGGCTGGCCAGCGTCACCATCGAGACCCCGACCACGCGCCCGGAGCCCGACATCGTCTGGAACCAGGACGCTGCGGGCAAGAGCATCCGCTACGATGGCAAGACCCTCACCCTGGACGGCGACTGGTATCAGGGTGAGGTGCAGACGATCATCGTGTCGATGCTCGCGCTGCGCATGGAGGAAATGGGACTGCACCCCTTCCACTCGTCCGCCATCCGCTACCACGACCGCACCGTGCTGTTCATCAGCGGCGAGTCGAACCACGGCAAGACCATGGCCCAGATCGAGGGGAGCCGGCGCGGCGGCCTGCTCGTTTCCACCGAGACCACGGTCACCGACGAGCGCGGCTGGGTGGTGACGGGCTCCAAGAGCGTGTTCCTGCGGACCCGCTCCAAAGGCACCGAGCGGGCCGACAAGCCCGATCAGGACCAGGGCGTGGCCAAATTCTTTGACAAAACGCCCGAATTCGTCACCTACGACGAGCCGTGCAACGTAGACCTGGTCATCGTGCCGGCCATCGACGGCAACTATAGCACGCAGGTGTCAGAGCTGAACCAGTTTGAAAAAGAGTTCCAGACGATGCACTGCGTGATGGACTACCTGGGGCTGCACCTGGTACTGGCGCCCGGCATCGTCATGCCCATTCTGGACAATGACGCGCTGCGGGCCAGGCGAGCCGACTTTGTCCATCGCTTCGCCGTCCGCCCCTACTACTTTATCCGGGCTGCGAACCCGCAACTGCTGCTGGACGAAGTCGAGAAACTATTGTAAAGTGGGCGTACAATGACCAATTCTCACGCACTCACTCCTCCAGATAGCGCAACCTTTGGCCGTGTCGTCCTGGGCGACCAGGTCACCGAGTACGTCATCGAAGCGATCATGAACGGCGAATTCCGGCCGGGGGATCGGATCAACGCCAGCGCCCTGGGCAGGCGGCTGGGTGTCAGCCAGGCCCCCGTCCGCGAGGCCATGCGCGAGCTGGTAATGCGGGGCTTTCTCGAAAGCCAGCCGTTCAAAGGCACCACGGTGCGCAGCTTTTCCGACAAGGAGCTGCGCGAGGTCTATACCGTGCGCGCCGCCCTCGAGTCGCTGGCCGCCCGGCTGGCCATCGAGAACCTGGCGGACGAGGACCTGGAGGCCCTGCGGGACATTATAGAAGAGATGGTCCGCGCCGGCCAGGAGGGCGACGCCATCCAGATGATCCGGCTCGACAACCGCTTTCACGAGACGATCCTGCAGATTGCCGACAACGGCTTGCTCTACCAACTGTGGCAAACCCTCCAATGCGGCTACTGGACGGCCATCAGCACCCGCCGGTCCACGCTCGATCTGGAAAAGCTGGCCCGGCGGCACGAAATCGTGCTGGCAGAAATCGCCACGCGGGATCCGGCCCGGGCCGCCGAAGCGATGAAACACCACATCGAAGATCTGAGCATGCCTCCCCTCAAGCGGGAGACTCGGAGATTGGGAGGGTAACATGCCGTTCGAGATCACCATGCCCCAACTGGGGCTCACCATGGAACAGGGCGCCGTCGTGGAGTGGTACGTCGGGGAGGGCGATTCCATCTCGGAGGGCCAGGAGATATTCAGCGTCGAGACCGACAAGTCGGTCGTCAGCGTCGAGGCCCACCAGGAGGGAATCCTGGCGCGCCTCCTGGTGCCCGCGGGCCAGACCGTGCCGGTGGGCACCTGCCTCGCCGTAGGCGTCGCGCCCGGCGAGTCGCTGCCAGCAGACTGGCAGCCAAGCCAGGCGGCTGAAAGCCAGGCGCCCGCCGCGGAGGCACAAGCGGCGCCGGAAGCGGTCCCCGCCGCCGAATCCGCCGCCACCGGCGGCACGACCCAGGCCTCGTGGAAAGCGCGCTCGCTGGCCCGAGATGCGGGGCTGGATCTGCGCGAGATCGTGGGCAGCGGCCCGGGCGGGCGGATCGTCGCCGCGGACGTGACCGCCGTGACGAGGGCACCAGCCGCGGCACCGGCTCCCGAGGCTACCCCCGTGGCTGCCAACCTGGCGGCCAGCCTGGGCCTCGATCTGAGCCGCGTGGCGGGCAGCGGCCCCCAGGGCAAGATTACCCAGGCGGACGTGCTGGAAGCCGCGGCGGCCGTCATTCGACGCGCGCCCACCGCGGCGGCGGCGCCGGCGGAACCCGCTGGGACGTTGCCCGAGGTGGCAAAAACGACACCCCTCAAGGGGGTGCGCAAGATCGTGTCGGAAGGCATGGCCAACAGCGTCCACACCACGGCGCGGGTGACCCTCTTTCGCGAGGTGGATGCGGGCGAGCTGGCGCGCCTGCGCCAGCGGTTCGCAGACAGGGGGCTGAAGGTTTCGTACAACGACCTCCTGGTCCAGATCTGCGCCGTGGCCTTGCGCGAGCACCCCGAGGCCAACGCCCGGCTGGGCGAGGGGCAGATCGAGCTCCTGGACCGCATCAACATCGGCCTCGCCGTCGACACCGACCGCGGGCTGCTCGTGCCGGTGGTCCACAATGCCGACCGCCTGACGATACAACAGATCGCCACCGAGAGCGCTCGCCTGATCCAGGCCGCCCGCGAGGGCCGCAGCCTGCCTGACGAGCTGAGAGGCGGCGTGTTTACCATTACCAACCTGGGCATGCTCGGGGTTGACGGCTTCACGCCGGTCATCAACCTGCCCGAGTGCTGCATCCTGGGCGTGGGTCGCATCGTGCGCAAGCCGGTCGTCGTCGACGCTCAAGATACCATCGCCGTGCGCCCGATGTTGACCCTCAGCCTGGTCTTTGACCACCGCGTGCTGGACGGCGCGCCGGCGGCGCGCTTCCTGGACCGCATCGCCCAGTTGGTCGAGGACCCGATGTTGTTGCTGGCACTTTGACGAGGGGCCGAGGCAAGAGGCCGTGGCAGCCGCCGGCCTCCTGCATCCCCCGTCGATTCAAGAGCGGAGAGAAGAAACCATGAGCGTAGAACAAGAAGCACCACCCACCGATCTGACCCGCGATCAGTTGCTGGCTATGTACCGGCGCATGCAGCTTATCCGCGGCTTTGAGAACACGGCCCAGAAGCTGTTCGAGGCCGGCGAGATCGGCGGCTTTTACCACCTGTCGCAGGGCCAGGAGGCGGTGCCCGTGGGCACGTGCACAGCCCTGCGCCCCGACGACTATATCACCAGCACCCATCGCGGGCACGGCGACGTCATTGCCAAGGGCTGCGAGGTCAAGTACATGTTTGCCGAGCTGTACGGGCGGACGACGGGCTACTGCAAGGGCAAGGGCGGCTCCATGCACATCGCCGATTTCAGCCAGGGAATCATCGGCGCCAACGGCATCGTGGGCGGCAGCTTGCCCATCAGTGTCGGCGCGGCAATGTCGGCCAGGATGCGGCGCTCGGGCCAGGTGACCGTCTGCTTCTTTGGCGACGGCGCCACCGCCGAGGGCAGCTTTCACGAGGCCATGAACCTGGCCTCCCTGTGGCAGGTGCCCCTCATCTTTGTCTGCCAGAACAACCTGTACGGCCTGTCGCAGCCCTGGGAGGCCAGCGGCTACAAGTGCGACCTGGCCCGCCGCGCCCAGAGTTACAACATGCCGGGCTCCTGCGTCGACGGCATGGACGCCATCGCCGTCTACCGGGAGGTCAAGGAGACGGTCGATCTTGCCCGGTCGGGCGAGGGACCCAGCTTTATCGAGGCCAAAACCTATCGCTTCCTTGGCCACTACGTGGGGGATCCGGGGCTGTACATGCCAGCCGAGGAGCGAAAGGCCTGGCGCGAGCGGGATGCCATCGTCAAGTTGGGCCGCCAACTGCGCGCCTGGGGCTACCTGACCGAAGAGGAGGACGAGTCCCTGCGGGCCGGCGTGGAGGCAGAGCTGCAGGAAGGGGTGGAGTATGCCCGCTCCAGCCCACTCAACCCGCCAGAGGCGGCCCTGGAAGATGTTTATGTCCACTTTGATCCTGCGGGAAACCCGCTCGATGGCGGCCCGCAGGGGCTATAGGGGAGGCGATGATGCGCGAAATCAGCTATCGAGATGCACTGAAAGAAGCCCTTCGGGAAGAGATGGAGCGCGACGAGCGCGTCTTTCTGCTGGGCGAGGACATTGCCGACCCCTTTGGCAGCGCCTACAAGGTCACCCTGGGCCTGTCGCCGCTCTTTCCCGACCGCGTCATCCAAACGCCCATCAGCGAACTGGGATTCACCGGCGCGGCCGTTGGCGCGGCCATCACCGGCATGCGGCCCGTGGTCGAGCTGATGTACATCGACTTCTCGACCTTTGCCATGGATCCCCTGGCCAACCAGGCGGCCAAGATGCACTACATGTCGGGCGGCCAGGCCAGCGTGCCCATGGTCGTGCGCACCCAGGGCGGTCCCGGCCGCTCGTCGGCAGCGCAGCACGCCCAGAGCCTGGAGGCCTGGTTCCATCACGTGCCGGGCCTGCTCGTGGCCATGCCCTCCACGCCCTACGATGCCAAGGGCCTGCTCAAGACGGCCATCCGACTCGACGACCCGGTGATGTTTATCGAGCAGAAGCTGCTGTACAACACCACCGGCCCCGTGCCCGAGGAGGAATACACCATCCCCTTTGGCGTTGCCGACGTAAAGCGGGAAGGCACCGACTGCACCGTCGTCGCCACGTCCATGACCGTGGTCAAGGCGCTGCGGGCCGCCGAGCTGCTGGCCAGGGAAGGTATCAGCCTGGAGGTCGTCGATCCGCGCACCCTGTTCCCGCTCGACATCGAGACCATCGTCAACTCCGTGAAGAAGACGTCGCGCCTGGTGATCACCCACGAGGCGCCCGAGCGAGGCGGCTTTGCCGCCGAGATCGCGGCCCAGGTGGCCGACAGGGCATTTGGCTACGTCGACGCACCCATCCAGAGGGTTTGCTCGCCCTCGGTGCCGCCGCCCTTTGCCCGCAACATGGAAGACTTTATCATGATCGACGAGAACAAGATCGCGGATCGCGTGCGCCGGCTCGTGCGCGGCGAGATCTAGTCCCGCAGCAAAGGAGACAGACGAACATGCAACCGAAAGTCGGAGTGGTGGGATACGGAGTGATCGGCACGCGGCTGGCCGATGGCGTGGCCCGGCAGCAGGACATGGAGCTGGTGGGCATCGTGGACGTGGCCCCGACCCTGTCGGTGCGGGCCATGCACGAGGGCGGCATGGGCTATCCCCTCTACCTGGTGGACATGGACCGCCGGCCCGAGTTCGACCGCCTTGGCATCCCGGTCGCCGGCTCCTTCGAGGATCTATTGGGCCAGGTGGACGTCGTCCTGGACTCGACGCCGGGCGGCGTCGGCGCCAGGAACAAGGAGCTTTACGTCAAGCACGGCGTCAAGGCCATCTTCCAGGGCGGCGAGAAGAACGAGGTAGCCGACGTCTTTTTTCACGGCTATGCCAACTATGAGAAAGGCATCGGCCAGAGCTTCCTGAAGCTCACGTCGTGCAACACCACCGGGCTCATCCGGGCGGTGGACGCCATCGACCGCGAGGTGGGCGTGGAAAAGGTAGCCATCACCATCATCCGGCGGGTGGCCGACCCGGCCGACACCCACCGCGGCCTGGTGGACGTGCTCCAGGTGGAAAAGGTGCCCAACCACCAGGCGGTGGACTTGATGAGCATCATGCCCCACGTGAACGCCACCGGCCTGCTGGTCCACACCCCGGTGACCCACGGCCACATCATCAGCATCGTCGCGACGCCCAAGCAGCCCATCGGCAAGGAACGGCTCCTCGAGCTGTTTCGCGACCATCCGCGCATCCGCGTGGTGCGCATCGCCGACGGCTTTAACTCGAACACGTCGCTGTTCAAGTACGCCCGAGACCTGGGCAACAAGCGGGGCGACATGTACGAGATTGCGGTCTGGGAAGAGTGCATTGGCCCCAGCGGCGACGACATCCTGTTCGCCATCAACATCCCGCAAGAGGCAGTGACCATCCCCGAGACCATCGACGGCATTCGCGCCGCGCTTTGCCTGCAGGCCGACCGCCTGGAGGCCGTGGCGCTGACCAACCAATACCTGGGCATGGTGGCGGGCCGCTAGACGCGACCAGCCCGGGAGGAAGGGAACGTGGAATCCGGCATTCTGACCCTGGACGATTTCGAGCTGCGGGACAAGACGGTCCTGTTGCGCGTCGACATCAACTCGCCCATCGACCACCGGACGGGCGGGTTGGCCGACGACAACCGCATCCGCAAGAGCGTGCCGGCCATTCGCGAACTGGCCGAGGCAGGGGCCCGCACGGCCATCCTGGCCCACCAGGGGGATACCGAGGACTATCGCAGCCTGGTGTCGCTGGCGCCCCACGCCGAGCGGCTGGCCGAGCTGTTGGGCCGGCCGGTGGGCTTTGTCGCGGACGTCTGCGGTCCGGCGGCCATCGCCCGCATCCGGGCCCTCCAGAGCGGCGAGCTGGTGCTTCTGGACAACGTGCGCTACCTGACGGAAGAGGTCTCGACGTTCGTTAACTATGTCAAGCTCACACCGCAGGATATGGCGGGCACCTGGCTGGTCCGCAGCCTGGCGCCCCTGGCCGACCTGTTCGTCTGCGAGGCCATCGCCGCCGCCCATCGCTCGGCGCCCTCCCTCGTCGGCCTGGCGGAGGTCCTGCCGGCGGCGGGCGGGCGCCTCTTCGTCGACGAGCTGAAGGCCCTGACCCGCATCAAGGAGTCGCCGGCGCAGCCGTGCGTCTACCTGCTGGGCGGCAGTCGCATCGCCGACGCCTTTAGCATGATGGAGCAGGTGCTGCACCAAGGCACGGCCCACCGCGTGCTCACCAGCGGGCTCACGGGCGAGGTGATGCTCATGGCCCTGGGCCGGTGCCTGGGCGAGCGGACGGAAGGCCTCATCCGCGACAAGGGCCTGGAGCCCTTTGTAGCGCGGGCGCGGAGCCTGCTGGAGGCCCACGGCGAGCGCATCCTCTACCCGTCCGATTTCGCCGTCGATCGGGGCGGCCGGGTCGAGATCGGCGTTGAGCAGCTACCGGCGGCGGAGCTGTTGGTCGACATCGGCAGCGAGACGGTGGCCCGCTACGTCGCCGAGATCGAGCAGGCGGCCACCATCTTTGTCAACGGCCCGGCCGGCATCTACGAGCAGCCCGCGAGCGCCGAGGGCACCCGGGCGCTGTGGACCGCAGTGGCCGATGCGCCCGGCTACTCGGTCATCGGCGCTGGCGACAGCGTGGCGGCCGCCGGCCGATTCGGGGTGCGCGAGCGCATGGGTTACGTGTGCACGGCCGGCGGCGGCATGGTGCGCTTCCTGTCGGGCCAGGAGCTGCCCGTGGTGGAGGCGCTGCGGAGGGCCGCCCGACGCCACAAAGCGGCAGAGCAAGAGGCGGGTCAATGAGGAGCCAAGGAGAAGAAACCCTGAACCTGGATCTGGCCTACGGGCACGGAACACTGCCGGTGCGCCTGCCCGCCGCCCGCGCGCAGTGCATCGTGCCGCTGGCGGCCGGCGAGCCCGCCCCCGAGGCAGAGCTGTTGCGGGAGGCGCTGGCGCAGCCCATCGGCGCCCCGCCGCTGCGCCAGGTGGCGCGGCTGGGACAGACGGTGGCCATCGTGACCAGCGACCTGACGCGGCCATGTCCCTCCCGGCGCCTCCTGCCGCCGGTCCTGGAGGAGCTGGCGGCCGCCGGCGTGGCAGATGCGGACATCACGGTGGTCCTGGCCCTGGGGCTGCACCGTCCCATGACCGGGCCCGAGATGGAAGCGGCCGTGGGCAGCGAGGTGGTCCGTCGCGTGCGGGTCCTCAACCACGACCCCGACGACACGGTGCGGCTGGGGGTCACCGCGGCGGGCACCCCCGTGGAGATCTACCGGCCGGTGGTGGAGGCCGGCCTGCGCGTCTGCCTGGGCAACCTGGAGCTGCACTATTTTGCCGGCTATTCCGGGGGCGCCAAGGCCATCCTGCCCGGCTGTGCCTCGCGGGCAGCGGTCAACGCCAACCACGCCATGATGGTCCGGCCCGAAGCGGCGGCGGGGCGGCTTGAGGGCAACCCGGTGCGGGCGGATATAGAGGAGGGGGCGGCCCTGGCGGGGCCGGCCTGGATCCTCAACGTGGTGGTCGACGCCCTTCGGCAGGCTCAGGACCACGGGCAGCACCGCATCGTGGGCGCAGTGGCCGGGGATCCCATTGCCGCCCACAGGGCCGGTTGCCGGATGGTCGCCGAGCGGGGCATCGTGCCCATCGACAGGCGGGCGGGCATCGTCCTGGTCAGCGCCGGGGGAGCGCCCAAAGACGTGAACCTCTACCAGGCGCAAAAGGCGCTGGACAACGCGGCCTATGGCGTGCAGGACGGGGGGGTCGTCATCCTGGTGGCCGAGTGCCCGGAAGGCATGGGCAACGGGACCTTTGAGAGCTGGATGACCGGCGGCGCGTCGCCCGACGAGCTGTTGGCGCGCATCCAGGAAGAGTTTGTGCTGGGCGGGCACAAGGCGGCGGCCATGGCCGCCGTTCTCAAGCGGGCGGCGGTCTACCTGGTGTCGGCGCTGCCCGTGGAGCTGGTGCGCCGCTGCGGCATGGTGCCGTTCGCGGGGGTCGACGCCGCGCTGCAGGCAGCCACGGCAGCGGTGGGAGCCGGCGCGTCGATCCTGGTCCTGCCCCAGGGCGGCTCGGTGCTGCCCCTTTCCCGGGTGGGGTGAAATAGGCGGCAGGTCCCCGGACATGGACAGGCCCTTTCTACGCACCTCCGACCTGGCCCGCGCCGTGGGCGTCCATCCCAACACCGTCCGCCGCTACGTGGACTGGGGCCTGCTCCCGCCCGTGGAACGCACCCCGTCGGGCTACCGCCTCTTTACCCGGCATCACCTGGACTGCTTGCGGCTAGCCCGGCTGATCTATATCACCGCGTATCCCGGACGGGGGCTGCGGCAGTCCGCGCTCAGGGTCGTTCAGGCGGCCGTGACGGGCGACATGCAGGCCGCCCTGGAAGAAGCCAACCGCCACCTGGCACTGGTGCAGGCCGAGCAGCGCCAGGCCGACGTGGCCGCAACCCTGCTGGAACGCTGGGCACCTTCGGAGACTGGCCCGGCCGTAAGCAGCTCGAAAGCGGCGGGCAGCCTGCTCATCGGCCAGGCCGCCCGCCTGCTGGACGTGACCGCGGACATGCTGCGCAACTGGGAGCGCAACGGGCTCATCGCCGTGCCCCGTGACCCCCACAGCGGCTACCGGCGCTATGGGCCGAAAGAGATCAGCCGCCTGCGGGTGATCCGCATGCTGGGCCAGGCCGGCTACAGCCACATGGCCATGCTTCGCATGTTCAGGCAGCTCGACCGGGGCGAAATCCGCGACCTGCGCCACGCACTGGATACTCCCGCACCCGGCGAAGCCGACATCTTTACCGCAGCCGACCGCTGGCTCTCTACCCTGGCCGAGCAGGAAGAACGTGCCAGGCAGGCCGTCGCCCTCATCGGGGAAATCCTGGCCAGGCCCCGGGAATCTGCCTGAGGCGCGCAGCGAGCACCGTACCGGACCGGGATCGCAAACCCTCCCTTAGCACACCAAGGTTGTATAATAGCTACACGTGCAAACTCGGATCACGATTGTTTTGGTTCGATACACTTTTTCGGCAGGAGGTGCTATGCAATCGAAAATCAGCATTCGTCGCGCCCGGCTGCACAACCTGAAAAACATCAGCCTGGACATTCCCAAGAACCAGATCGTGGTGCTCACCGGGCTATCCGGGTCGGGCAAGTCGACCCTGGGGTTCGACATCCTGAACAAAGAAGGCGCCCGGCAGTATCTTGAATCCCTCGGCATGGCGCCCTACGGGCTGTCCAAACCGCCGGTGGATTCTATCAGCGGGCTATCGCCGTCCATCAGCGTGGATCAGCGGCTGACCAACCACAGCCCGCGCTCCACGGTGGGCACCGCCACCGACGTGTACACCTACGTGCGGGTGCTCTTTGCCCGCCTGGGTCACCGCCCCTGCCCTACCTGCGGGCGGGACGTCGCCCCGGCCTTTGACACAGGGGACACGGACTGGGAAGGTGCCGTCAACGGCGACGACGAGCCGGCCGGCCCGGAGGAGACCTTCCCCTGCCCCCACTGCGGCGCGCCCGTCCCCGAGATGGGAATGGCCAACTTTTCCTTCAACAAGCCGGCCGGCGCCTGTCCCACCTGCACGGGCCTGGGCAAGCTCCACCAGGCCGACCTGCGGCGCCTGGTGAACGAGGAGCTGAGCGTGGCCGGCGGTGCGGTGCTCGGCTGGGACGGACCTTACCTGCGCCACAACTGTAACACGCTGGCAGCGGCAGGGAGGCACTACGGCTTTGACTTTGAGCTGGAGCGGCCGGTCAAGGACTTGCCGGCAGCCCAGCGCGACCTATTGTTCTACGGCGCAGAGAGCCAGCAGTTTGGCCGGCACTTTCCGGGCGTCGAGCCGCCGGCGACCGTCAGCCAGGGGCGGTTCGAGGGGATCGCCACCAACCTGCTGCGCCGCTACGCCGAGCGCATCACCGATCCCGGCTACCGGGAAAAGATGGATGCCTACCTGGTCACCCAGACCTGCCCCGACTGCCAGGGCACGCGCCTGCGCCCCGAAAGCCGGGCAGTGACCGTGGACGGCCGGGGCATCGTGGAGCTCTCGCGCCTGGCCCTGAGCGAGCTGGCGGCCTGGTCGGAGGGGCTGCCGTCCCGACTGAGCGCCGATGAGATGCTCGTGGCCGGGCCGATCCTGGTCGATCTCAACGAGCGCCTCGACCGGCTGGTGGAGGTGGGCGTGGGGTACCTGACGATGGAGCGCGACTCACCCAGCCTGTCGGCCGGCGAGGCCCAGCGCCTGCGGATGGCGGCCCTGCTCGGCTCGGGGCTGACGGGCGTGCTGTACGTGCTGGACGAGCCGACCATCGGGCTGCACCAGCGCGATACCCTGCGCCTGATCAGGTTCCTGCGCCGGCTGCGCGACCTGGGCAACACCGTGCTGGTCATCGAGCACGACCTGGAGCTGATCCGCGCGGCCGATTACGTGGTGGACATCGGCCCCGGCGCCGGCCAGGGCGGCGGCCAGGTGATCGCGGCCGGGACGCCGGCCGAAGTGGCCCGCACTCCCGGCTCCATCACGGGGGCCTACCTGGACGGCCGCCTGAGCGTCAGCCTGCCCGCGGCACGGCGCACGCCCAACGGCCAGGAACTGGTCATCCACGGGGCGCGCCAGCACAACCTCCAGGGGATCACGGCCCGCATTCCCCTCGGGCTGCTGGTGGCGGTAACGGGCGTTTCGGGTTCGGGCAAGTCATCGCTGATCTTTTACATCCTCGATCGGGCCGCCCGCCAGCGCTATTACGGGGCCGGCGAGGCGCCCGGCAACCACGAGGAGATCGAGGGCTGGGAACACCTGGACAAGGTCATCACCATCGACCAGCGCCCCATCGGACGCATCCCCCGTTCCAACGCCGCCACCTATTCGGACGCCTTTACCTCCATCCGGCAGGCATTTGCCGCCACGCCAGAGGCTCGCGAGCTAGGGCTGACGNNCCCGCGACTTTTCCTTCAACGTCCCGGGCGGGCGCTGTGAGCGCTGCCAGGGGGCCGGCGTATTGACGGTCAAGATGCACTTTTTGCCCGACGTCGAAGTGCGCTGCCCAACCTGCCATGGCCGGCGCTTTACCCGCAGGACGCTCTCGGCGCACTACCGCGGCCATGACATCGCGCAGGTCCTGGACATGACCGTGGAAGAAGCCCTGGAGTTGTTCCAGGACGTGCGGGCCGTCGCCGCCCGCCTCCAGGTCATGGCCGACGTCGGGCTGGGCTACCTGCAACTCGGCCAACCCGCCACCACCCTCTCGGGCGGCGAGGCCCAGCGGGTCAAGCTGGCCAAAGAGCTCGGCCGGCGGTCCACCGGACGGACGCTGTACCTGCTGGACGAGCCGACCACGGGCCAGCACCCGGCCGACACCGACCGCCTGCTGGGCGTCTTGCAGCGGTTGGTGGACGCGGGAAACAGCGTGCTGGTGGTGGAGCACAACCTGGATTTCATCCGCGCCACCGACTGGGTCATCGACCTGGGGCCGGAGGGCGGCGCGGCCGGCGGCCGCCTGGTGGCCGAAGGGACCCCGGAACAGGTGACGCAGGTGGAGGCCTCCTACACCGGACAGTTTCTGCGCCAGGTGCTGGTCGACCGGCCAGGCTGAGGTTTCCACCTCCACGACGGCAGGTGATGGCGCGGGCTGTGTCCCGCGCCATCACTTCTCGTTTCACGGCTGCCGCGCAGCATTTGTGATATAATAGCGACCGGATCGACCCTGAGCCCGGGCTCCAAAGGCCTGGAACCAAAACGGCAAAGAAGGGAGCAAAAGAACGACAGGCAGTTGCCGGCTGAGCGGTTCAGATAGAAAATGCGTACCGAACAAGAAATGATGGACCTGATCCTCAACACGGCCCGGGAGGACGATCGCATCCGGGCCGTCGTCCTCAACGGCTCGCGGGTGAATTCGAACGCCCCGCGGGACCCCTTTCAGGATTTCGACGTCGTTTACGTCGTGACCGACGTGGCCCCTTTCCGCCCGCCAGGTGGCGAGCGCTGGATCGAACGCTTTGGCGAGCTGATGATCTTGCAGATGCCAGAGGACATGCAGGATCCTCAGCCCCGAAACGATGGCGGCTACTGCTACCTGATGCAGTTCTCCGACGGCAACCGGATTGACCTCGGCCTGTGGCCCGCGGACCGGGCGGGTGAGCTGGAGCGTGACAGCCTGAGCGTCCTGCTCCTGGACAAGGACGGCATCGTCGAGCCCTTCGACCCGCCCCACGAAGGCGACTATTTGCCACGGCCGCCCACGGCAAAGGCGTTCGCCGACTGCTGCAACGAGTTCTGGTGGGTCTCGCCCTACGTGGCCAAGGGCCTGTGGCGAGAAGAGATCATCTATGCCAAACACTTCCTGGACCACTTTGTCCGCGATCAGCTCGCGAAAATGCTCGACTGGTACGTGGGGGTCGAGACGGGCTTTTGCGGGAACCCCGGCAAGTTTGGCAAGCACCTCCAGCACTACCTGGAACCCGAGCTGTGGGCGATGCTGCAGCGCACGTATGCCGACGCGGACTATGAGCGCACCTGGCACGCGCTGTTTGCCACGTGTGACCTCTTCCGGCGCCTGGCACTGGGCGTCGCGGCGCATTTCGGCTTCGAGTATCCCCACGGCGACGACGAGAGGGTGAGCGCGCACCTGCGGCACGTGAAAAACCTGCCGCGCGACGCGATCGAGATTTATTAGGGCCTACCGGGTCATCCGCCCGCCCGCGCCTTTTTTAGCCGCTGCCAGAACGGCTTGTACAGGAAGCTTTGCTCGTCCAGGGCGCATAGTTGCTCGAACATGGGCCGCGTGACGGTCAGGGCCAACACGTCCGGCGGTAAGTACTGGCGCATGGCAATGTCGGTGGCGCCGACCATTGCCTGCGGCGCGCCCAGATCCTCGAACAGGTACAGCGGTTGCGCGCAACCCGAGCCAAAGGGCGCGATGACGGGCGCGGGGTCGGTGGGCGCGCTGAAATACTGGGCACCCAGGGCCAGCAGGCTGAGCTGATCGGGGGTCACGTAAAAGGTCACCGTCTTCAAGTACTGGTACTGCCCAGGGTGCAGAGGACCGATGAGCAGGTGTTCGTGCTCCGGCTCGTAGGGCGCCCGGCTGTCCAGCCACTGCGCCATCAGCTCGTGGGAGGCCTTGAGCCCTTCGTCGTCGACGAGAAAGCGGATGAACGCGTCACGCGCCCTCGTCTGGACGCCGAACAGCGCCCGGCCGGCGCCGCCGCATCCGAAGTTGTCGTGGGTGAGGTCCAGCGTTTCGCCGTTCAGCCAGTTCTGATAGAAGCTGAACACGCAGGCGCGTTCGCCCGGCGTGGGCGCCACCAGCGGGGCAAAGGGTGCAGCATCGGGCGCATCGTACACTCCCACGACCGGAATCGCCGGTCCGGCAATGGACAACAAACGACCGGGATCGGGCTGCATCGCAGTTCTCCCTTTTCGTCTTTTCTCGCCAAGCTCGGGATCTCGTGATGGCTCCATTTTAGCACGGCCGGTGCACCTCGCCAACCTGACCGACCAAGCCCGTCAAGTATACGGCATAGGGCAGGCTGTGTTATAATGAGCGGGGCCTGTCCCGATGGCTTCTTGCGGCAGGTGCCCGCTCTTCCCTGTCTCTACGACCGAGTTCGCCGGCCACGACCGGGGCGATGCCAGCCATGCGGTGCGGGCCGCGGAACCGACTGTCACGGTGGAGAAAAATGAATCCTGGATTGCTGGCCTTGTTACACCCCAACTGCGCGGCGCACGATCGTGCCCTTCAACCGGGCAAACTGCCGCCGGTCCAGGATCACCAGCTCCTCGAGGGTCACCGGTGAGTGGGTCAGGATCTCGTAGCCGTCCTCCGTAATGAGCACGGTGTCCGAGTGGCGAAAGCCGCCCACCCCCGGCACATAGATGCCCGGTTCGATGCTGACCAGCATGTGGGGCGCGAGCACGTCCTGGCTGCCAGCCGCGACCCACGGTCCCTCGTGATTGCCCAGCCCAAAGCCGTGGCCTGTGCGATGCAGCAGGTAGTCACCAAGCCCCTCGGCGCGCAGAAATCCATTGGCCGCCTCGTCCACTTCTGCACACGCCACGCCGGGGCGGAGCAGGGCAAAGGCGCGCTCGCGCGCCGTGCGCATGGTGGCAAACATCTCTTTCATCTGCGCCGTCGGCGGCGCCAGGAAATAGGTCCGCTCACACTCTGCGCCGTAGCCGTTTACCCGCATGAAGCTCAACCCGATGTGCGGCCCATCCATCAGCCGGTCGGCCACCGACGGCACTCCGTGGGGCATGGCACTCGCCGGCGCCGGCCAGGTTGCCGTCAGCACGCTCGTCGTCAAGGGGTCAAAGGTCGTGTTCTTGATGATCTCCGTCTGCACGGAGCGCCCCAGGGAAAAGATCTCGATCTCGGAGACGCCATAGTACGAGGATGCCAGGATCTTGGCCATGCCCCGGTCCGCATAGTGGGCCGCACGGCGCAGCATCTCAATCTCGGCCGGCGATTTGCGCAGGCGCTGCGTCTCGACGAGGGGCAGGGTCTGCGGGTCCAGGGCCCGCAAGGTCTCTGCGATCTCTTGTGGCAGCGTCGGCTCCACGCCCAGCGCCTGCACCCCAGCCAGCATCTCGCATAGGCGCTCGGGCCAGCCCTCGCCGGGTGGCGACGGATAGTCCCAGTAGTGGCGGACCTCGCCGACGTTGGGCGCCGCGGCCAGGTGCTCCTGCTCGAGGGCGGGCACGAGCAGGCTGGCCGGCCCGCTGGGGCGCACCAGGACAAAGAAGGGGCGCTCGAGCGGCATATAGACAACACCTGTCAGATAGTAGATGCTCGCCTCGGCCGAGACCAGAAACAGGTCCAGGTCGTGGGCGCGCACAGCGGCCTGGAGCTGCTCCATGCGCCGGATATACTCTTCCTTGCCGATGATCATTGCTGGCCTCCTTCCGAAGCTGCGTATTGTAGAAGTGTGGCAAACACCCGGGGACCGAGCTCCGAATCGCTCTTTTCCGGGCAGTGACGGCCGCCGGGCGCAAAGAAGAACTCGCCCTGGTGCAGAGCATAGTCCGCCTCCACGCCCAGGCCCTCCCACGGGTCCATCTCCCCGGCGACATAGACGATGGGGATCTCGAGGGAGTCAAGCGCGGCCCTGGGCGACCACGCCGGGCGGGTTGCCGAGCGCGGCTGCTGCACACCAAAGAGCGCCCGGCACTCGGCGACAAACTCGTCGTAGGTGCGGTCGAAAACCCCACCCGGCTCCGCACTGATCTCAAAGACACCCGTCTCGTCGCACTGTTGGAAGCGCCACGTGCGCCAGGTGTAGTGCATGGTGAGCGCCTCCTCGCGTGACAGCGACCGCTTGCTGTTCGACACGGCATAGTTCCACCCTGCCTGGTCGGCGATGTTGTCGTCCATCCAATGGAGCGCCTTGAGAAAGCCGGTGGTCGGAAGGCGCGCGGCCAACTTGAACAGGGGCAGGTATGGCTTGTATTGCTCGTACTGGGCCATGCCATGCAAAAAAGCGGCCAGGAACTCGCGCTCCAGCCAGGTCTGGTCAAACATCTCGTTGGGGTGCAGCGCCGCGATGTGCCCGGCCAGGCGCTGGTAGGCATCCTCGCCAAAGATGACGCGCAACTTCTTATCGTACGCATCCATCGTGAAGGGCCAATCGACGACGCCGCTGGAGGAGAGGATGGCGTCCAGGTCGTCCGGGTAACGCGCCGCCAGATCGACGACCAGGCCACCGGAGTAGCTGTATCCGGCCGCTGCCCAGGGGCCTGTATACTCCTTTTTCAGGTCCTGGATAACGGCGTGAAAATCGGCCAGCGCCTGATCGACGGTGACGTAGGCGGGCACGCTCTGGTCCGCATCAAGCGATAGGCTCTCGCCGTAGCCGCGGTGCTCGGCCTGGATAAAGACGACGTCGGGAGGCGAGCCGTAGGCTTCATACAGGCTGCTGAGGCGGCGGTCGGTCAGATTCCCCTCGCCGCCGAGGACAAAGAGCACCCGCGAGCCGGCAGAGGCGCCGGCCGGCTGGAGGATGTCGACGTACTGCTCAAAGGAAGGTCCATCGGGCAGAGCATGGTCGAGGGGCTGCGTAAAGGACACCTGGCGGATCGGATACTCGGGCTCGGGTCGGGGCCACACAGTCCAGAGGATGGCGACGACGACGATCAGGAGTAGAGCGAACATCACGGACTTCTTCATTGAACTCCTCCAGAAACAAGACCCTGTATAACGCGCCCGAGAAATAGGCGCGTGACGGCCTGACTGCAACGGACGCGCTTCTTAACTTGTCGCTACGAGTATATCACACCTGGCCGTTCTTGGAAAATGTGACTGGCCCCCCCGGTAGCTCACCTCAGTGATTTGAGGATTTGACAAAGCGATTGCCTGGGTGTATACTCCATTCAAGTTATGGAATATTCAAGAAAGGGAATCGACGATGAAAGCCGCGAATGGGTTTAAAGCGCAGGCTCAGCTTTTCCGGGCTCTATCGCACCCGGTGCGGCTGCGCATCCTGGATATCCTGTCCCGGCAGGAGGCCTGTGTCTGCCACCTGACCGAGATCCTCGGCCAGCGCCAGCCCTACGTCTCGCAGCAGCTGGCCACCCTCCGCGAGGCAGGCCTGGTGACGGACCGTCGCGATGGTACGCTCATCTACTACCGGTTGGCCGACGAGCATCTGGCCCGGCTGCTCGGCGAGAGCAGAACACTGATTGAGGACCTGAACGGAGCGGATCTCACCTTTCCGGCAGCACCTCCCGAGGTATTGGACGGCTGCCCCTGCCCGCGCTGCCAGGGGGAAGCGTAATTGTTTTTATTTTGGTCGTAAATATTCAATTTCTGGAATATTAGCTCGTCAGGACGGCAATACGACAACGGAGGTCTGAATGTCAATTGGAGAGTGGATCGTCACCATGTTGCAATCGGGCGCGGGGAGCCTGGCTTCGTACCTGGCAGCCCACGTGCTCCTGTGCCTCGTGCCGGCGTTTCTCATTGCCGGGGCCATGACTGCTCTCATCCCCAAGGAGGCCATCACCCGCTACCTGGGGCGGAACGCCTCCCCCTGGGTTTCTTATCCCATGGCGGCCGTGGGTGGCTTTGTGTTGGCCGTCTGTTCGTGCACCATCCTGCCCCTCTTTGCCGGCATCTATCGCCAGGGCGCCGGACTGGGGCCGGCCATCACGTTCCTGTTCGTCGGCCCGGCCATCAACATCCTGGCCGTGAGCTATACCGGGGTCGCCATCGGCATGGACATTGCCGTGGCGCGCATCATCCTCTCGGCGCTGTTCGGCGTGGGCATCGGCCTGATCATGGCCTTTATCTTTCGCCGCGACGACCAGGCCCATAACCAGGCGGCGGCCGCCGACGGGGCCTTTGCTGCGGGGGCGAGCATCAAGCGGGCATCGCTCATCTTTTTGCTGCTGCTGCTGGCGGGGCTCATCGTCGGCACGCTGGCCGTGGACCTGTTCACCACGAGCTATGCCCAGGTGACGCTGCCGGTGGGCAATACCGAGCGGTGGCAGGCGACCCTCGACTGGCTGGTGCCCTACGACGCCAGCCAGGGCCAGGAGGGCGTGTCGGTTCAGGGTGCGCTGCTCATCGGGCTGCTGGCCCTCATCGGCGTGACGGCCTGGAAGGGGCTCAACACCATCGACGAAGGCTTCAACCGCTGGTCGTGGGTTGCCCTAACTCTCATTGCCCTGACGCTGCTGGTGGCAGCCCTGCGGGTAACCCCTGCCGCCGGCGGGCTGGTGGTCGGCATCACGGGGCGGTTCATCGGCGAGCTGCTGGTCATCGGCGCCGTCGTCGTCGTCGCCTGGAAGGGCCTGGACGAGTACGAAGTCCGGGAGTGGCTGTGGGAGATGTGGCGCTTTGTGCGGCAGATCTTTCCGCTACTCATCGTCGGCGTCTTTGTGGCCGGCATGGTGCGGGTGCTCATCCCCCGCTCCCTCATCGAAGGGTTGGCCGGGCAGAACACGCTCCTGGCCAACGTCGTGGGGGTAGTCTTTGGGGTGTTCATGTACTTCCCGACGCTGGTGGAGGTGCCCATCGCCAACATGTTCTTGGGGCTGGGCATGCACCGGGGCCCGCTGCTGGCCTACCTGATGTCCGACCCGGAGCTGAGCGTGCAGAGCATCCTCATCACGGCCAAGATTATTGGCAACAAGAAGACCTGGGTGTACGTCGGCTGGGTGGCGCTGTTCAGCACCCTGGCCGGGCTGATCTATGGCGCCTGGGTGGACGGTGCCAGCGTCTGGCTCATCGGCGGCTACCTGGCAGGCTTCCTGGCCCTGCTGGCGGGTGCGTTGTGGCTGGTAGGCCGCAGGTCGGCCAGGGCCGAGGCTCACGCAGAGGCGCGATAGGCCCATTGGTTCTGTACCGAAAGAAAGCAAACCGTTGAGGAGGTTTTCTATGGAAGTCAAGATTCTGGGGACGGGTTGTCCAAACTGCAAGCGATTGGAAAAGGTAACCCGCGAGGCGCTGGACGAGATGGGCGTCGACGCGACGGTTACCAAGGTGACCGACATGATGGACATCCTGTCCTACAACATCCCCGCCACGCCGGGCCTGGTTATCGACGGCAAGGTTGTGTCGTACGGGCGGATTCCGCCCAAGGCCGAGGTGACGAGCATGATTGCCACGGCCCTGTCCGCGGCGGAGAGCTAGCCTGACAGGTGCGGGCACCGGTAGGCGGTGCCCGCACCCGCCGACTTGGCACGTAATCGAGGCAAACGAGAAAGGAGGTGACGCGTTGCTGCAAATCAAAGTGTTCGGCACCACGCCGCCCTGCGCCAACTGCCAGCGGGCAGAGCGCGAGGCCCTGAAGGCCGCGGCAAAGTTCCCGGGCCAGGTAGAGGTCGTCCACCTGGATGCCCTGGGACCCGAGGCCCAGGCGTTCGGGCTCATGGTGACGCCCGTGGTCGTCGTGGGCGACAAAGTGGTCAGCACCGGCAGGGTCGTGCCGGCGCCCAAACTTATCCCAATGATCGAAGAAAAACTCGAGCAAGGAGGCTGAACGTGGTCAAGTTGGAGGTCTTTTCCGGGGATCCGCCCTGCCCCGGCTGCGTCGCCATCATCGACCTGGCCCAGCGGGTGGCGGCCAGGTATCCTGGCGAGCTGGAGCTGACGGTGCTTGCCGGGCAGGAAGCCATGCCGAAATTCGAGGAGTACAGGCTGTTCTGCGTGCCGGCGGCCGTGGTCAACGGTTCGATCCGCATCGAGGGCATGTGCCCCAGCGAGGCGACCTTGAACAACGCGCTGCGGGAAGGTGGGCTATGTCTACGATAAGGGTCGATGCCTTCGTCTCCATCCCTCCCTGCTCGGGCGGGGTGGCGGTCAAGCGGCTGTTGAAAGAGATCGAGGCCGAGTACGGCGACAAGGTCGAGATCGTCTACCATACCGGCCCCGATGACCCGGCCTGGGAGCAGTACGCCATCACCAACGCGCCGGGGATGGTCATCGGCGACCTGGTCAAGATCGTCGGCCTGGCGCCCAGCAAGGAAAGCCTGGTGGGCGCCTTGCGCGAGGCGGGGCTGGAATAGCTCGGCAGCAAGCTGGATCCTGGCGGATAACCGGCGGGCGACCGATCCGCTGGTCGGCCGGAGCGTCAAGCGTGGGCCGCCTCGCCGCCCGTGGTCAGGCGGCCAAAAGCCTGTCTTTCAAGGATCCTGCAAGTGGATGCTGCGCCGCCAGGATCGGCGGCGGCTGCCAGTCCGCCTGAGTGCCTCGGTGTGCCTGTGCTCATCGGCCTGTCCATGCTGGGCGTCTTCCACCTGCCCAATGTGCCGGGCGCGGCGCGCCCATCGTGCTGGCCGGGACCTTTGCCGGGGCGCTCAGACAATTGCAGTCGTTCGGCCGTTGGTCGCCGGTGATCGAAAAGGTCAGTGGGGTGATCATCATCGGCGTGGGTCTGTACTTTTTGTGCATTGCATGACGAGGGCGAAACCGTGAGCGAGACGCAGTGCGTCGGGTAGAGGAAAGTCATGATTCTGGCCAAGACCAAATCCAATTGGCTGAAACAGTACCTGAAAGAGCAGGGTGGGGGGCTGACCATCGGGCGCGAGCTGCTGGTCGTGAACTGATGACTGGCCGCTGAGGTCCCATCCGGTCGGGTGGGCAAGCCTGACAACCTGGAGGACTATTTGGCGATCGAAGTTGGCGAGTGGGCGCGCCGCTATGGCATCATCTACGTGCCCTGGGAGATCTGGAAAGGGCTGCAGCCTGCGAGCCAGGAGTTTGCCTTTTACATACAGAACTGTGGGCGCTTCCGCCTGGAGTTCGACGTGCCGATCCGCTGGCTCAAAGGCCTGACTTGATCGTCATGGAAGACGACCTGCTGCTGCGCGGCTTTACGATCACCCGGGTCATGGACTGCATCGCCGACCCGAGCAAGAACCGGGTCCTTGCCGAGTTCTGGGACGACGTGGATGCCGTCTTCCCGTACTTGAACGCAGGCATACCCAACCTGATGTACAATCCCGGAGGCAACACGCTGACCGTGATCCGGGGCGGCCGTATCCTGACCTTTTATCCCCACGTGGCAATCATGGCCAAGGTGGACGGAGAAGAGGACGCCGAGGCGCAACTGCGCTGGTTCCAGGAGCTGTGCAACGATACCTGGCGCCGCCGGGCCGAGATCGAGCCCTGCTACCAGCGGCGGCAGCGCTTGGGATTTCTGGATGCCTACCGGCTGCTGCCCAAACTGAACTGCGGCGACTGCGGCGAGCGCACCTGCATGGCCTTTGCCTTCCGCCTGTTGTTCGGCGAGATGAACCTGGACGCCTGCCCTCACCTGGAAGAGCCGGAATATGCCGAGGGCAGGCGGCGGCTGGCGGAGCTACTCACATGAGCCGCGGCATCCCGCACAGCATGACAAAGACGAGATTGTTCCTGTTGCCGCTGCTTCTGTTGATCCTGGGGCTGCCGGCCGCGCGCGCCGAGGGGCCGGTGGTGCGCGCGGTGTTGTTCTGGGCGGAGACTTGTCCCCATTGCCATGTGGTACTGAACGAAACGCTGCCACCCCTCCAGGAGAAGTATGGCGACCGGCTCGAGGTGCTGACCGTCGAGGTCTCGGACCCGGTGGGCTACGAGCTGTGGCGGGCGGCCATGGACGCCTGGCCCGTGCCCAACGAGCAGCGTGGGGTGCCGATGTTGTTCATTGGCTCCCAGGTGCTGGTCGGCTCCTACGACATCCCGAACCGGTTGCCGGGGCTCGTCGAGCAGGGACTGGCGGCAGGCGGCGTGGACTACCCGGCCATCCCCGGCCTGGAAGCCCGGGTGCAGCCTGGGGCCACCCCCAGCCCATCGCCCCGTCCGGCTCCGACCCGTCGCGGTTGCAGTGCCTGCGACCAGGCGGCCGGGATTTCAACGCCAACAGCCACGATGGAGCTGGCCGTACACCTCTGGCTTTTCTGGAGCAGCCACTGCCCCGACTGCGTCGCTCTCATGGAGGATACCCTGCCTTCCATCCTGGATGGGCACGAACCAGGCCAGGTTGCGGTGCACCAGTGGGACCTGGAGAAGGGTGGCTACGAGCTGATGCGCTCCCTGGAGCATCAGCATGGGCTCCAGTACGGCGCCATGCCCGAGATCTTTATCGGGGATGAGGTGTTGCTGGGCAAGGACGAGATCGAGGCTCGGCTGCCGGGGTTGATCGACCACTACCTGGCCCGGGGCGGTGTCGCCTTGCCGGGAGTGCTGCCGACACCCACACCGGAGGCGGACGCGGTTGTGCAGCTCTGGCTCTTTTACGACAGCCACTGCGCACCTTGCATGGCCTTGAAAGAAGAGATCTTGACGCCGATTCTGGCCAGGTACGACGAAGGGCAGGTCGAGATCTATGAGCGGGATCTGGAAAAAGGGTTCTACCAGGAGCTCCTTGCCCTGGAGGCCCGCTACGGGCTGGGGCAGGGCGACATCCCCGAGATCTTTATCGGGGAGCATGCCCTGCTGGGCAATGCCCAAATCCAGGCAGAGCTGCCCGGCCTGATCGACCACTACCTGTCCCAGGGCGGCGTGACGCTGCCCCAGGTCAATTTGCTCACTCCGACTCCTGAGCCGGCTCCCGATGCGTCCGCCGCGGACGCGGCCATCCACCTGGCATATTTCTACCAGACTGGCTGCCGCGACTGCGACCGGGTCAGCCTCGATCTCAACTACCTCCAGGGGCGCTACCCGCAGCTCGTCGTCCACGAGTTCGACGTCAAGGCCGAGGCGGCGCTGTGCGAGTGGTTGGGCCAGCGGGCCGGCGTGCCGGAGGCAAGACGCCTCATCGCCCCGGCGGTGTTCGTTGGCGATGGGGCGCTGGTGGACCAGGAGCTGACGTCCCAGGCCCTGGAAGCCCTCATCGCTCGCCATGCAGGCACGGGCGCCGAAGCGGGCTGGCAGGGGTGGGAGGCAGGCCAGGAAGAGGCGGCCGGGACGATCCTGGAGCGCTTTCGCTCCTTCGGCGTGCTCACGGTGTTGGCCGCCGGGCTGGTGGACGGCCTGAACCCCTGCGCCTTTGCCACCGTCGTCTTTTTCATCTCCTACCTGGCCTTCGTGGGCCGCGGGCGACGGGAGGTGCTGGCCGTGGGCGCGGCCTTTGCCCTGGGGGTGTTCCTCACCTACCTGGGCGTCGGTTTTGGCCTGCTCAAGTTCCTGGCCTCGCTGCCCTTCCTGGCGGCCATCAGCCGCTGGGTGTACGGCCTGACCGCAATGCTGTGCCTGGTTCTGGCGGCCGGCAGCCTGCACGACTGGTGGCAGGCGCGCCGCGGGCAGCCGGAGGACATGCGCCTGAAGCTCCCCCTCCGCCTGCGGAGGTGGATCAACCGCGTAATCCGCGAGGGAGCGGGGCTGCGGGCCTTTGTGCCGGTGGCCTTGGTGACCGGCATGGCCATCTCGATCATCGAGCTGGCCTGCACCGGCCAGGTCTACCTGCCGACCATCATCTTTGTGCTGGGCGTGCCCGAGCTCAAGGCCCGAGCGGTTTTTTACCTGGTGCTCTACAACCTGGTCTTCGTACTGCCGTTGGTGGTGGTCTTTGTGCTGGCCTACTTGGGCACCACCTCGGAGCAGTTGGGCCAGTTCATCAACCGCCGGGCGGCCACGGTCAAGCTGCTCACGGCCGGGCTGTTCTTTGTCCTGGCGGGGTGGCTGCTCGTGACGTTGGTGTAAGCGATGATCCACCACATCTGATACTGGCTCAGTCGCAGGGGCTGTGGCATGGACGGGCAGCATGCGTTCCCGGCACTCGCCCTGTTGCTGTGGGGTACTGCTTCGGGATAAGAGGCAAGAAATCACAATTCGCACGAAGGAGACAAAAATAGAATGGCTGAGAATGTTGATCTCACAATCGTAGTGCAGGTTTTCGGCACGGAACTGACCATGCCGGGCTGCGGCTGAGGTACGTCTTGTGGCCCAAGTTGTGGGCCAGAGAGCGAAGAGGCTGCGGCCCCTGCACCGACCATCGAAGAACAGGTGGTGGAGCTGGAAGGCAAGCTCGCCCGCTATTACGGCAACAGCGTGAAGGTAGAATACGTGGACGTCTTTTCACCCCGCATAGACGACTTTCCGATGGCGCGGCGGGCAGTCTTTGCCATGAATGTGCCACTGCCGGTCATTGCCTTTGATGGCGAACCCAAGATCGCCGGTGGCATCTCCATCGAGATGATCAGCGAGGAGTTGGAGAAGCGAGGGCTAACAATTCCGGATTGACCCGGCAGGCCATGAACTGGCGCGTGTGCACCAATCTCCAGCGTGTCTCCTGGGGATTGCGATCCAGCCGAGAGCCACGTCGCGCGATGGGCATTGAGCAGGGCGCCTGGACCGTCGCGCGGCTGCCCGATCATACCTGTTTGCCTCCTTCATCACTCCCCCCGGGACTGCTGTGTACGCCCCTGGCGGCCCAGGCCGGGTGGCAGCTATCGTTTCATTGACCCTTCAGGCGCTTGTAAACCTTGTGAGAGGATTGTCCTACTTGCCCCAGTAGACATTGACCAGCATGAGAATTGCCGCAGCAATCGTGAGCAGGCCCGAGATGGTCTTCAGGCTTTTCGGTTTTGTTTTGAGCGCGAATTTTCCCCCGAGGAGCCCGCCCACCACAGCAGCCAATGCGGCCGGAATGGCCAGGGCGGGGCTGAAACCGCCATGCAAGGCGTTGCCTGCAAAGCCGGTAAGGGCTGTGGCCGCCAGTATGACCGTCTGCGTACCGACCGCCACACGCACGGGAACGCCGCAGCCGACGACCATCAAAGGCATGAGGAATGAGCCACCGGAGATGCCCACCATGCCGGAGAAGAAACCGGTGGCCAAGGTCAGCGGAATGGCTATCCTCAGATCGACGACATAGGTGCGTTCGCCTTCCTCCAGATTCCAAAACCACCGGCGCGGATCGGCGGTCTTGCGGCCTTCCCTTTCCGGCATGAGCATGGCCATTCCCGCGATAAACAGAACAATGGACAGGGCGATTTGCAGTGTGACCCCGGTAAAGAGATGGGCTGTGAGCCCGCCGACAAAGGCCAGGGCGGCATTCAGCCCCCCGAAGAAAAGGGCAAGCCGCCAGGACAGGGTCCTGGCTTTGCCAAAGATGAGAGCCCCGGCCAACGCGCTGGCCAGGAGGATGAACTGGCTGGTCGTGGAAGCGGTATGCATGGCTGTGCCCATCAGGACAAGGGCGGCCACGTAGAAATTGCCTCCACCGCGCCCACTCATGATCATGACCACACTCAGGGCGAAAATGACGAGGACTACCAGGACGGTCGTGGGCATGCGCTGCTCCTTGTTTCGGAATCTGGTCGGGGAACTTCTCGGCGCTTCAGCGCGCTCAGCATCCCCAACCATCACTCACCGATGGTTCTCCATGTGAGTGTCGTAGGTATTCAGGAAGTGATGGAGCACGCGGTCGGTTTCAAGGAGGTCGTCTATTCTCCAGGCCAGGCAACGATCACCTTCCTCCGTGGTCTGGTAGACGCGGCGGGCCGGTCCGGCATTGCTGGTGTCCCATCGCGAGTTGACAAGGCCGCGATCCTCCAGGTCTCTCAGAGCGCGGTAGATCGTGCTCACGTCGACCGGATTCTGCTCAAAACCGAAGGCCTTCACGCCCTCCACCAGCTCGTACCCATGGATCTCGTGGCAGTGTACGAGCAGTAGCAGGCAGGGTTCCAGGAAACGGTGGATTTGCCGGGGACACGCTTGCCGGCTATCTCACCGCGAAAATGCTGAGCCTGAGGCATACGGCACCTACTTGTACTGGGCCAGTATTTGCATCTTGCACATAGTATATTATGACTTGGCACTCCTGTCAAGTGGCATGCGTTCTATACATGCACTCGAAGACGCCTTCCGATGGGAAAGGGAGAATGGGTTATGAGCACGAAAAGAGTGCTGTTGCTGTGTACCGGCAACTCGGTCCGCCTTGGCCACTGGCAGGCGGTCAGGCTTATGAGGTTGATATCTATTGGAAGCCAAGGAGTGACCAATGAGTAACAGTGTCGTTGCGACGACTCAAAAACAACCCAGCCTGGGGCTGGTGAGCAAGCTCTTGCCGGCGGGCTCCCGTGTTTTCGATTATCTCCGTACAATAGTAACCAGACAGTCGTCCATCTGATCCGCCAGGGCTGCGCTCCGGAGTTAACGTTTCGTTAACGCAAATAGTAACAGAATCCCGACTTGACATACAGGTTTTTGGGTTTATAACTGGACTCTGGCGAAAATGAGGGCTTGAGCATGAGACACATCCTGAGTAGAATAGGTAGGG